>Ga0315280_10002977_pt1 | contig 26637 bp, 18 predicted proteins | sample YL17G06_40_MG_FD_203697 | JGI IMG/M metagenome (GOLD analysis project Ga0315280, IMG submission 203697) | Sediment microbial communities from Yellowstone Lake, YNP, Wyoming, USA - YL17G06_40 | ecosystem: Environmental > Aquatic > Freshwater > Lake > Sediment | place: USA: Wyoming | collected...
GGCTTGACAAGGCGGCTGAAGATTCAACAAGAGTAGAAGAGATCGTTGAGATGTATAAGGGTCAACAAAAAATCGCTGAATAGTTAGCCTCTTTTTAGAGAGTTACTGCTTCTTTTGCTCTTCAATTTTCCTGGAAGTTTGATTGTTTTGGCAAAGGAAGTCTACAAAACAGTATCTTTCTTTGTCTAGTTTCTTAGAAACTTGATACTTTCAGATCAGGCAAAACAAAAGTTTCTATTAAACCAACCTTTATATCTGGCGTTTTCTCATTAAAAATCATGATGATGTAATATGCCTCAAGTTACGTGTCCAAATTGTGGAATGACAATAAATTTGGAAAACCGCAGGGAAATAGACTTTGGCTTAATCAAGAACGCGACTGGGAAGCATCCTAAAACTTTCACTGAATTACTGCACATTACAAAACTTTCGAGAAAAACCCTGAATTCAAGACTTCACGAACTATGTACAGAAGGGGTTCTAATCAAAGAAGATGGTGGTTATAGACTGAATGGATCCTTAGGAATTGAGGACAAAGGCAAAGATTTCGTGAAGGGATTTTTGAACGGATTTCATAACAAGAAGCTGAGAACAGGATTAATGTTGGTTGCCCTTATGATATCTTTCTCCACATCTGGATATGTTTTAGCAAAGTTCCTTGCACCACCACAACAATTTATAGAAACTTGGGAACCAGCAATTTTAGGAAACTTTACTATGTCCCTTTACATCCATAATGTCAAGGATTTGTATGCATGGCAAGCTGTGATCATTTTTAACTCGAGCGAGTTGAAGGTCTTGGAAGTTTTACCTGGAGATTTCCTTAAAACTGAGTACCCATACTTCGTCAACGTCACTGACGTTATTGACAATGGACTTTTTCTTGGCGGCACTTTGTGCGGAAATGTTAGTGGAATTGATGGCAGTGGGGAATTGGCAACTATCACGTTCGGATACTTTGTAGATAACTATAAGGAGCCAACGATAGTCTTGAAACAAGGTTTTCTTGAAACACAAATATTTGATTCTAATGGTTCTCTCATCGATTTGAATGGATCGACGATGCTAACGCTTACACTTGTGCGAAAATAAAACCAGTCTCTTCCCTTCTTTTTTTATGCTCTATGTTGAGGTAGAAAAGGGCAGAGCCTAAATACCATGACGAGCCTTAGGTACTCGCGCTTGGCGTCATAGCGTAAAGTTCAAAAGGCAATTATTTAATTAGATTCTTTGGGATTGCATGGGAATAATAGAAAGCCGACGTATATTCATTTCTGCTAATCGGAAATGCCAGAAACTAAGGAAGGCAAAGACAGTTTTTTTGATAATGATCACATCTGTGATTATATTTGGTTTTCCGCATGCAAGCGCAGCAACCAAAATCTGGGTGGTTGGTGATGATGGGGCAGGAAGCATTTTATCCATACAGGAAGCCGTTAACAACGCAAGCCAAGGAGACGTTGTGTACGTGCTTAATGGAACGTACTATGAGCACGTGATATTGAATAAATCCGTGTCATTGATTGGAGAGAACTGGGCTAAAACGGTTATAGACGGTTCAGGATATGGAGTAGTCATTCAGGTGTCAGTCAACGATACCAAAATAAGTGGCTTCACAATACAGAACGGTATGTCTGGCATCAGTTTAATTAGTTGTTGCCGCAATAACATTAGTTCAAATGCAATAAAAATGAGCGGTCAAGGCGTTTACATTGAAAATTCTCGCCAAAACATCTTGTGTGGAAATAATCTGACAAATAATAACCGTCCGGTCATACTTCAAAGGTCAGACGATAACATCATTTGTGCAAATCTTTTAAAGAACAATTACAGCCCTGGGATATCCCTTTACGGTTGTAGCAATAATACAATACGCGAAAACCTTGTGAGAGACAATCCGGCCTATGGCGTTTATCTTGAAAATTGCGAGAATAACACGATAGACGAAAACGAGATAGCATACGTGTGCGAGGGTATACATTTGAATCGTTCCCACAACAACACTATAATGGGAAATAACGTGACAAAAACTGGTCCCTACGCTATTTATCTGGAATATTCAAATCATAACAGCATTAAAGGGAATACTTTGGAGGATAATGAGATTACCTTGCAGCTCTCTCTTTCATGCTATAACATTGTAGATGAAAACAAAATCATGAACAACAAGTGGGGTTTGCTTCTTTGGTTTTCCAGCAACAACAATGTGAAAAACAACAATATGACTGCTAACTGGTGGAATTTCGGAGTAGTTGGTCAAGAGATAGGGCATTTTATTAACGATGTGGATGTTACTAACCTTGTCGATGGAAAACCAGTTTATTACTGGATGAATGAACATGGACGTGAAGTACCACCAAACGCAGGATACGTCGCCATCATAAACTCGACAGATATCTGTGTAAGAAATCTAAGTCTTACAAACAATTATCAAGGAGTTTTACTTGCTTATTCAAACAATACCATTCTCCATAATTTAGGAATGTCAAACAATTTCTATGGACTTTGGTTGTTTAACTCCTCCAATAATACCGTCACTGGTTGCACCTTGAAAGACAGCATCAATGGCGAGTACGTAAAAGGATCCAACTACAATTTAATATATAACAATAACTTTGTGCATGAACCCCTGCCTGTAGTTTTGGGAATCGTTAACAGTTGGGACAACGGCTACCCAGATGGAGGAAACTACTGGAGCGACTACGCTGGCGTAGACGAGTTTGGCGGATTATACCAAAACCTAACTGGCAGTGATGGAATAGGCGATACGCCTTATACTGTAGACGCTTCTAACAGGGACAAATTTCCGCTAATGGCCCCGCTTAGTGTTTTTGATGCTGGCGATTGGAACGGGGTCAGCTACTATATCGACATTGTTTCTAATTCAACAATTTCGGGTTTTTGCTTTAATCCCCTTGAAGGAGCTTTTGTCTGCTTTAATGTGACGGGACCGGAAGGAACAATAGGCTTTTGTAGAGTCAAAATTCCGAAGAATCTTTTATGGGCTGAAGATGAGAAGTGGCAAATTTATTTATCGGATGGTCAACAGTTGATTCCCATCGTAGTTTCCAACCAAAAATACACATATTTGTATTTCACTTATATTAATCGCTTAGAAACAATCAAGATTCAAGGGACCAATGTAATAACAGAATTCCCAACGACAATTACCATGCTGTTTTTTTGGTTCTTCACAATATGTGCCGTCATCTTAGCAATGAGAGAAATTGCGAAACGAAGTCACAATTGCATCAGTTTCTGGATAACCGGGAACCCTTAATATGAAACAGTTTGAAAACAGCGGGATCTTGTGCAAGGATTTTAGCGAATGTTCCGTGATAGGAGAATTATAACAGACGTTATGTTATTTGCCTTACTTCATGTGCTTCCGCGTCATAGTGTACCTTAGGAATGCTTTCAGCCTGTCCTCAACCTATAGAGAAAGAACAGAAGCCAGTGGTCACAGGGACTTTATGGTGGGCTTCGGCATCGCTAATATAAAAGATTTGTATACATAGCAGGTCGCCATAGCTTTTAACGCGAGCAGACTGATAGTTCGCAAAGTGCTTGGCATGAGCACTTAAGCTTTAGCAAAAAGTTAAAGCTAGAATGCGAGATTATTTATGGGGGTTCTATTGCGAAGTATCACAAGGAAATGCGCTCTGATGGTTAAAAGGCTTACCTTACCAATACTTTTTGCTTTTCTGTTTACTTTGTTTGGGATCTTTAGTGGGCTAGGCTACCATCTCAATTACATCGATCAACTTTCCTTTGTGCAGCACAACCAGCTTGGATATGCCGATGCGGTTTTTGCTTGCGATATAATTTACAATCCTATTGTCTACCCTATTTACTGGGTTATAGGAAAAGGACACGTAAATGGCACTTTTCAGATGATGTATCTTCCTGAATCGTATGCTCCAGGTGAGTTTGGTGGGCCCATATGGGGCCTGAGAAAGGAAGACCACTACGATGCGTACATTCTATATATGTTGACTTGGGGAACGGTACTAAATCTATTTTTTCTCCTTGGCGTGACTATTGCCATAGAAATTATTAGACAAAGAATCTTGTACCTAGTTCTTCTCTTTGGAGCGTTTGGATTTTATGTGTTTCAGATATTAGGTGTGTTTTTGGGCATAATCGTTGGATCTATGATAGCGTTGTTGCTTTTCAAATGGCCAGATAACTTCATTGTGCGTTTCTGGCGCTCCCTTTGGGAATGAGGTCTCTAGAGAATGCCATCGTTGATTAGTGCCGATGATGCAGGCACATTTCCTTCGCTAAAGCTAAAATAGTCTTGCATTGTTATTTGCTATTGTGGAAAGCATGTCCAAGGACGAAAATGAACGTCGACAAAACGTGCCACTTTGGTGTAAGGTTCTTCTCAGAATTCCTCAACTTAATCTAGATGTTTTTGGTGAACGATTTCAAGGTATTTTTTGGATGATTATTTTGCCTGTATTTTTGATTTGTGATTTTTTTATGAATCTGTTGGTACTAACGTGGTTGTCTTTCCCTTTTAATCTTGCTCTCTTGCTTTTCGCGAATTTGCTGATTGTACTTTTCCTTTTAAGAATATTAGTTGATCGGGCTCTGCAAGCTCAGGAAGCTATCTTGAACCAAGGGAGATTTCGGTGGGATATAGAAAGTTCCTTTAAGGAGTATCTTTCAATTCTGAATGAAAAGAAAACTAGAAAAAATCCTGAAAAGGAATAAGTTTTGCCTCTCTCCGATGGGACTAATTTCTATCTTGGAGTAAAACGGGCAGTAAATTGCTTTTTGAATGCGTGTAGATCGTCTGCGTATATAATGTTTCTTTGGCTGTCTGAGGCCTATTATAGTGGAACTAAGGCCTATCGCCGCTGTTGTCCCTACTATCGCAATGTTCACTGGTGTTGATGGAATTAGACTTGTTGGCTCGTACCAAGATTCTTTAATACTTATCAGTATGTGAGAATCACTCGTTCCATTTTCGAGCCCTCTGAAGAAAACACAGTATTTGGAGCTGTTATCAAGGTTTATGAACCGGAAGCTGTCTGTACGGTGAGTGACATTCAAATATGCTAATGCATAGATTCTTGAAGCATTCCATGATTGTACAGAGAATTGGTCAAACGTCACAAGCCCAAAGCCTGTTTCGTTCACCACTCTCATGGCTACCGTAGGTGTTTCATTGAGATAGTAGGGCAGAATTATTCCATCGGCTTCGTACCCAGTCTTTCCTTGGTTGTTTAAAGACATATTGAAGTTCACCCAACCCCATTGAGTTTTTTGTTCCCATGCCTGTTCTTCCGTGCGATTCCATGGTGGAACTGGCACCATGGCATCCATGATAGTTTTTCTGTCTTCCGATACCGCAAATTGCTCTCTTTTTTGAAAGATCTGCAGATTTGACACTATAATTAGACCTAGCAGAATGGAGACGATTAGAAGCATCAGTCCAATCCATTTCAAACGCATGTATCAGATTTCCTAAAAAGTTTAAAACTTTCCGGGCAATGTAACGAACTGCTCGTGTGAAGGGGGGTTTTATACTCGGCTATTTTGCTGTGGCGCGGTTTTTTCCTTCGCTGTACTCCCCATAAAACAGTTATGACGCCCCCAGACACAAACATTGGAGCCCCAAGGGGAACCAAGAGATAAGAAGAAGGAGTTTTCTCTGTAGTTCTGAACAGCCACATCAGAGAAGGCGGCGACACTCTATGGGCCCAAGGTCTGGTTATAAGTGTGCCATTGGGATAGCTGCCTATTATTTCCTGATCCATTACCATAGGGGGATCCATCGAACAAGTAACATTGTACCATCCCTCCTCTTGTACTCTTCCCAATTCAACAATGCCTTTTCCTCTGTACTCTCCAGGCATAGGATAACCTCCATCCAGGATCAATGCACCATGGTTGTCGACGCCAAAATATTCAGAAAACGGGTGAGGTCCCTCTAGTGGGTTTCCAGTTACGTAGTATACTTCAATAACAGTCCAGTTACCTTTTGGATCTGTAATACTTATTTGAAAGATTTTTACCCAGGCAGCGATAAATGTTTGGTTGCTGCCTGGGGGAAGCGTAATAGCTTCACCCCCTATCGAGGGCGGAGCCCAACTATTGTTTGCGCCTGGCCAAATAGCTATACTCATAATATCACCTTTCGAAAAATTCCATGAGGGGATAGTCCATGAATTTTTAACTTCGACATATTCTGTTTTTGTGTCTATCTTGAAATTAAGTAAGGAGAAGCATGCTAAGCCAGCAATCATCAATGAGATTCCAAATACCGCAAAGATCTTTTTCATTTGCTTCCCCCCACTCTGATGAGTATATTGAAGATTTAAGTGAAACATAAACATTTCCCAACTCTGAACGCCGTTAAGATCTGAGAAAAGCTGAATGTGAAACTGCTTATCTCTTTCTCTATTACTTTGCAATTGTGTGCGAAAGGTTTTTGATAAACGGCACGTTATTCTCTTTGAAGAGGTATGAAGAATAGAAACGAAGCCTTGAAAGTTCTTTCATTTATATTTTTGCAGCTGTTGATATTCACTCTTTTGCCTTCTATCAATGGTCAAAACACCACATTTTCTATTGTTGTGCACCAAGGTGAATCTATTCAAATGGCAATAGATGCTGCTCCTGAAAACTCAACCATTTTAGTGGAGCCAGGCGTATATAATGAGCATATAGTAATACAAAAACCAGTAAAGGTTATTGGTTCCGGCGAATCAACCGTTATCAAGACTCAGACGAGTGGAAAAACCATTGACGTTCGTAGGGGAGTGGTCGGCGCGACGCTTGCAAATCTCTTCGTTAATGGCTCAAGGATCCAGTATTCCACAGGGATTTTCATTGGAGGTATGAACACTGTTGTAGAGAATGTCACCGTTGCTAATCATGAAATAGGATTGCACATTTATGATTCTTCTGGGAACGTTTTGCGAAACAATAATCTCATAAATAACACGTTCAACCTAAGAACTTACGGGTTGTATTTATCTCATTTCTTACATGATATAGATAGCTCCAACCTTGTTGATGGAAAAAAAGTTTATTATTGGATAAACGTGCATGACAAGGCGTTTCCGTTGGACGCAGGATATGTTGCAGCCATAAACTGTAGCAATATAACTGTCAGGAATCTAGAATTGACCAACAACTTTGCAGGCGTACTGTTAGCATACACAAATGATGCTCTTATATACAATGTGACATGCCAAAGAAATGAGCAAGGAATCCGCGTCCTTTGCTCAAATAATAACGTTATCATAAATAGTTCATTTTGTTCGAATTGGTCGGGAATTTCATTAAGCACATCTTCTAATAATACCATATCTGGAGATGTGGTTGAATCCAACGAATTTGGAATATACGCATCTTATTCAGACCTTTTATCTGCATATTCTGTGAACAACACGGTTTTAGGAAATGTCATTACTCATAACAATAAAGGAATTTTCCTCGATAAATCTTCAGACAATGAAATATTCAACAATGAGATTGCTAGCAACGCCCTAGGCATAAGCCTCTATGGGTCAGGAAATAACACTTTTTATCATAATAGCTTTACAAATAATACGAAAAACGTTGATTTCATGGCTTATATTGGTTCGCAAGTCACGAATAAGTGGGACATAGGTTATCCGCTCGGGGGAAACTATTGGAGCGACTATGCTGGGTTTGACTTGTACTGTGGTCCATGGCAGAATGAAACTGGCAGCGACGGTGTAGGGGATACTCCATACGTGATTGATGAGGATAATCGAGACGACTATCCTATTATGCATCCGTATGGCTCTATTCGTAATGTCGACACTGGTCTAGCTTATCTCACGATACAATCCGCAATCAATGCTCCCACAACTTTCGAGGGAGATACAATCTTTGTTAAAAGCGGGGTGTACGATGAGCGTGTAACTGTTAATAAGACCATATCGCTGATAGGGGAAAAAAGAGGTTCTACGACAATTGAAACAGGGTCGGAGTATGACGCAATTACAATAATTGCATGTAACACTACTCTAAGCGGCTTTATGATTACGAACAGAGGAACGCTTGCACTTTCAAGCGGGATAAGGCTTATCAACGCTTCGTACAACGTTATACAAGATAACATAATTACAGGAAAGTTCGTCGGTACAAAAATAGAAAACGGTTCCTCAGGCAACGTGATCCAGAATAATATTATTAAGAATAATCGGTACGGTATTTTTATTAAGCGTCAATCCAACGGAAACACTTTGCGGAACAATTCCATTATGAATAACTATTGGAACGGCATCGAATTGGCTTACTGTGAAAGAAATATTATTGAAGCCAACACTATTTCTGGCAATGGAGCCTATGGTTTGGAAATTCCGATATACACTGCATCGTATAACAATATCATTTTTCACAACAATTTCTTGAATAACTCATGGAACAATCCCTTTGGAGCTCATGCGTCTGACTTTTTTTCTAACATGTGGAACATTGATGGCGAAGGCAACTATTGGGACAATTATAGCGGGGTAGACGAGAATCAAGATGGAATAGGAGACGTACCTTATGTCATTTATGATGGGCAGCAAAAAGTCTCTGATCAATATCCCTTGATGGGAAGATTTTCGCTGTTCGAGGCTTTCAACTGCTCTGTTTCGGTTATTTCAAGCTCTGCGATTACGAATGTAGAATTTAAATTTGTGTATCCTAATGGAGAGATGTTGCTTGATGTAAGAGAAGAAAGTTCCCTTGCAGGATTCGTCAGAATATGCATTCCTCGGATGCTCCTGAATGGTCCGTACTATGTTGTGTTGGACAAAGAAGTAATAAATTTTCCATGTGTGAAGGAGCTTCCGACTTCAAATGAAACACTTTTGTATCTTTACGTTTCATATGCACAGGGGGAGCATTGGATAGAAATTTACGGCGTCACTGAAGTACCCGAGTTGCCTAGAATCTTTTTGGTCTCGGTTTTTTTAATTGCCTTTTTTTTAGCTTGTATAAGAAAGTATCGAAAAACAGTTTTTAGATTCTAATAGCTTTACACAGCATGGAGAACACTATGTTTGAGCTGATTATACAAGCCAAAAACTTAAGTTTTCCCATGTTATTTATCAATTTGGGAGTTTCTATGGCTGTATCCGACAAGTGGGTTTGGATAACTGTATTTTCAGTGGTGCTGGTTATAGTTGTTCCGTTGATTGTTATATGGGGAATCTTGAATATGCCCCCTGAGCTCCGATTAATTGCAACATTAGGGATAGTAGTGCTTTGGGCAGTGGTTTCTGGATATAAAGACTGGGTTATTTCAAAGCGTCAAGAGGCCGAAAAGCCTCCTGTCTGAGGCGTAATTGATAAATGTGTTTTATTCCGTCTTGAGAGCCCCAAGAAACACCGCTATCAGCAGTGCGATTGAACTCAGAAGAAGCATCATCAAAGCAGAGCCAGCTGTAAACTCTATTCTAATACCTGGGACCTGTATTGCAGGGGTTATCAGCAAATAGTTTAAGAGCAGGTATGGTATTGAAACGAAGAGCGCTGTGCCAAGGGCTTTCCCCCTTGAAATGTCCAACGTTTTTTCTAATGCAAAAACAAGGATGATGAATGCCCAGAGGCGAGATATGTAAATGAGAATTAGGGGCCAGGAAATAGGAATCATGAAATATTGATGCGACAAGGATAAATCGGGTTCGTTTGGAAACATTAGCGGCATGAGTATTAGCAGACTTTCAGGAACATAGACATACGCTGAAAAACTGGATGCTTGGGTAAAACTAACGTTTCTGTTGGTGAGTTTGACTCCTAAAATGAAGACAAGAACTGAAAGAGTAAGCCATTTTATAATTCCAGTAGTTATGGATGCTATGGATGATACACAAACTGAGATATCGGTGTAAAGTGCTCCCCGAAGCAAAATATTTGATGCCGCTTGAATATTGGGCGTACTTGGTCCAATAGGATATATCCTGTCTAAGTTGTAGGAATATAGGCTGGTGCCAAGACCACTTAGTAAGGCGACAATAATAACTGTGACAGCAGCAATATGTAAGCTGCGTGGATTATCAGTTATGTTTTCAAAAATCTCTGGTTTAAACCTTAAATTGTTGATGATTTTTCCGACAAAAGTTTCCTTGAAGGGTTTCGGAAACTCGGTTCCATAAAAACCCGCAATTACTCCTATTATTGCACCTATGTAAAAACCTCCGCCCATCGGGATGCTCAAAAGAGAAAGTATTACTATCCATATACCCAGACGTTTTTGGAGCGTGGGGCGAAAGTAAATCCCAAAGGTACTAATGGGAAGCAAAGCTGAAAGAAAAAGCCAAAAGTATACCCAACCGTTCTCGACAAAGCCTGGAAAACCGAAAACCACTCTACCCCAGAATGTGCCAGTGTTCCAAATAGCATCAATTGATGTTGCAGAAAAGGATGAGATAACGATGGGTGCGTTGTTTGACGCTATCCATGCACCATTGGCAATTATTAAAATGGAACCAATGAGCAGGGCTAAAAATGTTTCTGTGGCTGTTCTAGTTTTCATCATGGGTTATTCCTTTGGTCTATCTTTCTCTGTTGGCGTTTATTTAAGTTTTTACTCACTTATGTGTTATATGTAGGCAAAAGCTTAAATGGTATTCTCTTTTTACAATTGTTAGGGTATGTTTATGGGGCTTAGACGTTTCATCGCTAGGCGGCTCGTAAACTCGATTGTGCTTTTGCTGTTGGTAGTCATCGCAAATTACGTCATTTTCATGCGTATGCCGGGCGATCCGGCAGCCTTTCTGATGGCAGCGTGGAGTAAGGAGAGTGCTGAACAGAGGATTGCCCACGAAGAGGCGTTGAATCAGCTGTGGGGCCTACATGATCCCTGGTACCTTCAGCTCTTAAAGTACATGCGCAATCTGTTGACGTGGAATTTCGGAATTGAAATAGCTGGAAGGCGACCCATAGGGCTTATAATGTCTCAGAAGGTTCAATACACGATCCTTTTGCTTGGTCTTTCAACGTTTCTGTCCATAGTCATTGGCGTAGTTCTCGGCATTATGGTCATCCAACGGAGGGGCTCTCTCTGGGACAGTCTATCCGTCGTCACGTCCTTGATTCTTGGCTCGCTGCCGACCTTTTGGATAGGGCTCATATTACTGTGGTCTTTCAGTAGCTCGCTAGGGTGGCTTCCGGGTGCACATGCTTTTCCTGAAGGTTGGGCGGTGTTGGGCGTTCCAGTTCCATACACGACAAGCATGACGTATTCCACCGATGCCTTTAGAATGGTCTTTTCATTGAACTCTGCGCAAACGTGGGCGCTCATATGGGGGTATCTTTCCCACCTGATTCTGCCACTGGCAACACTAACCATATTCTCTTTTGGATCGTGGTTGTTGCTTACCAGAGCCACTATGCTAGAAACGATAACGGAAGACTATATTGTCACAGCGAGAGCCAAGGGTCTGAGCGAGAGATCCGTGCTCTACAAGCACGCCTTCAAGAACGCGTCTCTGCCAATAATAACAAGCGCTGCTATGGCCTTTGGCTTCGTGTTATCTGGCGCGATAATCACCGAGACCGTATTCTCCTATCCGGGCATCGGTGGATGGATTTGGGAGGCCATACAATATCGTGATTATCCTGTCTTAATGGCCGTCTTCTACGTCATCTCGCTCTGTGTAATAGTCGGAAACATTGTTGCTGATCTCTTATACGGTGTTATTGACCCAAGGATCAAATACGGGTGACATCAAGTAAGGGCGATGCTAATGGAAGCCAAAAGGGCTAAACCGAGCAAGTGGTCTTTCACGGCGAAAAGATTCGCAGGATTCGTCAAGGTATTCCTAAAGAACAGAAGGGCCACGGTCGGGTTAGCGATTATTTTCGGATTTGCCTTCATAGCTGTCGCTGCGCCTCTCTTCACCCCCTTAGACGCTCTAGGCAGCGATCCAACGTTTCAAGGGTATGTAGCGGGGAAGATGGCCGCCCCAGCATGGCTCAGGCAACTACCGTCTTTGCTGGGTGGAAATCCAACATTAAGCGAGAATGTGCAAGTTGTAAAGGATCCCGGGTCTCCAAGATTATCGACTGAAGGAGGGGGACTAAATCTCACTGAGTCAGCAGAAGGTGTTGTTGATGTTCGCTTTGTTGATGATGTTGGGTATCCCTATCTCGTTCCTGGTATGAGGTATCCCAACGCGGACGGCTCACTTGCCGTCACATTTTCGAGGGGTAGCGGGTCTGTTCTTAATGAGGCGAGTGTGTGGATCTTTACAGATTTTGACTACTCCTATTCAGGCATTCCAGGAATTGTCATTGGGAATAGCGAGTTCCTAGTAAACGGCACAGAGAGGGTTGAGTGGCATCCTGAGGAGCAATGGTATATTATTCGATTTGACAACGGGGGGAAATTGGCTATAAATAGCAGCGTCACGATTGTAACCAATACGGCGCGGGATTTATACATAGCAGCGTCAACGAACATAACTAACTACTTTGGGGCTTCCCGCATATCGAAAGAAAGCTCTGCATATCAATGGAAAGACCAAGGATACAATAACTGGACAGAATGGCTAAACGGCACAGAAACGCTAACCAACCACTGGGATTCTATGGCGTGGGCCGTGAGTGAAGGAAGCCTAAGTGAAAAGACGGGGGAAGGCAACGAAACATATCACTGCTTCATGAACAACACAAAAATCTGCGATCCAAACATATATTCGGTGCGAAATTGGACAAAAATATCTACGATGTTAACAAAAGATTGCTCTCCGGGAACTACAACAATATATGTCGATTCAGTGAAAGGATTCGAAGAAGGAGGTTCCATTATTATTGGAAGCGCCGGTGAAGAAGAGATAAACCTAATAAAAAGTATAAATGCCACAGGAAACTCTTTTAAGCTTTATCAACCTCTTCTAGTTGCCCATTTGTCGGGTGAGCCAGTAACCCTTGAGAAGCAGAAACTTGTCCTATTTGACAATTTGGTAATTCCCCCAAAGAGTATAGTTTGGGTTCTCGTTTGCACTGTGATAAAAAACGTTGACAACGTCTACCAGCTTAAAGTGGAGTCCAATTTCGCGACCGGAGTATTCCGTGAAGGATTGAATTATCCATTTTCGGGGTGGACGTCTCAAATGATATCTGGTGACTGGACGATTTTTAGGAAGTCTGAATTTTTACATGTTCCTGTGAGAGTCAGAGTTTTTCTAGGATCCGTAAGCCAGCAGGTTGAGAACATGCGCACGCTTTTCCCGGTCTTTGGTCAAACGCCAAAAGGTTTTTCAGCAAATGCAGTCACAAAAGACATTACGATCACAAGTGTTTTTTCAGGAGATGCGGGCAACGATTATTGGATACTTTCGCGAAACAGCAGATATACCTTCGTATCACTCATGCAGTCTGAGCTTCCAGCAAACATCCAAAGCATGTTCCCGGCAACGCCTGGTCGCTATCGATACGGTGTCGAAATCACTTTCATAGACACGGCAAACATAAATGAAAACGTGTCGACAACCGTTTACGTGGATGACTTTGCAATGAATCTGCTAGGCACATCCTACGGTCTACTCGGCACAGACCAGTATGCTCGAGACCTGTTCTCTCAGCTAATTTATGGCACCAGAATATCTCTCTACATAGGTATTCTAGTAGCCGTTTTGAGCGTATCCATAGGGCTTGTGGTAGGTTTGGTTTCAGGTTATGTAGGTGGAGCGGTTGACGAAGGACTCATGAGATTCAACGACTTTTTGCTCGTATTGCCTGGATTACCATTATTGATTGTGCTTGTTGCAGTTCTAGGTGCAAAAATCGAGAATCTGATAATACTGCTCGGTCTGCTCGGCTGGATGGGTTTTGCGAGAGTAGTAAGGTCTCAGGTTCTCTCTTTAAAGGAAAGACCATTCATCGAAGCTGCAAAGGCTGCCGGAGCGGGAACTGGTCACGTAATTGTTAGGCATGTCATGCCGAATGTTATGTCTCTAGTTTACGTGTCCTTGGCCACCACTGTTCCAGGAGCTATAACTGCGGAGGCTGCCCTGGCGTGGCTGGGGTTCTACGATCCATCACGTATGTCATGGGGAAGAATGTTGCATGAAGTTTTTCTGGCTGGAGCAACCCGCGCATGGTGGTGGATAGTTCCTCCGGGTGTGTGCATAGCGGCAATAGCCACGGCTTTTATCTTGCTGGGTTACGCTTTAGACGAAATCCTGAATCCAAGGCTGAGAATGCGAAAATAGATTCTTTCTTATTTCAAAGTGTACTCTGAAACTATCTCATCCAGCTTTCGACGGAAATCTTCTTCGAGTTTTTGATAGAACTCACTTGATTCCAATTCTTTTTTGAGAAGCATCCCCCCGCCAAAGAGAGGGATCAACGAAACATAAATCGGTGACTTGAAACGAGAAATTGCAGCAGTTTCAAATTTAACCGTCAAACTGTCTATTTTTTGGGAAATTGTTACTTTGACTTTTCTCGATCTCTCGCTCGCTGAGCGTCTATGGGCAACTATGCAAACGTTGTCATTTGACTTATCTATTTCAGTTTCGAAGTTTCGTTCCCTAAAGAACTCCTCAAGTCTTACCGCTACGTTATCGGTGGCTACTTTCTTATTTTTCCATTGGTATTCCAATGCTTCTCACCTTTTGAAGACACACAGAGTATTAAAAAATTTTCGGTTAACTTTGGGTAGAATCCGCATTATCCAAAAGGTTAAATATGATTTGTTGTAGTTTTTAAACTCGTCAAGGGTTAAAAAATGTCTCTGCTCAAGGTTGATGAGCTCAAAACATACTACACCACGCTACGTGGCGCAGTAAAAGCAGTGGACAGCGTGAGTTTTACTGTGGAAAAAGGTGAGGCAACAGGACTTGCTGGTGAATCCGGCTGTGGCAAAACAACTGTAGCGTCATCTATACTCAGAATATTGCCTTCAAATGGTAGGATCATTGGCGGAAAAATTTTGTACAAATCTTCGATAGACATAGCGAGGCTTGACGAAGAGGTTATGCGCACTGATATTCGTTGGAAGGAGATTTCAATAGTTTTTCAGGGTGCCATGAATGCTATGAACCCTGTCTTCAAAGTCGGCGATCAAATAGTAGAGGCCATTACTCTTCACGAGCCCGGTGTCAGCAGGAAAGAGGCTTTAGACAGAGCTCAAAAACTGATGGAACTTGTGGGAGTTGAGCCTTCAAGGGTAAACAACTATCCACATGAATTTAGCGGGGGCATGAAGCAACGCGCCATGATCGCTATGGCGTTGGCTTCCAACCCATCTCTCTTCATTGCGGACGAGCCAGCCACAGCTTTAGATGTTATTGTGGCGGCGCAGGTGTTGAAACTTTTAAAAGAGCTAAAGACGAAACTAGGTCTGGGTATGATTTTAATCACTCATGATCTTTCAATAATAGCAGAGTTATGTGAGAAAGCAGTCATCATGTATGCTGGAAAAATCGCCGAATGTGGAGATGTCGTTGCAGTTTTTAAGAAGCCTATGCATCCCTACACTCAAGGGTTGATGGGCTCGTTTCCATCGATTGACGCTAAAGAGCGGATGCGGATGGTTTCCATTCCAGGAACACCTCCAGATCTTCTAAGTCCACCTACTGGGTGCAGGTTTCACACACGCTGCAAGTTTGCTATGGATGTATGCAAAAAGGAGGAACCCGCGTTTATGGAGTTGGAGAAGGGACATTATGTGTCTTGTCACCTGGTCATGGCACTCTATGAAGGGAAGAAATGGTAGGTGTCAAGATTGGGCGAGACTCTAATTAAAGTTGAGAATCTGAAAAAATGGTTTCCGCTGAAAATGGGTTTTTTCCAGAGTGTTCTCTCTAAACAAGTTCTCTTCGTGAGGGCAGTTGACGACATAAGTTTTGAAGTGAAACGTGGGGAAATTTTCGGCCTTGCCGGAGAGAGTGGAAGTGGAAAGACCACCACTGGCAGAGTCTTACTTAAATTGACTGAGGCCACAGGTGGCAAGGTATTTTTTGAAGGCAAGGATATCACTTTTCTGTCCGAAAAGGAGTTTAAGCCCCTACGCAGAAAATTGCAGATAATTTTTCAAGATCCCTATGAGTCGCTTAACCCTCTGATGACTATTCGAAGCATAGTAGAGGAACCGTTGATAATTCAAGGCATTGTTGGAAAAGACATGGAGGAAAAGGTTTACAAAGCCCTAGAAGACGTGGAGTTAATACCCCAGGAAGAGTTTCTTTTCAGATTTCCTCATGAGCTGAGTGGAGGGCAGCGCCAAAGGGTTGCTGTTGCTAGGGCTTTAGTCTTGGATCCTGAATTTGTTGTTGCGGATGAACCAGTTTCGATGTTAGATGTATCTATTCGCGCTGAAGTGCTCAATTTAATGGTTGGGTTGCAGGCGAAACGCCATGTCTCATTCTTGTATATCACTCACGATTTGGCTTTGGCTAGACATGTATGTGACAGGTTGGCAGTCATGTATCTGGGTAAAATAATGGAGGTGAGCGATGTTGATCAGCTCGTAAACAATCCCTTACATCCTTATACACGGGCTTTAATAGGCGCTGTTCCCGTTCCTGATCCAACCTCAAGGCGGGTCGAAGTTCAAGTGAAGGGGGAGATTCCGAGCCCTGTCAATCCCCCGTCTGGTTGTAGGTTTCACACAAGATGTCCCGTGTACATCGGCGATGTTTGTAGAGAGGTGGAGCCTCCTTTGGTTGAAGTTGAGAAGGGGCATTTTGTGGCGTGTCACCTTCACCATAAATGACACTTTGAATCTTTCGGTTTAACGTTCGTTGGCTTTTTCAGCGTTCAGTTCCTGGACTCTTTTTGTGGAACAATGTTCCATAAAACTTTTAAATCGGAGTGTATTTTGACTATAGTGCAGAAAGAGAGAGGAGATAGAAAATGTACAAGAAAATATTAGTTGCTTTAGCATTTTTAGCAATGTTTTCAATGCTGCTTAACTCGGTTTTCGCTTGGAGCTATCCTAACGGTACGAGTGACTCAAAAGTTGAATATTTTGGTCCGAGAGCTGATCAGCTGTTGATTCATCTTTACGCGTCTTCGATTTCAGAGTGGGAAACTGGTCTTCAAGCAGGAGAAATTGACATCACCGACTGGCCACTAGACCAAGCACACTACAACACGTACACTACGGCCCCGAAAAACGCCACCATTGCCGTTTTGGGCTATGGGGCAGAATTCGGCCTGTACTTATTTGACTTGAACCAAAACAATAACACACTCCTTGGTAACGACGCGAACGGCTGGACAACTACGGCGAACCCTGTTTATCCAAACCCAATGGGCTACAGCGTGAGTGAGAGTGGCATCTTGCACGACAACGGCTGGTACCTCAGAGCAGCGATAGTTCACTGCGTCGACCGAGACGCGGTTGTGAGCTATATAGGCACTGCCACTGCTGTGCCGTGCTACGCGTTGCTTCCACCCTGCTACGGCAAATACAGCGACCCAGCCATAGGCCCAACCGACCCGGACGTCAAGTACGACCCTGGGCTTGCTTCACAAATACTCAACAACAGCAACATGTTCCCATACGACCCGGTTAGTGGCTGGCGATATTGGGACCGCAACAAAAACGGTCACAAAGACGCTGGTGAAGCCTTCAGTATCAAGTTGTTTATTCGAAACGACGACCCCAACAGACAAAACGCTGGAGACCTGCTGGCCGCTGAGCTTTCACGTGCAGTTCCCCTGGTCAGAATACCGCACACTGTGACATACGGCGACATATCAGCTGCAAGGATTCAGGTCATGGCGAACAAAGACTTCCACATTTACACGGGTGGTTGGAGTCTCGGCACCACTCCTGACAGCATAATTTTGTGGAACTGGGACTTCTACTGGCACCCGGGCAGACCATACAACTACGCTGGATGCAACAAGGACGTCTTCAACACTGCCAGCTACGGAGTGATGTACGCCAACGATCAGGCGGACGCAGTCTACAACGCGTTAATCGCCCAGGACTATTTCGCAGAAGCTGCCATGGGCGCCCCCATATACTCTGTTTCAGGCTACAAGGCTATGAGCCGAACAGACGTTGGCCCGCTTGGAAATGGCGAAAAATGGTATGGCGTAGTTAACTGGCAGGGCTACGGAATTGACAACTACTGGTCGTTCCTGAACATGCACACATCCTGCCACGAGAACGGCGGAGTCATCGATTACGGCTTCAAAACCACGGACCTCCGACAGCTCAACCCCATATACACTGAGTGGCTGTGGGACAACACTGTTCTTGGCCTGCAAGGATATGAGAGCCTTCTCGCCATGGACCCGTACACGCTGGCGCTTTCACCGTGGATCACCAAGGCTTTCAGCGTATCAACATACACGCACCCAGTGTATGGAACGTGCACAAAAGCCACCTTTACTATGCGTGACGACATCTACTGGCAAGACGGCGTAAAGATCAGCATCGCAGACGTCTACTTCACCTTCGTCGAGATGAAACAGTTACTTGCAGCAGGCGGCTATCCGCCTCCGTGGTGGTACAGCAACGTAATGGACATCCTAAGCTTCAGCATCCTAGACCCCATGAACTTCGAGGTGCTCCTAGACGTCAAGAGCATATGGGCGATATACTGGATTGGTGGCAACCGCGTCATGCCCAAACACATATGGTACCCGATCGTTACAGGCGCCACAGCGCCAAAGAGCGGCAAGCCGTGGGATCCAACAACATTCGCCCCCGATCCGAACCTGATAGCCTCAGGACCTTGGCGACTGGCCAGCTATGTGTCATTCTCTCATATACTCTTAGACGCCAACACGCCGGGCAGCATCGTTGACACGGGCATAAAAATCGACGAAAACGCAAACAGCGTTCCCGTAACGTCACCCATAGGATTCTTCAATTACTATCCAAAGTACATTGACATCCACGCCGACAACTACAAGAGCAAAATCAGCCCCGGATACACGAAGAAATGGGCACTGGTGAACCTAACAGCGACAGATCTCAACCTGCTCAAAGAATCATACACGTTTATGTACGACGGTCCTGCAACCGATCCTGTGGGCAAAACCATCACATTCGTGAACCCCTACGAGCCTACTCAACCTCCTTGCACATGGCAGATAATGGCTTGGATAGACCAGACGCCAGACGGCATACTAGACGTTTGCGACCTAATCCAAGTGCAACCTGTCCCTCCGCCAGCAGACCCAACTCAAGTCATATGGCTCCACATCCAAGCGATTACTCCACCACCGCCTGCACCAGCACCTTATGTGCTGACGGTTGGCCAAGTGCTAGAATCCGAGAAGACCGTGCTCATTGACGGCGTTCCGCTAGCGGAAGACTTCTATGGAACCCCGTACACATGGCCAGTGCACGAGTTTGAGAAGCCAGGCATTCCGATAGTTGAAACATTCACGCTGAACCTCACAGGATCACATGTTGCCACGCTTCAAAAACACATCATAACAAAATGGCTCCTGTGCAAGAACAACGCCCTCGTGCTAAGCCCATATTACTGCCACACGCTCACTGCTAATTGGCCAATTTACGTGACAATCAAGGAAGACATAGGTGGCCTTTGGTACGACACATGGCACACCGTCAAAGAGGTTCCAGCACCAGACATCAAGGTTGACATTAAAGACGTAGCCACGGCAGCAAAGGCTTTCGGTTCATACCCAGGTCACGCGAAATGGAACACAGTTGCCGACATCAACCTCGACTACAAAATCGACATCAAAGACATTGCAGCTATCGCAAAGAAATTCGGATGGATAGGCGGTCAATAGGTTAAACTATCCTCCCAATAAAATTTCCCTTTTTTTCTTTAGTTTTTAAAGCAATATGAAAAAGACGCTTCCAAACTGTTCACTCACTAGTTTTATCCATTTTATCAATGTTTTTTGTTCGAAAAGATGCCTTGCCAGATTTTATCCAGTCACGTTTTAATCACAATTAAACCTGCAGATTCAAAAGCTACAGTCAAACTATGCGATGTTTCAGACCTTTTTTGCTTATCAGGTTAAACTTTATGTAGATGATTCGATTCTATCAATCAATCGTGCCTAGCGTCTCAGCTGGGATCCGCAATGGGTTTTTATGGAGAATCGACAGCTTAAAATTGCAGTTTCGTTGGTTTACATGGTACTAAAGAGGAGAATAAAGAAGAAACATGAGATTTGCTTAGAAGAATAATTTAACTAAACATCAAGATTTTTTGAGTTTTAATTTGCCAGTTTTTCTTTTAGAAAAGCTTAAGAACTAATAGATAAACTATTCAAGTAAGGTGAAAAAATTGAATTTCCATTTTAGATCAAAGAGAAAAGGACTAATGCTTCTCAGCTTGTTACTTGTTGTTGGCATGGCGTTCAGAGCGACACCATCAACATGGGCTCAAACAACCAAAGTAAAAGTTATTAATCCCGCAACTGGAGACGGCAACTTCACAATGTATGGACATTCTGTGGGTACTCGCTTTAATGCCACAGCATGGGTTTATAATGTTACGGACCTTTTCGCTTACCAGGTGAAATTATACGTCGACGACACTTTGCTGAATATTACTAGGGCTTGGCGTCCCACCTGGGATACCCATTGGGTTTATTATGGAAAATCAACAGTTGGTCTAGAACCCAGCTTTTACGATCTTGACAGTGATGGAAGCAATGAAGGCGTTCTAGTCGGCGACTCCTCGTATACGTATACGTTCAATGGCGACGGTCTGTTAGCGGTGATAGAATTTCAAATTCTCTACGTTCCTTCATCTGGTAATGTTTCATGCAACTTAAACATCACCAATGTAGACACAACCCTATTAAACTCTAATTTAGATGACATTGTAACAGGTAAAACTAGCGGCTACTATATTATTCCAGAGTTCATGATGCTTACGCTGTTGTTTGCGATGGTTGCAGTGACGTCGGCTGTTGTGGTTGTTAAGAAGTGTAGGTTGAAAATAGCGAAATAGCCTTTTTTTTTATTTTTTAGAAATAGTGTTATAACTGTTTGAACTGTAGTGTTGACGGCGGTTTGTATAGAAGATAATTCCAGAACATTTAAATCTGGAAACATACTAAATCTTTATTGCTTAAAGGAGAAGGGAGAAAAAGAAAAATGAGAAGTAAAATAGTTGCGTTAATGGCTCTTATGCTTCTAGTAAGCATGCTGCCAATGTTCTCAATGGTTTCAGCAGTACCTGAAGCAATTTGGGTTGAGCCAGCAAGCAGTCCGCCAACGGCGACACCGTACGTCGGCTATAAATGGAATGTAACAGTATGGATATCGAGCTACAATAACCCCAACGTCTTCGCCTACCAAGTGAAAATGTTCGTTGATGACACAATGCTTACGATTACTCGTGCTTGGCGTTCCACATGGGACAATAGATGGATCTTCTTCGGATTAGCAACAGTTGGAACGGTTCCAGCCTTGTACGACCTTGACATTGACGGCTCCAATGAATCTGCTTTGGTTGGTGATTCATTACTGGGGGGAGCGGGGGAAATTCCTCCTCCAGAGCCTGCAATGCTCGCGGTGATCGAGCTCAAAATCATAAGGGCACCTGGAAAATATGAGACTCTTTCAACGCCACTTGACATTAGCAATGCTGACACGTTCGTCTTAGATGACACATTAGCCTCGCGCGATCCCATTAAGACTGACGGCACTTACACTTGGGCTTGGACACCGCCAACAACCCACCCCGACGTGGCAATAAGGCCCGAGGCTAAGAGTTTCGACCAATACCACAACTGGAACGACACAGTGTTTCCCGAAGAGGTTCACATAGAAAACCTAGACATTTTATGGGCACTTCACAACGCCACATTAAACATAACCTACAACAGTCCAGACAATATTCTAGAATTAGTGAGCGTAACAAATGTAACAATCGACAGCGCTTGGGCTGGCCCGAACACCGTTGTCACATCCCCAGGCGAAATATACATATTCGTTAAGGGTCATCCAGCTCCAGGCGGCGACGTGTTAGTTGCAACAATATCCTTCAAAATAATCAATCAACAAGTAAACCCGCCACATGCAACACCGCAAGTATCCGACTTGATATTACACGATGTCACACTTATGGACACAGTTGGCCCAATAACATACCATAGCCTAATAAACGGAAAGGTAACCCTCTACGCATACTTGACCATCCCTCTACCATGGTTCGAAGTCCAACCTAACACGGTTACACTTGGACCAGACCTGGTGGTCGGCGACCAATACGGCAAAACATTCGACGTCAACGTTAACATAAAAGGCTTGTTCGGCACATGGAAGATGATCGGATGGAACCTTAGATTAACATATGACCCGACGCTCATGGATATAGTGAGCATAACAGAAGGGTCATTCCTCGCAGACCCCAGATGGAACAGATACGGCACATTCTTCGTCGCTAATCCAGATGATCCCAGCCTGTTCTGTCCAGAATATAACATTGCAATGGGTGCATGCCTATTCTCAAGCCCCGACGGAAATTGGTACCGCTACCCAGGATTATGGAACGAAGAAATAGTTGTCGAGAACGCCTCATTGCTGATCCAACCAGCGCATGCCATAGCTGGCCTCAAGTGGCATGAAATAGCGCCCCCATACATGGCTCCATGCACAAGTTACAAGCAATTAGACTACAGCGACAAAGACTCGAACGGACTATACAGTGTAGACGACAAGATAAAGCTAAATGAAACTACACATGGATGGATAGAATGGTATACAATTAAAGAGGTTACCTACGTTGGGAATGGCATCAACCTGAAAATTGCCCAAGACCCAGTCTTAGCTGAGGGAACACTAGCCACAATCAGATTCAAAGCCATAACACAAAGCTGGACAACAGACTATACGTTCAACTTAACCATATACCCACTGTTCCCACCCACCAACTACCTCATCGACAAAGACTTCAACGAAACACCCGTTGACGAATCCAAGATAAAGGGCTGCGTCTACACCGTTAAAGCCATAGAGGCGGCTGGAAGAAGAATCGACCTGTGGATGATAAATCCACCGAACGGCGGACAAGGCCTCCACACACCAGCGGACCTAGTTCTTCCACAAACAGAAGTCACCCTAACCGCAAAAGTAACCTACAACTGGTGGCCAGTACAATACAAGAAAGTAACCTTCGAAATCCGCGACAACCACGGAGCTCTCTGGGCAATACTACAAAGCGACACAGATGACGAAGGTCACGCATACGTCACATTCAGAATGCCGTGGCCATGCGAAGGCGCAGAAGCCCTCATAGGAAAATGGAACATCACTGCTTCACTAACCCTAGCAGACGTCGTAATAACAGACTGGATGGCATTTGACTACGACTACCTCGTACACATATGGAAAATAACAACCGACAAAGCAGAATACCAACACTGCAACACCGCAAAAATAACAGTCTCTTACGGAACAAAAGCCATGCGCAAGGTGAACGTAGTCCTCACTGTAACCGTAACAGACGAGCTTGGCGTACCCATCGGCACAGTACTCGTCGATTTAACAGTTGGAGGAGCATCATACTGCACATACAAGAACGCCACAACAACAGTAAGCATACACATTGAGAAATTTGCTTATGCAGGCCTAGCAACAGTTCACGCCAGCTTCCTCAACGCTTTACCAACAAAAGGCGGAGAAGCAGTAGCGCAAGAAGTAACAAAGACCTTCTACATACTACCACTATAAACACACTAAATAATCCCTCAACCCCCCTTTTTATATTTCGAATCTTGAAAGAAAAGTTATTAAGGTTCAAGTCCTAGTAACTATAAAGGGGAGAAGGATGAACAAAAAAATAGTAGTAGGAACATCTATTTTAATCAACTTTTTATTAGTCACTTCTCTCATCTACAATGTAAAATCCGCTGCACTCACACTCACATTATCTTCATCGAAGGAAAAATATACAATTGGAGAAACAATAACACTTAACGGTACACTAACTTTAGATGGCGCCCCGGTTTCAGATGCATTAGTAACAATTCAAATAAACCTACCAAACGGTGCTTTGTGGGTCGTCCGCACAAAACCTACGGGAACAACCATCAAAACCTGGCCCTTGGAAATAGTCAATGCAACGCTCTATTCCGGTACATCTGTAAGAAGGGGCTACAGTGCTGGGTTCACGGTGACAATTAGAAACAATGAAATGGTAGACCGCAATTATACTTTGATGGTAAGTGCATTTTACGCAAACAGTGTGCCATTTGCCATAGAAGAAATGATTGAAGATACCATAGGCCCATATGAAAATAAAACCATAAGGAGCCAATATGTAGTTTCCATACCAAGCAGCGCACCAGTTGGAGAGGCAACTGCTTACTTCAATATCATAACTGACTTGCCGGCTAATGGGGGCTTTGCTTACGGGCCAGAGAAATCTTTAACCTTTAACATAACAGATGGTGGAGGCGGAACACCTGTATCCCCGGTTGAAGAACCTGAACCATCCAATGGTACATACACTTTAAAACTGAAAACTCCATCCATGTACGCAGTTCTTGGAAACTACTCAGTTTACGCATTAACGTCTTACCTCCACTACAAAGTCTTGTCAACTTGCACGTTTAAAATTTTCTTAAGAGGCGACGTAACCGGTCCAAATGGCATTCCAGATGGAAAATGCGATATCCGAGATGTTGCATTAGTAGCTAAAGCCTTCGGATCTTTCCCGGGGTATCCGAACTGGAACCCAATTGCAGATCTCTACGTCGATAATAAAATTGATATAAGAGACATTGCCATCGTAGCCTTTGATTATGGAAAAGTAGGCGTCATCGGTTAGGGAGGATTCGAATATGAACTTTAAAAAGGAATTTATCCCTCTTCTGCTCTTATTAACATCTATTGTCATATTGCCTGTAAATTCATCTGAAACCGCAACCATTCAAGTTACTCCCTCAGAAAGCCATGTTTACCTTAACGATTCCTTTAACGTTACAATAAATATAATAAACGTAAAAAACCTCAACAATCTACAAATCGCGCTAACATTCAATCCCACAATATTACATTGCAAAAATGTCACTATTCCACCCAACAACATTTTTGGCAATGGCATATTTATCTCGGAATCAATGATCGATAACAATAAAGGACTTGTTGTAAAATGTATGGGTTACTTCGGTAGCCAAAATGTAAACAGTTCCGGAGTCCTCATGCAAATAGAATTTCAAACTCTTGGATTAGGTAATTCTCATCTAAATCTCACATACATGGAATCCCAGGAGCCAGCCATTAACAAGACATTTTTATGCGACCCTAGCAGTAATCCGATTCCGTTTAACGCCATCAACGGAATAGTGATAGCATCTCCAGAAAGTTCTAATCTGTTACCAAATTTTTTCAACGTGATCAAGAATGGACAAACGTACACAGTGGCCATTTTCAGTAACTCAACGGTAACTGCATTCAGCTATAACACAACAACAGACCGAATTTTCTTTAATGTGACAGGTCCCGATGGCACCAATGGTTCATGTTGTGTGGTAATTCCACTGAGTTTAGTAAATACTACTTACTTTACAGTTCGCCTAGATAACATTCCGATTTTTTCTCTTCGGTTTCAAAATAACACTCACTCATTCATTGCCTTTAATTATGCTCATAGTACCAGAAAAATTCTGATAATACCTATTACCAGCAATGGAGACATAACTGGCGACCGCAAAGTCGATATCAGAGACGTAGCAATTGTTGCAAAAGCCTTTGGTTCGTATCCAGGTCATAGTTTGTGGAACCCAAAAGCTGACATTAACTATGATGACAAAGTCGACATCTGGGATGTGGCATTCGTCAGCAAGCGCTTTGGAGCAATATACGCCTAAACGGCGCTAGATTATACATAGGAACTAGCTGGGATATAACTTTTGAAAAGTTACTTACAATTGAAAGCGCTCGTACATTTTCTCTTCATGTTAATTTCAATTTTGTTAAGTATAACCCCTCTGACCGTTATATCAGTTTCTGCTCGACTTCCAACTAAAATAATCGGGATAAATCCAGCAACTCAAAATGAAAATTTCATTTTCTACACTAACACAACATCGCGCGCTACGGGTCGCTATAGCCCAACTTCGAGAATCACCAATATCACAACGTTCAAAGTTCTCGACACTGGCGCTCCACCACAAGCCTCATTTACGTACACTCCAGCGGAGCCTTATCCAAATCAAACCACAACCTTTGACGGCTCATCTTCAACAGCCGAAGGATACGGCGACGTAATAATACAATATGAATGGGATTTCGGAGACGGTACAGCCAAAGTTGTGAAAAGCGGAAATGCGACAAATCCACCAGACCCGACAGCAATACACAATTTCATGGCCAGCGGACAATATATAGTAACATTGAATGTAACTGACACAGAAGGATTCTGGTGCACAACCCAAAAACCAATAAGAATTAAACAAACGAATCCTACAGCAGCATTTACTTGGAACCCGCTTTCTCCACTCTTAAACAGAACAGTCACTTTCAACGCAGCCAGTTCGCTGCCTGGCTGGAGCATACCCAAAGCGGCCTTGGCACCCATTGTCAACTACATATGGAATTTTGGAGACAGCTCAGCTAACTATACTACTACCACTCCAACTATTGACCACATTTACACGACCCCTGGCAACTTTACAGTCACTTTAACAGTAATTGACAGCGAAAACCAACGAAACGCCAAAACCCAAAAAATTACAGTTCAAAACAAA
>Ga0315280_10002979_pt1 | contig 26629 bp, 17 predicted proteins | sample YL17G06_40_MG_FD_203697 | JGI IMG/M metagenome (GOLD analysis project Ga0315280, IMG submission 203697) | Sediment microbial communities from Yellowstone Lake, YNP, Wyoming, USA - YL17G06_40 | ecosystem: Environmental > Aquatic > Freshwater > Lake > Sediment | place: USA: Wyoming | collected...
ACAGTCACAGTTCCATCCCCTTCCAGCGCGGACAAAGCGTTGTGGACCAGGTTGAGTAGAACCTGCTTTATCTGCTGAGCGTCAATAGTTACGAGAGGTATTGTCTCATCCAGGTCTTTTACTATCCGCACACCCGGGAGAGTGAGACCATCTTGTAAGAGGAGCGTGGTGCTTTCAATGATTCTATTTATATTGTTCTGCTCAAAGACAGGACCGGGCTGCCTGGCAAAGTTCATTATACCTGAGAGTATCCGCTCCAGGCGCTCTACCTCCTGCACAACTATCCAGGAGTTGCTTCTGACACGGCTGACTCGCTCGGGCGCGCGACATATCGCTCTGGCAAACCCGCCGATTGTGACGAGGGGGTTTCTGATTTCGTGAGCGATGCGCGCCGCCATATCGCCTATCGCAGCCAACTGCTCCGACCTGACGAGTCTCTCCTGCGCTGACTGGAGTTCCTCATACGCTTTCTGGAGCCTCTCAACCTTGTCCTGAAGCGCGAGGTAAATCTCCGTATTGTCCACAGCAAGCGCAGCCTGACTCACAAACGACTCAAGAAGTTGCACCTTGTCGTCCATAATTGGTCTGCCGCTGAACATATTGTCCGCTATCACTACGCCGACAGGTCTGTTCCTGGCAATCATCGGAACGCAGACGAAAGAGTCTGAGGCGAATTTCTGGCGAAAATAGGCGCTGACACGCTGGTCCTTCGCCGCATCCTTTACAACGATTGTGCGCCTCTCATTTATTGCGCGAACAGGAGTCTCGCGCGAATCGCGGAGGCTGAACCTGATACTGCGCGTGAACTGCGCAAGAGGCATCTTCTCTTTATCCTTTATCGCGTCGTATGCTCTTATCAGTTCGTCAAGCGACTTCTGCTCGCTTCCGAGGCTGCTCCAGATGCGGATAGCGTCCTGGAGGCTTTCCGGTCCAACGCCCATTCTCCCTTCAAGAGCCTGCTCTTTCTCGTTTATGAGGAAGAGAAACGCGCGACTGAAACCTATCGCGCCCCCTGCTGTGGCGCAGGTGAGAACTGTGAAGAGAACCCTGTTCAGGTCAAGAGTGGACTGTATGCTTGAGGCGATATTTCGTAGCATTGAGACCACGTCGCGGCGGCTGATGATTTCCGTTACATCGTCAAGGACGAGGAGAATCTGTTCGCTTCCGGATTCGCCGATTCTGGTTATCAGGATGTTCAGGAAGACTCTGCGCTGCGCCGGACCTGCGAGGAATAATAAATCGGGCATCTGGCGGGTGAAACCAGTTCTTCCAACATCATCTATTGCTGATATGAGTTCTTCTGTGCGCGCAAAGGAGGCTGCAAATATCTCACTTATGTGAGGCTGCGAACCCGGTTGAATCACCACGCCAAGCACTTCTGTCAGTCTGCTATTGGCAAAAACTATATTCAGATGGCTGTTCAGAACAATTACAACCGATGGTATGGCGCCGACTATTTCTCTGTTCAGGTCAACGAGTCGGCGGATTTCCAGGTGCTGCGTTTTGACCTTCTTCTCCAGCGCGGCACGAGATTCTGGCGGTGCAGTCGCGCCGAGCGCGCGCGCGAATTCAGTTATCCGCGCTATGAGGTCGTCAATACTGTAAGGTCTGCAGATAGACTCTATCGCGCCTGCTTCAAGCGCTCTGGAGGTGCACTCGCTATCGGATTCAGAGGCTGAGTGTAGGAGAAGCAGCGGAAATGGCTTCTGGGGAAATCTCTCTCGGAACGCTCTGCAGAGTTGGTAGCCGCTCATATCGGGAAGAGAGGAGTCAACGAGAGCGAATAAAGGATCAGCCTCTTCTAAGAATGAGAGCGCCTCTTTTGCTGTTGCGAAAGAGACTGCTGAGTGGTCGGACTCCTGGAGGTGTCTGGCGATACTTTCGCGTTCCTCTTTTTCGGAGATAATCAAGAGAATAGGTTTTTCAGACTGCTCTGACATAGAACTTCACACTTCTTTCCCACTCTTCGCCAGGGCGAGCTAAGAGGCGCCAGAGAAAAAAGATACAGGAGCACTGATAGACCTCTTCAAATCCCCTTTCAGAATGGCTCACTGTGTGGACGGGGAAGAGCGCGATAGTGGCGGGCGAGGCTATCTCAAACTCTATTTCAAGACCTATCCTTTTATCGCTGATTCCGAGAAACTCTTTCTTCTCGAAGATTCCTTTTGTTGAAAGCGGGAGGGTGGTGTTATTGTCGGTGAAGCGATACCATTTCTGCTCGTCGCGGTCAGAAAGGAGCGCAAGGTTGAACTCCAGACCGAAGAGGAAGTCAAGTTCCTTCGCCGAGGAGTTGGTCAGAGCGACCTCAAAGACGAGGCGGTCGCCTTTTTCAGGTAGGGTCGCGGTTTTCTTCAACTCTACCGGGAGCACATCTGGTCCGAGCCAGTGAGCGTTGAGTTCTCCTGAGAAATCGCCGATAAGCGACACTTTCTTCCTTCTAACACCTGTCTCTTGCGCGAGTTCAAACTGCGGTCCTTTGCGGCAAATAAAACGCGCTTCCTCGTAATCGCAGCGGATGAGTTCCTCCAGAGGCGTTTCGGGTTTGAGGAAGTGATGGATAAAACTGGTTCTGTCATACCTGTCGTATGCGATGATTTGCTTGAAATTTTCTACCTCCGGAGATACTTCGTGGATGCTCGGGATTTCGCCGGTTTTTGTGCCTTCTGCGCGGCTCTCGCCAGCGCGTCTTACTATTTCGCGGTGGTAGAACTCTTCGCGCCGGGTAAGTGTATTGAGAAGGTTGAAGTTTCTCCCAGTCACATCCAGTTCGTACAGTGAGAGGCAGTCTGCGCTGTCAAAATATGCATTCAGTTTGCTATTCTTGAGGGAAAACTCTGGCTCTGAGTCAGCGTCAAAGTCACGTTTCCGGGCGGACAGGTCTGTTATCGGTTGCGCAAGTTTTTCGGCTGCGATAAGATTCTCATAGACTGCTGCACGAAGGTGGGGAAGATAAAGACCGCCAAATATTCCGTGCCAGTATGCGTCGTTACACTGGCCTTTATAAAGCAGCCGGGTCGCCTCATCTTTCACTTGAGGTGAGGATTTGCTGACTATTTCGCTGACCTCTAACATCTTTGCGTAGAGCCTGTTTGCCTCGGTGTATTTTGCGCGGAAGTTGCGAAAAGTTTCGCCGCGGAGCGCAAAGCCCACTCTATCGTATATTCCGCGCTCTTTCAGAGTGTTTACAGCGAGGTCGTAGAGTTCTCGCGCTTCCGGGCGGAGCGCCCATTCGCCCATCTCGCGGTAGGAGCAATCGGGAAGGTAAATCCTGCCGAGATTGAACTCTCTCAGAGCATCGCGGAAGAGAATTATTCTTATCCAGTCGCTGTTTTCTTCCAGTAGCGCGAGGAACTTTGAAAGCCAGCCATCTGTGTAGCAGTGTTTGTGTGTGCCTGGCCAGACACCGAACTTCTCGCCGTCATCCGCGTAAACCACGAGATTTTTCCCATCATCGCTTGCGAATGCGCGAAGGTAGTTGACAGTCTCTTCAGGGTTCCTGAACGGTATGAAGTATCTGAGTTTTTCGCTCATAGGGAAGACCGCGATAGTTTTGCCTGAGTCCTCTGTGGTGTAGTAGCCGAGAAGTTTTTCCTGCGTCAGACCTGCGCTCCTAAAATGCGTGTCGTCAAGCATAGTGTAAGAGATGCCGCTTTCCGCGATAGATTTGGTTATAAACTGTTCCCAGACGCGTTCAGCGAGCCACGTGCCTCTTATTTCCACGCCGAAGAGGCGCGCGAGATGCTCGCTGAAGAGCCGCACCTGGCCGATTCTGTCGCGTTCAGGAATTATTGTCATTATCGGCTCGTAGTATCCGCCGCCTAAAATCTCAACCTGATTCCTTGCGACCATCTCACGCAGAATATCTATCATCTCCAGATGGCGAGTCTCTATCCAGTCCAGAAGGCATCCTGAGTTATGGAGCGCGAAACTGATAGAGGGGTACTTTTGCATCTCCATAAGGAACGGCAGATACGCCTTCCGGTAAGCTTCTTCTATGACGGAGTCAAAGTTTCCAATCGGCTGATGATTGTGTATCCCTATCGCGAGCGAAACGGTTTTCATTACTTTGCCCGAAGGTTACTACTCTATAGACCAAATGTTTACAGCAGTTTTACAAACTCATCACTGGTCAGACCAGTTTGGCGCAATATAGCGCGCAATGTTCCTTTCGCGATCTCTTTGTGGTCCGGTACAGTCACACGGCGGTGAGGCGGCGCCTGCTGACGAAGAATAATATGACTGCCTCGCTGGTGGTCGCGGAAGTAGCCGATTTTCTTTAGCGCCATGACGACCTCTCTGCCTGAAACGAGAGGAAGTTTGCTCACATTTTCACCTCAACTACTTCCTCGTGGACTGAAGGCGGGATGGGTTCGCCGTGCTTTTTGAGGCTCTCAATATACGCCTGAATAGCCTCTCTTATATTTGCTTTCGCCTCCTTGAGTGTTTTGCCTTGAGATATGCAGCCCGGCAAAGTTGGGCACTCCGCCACAAACATACCATCCTCATCCCGCTCAATCAATACTCGCAGTTTCATAACCGTTTCTCCTAACTCCACACAGTTTCAGTTTCAACAAGGTTCCCCAGTAAAATATAGCACAGCAAGCAAAACGCGTCAAGCAGTCCATACAACGGTTATGTATCCCTATCGCGAGAGAAACTGTTTTCACCTTCGACCCTTGATTTCTCTTCTCTCTCAGAAGGAAATTCTTTCCTGAGAAAGGCAATTCCCATTCTCAGAAACTCTTCTGTTCGTTTCGTAATCTCCACCGCCTCTTCTCTCGTAACCTCAAATGCTTCCCAGTAGTCACTTTTCTGTCTGCTCTTGAAGGCAGAGGAGAGCCATTTGTGGAACTTTGGGTCAACAACTCCGGTCTTGGCGAAGGTTTTCCCAAATTCTGCTATAACGCTGTGATGCGACGAGAATTCCTTCCTCTTTGCCAACAGCATCGCTTCCGCTATGTAGAACATAGCATAGTAGAGGCGGGAGATGGAAAAATCGTAGTCGCCGCCAGTAAGCAGTTTCTTTGCCGCTTTCAGACTTCTGTGCGCCTTCGCTACAAGATTTTCAATTCTCTCTTTCATACAACAACCTTGTCTCGTAATATATTCCTGATGAAAGGGTCATCGCTGTGACCCAAATATCTCGCCCTAACTGGCAGAACCACAAGCAAAACATCATACTTCAGGCACAGTTCACCCACCACATCCTCAATCCTTTTTTCCTCTTCCCAGGAATTCTCAAAATCATCAAGAACCAGAAGGAGGTCTATGTCCGAAGATGCTGTTGCATCGCCGCGAGCATAGGAACCGTAAAGGATGAGGTTCTTCATTCTGCCGTTGTATATGTCAAGCAGTTTCGCCTTCAGTTCACGCAATATCCTGAAGACTTTGTCTCTTCTAACAGCACTGACTCCTTTCTTGTGCACCATCTTTGCCTCCCACTCGCAGACTTCGCAGAAACTGCGATAGCGCGCCGCAGGGAAATATCTCCTTCACGAATTTGTTACGCTGACAGTTGAGTAAAGCGTCTCTGATTCACTGGAATTCAGTAAGACCACCGTTTCCTTAAGTCCCTTAACTTATCGCGCACCCTTTTTGCGCGCTGAATAGCAGCATCAGGATTTCCTTCGTAATACTGATACTCCACCTCGGCAATTTCACCTGGCAACTGCGCCAGCTCCTCCTGCAGCGTAACATCACTTCGTTTGGTCTCCGGTAGGGATAGGGATGCAATAGCCTGTATTTCACTACTTATTTGCAGCATTATTGTCGCGAGTTCTTCTTCTTTGCTTGAGATTGGTAAAACGACAGGCGGTCTAACACCATACACGCAGCCACCAAGAATTACTGCAAAAAGTACGACCGTTACGATGCCTCCGAATAGCCACATAACTACTAAAAACAGAACCCCGCTTTGGCGTCTTTCCGCTACCGCTACAATACCGAGGATAAAGCCTACAAGTGGTATCAGCAACCCAAGCCACCACCAACTTGTTGGGATTACGTTGTCAGTCCGGACAAAATACCGCTGTTTATCATATCTCCCGTATTGTGCAGCAGGGTAGAATCTTTCTGTTTTTACTCTGACAGGCTTTGGGTGCCGAAGAAGTTCAGGCAAAACTGCGAGATGTTCACCGCAGTGCGGGCAAGACGATATAGTTCTACTAATTTCCCGACCACACGCGGGGCATTTCCGCAGTTTAGGTAAGTGCTCAGCGCAATAAAATTTATCCTGCTCCTGAACCGCTCTCCCTTCTCTAATGTCAACTTGGCAGAGTCCCTTGCCGCAGCGGGCACACTGCCAGCGGATTTCGTGAAGGGCTGCTTCTTCTTTCTGAGCAGCTTCGCGCTGGGCTGCAAGTCGCGCTTCTTTTTCCTTTCTCCGCGCTTCTCTCCTCGCAGCAGCCTCACGCTGGGCTCGTAACATTGCTTGTTTCCGGTTCTCCAGGATTTGTTGTAGCCTTGCCGCACGCTCTGCTTGAATCCGCTTTTTAGTCTCTTCCTTCGCCCTTAGCAATTCCCCCCAGCAAAAAGTTTTATGGCATACTGGACAACTGACTGGCAGGTCAACCTCTTTCTCTGAGATTACCAGCGCTTCGTGGCAGTGAGGGCAGCGGATGTTCATAACGACTCCTCCACAACCGGACACCCGTGGGCTGAAGCCCACGGCTTTATTCCGCGTCGCAGGCGACGTGGCTAAACTTTCACCACGCTTTCCAGCGTGGTGCTCCTTCTTTTCTCTATCGCTTTTTTGTAGAGTTTTATGTACTCTTTTGCGCTGCGGCTCCACGACCAGTCCTGCTTCATTCCTGTCGTCATCAGTTTCATCCATGTTTTCTTTTGTTGGGTATAAACTTTTGCGGCGCGGTCTATGGCATCAAGAAGCGCGGCTGCAGTGTATTCGGTGAAAGAGAAGCCGTTTGCGCTTCCGTCTTTCAGGGTTTTTGGGGAGCAGTCTGTAATTGTGTCTGCGAGTCCGCCTGTGGCGCGGACTATCGGCACTGTGCCGTATTTGAGGCTATACATCTGATTGAGTCCGCAGGGCTCGTATTTTGAAGGCATAAGGAACGCGTCTGCGCCTGCCTCTATTTCGTGCGCGAGTTGGTTATCAAATCTTATGCTGAGTGCGACCTTCTGCGGAAACTTCCTACCGAGGGAAGTGAGAAGGTCGTGGTATTTCTGTTCGCCAGTTCCGAGAATCACAATCTGAATATCCATCTCCATAAGCGCGTTCGCGGCGTCAGCGAGGATATCAAACCCCTTCTGGTCTGTGAGGCGGGAGACCATTCCGATAAGCAGAACGTTCTCCCTTTCAGGGAATCCGGTTTTCTGCTGGAGGCGCGCCTTGCACTTCTTCTTCCCGCTGAGGTCATCTGGTGTGTATTTTGCGCCAATAAGCATATCTGTGGCAGGGTCCCAGTCTGAATAGTCAACGCCGTTCAGAACACCATAAAGGTCAGCGCTGCGACTTGCGAGAATCCCTTCAAGTCCATAACCATATTCAGGGGTTTGAATCTCCTTTGCGTATTGCTGGCTCACAGTCGTGACCAAATCTGCAAAAGCGATACCGCCTTTCAAGTAGTTGAATTTGCCGTAGAATTCTAACTGTCTCCAGTTGAAGAGTTCCCACGGAAGCCCGGTAAAGTTCATAGTCCACTGGTCAAATATGCCTTGATAGGCGAGGTTGTGGATGGTGAGAATCGTCGCAGATTGTCCGACTATCGGGTCAGAAGAAAATATTGTGCGAAGGTAAGCAGGAATCAATGCGGACTGCCAGTCATTGACGTGGAACACATCAAACTTGAGTCCGAGTCGGCAGACTGATTCCACGACAGCGCGGGAGAAGAAGGCGAAGCGCTCACTGTTGTCCTCGTATGCGCCGCGGGAATCGCCGTAGAGTTCAGGTCTGAAGAAGTATCCGTCGTGCTCAATAAAGTAGGCGGGGATATTGGTTCCCGGGATAGCGCCTTCAAAGACCGCGGCTGTCTGGCGTCTGTGAAAGACAGGGACTTCAATTCGCAGACCTGTATCTTTCACAGAGGATTTAGTGTCTCTTATCCAGTCTTTCACGTAGTGATACATCGGCATCATAATTGCGATTTCTTCTCCCAGTTCGCTGATGTACTTCGGAATTGCGCCTGAAACGTCTGCGAGTCCGCCAGTTTTGGCGAACGGAACTATTTCCGGCGAAACCAGCAGTATTTTCATCGGTCTCTGCCTCCGAGTTGTTATCGGTTTCCAAGATTTCCGCGTCGCAGGCGACGCGGCTAAACTGCACGCGTGTTTATCACCACGCGATTACGGCGTGGTGCTGCTAATCAATTTCGCGGAGGTATTTGCTCGCGTCTTCTGGGAGGACGGGATTTATATAGCATCCTGTTCCCCATTCAAATCCTGCTGTCTTTGTCAGGCGAGGAATAATCTCAATGTGCCAGTGATAGTGCTCCAGGTATTCCCTGTCCCAGGGCGTTGAGTGAATGACGTAGTTGTATGGCGGACCTTCCAGCGCCTGCTCCAACTTTGCCAGAACCCTGCCAAGGACGTTCGCGAGGTCATCTATCACCTGCTTCGGAGAATTCTCAAAGTGCGAAAGATGGTCTTTAGGAACTATCCAGGTTTCAAACGGAAATCGTGCGGCAAAGGGACCAAAAACTATAAACTGGTCTGTTTCCAGAACCACTCTCGCTCTTTCCTGCTTTTCCTGCTCAATCATATCACAGAATATACATCTGCCGCGGTATCCGAAGAATTCGCCTGCGCCGCGGACTTCCTCACCTATTCTGATTGGCACGAACGGAGTGGCAATCAACTGCGAGTGTGTATGCAGCAAAGAAGCGCCAGCCTCTCTGCCGACGTTCTTGAAGATGAGTCCATAAAGGAAGCGCTTATCTTTTTTGAGGTCTATCAATCTATCGCGGTAAGACCAGAGAACCTCGCGCACAGTGCTAACAGGAAGTTGGGTAAGGGAGAAGAGGTGCTCAGGAGTTTCCACAATAATCTCGTGCGCACCCACACCATTCATCATATCATACATTCCGATGCCGCGCTTATCCAGGTTTCCCTCAATGCGAAGTGCGGGGAATTTATTGGGAATTACGCGAACCCTCCAGCCGCGTTGATTGGCTAATGTCCCGTCCCGCCTGTATGAGAGAATCTCCGGCGGAGTTTTATCTTCGTTGCCCTCGCAGAAGGGGCAGAAGAGAGCCTCTTCCGGCTGAGTTGCAGGACTTTTGAAGTCTGAAGGGCGCATTGCGCGCTCCTTTGCCATTATAACCCATCTACGAATTATCGGGTCTTTGCGAAGTTCAGGCATTCCGCCTCCTTGGAATTAGACTTGCCATTGTGCCTGGGTTGCCTCTGCTGTCGGCACAGTAAGATAGAACGGACAGAGAAGCGGCACCCGCTCAACACGCTTATTCAATCTCACTTCAACGTAGAATTTCGTTTTCACTGCGCCCGAGAGTCCGAGTTCTGAAAATGGTAAAGCCATCTCCACCACCCTGTCAACCGCGATAGTCTTTATCTGTGATTTCCTGCCGCCGCGTTCAATAGTTATCTGTGGCGCTCTCAGTTCATCCACGCGGCAGATGAGTTCTGTCGGCGCCACAAAGAGAATCAGAATCTGCGCACCGCCGAGGTTCTCAATCTTATCTGAGAAGTCCAGCCTTATAAAGAGATTATTCAGGTCAAAACCAAAGAAGAGTTCTTTTATGATGTGCTCTGTCACCTGTTCCATAACTCCGCCGTCGCGTCCGCGGACATATCTACCCGCTGCCAGCCACTCAAAATAACTTGAAGAACGACCATCCAGTTTCACTTTGAGCAGTCCATACGGCTCAGTAAATGGCAGCCCGCGAACGGTGGAGACCGGCTCATCAAGCGCGAGTGGCGGGTTCTCTCCAAGCAGGCTATAGACCTTTTTCAGGCGCGCCCTGAAGAGACTGTCAAAGAGAAAATCATCCCTTGTGTGGTGGCGCTCGGAGAACCACCAGAACCAGTCGCTTCCCTCAGAAGCGTAAATCTCCTCCCAGGCAGCCTGCGCAACATCTTTACTCAGCATCTCCTGCTTCTGCTTCAGGAGCGCTCTCGTCTGACCCAGAAGGTCCCACGCCCTGTTTGTCGCGGGTTCGCCAACCCAGACGCCAAAATTGTGCCCTATCCAGGACCCAGGAAATAGACGAGGAAGCGGACGAATAGAGTCGCACTCCTTCAAGAAATCGCTCAAGCGAACAGTCTCAATCTGCGGATTATCCTCAAGGCGATGATAGAGTTCGCGCAAAAACTGAACACCCTGATTATCGTAACCCTCCCACGCATTCTCGCCATCAAGAATCACTGTCACAAGCGATTTGCGGGCGAGACTATCAGTCAGTTCGGCAATCCTCTCAAGATGAGAGATGAAGTCTTTCGCAGCCTCTTCGGGGTCAAAAGACTGATAGACAAACCCTATCAAATCAGATAGATAGTGGTCGCGGAAAACTATCCTGGCGCTTGAGTCTCCGACCCGCACCTCGTAGGGCACATAGAGGTCTTCAGCGCGTGAAATGCCGCCAAGTTTGTGCGGATAAATCGTGCTGCCAAGCGACTGTGCGAGAATTTCCTCATCGGCTGCAAGGTAGTTTATCCCGTTTCTAACGACGAGCGGAATAATCGCTTCGCTCACAGAGCCTTCAGAAGGCCACATCCCTTCCGGCGCCCTGCCGAAGACGCGTTTGTGATACTCCACTGCGCGCGAAATCTGGGCCTCGGCATCCTCAGGCGCGCTCTCAAAGAGGCACGGAAGCGGCGCTCCCGGAAGACCGAGAGAGGCATCATCCATCCTGCAAAGAAGCGGCATTATCGGATGGTAGAAAGGCGAAGTGGTCAACTCAACCTGTCCGCTCTCAAGAAGACTTCTGTGCAGCGGAACAACCTCCCTCAAAATATCCATCTGCCTCGCAAGAAGGCGCTCTTTCTCCTGCTCAGTAAAGTTATGCCCTTTCTTTATCAGCGAAACCAAAAACTCATCCTTCGCAACAGTCGCAGGATGAAACCACACAAGATTGAACCAGACCTGCAAATCGCGAATATCAGACTCGGTGAACTCCTCCAGAGCGTCTCTAACACTTCTGCCGCGGGTAATCCCCCTCTTGAAAAATAGGTCTGCATACCTCTTTCTGGGCGCAATTACCTTCTGGTAATTTGTGCTGAAAAAGTTATTGAGAACAAATATCTTCTCATCCAGAGTCAGTTCACTCGCAGGTCTCCTGGAAAGTGACAGATGCCTGTCCTCCTTCCCCGCAATAACCGCTTCAAGTTGAAGAAGGAGCGAAGGAACAAGATTTATATTCGCTTTGACGCCTGGAAACTCTGAAAGAAGCGCAGCCATCCCGTAGTAGTCCTTCACCCCGTGAAGCCTTACCCACGGCAGAAGAAACTCGCCCGAGAACGGGTCGCTGTATAGAGGCTGATGCTGATGCCACAGAATTGCTACTGAAAGAGCGCCCATTGCTTGTAAGTTCCCGCATCCAAAGTGTGTTTATGTATTGTATCCCTTCTCTACTGTGCGGTCAAGCGATATTTGCCGTCCTGAGGCGCGGTAAACAATTTCGCCGTTTTTTCCACTTAGTGAGTAATGGAGGCTTGACTTGAAGCGTCAATAATAATAGATATATATTGATGCTATCAGAGAAAAAGGAGAAATAATGAGGAAGACGAATCACCTTCTCTTCTGCCTTCTGCTCGGTCTCTTATTCCTTCTCAATTCCTGCAATGGCGGCGGTGGTGGCAGCAAACCTCCTGCTGAGGTGCTGCTGACCACCAGAGTCAGCCCTTCCGGAGCCGGCACAGTCACAGTCGACCCTTCAGGACCATTGTACGACCTGAACTCTGAGGTAACTCTGACCGCGACTGCAAATAATGATGACTATCTGTTCTCTCAGTGGTCAGGCGACCTGACAGGTTCGGAAAATCCAGTCACCATAGTTATGGATAAGACCAGGACAATTACAGCGAACTTTGTCCGTGTGTTTGAGGTCACAGTCAACTCACCTCGTGGAGCGCCAGACCCTCCAGTAGGCACAACCACTTACCCGAATGGCTCTTCTGTTACAGTTTCCTGCGGACAAACGCCGTATGCGGGTCCCGCCGGAACTCGGTATGTGAACACAGGCTGGATAGGCGGAACAGGCGATATCCCTGCCTCGGGGACTGCGACCTCGGTTACATTCACGATAACTCAGGACTGCGAAATCACCTGGACGTGGCCCACCACGCAGTATTCCCTGCGGACAGCCGTGCTTCCCACCTATCCTGTGGATGGCGGAACTGTGGTTGCGCCTTCCGGTCCCTGGTACGATGAGAACACATCAGTTGAGTTGACCGCGGTTGCAGCAGATGGGTTTGAGTTTGATTCCTGGTCGGGCGACCTGACCGGCACCACTAATCCTGGTGCTGTTGTTATGAACAGTGCAAAGACAGTTACCGCCAACTTCTCTATTCAACATCCGCACACTATCACAGTAACTTCACCCTACGGTGAGCCGAATCCGCCTGTTGGCCAAACTGATTGCCCTGACGGATCCTCTCCGACCATTGACTGCGGTCCGAACCCGTATGTCGTAGACGGAACCCGGTATATCTGTACAGGCTGGACAGGCGGCTCAGGCGATATTCCTGCTGGACCAGACCCGAGGACTTCTTACACATTCACAATAACTCAGGACTCCACAATTACCTGGACGTGGCGGACCGAGTACCAACTCACAATAACTGTAGATCCGCCACCCGGTGGGTCAGTTATGCCTCTGTCTGGTGGCTGGTATAACCCCGGCGACACAGTTACACTCACCGCGACTCCCGCCAACCTCTACTACAGTTGGCTGAACTGGAGCGGTGATTTGAGCGGGAGTGTGAACCCGACACAGGTCACTATGAACAGCCCCAAAAATATTACCGCAAACTTCCTTGGCATTGACTGCACCGTAACTGTCGCTATCGGCGGTCCCCCCCTTACTGAAGGGTTTGAGTCGGGCAATATAAGTGGATGGACAAACGGCACACCAGCTTGGCGCATCGCAACAGCGGTGACACACTCCGGCAGTTATTCTGCCCAATCAGGGTCTATACTTGATGGGGGAAATACCTTCATACAAAGAGAATTCAGTGTGGGACCAGAAGGCGGCTCAGTTAGTTTCTGGTGGAAAGTCAGTTCAGAGGAGAACCACGACTACCTTGAGTTCTACATAGATGACGTTCTTCAGACCGGTCGCATCTCTGGCGAGACTGGTTGGGCGCAGGCGACCTTCCCCCTTACGGCGGGGACAAGAACTTTGAAGTGGAGGTATGTGAAGGATTCAGCCAACGCTGGCGGTAGTGACTGCGGCTGGATTGACGACATAACTGCCCCTCCATCCTACGGCGAACCAACTCCGTCTATGGGCACAACCACAAAGCATTACGGTGATTCGGTGACAGTCTCATGCGGAACAACGCCGTATCGTTACCCTGACACTCTTGCAGGGGTTCGCTTTGCGTGCACAGGCTGGACAGGCGGCTCAGGCGATATACCTGCAGCGGGAACAGAAACCTCTTACACCATCGCTGCGATACATAATAATTCCGCAATCACGTGGACGTGGCAGACCGAGTATTATCTACTCGTTTCTATCTCGCCATCTGGCTCTGGAACCGCGGCACCTCCCACAGGCTGGTATGCTGCAACCTCAGACATCTCGCTCAGCGCGACTCCAGGTGATGGATACAGTTGGTTAGGCTGGAGCGGCGATTTGAGCGGAACGCAGACACCAGTGACTGTGACTATAGATGGTCCAAAAAGTATAACCGCGAATTTCGCACCCATCTACTGCGGTGTTACTGTGGCTTCCCCTCGCAGCGTTCCCAAGCCGCCTGTGGGAACAACCAATTATCTTGCCGGCAGTCTGGTAACAGTCTCTTGCGGCCCAAGCCCATATTACGGCACATTCACCGAAGGATTTGAGGCAGGCGACATAAGCGGGTGGACAACCGGCGGCGATGCAAACTGGTCCGCTACTGATATTGAAAAACACTCCGGCGACTATTCTGCTCGCTCAGGCGTCATCGCTGACAGCCAGAGCAGTTACATAGAGAGAGCATTCCTGATAGCAGAAGGAGACGGAACTGTAACGTTCTGGTGGAAGGTCTCTTCTGAGTCTGGCGGCGACTTCTTGAAGTTCTACATAGACGGCGTTGAACAAGCCGCTATATCCGGCGAGGTCGCCTGGGAGTTAAGAACCTATTCACTTGCAGAAGGCACGAGGACTATCAGATGGGCATACACAAAGAACAGCGCAATCTCCGCTGGCAGCGACCACGGCTGGATTGACGACATAGCAATTACAAACATACCCGCAAGCAAGATACGATATTCCTGCACAGGCTGGGTAGGCGGCACAGGCAATATTCCTCCAGCAGGAACCGACCCTTCCTACATCATTTCGACGATAAGCGTCAACTCAACTATTACCTGGTTATGGAAAACCCAGTATCAACTAACCATCGCAGTTAACCCGCTGCAGGGCGGCTCCGTCCCAGTTACACCGCCTGCATCAGACGGCTGGTATGATGCAGGCACACAGGTTTCCTGCCAACCAACTCCCGCGGCTGGTTATGGCTGGGTAGGCTGGAGCGGCGATGTAACAGGGATGCAGACGCCACTCAACCTCACTATGAACAGCGCCTGGAGTGTGACTGCGAGTTTCATCAAACCTGAGTTAACAGTCTCCAACCCGCTCGGCGTCGGAATGCCTCAGCCGGGGCAAGGAACATACGTCTGTAACTATAACGCCGTGGTCACCTGCTACGTCACCTCGCCCGTGCTTGCGACAACCGGGTTCACAGAAGGTTTTGAGGCGGGCAATATAAGCGGGTGGACTACCGGCTCGCCTGCCTGGCACACTACAACAGCGGTAACGCACTCCGGCTCTTACTGCGCTCAATCGGGGACAATAGGGAATAACGCGAATACTTACATACAGAGAGACTTTTGTATAGGACCGGGAGGCGGCGCAGTAACTTTCTGGTGGAAAGTCAGTTCACAACAGGACCACGACTACCTTGAGTTTTACATAGATGACGTTCTTCAGACCGGTCGCATCTCCGGCGAGATTAATTGGACGCAGGCAACTTACACTATCACTACAGGCGGTATAAAGACTCTGAAGTGGAGATATGTGAAAGATTCCTCCGGTGCCATCGGCACTGACCGCGGCTGGATTGACGACATAACTGTTGCTGTAGGTCCGTTCACCGAAGGGTTTGAAGCAGGCAATATAAGCGGCTGGACAACTGGCTGGACAAATCCTAATATCCCCCTACCAAGTAGGGCTGCCTGGCGTGCCGTAACGCCGGGATGCTTCGGCATTTATTCCGCGCAGTCGGGTCTCATCTATGATAACGAGGACACGTATATAGAAAAAACTTTCCCCATAGAGGCGGGAGGCGGCACTGTATCGTTCTGGTGGAGGGTCAGTTCAGAGACTACCTTTGACTTTCTGGAATTCTACATAGATGACCAACAAATGGCCAGAATCTCGGGCGAACAAGCCTGGACTCAACCGCAGCCGTTTGCGCTTGCAGCAGGCATAAGAAGGTTGAGATGGAGATATATGAAGGATGGCAGCCGGTTCTCTGGCAGTGACTGCGGCTGGATTGACGAGATAGTTGTTTCTCCTTCTCCCCCTGACCTCGGCACCCGCTATACCTGCACCGGATATACAGGAACTGGCAGTGTAGAGAGCGGCGCAGGGAATTCAGTGACATTCGCCATCACACAGAACTCCTCTATAACCTGGAACTGGCGGATAGACTACAGACTGACTGTAAACGCTGCCCCGCCTGAAGGCGGCTCAGTGTATGTGGATTATTATCCCCCCAGTGTTGACGGCTACTATACAGACGGTTCCGTAGTCGCGCTTTTTGCCGATGCGAATATAGGGTATGTCTTCAACAACTGGAGCGGTGACCTGACAGGCTCAGACAATCCGTGTTACCTGCCTATAGATGGTCCCAAAACTGTGACCGCTAACTTTGCCGCTCCAAACCAGCCATCCAATTTTTCAGGGACAGCGGTCAGCACAACAGCAATCAGGTGGAGTTGGACAAGCAACAGCACTGATTGGCAGGAGATAGCGGCTGGTGTTCTCAGAACTGTCGCGGCAACTCTAACACCGCCTCTGCCTGAGAGCGAGACCTGTCCTCGCGATGATGAGAGCCGTGTGCTGTTTGGAACGATAGATGTCTCCGGAGCGGTAACTTATACTATCGCGTATACAAAGGACACTAATACAATCTGGCACTGCACCGCAGACACCAATCTTGCATACTTGAATGACTACTACATTAACCAGACAGGCGTTTTGAGAGAGAAGATTTCTATCGGCGATGGACCTCAGGCAGACGCTACCAGTTCCGAGTCTTTTACAAATGTCTGGTTTGAAATTCAAGACAGCGCTCACGCAATGCTCGGCAGAGTTTATCTCAACATTACTTCCTGGCAGGAGACCAGTCGGTCCGAGAATACCTACTATACCAGGCACGTTCACGAGCTAAGTTATGGCAGTTACAGCACCCCCTCCAATAACGCGAGCCTCTATACACTTATTCATGATGCAGCGGCAGGTGACTTCCAACTTGCTCTTGACGGTTCAACTGTCACGATAACCGTCACACCGCCGCCAAACTCAACCTCCGGTTCCACAGGTGTGCTGATTGAGCGCGCTCCAGACGACTCATTTACGACTGGCACTGTAACGGTTCAGGGCTACGCCGCCACATATACAAAGACAGACATGCCCGGTAGCGGTCTTTGGTATTACAGAATCAGGTTCAGAAATGGAGACGGCGTTGAGTCTGCCTACTCAGCGGGACAGAGTTGCGACGTTCCTTAGCACGCTTATGATTTGAGGAACTACGCGCTCTCTTGAAACAGCCACGTGCTCAGGTATCGCTCGCCTGTATCAGGCAGAACGACAACAATGAGTTTGCCCACATTCTCTTCTCTTTTGCCTACTTCAAGCGCTGCCCACGCTGCCGCGCCAGAGGAGATGCCGACCAGAAGCCCCTCTTCTCTGGCGAGGCGGCGCGCAATCATGCCCGCATCCTCGCTTCTGACTCTGATAATCTCATCAATGATTTTCACATTCAGAACTTCGGGGATAAAGCCCGCTCCAATTCCCTGAATCTTGTGCGGACCGGGTTTGCCTCCCGACAGAACTGGTGAATCTGCCGGCTCAACCGCTATCGCCTTGAACTGAGGCTTCCGTTGCTTTATCACCTCCGCTACACCGGTAATTGTCCCGCCAGTTCCGACGCCGCAGACAAGAATATCCACTTTTCCGTCAGTGTCATTCCATATCTCTTCCGCCGTCGTCTTTCTGTGAATTTCCGGATTGGCAGGATTCGCAAACTGCTGCGGCATAAATGCGCCTGGAGTGCTTCTCACCAGTTCCTCCGCCTTTCGCACAGCGCCCCTCATACCCTCTGAACCGGGAGTAAGCACCAGTTCCGCACCAAAAGCGGACAGAAGTTGCCTCCTCTCCACGCTCATCGTGTCTGGCATTGTCAAAATAAGCCTGTAACCTTTAGCCGCGCAGACAAACGCAAGCGCAATACCTGTGTTGCCGCTCGTCGGCTCAATAATCACAGTCTCCTTAGTTATCAGATTCTCGCGTTCTGCCGCCTTAATCATTGAGACGCCTATTCTGTCTTTGACAGAGGAGAGTGGATTGAAAGACTCCAGTTTGGCTGCTATCCGCGCCCTGCATCCGCTGGCGACCCGATTGAGCCAGACAAGAGGTGTTCCGCCGACCAGTTTCGTCACATCATCTGCTATTTTCACAGTTACCCTCCTTCGCTAAATGCAGCACATCACTACCGGGTCCTTCCCTGTGAGTTTCACATGCTCCTTCAGTTTGAGTTTCCTCACCAAGAACCTTTTCGTCTTCCACCTCGCGCTCATCTCTTCCGCTCAGCGCTTTTACTCCGCCCATCGCCTGATGATAAATATACACATTCCCGACCGGAAATTCCTGACAAATTCCGCGAAAAAATATCCCAAACATTCCCCATCTTGACCCGCTTTGGCACGGTTTTGTGCAGGCAGAAAATATCAGGGTCAAAAGCCGCGCCAGAGCCGCTCGCTTGCAAAGTTGGAGAATTTCTGCTGTGCCGCGTTTTACCTTGACAATAAGAAAGTCTCTTTCTATCATTTTCTCTCCCGTCTTGCTTGCGTGGAGAAAATATGAAGAATGTGGAGAAAGTTGATACCCGTCCGATTGAAAAGATTATCGCAAAGCACACAGGTGCTGATGAATCGCTTCTTATTCCGCTTTTACAGGAAGCACAGGCGCAATACGGTTACCTGCCGCAGATTGTTCTTGAGCGCATTGCAGAGCACACGAAAGTTCCGCTCTCTAAGGTGTATGGCGTAGTCACTTTTTACGCGCAGTTTTATCTCACCCCGCGGGGGCGGCACATAGTAAAATGCTGCCGCGGAACAGCGTGCCACGTGCGAGGCGCAACGCGCGCGCTAGAAGCGGCTGAAAAAGAATTGGGCATCAAGGATGGCGAGACCGCACCAGATTTCAGTTATACGCTTGAAACAATAGCCTGTTTTGGAACCTGCTTTCTTGCGCCTGTTATGATGATTGACGGAAGTTACTTCGGAAAACTGACACCTCAAAGAGTCGCAGAAATACTGAGAGGTCACAAGGCAAGCCCCGCCGTTCATCGGCGGGGATAGCAAGCCCCGCACGAAAGTAGTGGGGGTAGCCAATAGCCGAAATGATAGAGGATAGAAAATGGTTGAGCGACTGAAAAGCGTCTCAGACCTGATAAATCTTCAGCAGAGTTTGAAAGAGACCCATTGCAGGAAAGGCAGGAGAATCCTGGTCTGTATGACAGGCTGCCGCGCACTCGGCGCTGAATCTGTTCTAAAAGAGTTGAAAAGCGAACTGAAGAAAAAAGGGCTCTCAAAAAAGATTCCGATTGTTGAGACAGGCTGCCAATCTTTCTGCGCAAAAGCGCCTGTCGTCACGATCGAGCCGGAAAATATATTCTACAATTCAGTCTCGCCGAAAGATGTGAAGGAGATAGTTCAGAAGACTCTCATTGGCGGCAGACTGATAGATAGGCTCTGCTATAAACTGAACGGTAAACCGGCGCCTGACCCTTCCTCAATCCCGTTCTTTGCGAATCAGACCAGACTGGTTCTCACAAACTGCGGCAGAATAGACCCGACGAAAATAGGGGACTATATCGCGCGCGGCGGATACTCTGCGCTTGCGCAGGTTCTCTCAACCCGCACACCAGAGTCAATAATAGATGAAGTGAAGCGTTCGGGTCTTCGCGGAAGAGGCGGCGCAGGATTTGCTACAGGCAGTAAATGGTCGTTTGCCCGCGCTGCGAAAGGCGAACCAAAATATATTATCTGCAACGGCGATGAAGGTGACCCCGGCGCTTTTATGGATAGAGCGGTTCTTGAAGGCGACCCGCACTCTGTGATTGAGGGAATGATTATCGGTGCATACGCAATCGGCGCATCAAAAGGATTTATCTATGTCCGTGCAGAATACCCTATCGCTGTAAAGCATTCAAAAATCGCGATAGACAAGGCGCGCGGTCTCGGACTCCTCGGTGAAAACATCTTGGGAAGCGGATTTCACTTTGACATAGAAATTAGAGAGGGCGCGGGCGCTTTCGTCTGCGGTGAAGAGACCGCTTTGATAGCGTCAATAGAAGGCAGGCGCGGAATGCCGCGTCCAAGACCGCCGTTCCCCGCCCAGTCCGGGCTCTGGGGCAAGCCGACAAACATAAATAACGTGGAGACCTGGGCAAATGTTCCGCTAATCATAAACAGAGGCGCAGACTGGTTTGCGCAGTTCGGCACAGAAACTTCAAAGGGAACAAAAATCTTCGCACTTGCAGGAAAAGTGAACAACACAGGTCTGGTTGAAGTTCCTATGGGAGCGACTATCAGGAATATCGTTTTTGCTGTCGGCGGCGGAATACTCAAGAACCGCAGATTCAAAGCGGTCCAGATTGGCGGTCCTTCAGGCGGCTGCCTCCCAGCCCAGTTCCTTGATATGCCGCTTGACTACGAATCCGTCACAAAAGCGGGCGCTATTATGGGCTCTGGCGGACTAATCGTGATGGATGAGTCAACCTGTATGGTTGACATTGCGCGCTATTTTATGAACTTTGTCCAATCTGAATCGTGCGGAAAATGCACCCCCTGCAGAATTGGCACAAAGCGAATGCTTGAGATTCTTGAACGAATTGTCCGCGGAGAAGGCGAACTCTCAGATATAGACAGACTCATCACACTCGGCAATATGGTGAAGGACTCATCCCTGTGCGGACTCGGTCAGACAGCGCCGAATCCTGTTCTATCAACTATCCGTTATTTCCGCGACGAATACGAATCTCACATAATCCAGAAGCACTGCGCCGCAGCAACCTGCAAGGCGCTTGTTGAATCGCCCTGTCAGCACATCTGCCCCGCAGGCATAAATGTGCCTCATTATGTAGCGCTTGTAAAACTCGGCGAGTTCTCACGCGCCGCCGACATCGTCCGAAGGAGAAACCCATTTGCAAGTATCTGCGGGCGGGTCTGCACACATCCGTGCGAAGTCTTGTGCCGCCGCGGAGACCTGGATGAGCCTATCGCAATAATGTGGCTGAAACGCGCCGCAACAGATTTCCAGAGGGGAAAGCCTGATATTTCCACATTTAGAGTGGCGCCAAAAAAGCCTGACTCAAAAGTTGCGATAATTGGCGCCGGACCGGCAGGTCTCTCCTGCGCATACTTCCTTGCGACTATGGGACACTCGCCCACAGTATTTGAAAAACTGCGCGTCCCGGGCGGAATGATGATGGTTGGAATCCCTGACTATCGCCTGCCGAAAAATATCCTGAAGCAGGAGATTGACCTGATAAAGAAGGCAGGCGTCAGAATAAAGACAGGCGTAACATTCGGCAAAGACATAACAATTGAGAGCCTCAAAAAAGACGGATTCAGGGCTATCTTTATCAGCGTCGGCGCGCATAAAGGGCTAAAACTGAATATCCCGAACGAAAACGCTGAAGGCGTTCTTGACGGCGTCGTGTTCTTGCGCGAAGTGAACCTCGGCAGAAAAAAGAGAACAGGAAAAAATGTGATTATTGTCGGCGGCGGAAATGTCGCGATAGATTCAGCCCGGACAGCGCTTCGCCTCGGCGCGCAGTCAGTCACTATCATCTACCGCAGAACTATTGAAGAGATGCCCGCAGAAAAAGAGGAGATTGAAGAGGCGCTCTTTGAAGGCGTCCAGATTGAGTTCCTCGTCGCACCAAAAGCGGTAGTAAAAGAGGGCAGCGCTGTGAAAGCGATTGAATGTGTCAGAATGAGACTTGGGGCCGCCGACGACTCAGGAAGAAGAAGACCCGTGCCGATTCCTGATTCCCAGTTCAATATCCACTGCGATACAGTGATAACGGCTATTGGTCAGGCGCCGCAAACAGATTTCCCCTCAGATGGAAAACTGAATAGAGACTCAGCCGGAAATATTCTCGTGGACAGTGTAACGCTTACCACAAGCATTGAAGGCGTCTTCGCTGGCGGCGACTGCGTAACAGGTCCGGCGACAGTTATTGAGGCTGTAGCGGCAGGTCAGAAAGCGGCTGTCGCAATAGATAAATGCCTGGGCGGAAAAAGCGAACTTCCTTACAACAGCGACCCCCTCGTTGAGAGGGAGGCGCAGGAGCGGGAAGTTGAAGAGAAGGAAAGACCTCGCAGGAAGGCAAAACACCTTGCGCGCGCGAAAAGAAGAAACTCTTTCAGAGAAACTGTCTTAGGATACAGCAAAACAGAAGCGATAAAGGAAGCGGATAGATGCCTTCGCTGCGATTTGGAAAAGAAATAACTGAGGAGGCGAAATGCCTGTGAACCTCACAATAGACGGGGAAAAAGTTGAGGCGCAAAAAGGGGAAACTATTCTGGATGCGGCGCGGAAAGCGGCAGTAGAAATCCCTACACTCTGCTACCACAGGCGCCTTTCGCCCGCAAGCGCCTGCAGACTCTGCGTTGTAGAGATAGAAAAAGTGAAAGCGCTCCAACCTTCCTGCTCATACCCGGTCAGCGAAGGACTCATTATTCATACAAAAAGCGAACGAGTTCTTGCGGCGCGCAGACTCGTCCTGGATTTACTCATCTCAAACCATCCGCTTGACTGCCTCACCTGCGAAAGCAATGGCAGATGCGACCTGCAGAGATACTGTTACGAGATGGGGATAGAAAAGTCCAGTTTCGTCGGCGCAAAAACAAATTTCCCTGTTGAACAGCAGAACCCGTTTATTCTCCGCGATTACAATAAATGTATTTTGTGCGGCAGATGTGTTCAAGCCTGCGCCGACATCAGATACAGAAACATTATAGACTACTCAGGCAGAGGCTTTTCAACCAAGATAGCGGCAGAGTTTGACAAACCGCTTCAGGACACGAACTGCGAGTTCTGCGGAGAATGCGTCGCTGTCTGCCCTGTCGGCGCACTAACAGAAAAAGAGTCTCGCTTCCTGGGTCGCGTCTGGGAGACGACCAAAGTCAATACGACCTGCCCTTACTGCGGTGTGGGATGCACAATTCAACTGGAGGTGAAAGATAACAAAGTAGTGAGAGTGACAGCACCTGAGAATCTCGGTGTCAACGATGGTTCGCTTTGCGTAAAAGGGCGGTTCGGTCTTGAATTTGTCGGCAGTCCAGAGCGGCTCAAATCACCGCTTATCAGAAAAAACGGAAACCTGGCAGAATCAACCTGGGACGAAGCGCTTGACTTTGTTGCATCAAAACTGTCTCAAATCAAGAAAGAGTCTGGTGCGGATTCGCTCGCCTTTATCTCAAGCGCCAAATGTACAAATGAAGAGAACTATATTATGCAGAAATTCGCGCGCGCGTGCGCGGGAACAAACAACATAGACCACTGCGCACATCTGTGACACTCGCCAACTGTGGCGGGTCTCGCCGCAGCGTTCGGTAGCGGTGCGATGACAAATTCAATATGCGAAATATCGGGCGCAAAAGCGATATTGGTTACGGGCTCAAACGCATCTGAAGACCATCCAATAGTCGCGATGCAGATAAAGAAAGCGGTCAGGCAAAACGGTGCGAAACTCATAGTTGCAGACCCGAGAAGAATTGATTTGGTTGACTTCGCCGCAGTCTGGCTGCGCCAGCGACCCGGCACAGACGTCGCTCTCTTTTCCGCAATAATGAACGTGATTATCGCCGAAAACTTGCACAACAAGGAGTTCATAGATAAACGGACAGAAAACTTTGAAGAGTTCAAGAAAGTGATTTCAAAATACACTCCTGAAACCGCCGAGAAAATTACAGGCGTTTCAGCAAACGAGATAGTGAAGGCTGCGCGAATCTTCGCAACCGCACTAGCCGCATCAATCATTTACGCTATGGGCATTACTCAGCACACAACTGGAACGGACAATGTGAAGACGCTGGCGAATCTGGCGCTTCTTACAGGCAATGTGGGCAGGCTCTCAACAGGAGTGAATCCGTTGCGGGGTCAGAACAATGTTCAGGGCGCCTGCGATATGGGCGCGTTGCCTGAGTTCTACACAGGCTATCTGAAAGTCGCCGATTCACCTTCACGAGAGAAGTTTGAAAAAGCGTGGGGAGTATCGCTTCCGCCGAAACCGGGTCTGACAGTCGTGGAGATGATGAACGAAGCGGGAAAAGGCAATCTCAAAGCGCTCTACATTATGGGCGAAAACCCTCTGGTCTCTGACCCTAATCTGCATCACGTGGAAGAAGCGCTGAAAAACCTTGAACTCCTCGTGGTTCAGGACATCTTTCTCACAGAGACCGCAAGATTAGCGCATGTCGTTCTTCCCGCTGTATCTTTTGCGGAGAAAGATGGAACATTCACAAATACTGAGCGGCGAGTTCAGCGCGTGCGCAAAGCGCTTGACCCGCCAGGGGAAGCCAGAGATGACTGGCGAATTATCTGCGATATATCAAACAGACTCGGATACAGTATGCGATACAACTCTCCCGAGGAGATATTCCGCGAAATAACATCTACTACTCCCAGTTACGCTGGAATCTCATACGAGCGGATTGAAAAAGAGGGGATTCAGTGGCCCTGCCCTGACCCCTGCCATCCCGGAACAGCGTGCCTGCACGTTGACAGATTTGTCCGCGGACTCGGACACTTCAGTCCGATAGAATTTACGCCGCCCGCTGAGATGCCGGATAAACAGTTCCCATTCATTCTCACGACAGGGAGGGTTCTGTATCAATACCACACGGGAACGATGACAAGGCGTTCAAAAGGCTTGAATTTTCTCTCTCCTCACGCGGTCGTAGAGATAAACAGAAAAGACGCTTTGCGCCTTTCAATCGTGGACGGGTCACCTGTTCTGATAAAATCGCGCCGCGGCGAGGTGGAAGCGAAAGCATCTGTCTCGGAAAAAGTGCCGGAGGGGGTCGTCTTTATTCCGTTTCATTTTGCCGAGTCTGCCGCCAATATTCTTACAAACGACGCTTTAGACCCGGTTGCGAAGATTCCTGAACTGAAGGTCTGCGCAGTCAGCATCGCTAATGCAAAATGAAAAGAGCAAAATTGAAAATCAAAAGTCAAAAAGGCATGTGCCAAGTTGACTGCGCCTGCGAATCAATTTTGAACTGCAATTTTGCATTTTTACTTTTCATCTCTGAATTTTCCCGAGGGGGATGTATTCTATACTCAGGTTTGCGGGAGTCGGGATGTCAGAGTATCGCCGCGCCGTCGTGGAACATATTTGTTGTCACTCCGCCTGCCCCGTAAGCTAAGAATTTGGTAAGGCGTCCCGGAATTGGCCCCGTGTCATCAGCGCTACTTGGGAGTCTCACTGTCAGAAACCATTCGCAACCGGATGGTGTTGGAGTGAACCTCGCCTGTCCAGAATCTGGATGTCTTATCGTAAAAGCGACCTAATAGTTGTTTAGCCAGGGCCTCCGTTACGCGGTAGCGAACCGAGACTTCGTAGGTTCCCTCATCAGATAGGTTATAGCCCTCCAGAAGCAGCATAAAAGCCAAAGATTGCCCTGGGTCGATTGGCTTTAAACGCGGAAGCGGAAGTTCGCCCTCAGATGGGTGCGGGATCCGAGTCCGCGGCAGGCCGTCCGGTCCCCGCACCTCGGCTTGCAAGAACGAGTCGGAGTTTAGCCATATCTGCTCGCCTCTCTGTTCTTCCGGCAGGCGCGGACGGAGGTACGGGCGGTACAGGAGGTTTATTTTGTCTGTACCGCGGTTCACAAACCGAACCGTCAGTACGGGTGCAGCGCTCTGCCTCAATAGTGGGGATATCACGTAAGTGTCTTTAGATGCTGACACTACGCATGAAAGACCGCCCACGATTGGTGGCTCCTTAGACCCGTCATTGCGAGTGCATCCAGAGCCAAGAGCAAGTATCAAGCAGCAAAATGTCCCAACCGCTGTCAAGGCGAAGTTCATAGCAAATCCCTCCTTAGAAGAAAACGTAGAAGAAAACGGGACGCTTCTATTTATTCCATAACTGGGAACACGTCCTGTAGTTCCATTTGTTGTATTAGCGTAGATGAACTGATTGTGCGTGACTGAAACGGGGATGCTTCTAACTATTTTGGACCTCTCCTTCTTTGCCGTTCTCGCTATTTCAGTCAGGTAACCCATTCGGATTATCGCGTTCCTGCGCTAACTGGTCACTTATATTATAGACGCAATTTGTTTTGGTTGTCTTGTGGATTTTTTGCGCTTTTGAGGAGATAATATTTTGGCGTGGGGGCGTCACCCGCGGACTGAAGTCCGCGGCTAAACTGGAAGAATGGGGAAGCGGCGAATAAATTCGCCGGCTAAAATATTACGCTCGCGTTGAAACGCGAGGCTTGCCAACCGCGGCGGTAAACGCCGCGGCTTTGGAATTTTCACCACGCCGGGAGGCGTGGTGCTTCCCATATTCCCATTTTCGCGCGAGGGAGAAGATTTTGGCGCGTTTTCCCCGCGGGGATATATTATATAAATCCTGTAAATTCGGAAGGGCTAAAATAGCGTAACTGTCATTTAGCGTTAGAGTTACCAAAAATGGCAATTTACAGGACCGGGAGCCGAAACCCGGAGCCGGGAGTTATGCGCTGGTGCGCGTTATTTGAGCAACTGCTCTGCGGGGGTATAAGGGATTTTGAACACGTCTGCGACGGGTTTGCAGGTCAGTTTGCCCATACATACGTTGAGCCCAGTGCGAAGCATTTTGCTCTCTTTGCAGGCTTTTTTCCAGCCCTTATTCGCCAGTTCAAGCGCGTAGGGGAGGGTCTCGTTTGTGAGTGCGAAGGTGGAGGTTCTCGGAACGCAGCCCGGCATATTCGCGACGCAGTAATGAATTACGCCGTCCACCTCGTAGATGGGTTCACTGTGAGATGTCGGTTTTGATGTTTCGCAGCATCCACCCTGGTCAATGGAGACGTCCACGATAACAGCGCCTTTTTTCATCGTTTTGAGCATATCGCGGGTAATCACCCACGGCGCTTTTGCTCCTGTCATAAGGATGCCGCAGATAACCAGGTCTGCATCTTTGACGGCGTCGCGGATGTTCCAGGGAGTAA
>Ga0315280_10002980_pt1 | contig 26620 bp, 23 predicted proteins | sample YL17G06_40_MG_FD_203697 | JGI IMG/M metagenome (GOLD analysis project Ga0315280, IMG submission 203697) | Sediment microbial communities from Yellowstone Lake, YNP, Wyoming, USA - YL17G06_40 | ecosystem: Environmental > Aquatic > Freshwater > Lake > Sediment | place: USA: Wyoming | collected...
ACCGTGCTCAGCGCCCGCATGGGGTAGGCGTCCGGCGCGTTGCCCGCAACGGTCTTGTAGGCGATCTGCACCCGCGCCAGCCGCGCCAGCTTGTCCTCGATGCGCGCCCGCCGCTCGGAGGCCTGCTGCGGCTCGGTCACGTCCACCGCGGGCGGCGGCGCCTGCTGCCGGATGTCCCCGAAATACTTGCGCACCCGGCCCAGAGTCTCCTTCGTATTCAGGTCTCCCACCAGCGTGAGCACCGCGTTGTTGGGCGCGTAGTAGATCTTGAAGAATCCCTTCACGTCCTCGATCGAAGCCGCGCTCAGGTCCGCCATCGAGCCGATCACCGAGTGCTTGTAGGCGAAGTTCTCGTACATCACCTGCTGCATCTTCTCGGAGGATTGGCCGTAGGGCATGTTGTCGACGCCCAGCCGCCTCTCTTCCTGCACCGTGGCGCGCTGGTTATCCAGGTTCTCCTGCGTGATCACCAGCGAGCGCATGCGGTCGGATTCCAGAAACAGCCCCAAGTCCAACTGGTTCTTGGGCAGCGTCTCGTAGTAGTTCGTGCGTTCCTGGCTGGTCGAGCCGTTCATGTTCCCGCCGTTGTTGTAGACCAGGAAGAAATGCTCGCCCGGCCCCACCTTCTCCGAGCCTTTGAACATCATGTGCTCGAACAGGTGGGCGAAGCCAGTCCTCCCCGGCCGCTCGTTGCGTGAGCCCACGTTGTAGGTCACGGCGATCGAATACACCGGAGCGAAGTGGTCTTCGGCAATGATCACGCGCAATCCGTTGGGAAGTCGCGTGTCGGTGAACTTCAACGGCGGGATGGCCGCCGCGGGCGGCGGCGCCGCAAACATCGTCAGGGCCAGCAACGCCAAGCTGGACGCCAAAAGCGCAAGTTTCCTCATCGGTCAGTCCCTCAAGCCTGATATGCGATTATCGGCGCCCGCGCCGGCCCGAGTCAACCTGCCACTGCCCGGCCCCCGAGGAGCGGCGCATCCGGACCGAGCGGACGTGCCGCGCTACCTGACGCTTGTGGGACTGCGCCTGGACCTCAGGCCGAGCGCGCCATATGCCAGCGAACGCTCCGTTCGAAGTACCCGGGCGGCATCCGCGCCGCTTCTCCTGTCCGGCTCGGATAAGACGGCTCCATCCGCACGGTTCCGTGAAAGTACTCGTCCAGCGGAAAGAGGCTGTAAGGCTCCAGCTCCCGGAAGATTCGTCCCAGTTTCTGCTGGATCCGGTAGATCGCGTGGAAAAAGTTGCCGCGGTCGATCTTCAACCGCCAGCAGCACAGTTTCCAGTCCGCGCCCAGCAGAAAATGGAACCGGAAAACCTGGAACTCGGATTCTGTCAGCGTGCGCCGGCTCACCAGGATGAAATCCGCCATGTACTCCTCATCCTTCCGGCCCCAACTGAGATTCCGGTCCCGTCCCGGAATGAATTCGAGCGAGATCTTGCTCATGTACTTCTCTTTTGTGGCGCAATGCCGGAACCGGGTCAGGCAGGCGCGAAAGATGGCGCGCAGAACGCAGTTGCAGGGGTTCAACGAACCCCGGCGGCCTAGATGCAATCCGAGTCCGTGGCATTGCATGCAGGAGTTCTTGGCGAGCGCCAGAGTTTCTGAGCGGGTCCACTCCATTTCGATGTCCTCCTGGGGGCGAGTCTCCCTGATGCCGTCTGGGGAGACGCCCTTCCAAACCTGGTCCCACATTACCCCTCCGGGGTAGCCGGTCAACGGGGGACTCGGGGCCGCTTTGCAAAAAATACGCAATTTTCAGGTCTTAACCTCGTTTTCTCGTTGTTTCGGAACAGCTTAGCCACCGAGAATTCGGCCAATCCGTCCGTTAAATACGTTTAATATCTGCGAGGAATGGGTTAATTCTTGCACCCTATTTCTAGCAGAAATCGTCGCGTGCGGAATCACCGGAAGGTTTATCCGCCATGGCCGCCTGTTTTCCAGGCATGGCCCGGGAGCCTCCAGCATGTACTTCGCGGCCTTGCAGAACCGTCTGATCGGCGCGGCCCTGAGCCGCGTCCGAAACGGCCAACTGACCGAGCGCAGCCTGGCCCGTTTGGCGGGTATTTCCCAGCCTCATCTCCATAATGTCCTGAAAGGCATCCGCAAGCTTTCTCCGGAAATCGGCGATCGGATCCTCGCCGCGCTGGGGCTGTCGGTGCTGGATTTGCTGGAAGCGCAGGAGGCGCCAGACATTCCTCCCAGCCAGGCCGGTCAGGATCGCTACACCGATGTTCCGGTCCTGGAGGGCCGCATCGGCCCTGGGCTCCCCTTGCCCGCCCTCGACAGCCATGTCGAACGGCACCTCTGCCGCAGGGACCTCCTGGCGCGGGTGGCCGAGCCCCGCTTGGCCCGCCTGGCGCACGATGAGCCCATGCAACCGCTTCTGGGCCCCAACGACCTGGTCCTGCTGGACCTGTCTCAAGACAAACGCACCCATCTCGAACCGGACGGCCTGTATCTGGTGAACCGCCGCGAGCAAGGCGCGATCCGCAAGCTGCGGGCTGGCGCGGGTTGCCTCTACCTGCTCACGGCCCAGGACGGCCACTCGCCGGACACCTGGGAGAAGGTCCCCCTCGAGGGCCGCAGTCTGCTGGAGATCGTGCTCGCCAAAGTGGTCTGGATCCTCCGGCCCTTGGAATCCGGCGCGCCCGCTCTGCCCGCGCCGCAGCCTTCTCCGCCAGCGGCCGAAGGACCGGATCTGCTTCAGCAGGCCCGAGCCCTGCGGGAGCGCGCCCGCTCGATCCTGGCGCAAGCCCGGATGGCCCCGGCTGAGTTCAGCCCCCGCTCCGGGACTGCCCCACCTCCTGATAGATCTCCAGCACCTGGCGCGCCGTCCTGGCCCAGCTAAAGCGCCGCACCTGTTCGTACCCCAGCCGGATCAGCTCGCTGCGGCGGGCTTCGTCCAGCAGCGCCTCGCGCATCCCCCGCGCGATCTCGAAGACGTTCTCCGGGTTCACCTGCACTGCCGCCTCTCCCACCACTTCCGGCAGCGAACTCACATTCGAGGTCACCACCGGCGTTCCGGAGGCCATGGCCTCCAGGGGCGGCAGCCCGAACCCTTCGTACAGGGAGGGAAACACGAACGCCGCCGCCGCTTCGTAGAACACCCGCAACGTCTCGAAGGGCACGAAACCCAGAAACCGCACCCGGTCTTCCACCCGCGTCTGGATCACCGCCCGCCGCACCGATGGGTACTTCGAGATCTCGTCCCCGATGATGATCAGACGCAGGTCCCGATACAGCGGATGGCTTTCCAGCTCCCCCCGCAAGACGGCGAAGGCTTCCACCAGCCGGGGAATGTTCTTCTGCGGCCGGATGGTGCCCGCATACAGGATGAACGGATAATTCACCTGGTAGCGCTCCAGGGTGTGGCGCCGCACCTGGGCCCACTCGGCGCCCCCGGTCGCGCCCTCATCGGTGACAAACCGCGGATCCGGCGCGTCGTAGATCTGCCGGATGCGCTCGGCAGGAATCCCCAGGGCGCTCTCGACGTCCCGCCGCGTGGCCGCCGAGACCGCAATCACCTTGGCGGCGCGCAGCAAGCCCCGGCGAAACAGGTACCATCGCCAGCTCCGGCGCAGCCGCGGCGAGTGCCCGTAAAGCAGGCTGCTCATATCGTGGATGGTCACCACGTAGGGCCGGGGCATCAGCCAGGGCACCACGTTGAGGGGGACATGAACCAGGTCCGCCGAGAACTGTCTCAGAAAGAAGGAGAACGCCACCTGGTCCAGCCGGGCGCGGTCCGGCCGCTTGTACACCGCGGTCCGGAAATTCTCGGGCAGACCGGCCAGCTCCGCCTGGTCGCCGGGCAGGGCCACCAGCACGTACTGGTTCTGGTGGTCCAGTTCCCCCAGCGCCTGCACCAGGTTGCGGATGTAGGTCCCGATCCCGAAGTCGTTGAGGCGCCGGACATCAATGACGATCCGCAAGGCCATTCATCCCGCCGCCACCGCGTTTCGTTTCCAACTGTAGAGCGGGAACCGCCCGGCCAGCGCGGCCACCCGCCGCCGCACCGCCGCGCGCGTCTCCTCCGAGTCCAGCCGGCCGAGCACTTCCCCGATCAGCCCGGCGACTTCCAGCATCTCCGCCTCCCGGAATCCCCGCGTGGTCACCGCCGGGCTGCCCAGCCGGATCCCGCTGGGGTTCAGCGGTGGATTGACGTCGAAGGGAATGGTGTTCTTGTTGACCGTGATGTGGGCCTGATCCAGGGCCGTTTCCGCCTCTCGCCCGCGCATCCCCTTCGAGAAGACATCCACCAGCAGCAGGTGCGTGTCGGTCCCGCCCGAGACCACCCGGAAGCCCGCCTCCGCCAGCCCCCGCGCCAGCGCCCGTGCGTTCACTAGCACCTGCTTCTGGTACTCGACGAACTCCGGCGCCATGGCCTCCAGCAGGCACACTGCCTTGGCCGCGATGACGTGGACCAGCGGGCCGCCCTGCATTCCCGGAAAGACCGTCTTGTCGATCGCCGGACCGTACTTCTCGCGCGCCAAAATCAGGCCCGCCCGCGGGCCCCGCAGGGTCTTGTGAGTCGTCGACGTGACGATGTCGGCGTACTGGCAGGGGTTGGGGTGCAGCCCGGCGGCCACCAGCCCGGCAAAGTGCGCCATGTCCACCAGCAGGATCGCTCCCACCCCGTCGGCGATCTCCCGCATGCGCCGGAAGTCGATGATCCGCGGGTAGGCGCTGCCCCCCGCGATGATCAGCTTGGGCCGGTGCTCGCCCGCCAGCTTCTCCAGTTCCTCGTAGTCGATGGTCTCGTCCTCCCGCCGCACTCCGTAGGGCGCCACCTTGTAGGTCTTCCCGGAAAAATTCAAATGGTGCCCGTGGGTCAGGTGGCCGCCGTGCGAGAGATTCATCCCCAGAATGGTGTCGCCGGGCTGTAACACGGCCGCGTAGGCCGCCATGTTGGCCTGCGAGCCGGAATGCGGCTGCACGTTGGCGTGCTCGGCCTGGAACAGCTTCTTGGCCCGCTCCCGCGCCAGCGTCTCGACCGCGTCTGCGTACTCGCAGCCCCCGTAGTAGCGCCTGCCCGGATAGCCCTCGGCGTACTTGTTGGTGAACACGCTGCCGGTGGCCTCCAGCACCGCCTCGGAGGCGAAGTTCTCGCTGGCGATCAGCTCCAGCCGCGAATTCTGTCGGCCCAGCTCTCCGCAAATCGCAGCGTACACCTCCGGGTCCACCTCCGCCAGAGGCCGCGCCAGTCGCTCTTGTTCGCTCATCAAAGTGTACCTTCCGGTTTCGGCGGGCCCGCGCCCTTCGACTCCAGCGCCGCGATCTTCGCCACCCGCCGGCTGTGGCGTCCCCCGCCATCGAATTCTTTGCTCAGGAATATGTCCACCAGGGCTTTGGCGGTGGGTGCGTCGGTAAACTTCGCGCCCAGCGTCAGCACATTGGCGTCGTTATGCGCCCGGACCAGCTCGACCTCCTCCGGGCAGGTGCCCAGCGCGGCGCGGATCCCGGCCACCTTGTTGGCCGCGATCGACATGCCCACCCCGGTCCAGCACACCAGCACGCCCCGGTCCGCGCGCCCCTCGGCCACGTCCCGCGCCACCTTCTCCGCGTAGTCCGGAAAATCGCAGGATTCCTGCGAATCCGTCCCCCGGTCAATGACCTGGTAACCCTCCTGCTCCAGCGTCCGGCGCAACTCTTCTTTGAGGAGGAAACCGGCGTGATCCGCGCCCACAGCGATTTTCATAGGGATGATTGTCATTTTAACATGCTAAGATTGTGGGTTCCGGGACCACAACCTACAATCCACAACCCACAACCTCTTATGCGTTGGAGTCAACTGTTCATCCCCACCTTGCGGGAAGATCCCGCCGAGGCTGAGGTCACCAGCCACAAGCTCCTGCTGCGGGCCGGCTACATCCGCCAGCTCGCGGCGGGCATTTACAGCTATCTTTTCCTGGCCCAGCGCTCGCTCAATAAGATCATTCAGATCGTGCGCGAAGAAATGGACGCCATCGGCGCCCAGGAGATGCTGCTGCCCGCCTTGCACCCCGCCGAACTGTGGCAGGAATCCGGCCGCTGGGAGCTGATGGGCCACGACATGTTCCGCCTCAAGGACCGCTTCCAGCGCGATCTCTGCCTGGGCATGACCCATGAGGAGGTCATGACCTCGATCGCCCGCCACGGGCTGCGCAGCTACAAGCAGCTTCCCCAGATCTGGTACCAGATTCAGACCAAGTTCCGCGATGAGCCCCGCCCACGCTCCGGCCTGATCCGCGTGCGCCAGTTCATCATGAAGGATTCCTACACCTTCGATCTGGATGCGGCCGGCCTGGACCTGGCCTACGAGAAGCACTATGGGGCCTACTGCCGCATCTTCAACCGCTGCGGACTCCAGTACCTGGCCGTCGAGGCCCACTCCGGCGCCATGGGCGGCAGCCAGTCTCACGAGTTCATGGTCCGCTCGCCGGCCGGCGAGGACTGGATCGTCGAATGCCCGGGCTGCAAATACGCCGCCAATCTGGAAAAGGCCGTCTCCACTGCCCGCCCCCCGGCCGTGCCTGACCCGCAGGACGATTGGACACCCGAGGAGTTCCACACCCCCGGCCGGAAGACCATCGCCGAGGTGGCCGAGTTCACCGGCTTGCCGGAGAGCTCGCAGATCAAAAGCCTGGTCCTGGTGGCCGGCTCCAGCCCGGTGCTGGCGCTGCTGCGCGGCGATCATCAACTGAGCGAGACCAAGTTCGCCGCGGCTGCCGAGGCCACCGAGTTCCGGCCCGCTCATCCCCAGGAAATCCTGGAGTGGTTCGGGGCCGACGCCGGCTCGCTCGGCCCGGTGGGGGTCCGCAACATGCGCATCCTGGCGGACTGGGCCCTGGACGGCCGCCGCAACATGATCGCCGGCGCCAACAAGAACGACTACCACCTTCGTCACGTCACCCCGGGCGAAGATTTTCAGGCCCAGTACCGCGACCTGCGCCAGGTGGCCGCCGGCGACGCCTGCCTGAATTGCAGTGCTCCCCTCGAGCTCCAGAAGACCATCGAGATCGGGCACATCTTCAAGCTGGGCTACAAGTACTCGCTCTCGATGGGGCTGCGCGTGCTGAATGCCGAGGGCAAGGAAGTGGCCCCCATCATGGGCTCTTACGGCATCGGCATCGAGCGCATCCTCAGCTCCGCCACCGAGCTTTACAGCGACGCCGACGGCATGGCCCTGCCGCCCTCCATCGCGCCCTTTCACCTGGTGATCACTCCGGTCAACAACTCCGATGCCGCCCAGATGTCCGCCGCCCGCAGCCTCAGTCACCGCTGCCGCGAAGCGGGCTTGGAAGCCTTGCTGGACGACCGCGACGAGCGCCCGGGCGTGAAGTTCAAGGACGCCGACCTGATCGGGGTCCCCTTCCGCATCACCGTCGGCAAGAAGCTGGCAGATGGCCTGGTGGAAGTCATCGAGCGCCGCAGCCGGCAATCCTGGGACGTGCCGGTGGCCGAGGCGACCGGCTTCCTGGCCGCCAAAATCCGGAGCGCACTCCAGGATGGCCGTTGACTGGCACAAAGTCCGCGCGGAATTTCCGGCGCTCGCGAACTGGACCTACCTCAACACCGCCACCTTCGGCCAGCTTCCCCGCCGGGTCTCGGATGCGGTGGCCCGCCACTTCGCCCGCCGCGATGAGCTGGCCTGCTCGGACTTTTTAAGCTGGTTCGACGACGCCGACCGCCTCCGCGGTCTGGTAGCGCGCCTGATTCACTGCCAACCCTCCGACATCGCCTTCGTTCCCAACGCCGCCACTGCGCTGTCGTTGCTGATCGGCGGCCTCAACTGGCAGCCCGGCGACCGCATCGTCACCCTGGAAGACGAGTTCCCCAACAACCTCTACTACCCGGCGCTGTGCCGCGGCCAAGGCATCGAGTTGGTGGAGAGCTGCTTCGAGAAGTTCTATGACGCCGTCACCCCGCGCACCCGGCTGGTGGTCCTGAGCGAAGTCAACTACACTACCGGCTTTCGCCCACCCCTGGGCGAGATTTCAGACTTCCTGCGCCAGCGCGGCTGCCTGCTGTACGTGGACGGCACCCAGAGCCTGGGCGCGCTCCAGTTCGATGTGACCGCCACCCCCGTGGACATGTACGCCGTGCACGCCTACAAGTGGCTGCTCTCCCCCAACGGCGCGGGCTTCATGTACGTCTCCCCCGCCCTGCGCGAGCGCCTCATGCCCAACGTCATCGGCTGGAGGAGCCACCGCGGCTGGCGCCAGGTGGACAACCTCCACCACGGCGCCCCCGAGTTCGTTACCGAAGCCGAGAAGTACGAGGGCGGCATGCTGACCTTTGCGGTGCTCTACGGCATGCAGGCCGCTGTCGAGATGATCCTCGAAATCGGCCCGCCCGCCATCGAAGCCCGCGTGATGGAACTGGCCGAGGCGACCCGCGCCGCCCTGCGCCGCCTGGGCGCATTTCTCCCCTCCGAGCACTCGCCCCATTTCCGCTCCCCCATCCTGGCGGCCCGCTTCGAAGGCAAGCCGGCCTTCCGGCTCGCCCAGGAGCTGAAGGCCCGCCGCATCCTGGTCTCCGCCCGCCACAACCACCTTCGCGTCTCCACCCACTTCTACAACAACGAAGAAGACATTGAGCGGCTGGCCCGCGCGCTCGAGAGCCTGCAGTGACCGGATGTTCTGCCAGACTACGGGTGGCGTGTTGACCAGCTTGCGTGTGGCGTCGGCTGCCCGGCGCCCTTCCACGAGGGCGCCGGGCGGACCGAATCGCTTAGAAGTGTAACCGCAGGGTGTACTGCATCTCGCGGCCGCGGTTGGCCTGTCCGGTCGAGCGGCCGAACAGGGAGCTGTATACGCTCAAGTTCGGGTTGCTCGCCATGAAGCTGTTCGAGAGGTTATAAGCCTCCATCTTCAATTCGAGCCGCAGCCGCTCTCCCATCAAGGGGAAGAACTTCGAGAGGGTGGCGTCCAGATTGCCGAAGCGCGGGCCGGTCACACCCGGATATTGGTACGGGTTGGTGCGAGGCGTGTACGCGGCCGGCGGCTGGAACACGGAGGTGTCGAAGTACCGGGAGCGAGTGGGATTCGAGATCCTGGGATCCCCGGTCACGATCAACTGGCCGAATCGCAGGAAGGTGCCCGAATTGTAGCTGAATATCCAACTCGTAGACCACCCGCCGAGTACTCCGTCCACAACCCGATTGACGTTCGACATCAACATCCGCCCTTTGCCAAAAGGCATGTCATAGGTGCCGGCGATATTCATCCGGTGCCGCGAGTTGTTGCTGTCGAGGAACGTGAAGCGATCGGCGTACTGGTCGATCGCGTTGAAGAAGTTGGAACTCTTTTCGCGGTTGTAATTGTAAGCAAGCAGGATGCCAAAGCCATTTGCAAAGGGCCGCTGCACCCTGACCTGGAGCGCGTGGTACCGGTTCAATACGGCGCGAGTGAGCATCTGTCCGAGAGTGCCATACTGCGGGTACACTTTGAGAAGACTTCCGACCGTCACTGCCGATCGATACCGCAGTTGGCCGGGGAATTTATCCGGCGTGAGGTACTGATAGAAGGGATTCGGCACGCTCTTATCCAGAGCGCCCTTGTACGTGTAAGTGAGCTGCGGATCCATTTGGTTCATCTGCAGCGTGTACGGGAGGTTGTAGCCGAGATTGATGAAGTAAGTGACGTCCGTGGCGAAGTGGTACGGCAGTTGCCTCTGGACCGAGAAGTTCAGGCGGTCGCTTACCCCCGTCTTGAAATCCTGCACATCCCAGGTCGCGCTGTCCCCGAGGTTCTGATAGCGGCCCAGGGACCGCCCGGTCGGCAGAACCAGGGGGTTTGTCGCCGGAAATGGATCACTCAGGCGTCCGCCCGGTATTCCTTCGATGACGGGCGCTGTGTTGCTGCGCGCAGTGAATCCGTAGATCGGCAGCCCGGTCGTCAGAAACGGCTGGTCCATCACCACGGGCGTGACGAAGCGGGCATAGCCGAACCGCAGGGCCGTTTTGTCGTTCACGCGAAGAGCCAGCCCGGCGCGCGGCACGAAGCCCAGCTTGTTCGTCTGAAAGACCGACCGGTGGCTGCTATCCGCAAACATCCATGCGCCATTCCACTTGTAGGGAATGTTCGCGATGGCCGTGACGTCGGCCGGGATCTTCGGCGGATTGGCCTGCATCTCGGGGATCGGGTTGTTCAAATCAAGGTAGCGGGAGATGACGTCGTTCGTCTCCTTCATCCCGGTCGAATACTCGTAGCGGAGGCCGAGGTTCAGCGTGATACGAGGAGTCAGCTTGAAGTCGTCCTGGACGTATCCTCCGTACCCGTTGACCACCGGCTGATGGGGCGAGATATACTGCGCCTGCGAATCGCTGGCCAGTGCGCCCAGCAGGAAGGTCGCGTATGCGCTTCCTCTCAATGCCGTGTTCGGCTGGACGAAGGTGTCCGCGGTCAGTGCCGGGCCGAAATTGAACGTCATCGGACTGGGATAGTTGACATAGCCGAACGAGCGCCGATACTCGAAGCCGTACTTCGTGTCATGCCGGCCGCGATTTTGCCCGAGCTTGGCGTGGAAGGACCCGTTTTTCGGGTGCTCGACCCACCAGTAGCCGTGGCCGAATGCCGCGTCGCCCACGACCGCGTTGGGATAATAGCGGACCGACAGGTCCTTCGTGTAGGGCGTGAACCACTTGTTCGGCCAGAATGACGCCAAGTCCTGCTCGCTCATCACCCCGGTGGGATCGTCATAGTCGTCGTGGATCGAGCCATAGCTCCCGCTCAGGTTGAGCACCGTGTGCGGACTTAACATATAGACCGTATCGCCGGCGATGTTCAACGCGTACATCGCGCCGCCATCCCACCTGGGAATGGCCGGCGACTGTATGGTATGGGTCTCGCCGATGGCGTTGTGGAACTGGCTATAGCGCCCGAACACGCGCCACCTGTCGCTGATGTTCCAGTCCGTTCTGTTCGAGATGTTCCAGTACTTCGTCGCCAGCCAATACGACTCTTTGAAATTGTTGACGCCAGTAAGGTCGTCGCCAGGATTGTTCGGCTTCCATACATCCTGTATAAACCGCTTCGCAGTCGGGTCGATCCGTTCGGCGGGAATCCGGTTGCCCGGGAATGGCGTGCGCGTGGCAATTCCCGCGGCGGAATCGAATTTAGTGGTCCACGGATCATAGATGGTGCGCACCGCGCCCGCCGCAGTCAGCGATTTCGAGAAATCCCCGGTACGCTCCAGATCGGTCGGCAGCGTTTCGAGGTTCTCTCGCGGCGTATTGGTCCGCCACTGCTCCCAGGCGGTGAACGTGAACAGCTTGTTCTTCTTGATCGGATTGCCCAGCGTGCCTCCCCAGATGTGGTTCCGTACCCGGTTGGGCGTGCGCGTGACGTGGCTCGAAAGGGCGTTCAGCGCCGGGTTGCGCCCGAAATAGGAGGCGGTCCCATGAAAATCGTTCGTGCCGGATTTCATGGACAGGCTCAGAACGCCACCCGCGCTGTTGCCCGCTTCGGCGTCCACGCTGTTCTGCTGCACGGTGAACTCCTGCACCGCGTCCATGGAGGGCGCGTAAGATCCCTTGTTCGTCATCATCAGCGGTGCGCCATCCAACAGCAGGTCGTTCTTTCCGGACGTGCTGCCGCCCACATCGATGCTGCTGGACGACCACATGTAGAACGGGTTGCGGTCTGTCCAGTAGCGGTTCACCACCGCCGGATCAAGCAGCGCGAGCGTGAACGGGTTGCGCGCCAGGATCGGCAGGTCGGTCAGCATCTTGCGATCCACGGTCAGGTCCATGGTAGACGTGTTGAACTGCAGAGTGCTGACCCGTTCAGTCACCGTGACCTGCTCGGAAACATTCCCCACTGCCAGGACGGGGTTCACGGTCACGTCGCCTCGAACCTGAACCAGGATGTTTTCCCGGACGAACTTGTTGAAGCCGGGCTGTTCCACCGCAAGGGTGTAAGTGCCCGGCTCGACAAAGTCGAAAACGTAGAAGCCGTTTGGCCCGGTTTCTTTCTGAGCCACGACCCCTGTATTGACGTTTGTGAGCGTCACTTTCGCCCCGATCACGACCGCCTGGGTCGCGTCCGTAACGATGCCCTGGACCTTGGCTCGATAGTCCTGCCCGCTCACTAGCGGAGCGAACATCGTCACGAGCAGGAAAGCCACGAAAACAGACAGCATGGCTCGTTTGCAAACCATATTTTCTCCTCCTCGGGATGGCCATAAGACCGCCATACCCGAATCTCGGCAAACTGGTTGTGCTTCCTGGGCGAGAACCACGGGGCAAGCCCCCTATCGCTTCCGCCCCATCCACGCGAGAAATTGCCGTCCCCTATTCTAAACCCACTGGATCGGAGATGCAACGAACATTCCTGCGCGAGCGCCTCATGCCCAACGTCATCGGCTGGCGCAGCCCCCGCGGCTGGCCGGCGAGCTCGAACGCATCCTGTGACCGGACCTTCTGCCGAGTTGGGACGTTGTCTCCAAGTACTACCGAGGTCCCACCTCAGACCCACCAGGCTGTCTCACCGCAGAGACCGAGAGGCCGCAGAGAGGATGCCAGGATGTTTTCTCTGCGCCCCCTGCGCCTCTGCGGTGAATTCCACACTCGATCCTGGTTGCCACACTCACGGGTGCATCAGACGGCTGGAGCTGAGGTTGTTATGATAGAGCCTCGGGGAGCAACAACCGTGGTGAAAGGGAATCGGGAAACCTGCATTGTGGGCGCCGGCATGACCGGACTGGCGGCCGCCGCCACCTCTGGGCTGACCGCCTTCGAGGCCGCCGCCGGGCCGGGCGGCCTGTGCGCGTCTTATTATGTCCGGCCCGGCGCTGAGCAGCGGTTGGCGGCGCCCCCGGAGGACGGCCAGGCCTACCGCTTCGAGATCGGCGGGGGCCACTGGATCTTCGGCGGCGCCCCGCTGGTGCGGCGCTGTCTGCGGCGCCTGAGTCCCATGAAGTGCCACCAGCGCCGCGCGGCAGTCTTTTTCCCGGAACGCAAGCTGCACGTGCCCTATCCCCTTCAGAACCATCTCAGCTACCTGGGCTCCGACCTGGCTTCCAAGGCGCTCCAGGAAATCCTCAGCCCGCCCCTGGGGCGCCCCAACACCCTGGCCGGCTGGCTCGAACAGACCTTCGGCCCTACCTTGACCGAGCTGTTCTTCAAACCGTTCCATCAGCTCTACACGGCCGGGCTGTGGACCCGCATCGCCCCCCAGGACATCTACAAGTCTCCTATCGACCCGTCGGCGGTGATGCGCGGGGCTTTCGGGCACACCGAGCCAGTGGGCTACAACGCCTCCTTCGTCTACCCCGAGCGCGGCCTGGACGATCTGGCCGCCAGGATGGCTGCGGAATGCCGCATTCACTTCGATCGGAGAGTCGCCCGCATCCACGTCCACCGCAAGGAACTCGAGTTTGAGAACGGCTCGGGAGCCCACTATGACGTGCTGCTTTCCACTCTTCCGTTGAACCGCATGCTGAGCCTGACGGAGCTCGAGGTCGGCGAAGAGCCGGATCCCAGCACCTCCGTGCTGGTCCTCAACATCGGCGCCCTGCGGGGGCCGGAATGCCCCGACGCGCACTGGATCTACGTGCCGCACAGCCGCGCGGGCTTTCACCGCGTGGGATTCTACAGCCAGGTTGACCCTTCCTTCCTCCCCAGGTCCTCGGACGGCCGGGTGAGCATCTACCTCGAACGCGCCTACCGCGACGGGCACAAGCCCTCCCCGGAACAGATCGACCAGTTCGCCCGCGCCGCAGTCGAGGAGTTGCGCGCCTGGCATTTCATCCGGGACCTCGAAGTGCTGAGTCCCACCTGGGTGGACGTGGCCTACACCTGGTCGCTTCCGGGCTCCCGCTGGCGGGCCCGCGCGCTCAAGGCCCTCGAGGAGCACGACATCCTGATGACCGGCCGCTTCGGCAAGTGGGAGTTCCAGGGCATCGCCGACTCGATTCAGGACGGCTTCCTGGCCGGCGCAGCCCTGCGCAGCAGTTCCCGCCTCGCCGCCGGGACCTGCTGAAACTCATGGCCCGGAAGCGCAAGCCGGCCCCGGCGCCCCGGCCGGCTGCCTCTGTGGAACCCCTACCTCTTTTCGGGGTACCCGTTTCTGGCCGACCGGCAAGGCGGCGCGTGGTACCCGCCCAACTGGCCTTTCTTTGTTCTGTTCGGCGCCTCGCCCCGGGCGGTGATGTTCGAGACCATCCTGCATGGCCTGCTGGCCTGCCTGGGCGCCTACCTGTTGAGCCGGCGGCTGCTCGGGGATCGCGCCGCGGCCGTGCTGGCCGGCCTGTGTTACGGGCTCTCGGGATTTTTTGTCGGCTATAGTTCCCACACCACCTTCATTCAGGGCACCGCCTGCTGGCCCTGGGTGGTGCTGTTTTTCCTCCGGGCGCTCGAAGCCAGGACGCTCTTCAACTCCGCCTTGGCAGTCCTGGCGGCGGCCTGCATGAACCTGGCGGGAAGTTTTCAGACCACGCTCTACGGTTTCCTGGCTCTGGGCCTGTTCGCGCTCTCGCGCTGGATCCTCGAACCGCAGCACTGGCGGCGGACTCTGGCGCTCGCGATGGCCATTCCCTGCGGCGCCGCTGTGCTCTCGGCGGTGCAGACTCTTCCCACCATGGAACCGCTGGTCCACTCGGCGCGTTCCAGCCTGTCGGCCATGGCCCACACCGAAGGGATGATTCCTCCCCAGTCTTTGCTGGGGCTGCTCTATGCCAACAATTACGGCATCTATGCCGGTCTGCTGCTGGTCCCGCTGGCCTTGCTGGGCCTGCGCGACCGCGCTATCCGGTGGACCGCCGGGCTGCTGATCGTGCCCACCCTCTGGTACGCGGCCGGCCCTGCCGCCGGGCTCTATCTGGTGGTTGCCCGCCTGCCCGGGTTCAGCAGCATCCGCAGCCCCGTGCATATCTGGTTCGTGGTGGCGATGGGACTGGCGTTGCTGGCCGGGGCTGGGCTGGTCTGGTTGCGGCAGCGGTGGCCCGTGAAGTGGCTGCCCGGGCTGCTGGTTCTGGTGGTCTTCTTGGACCTGTGGTACTGGAATTTCCAGAAGAACCCTCTGGGGTACGGGCGCACCAGTTGGGCCGAGCTGTACCGAAAGGGCGAAGAGTTGTTTCAGCGGGTAGTGGCTCCGGCTCAGCCTCCGCTCACGCGCTTCGACGCTCCGCCCCGCTTGACGGTCTTCGGCCCCATGAACCATCCCATGGATGCCAGGGTCGAGACCACCTACGGCTACAACCCGCTGACGGTCTCGGCCTATGACGAGTACCTCACGGCCATGGAGTCCAATCCGAAACTGAGGAACGGCCTGAACGTGAGCCGCTACCTGGACACCCAGCGCAGCGTGGTGGCCGCCAATCCCGACGTCCTGCCCAGGGCCTATTTCCCGAAAAGCCTGACCCCGGTCGCCAGCCCGGCGGAGAGCCGGCGCCGCCTCTCGACGTTGGACCCGGCCCAAACCGCCCTGGTCCCTGCGAAACTGGCCGGCCTGTCCCAGGACCCCGCCGCCCAGGCGCAGATCCTGGACTACTCCGGGAGCCGCTACCGCATCCACTACCGCGCCCGGTCCGACAGCCTGCTGCGCGTCTCCGTGACCTGGTTTCCCGGCTGGAAAGCTCGCGTGGACGGCCGCCAACTCGAAGTCCTGCCTGTAGACCATGCCCTGATGGGCGTGGTAGTGCCCGCTGGCGAGAAAGACCTTCAGCTCGAGTATCACTCCACTTATTTTGCTTTGGGGGCTGCGATCAGTCTGATCGGGGTTGCGCTCTGCGGTATGCTGCTTAAGATAACGCCATCGGTTGGAGATAAGTCATGAAGAGAGCTCTGGTGTGCGGGGCAGGTGGATTCATCGGCGGGCATCTGGTCAAGAAACTCAAGCGTGAGGGCTACTGGGTCCGGGGCGTGGACATCAAGGAACATGAGTTTGCCCCTACGGCCGCGGACCAGTTTCTGCTGCTGGACCTTCGTGAAAGACCCAATTGCGAGGCCGCCCTGAGGCCGGATGGCGGCCCCTTCGACGAGGTCTATCAACTGGCTGCCGACATGGGGGGAATGGGCTTTATCCATTCCGCCGAGTGCGAGATCATGCACAACAGTGTCTTGATCAACGTCCACATGACCCGTGCGGCGGCGGACATGGGCGTCCCTCGGTACTTCTTCTCCTCGTCAGTTTGCGTTTACCGCGATATGCAGCCCGGCGAGCCGGAGATGACCGAAGCGGAAGCCATCCCAGCGCACCCGGACAACGAGTACGGCTGGGAGAAGCTGTATTCCGAGCGCATGGCGATGAGCTATGAGCGGCGCTATGGCATCGAGGTGCGCATCGCCCGCTTTCAGAATTGCTACGGCGCGGAAGGCACCTGGCGGGGCGGGCGGGAAAAGGCGCCCGCAGCCATGTGCCGGAAAGTGGCCGAGGTCCCGGATGGCGGCGCCATCGAGGTGTGGGGCGACGGCACGGCCATCCGCTCCTACACCCACGTCCACGACATGATCGAGGGGATTTTCATGCTCATGCAGTCCGACCTGCATGGCCCGGTGAACATTGGCTGCCCGCAATACGTCAGCGTGAACACGCTGGTCGAGACGGTGGCCGAAGTGGCCGGCAAGAAGATCACGGTCAGGCACGTGGAAGGCCCGGTGGGAGTCCAATCGCGGAATTTCAGCAACGCCCGGATCTACTCCATCGGCTGGCGGTCCAAGGTCTTCCTGAAGGAAGGCATCGCGCTGACTTACCCGTGGATCGAGGCGCAGGTCAAGGCCCGCGCCGCGGCCCACTGACCGAGCGGTTCCCGGCGATCAGGAAGCGCAGTGGCCAGTCCGCGCAGTGCCGGATTCCGATGCGCGGGGTGGTCAGGATCTCGAAGGGCGGGGCGTTGTTCCAGCGCCGGACGGTGAGCGCGCCGCGCGTCACATCCACGCCATAGTGGCGCCGGGTGATGGCCAGGGCCCGCGTCAGCTTGCCTGGACCGGAAGCCAGGTCCTCGATCGAGCGCGCCGCGGGCCTTCTCCGCCGCGTGGCCGCGATTCCAGTCAGCGGTTCCAGCGCCCGGATCAGCACGCAGCCCGGCGTCCCCTCGGGCTCGGCCACTAGGTTCAGGCACTCGTACATGCCGTAGATAAAGTAGACGTAGGCGTGCCCGGGCGGCCCGAACAGCACTCGGGTGCGCCCGGTCACCCCGCGCGAGGCGTGCGCCGCCAGATCCTCCAGCCCCAGGTAGGCTTCGGTCTCGACGATCCGGCCGGCGGTTGTGCCGTGCACCAGGATCTTGCCCAGCAGGTCGCGGGCTACTTCCGCGGCCGGCCGCTCATAGAAGGAGCGGGGCAGAATCTCGGTCTCGGCTTCAAGCTGGTGCCAGTCCATTGCAGGCGGTCGCGCGAGTGTTCGACAATTGAGGAGATTACCACAGAGCATGCGCCTGTTCGTTGCCATTGATCTGCCCGCGGAAGTGGTCGCCAATCTGGAGCGGCTGGTGGCCCGGCTGCGCGCCAGCGCGCGCATCCACTGGAGCCGGCCCGCCAATCTCCACCTCACCACCAAATTTGTCGGCGAGTGGCCCCAGGAGCGGCTGGTGGAAATGAAAGCCGCCCTGGGTTCGCTCACGGCGCGCCAGCCGGTCCCGATCCAGGTGCGCGGGTTGGGCTTCTTCCCGAACCCCCGCGCGCCGCGCGTGTTTTGGGCGGGCGTACACGCTCCGGCGGGCCTGGCGGATCTGGCGCGCGACACCGACAGCGCGCTCGAGCGGCTGGGCGTCCCCGCCGAGAGACGGCCCTATTCGCCGCATCTGACGCTGGCCCGCATCAAGGAGCCGGTCCCGCTGAATGCCTTGCAGCAGGCCATCGCGAGCCTCGAGCCGGTCGAGCTCGGCGCTTTCACGGCGGACCGCTTCTTCCTCTACCAGAGCACGCTCGAACCCTCCGGCTCGGTCTACACCAGGCTGGCGGAGTTTCCTTTTACAGCCCCATGACGGAAGCTCTGGCATTGCTGATCGCCTATCTGGTGGGGGCGGTCCCGTTCGGGTTTCTGCTGGTCAGATGGAAGACCGGGCGGGATGTCCGCGCCTTGGGCAGCGGCAACATCGGCGCGACCAATGTGCTGCGCACTACCGGGCGCTGGCTGGGAGTGGTGACCCTGCTGCTGGACATCGGCAAGGGCTGCCTGGGGGTTTGGATCGCCGCTCTGCTGACTGGCGCCTCCCCGCTGTGGATGAGCGCGGCGGCCCTGGCGGTGATGGCAGGACATGCCTTCCCGGTGTTCCTGAAATTCAAGGGCGGCAAGGCGGTAGCCAGCTTCGTGGGAGCGTTCCTGTACCTGACACCGCTGCCGCTGGCGGTGGCCCTGGTGGTCTTCGTCGCGGTGGTGGCCCGGACGCGGTACATCTCCCTGGGCTCGGTGACCGCGGCGGCCCTGCTCCCGCTGGCCGTCTGGCTGATTTCCCGCCCGCCCTGGCCGGTCCTGGCGGCCGCGGTCCTGGGCGCGGTCTTCATCATCTGGCGGCACAGAGAGAACATCGCGCGGCTGCGGGCCGGCAAAGAGAACGTCCTGTCCTTTGGAGGGCCGCGATTCTGAGGCGAGTGGCCATCATCGGAGGGGGAGGCTGGGGGACGGCGCTCGCAATCGTGCTGGCGCCCCGCTTCGCGGAACTGCGCCTGTGGGTCTTCGAGCCGGACCTGGCCGGGCGCCTGCGCGCCAGCCGCGAGAATGACCTTTACCTGCCTGGGTCGCGGCTGCCCGAAAAGGTGCAGGTGGTCACCGATCTGGCGGAGGCCCTGGAAGGGGCTGAGGTGGTGCTGAGCGTAGTCCCCTCGCACGTAGTGCGCGCGGTGTACACGCGGATGCTGCCGGCGCTCGAGCCCTCGATGCTGTTCGTCAGCGCCACCAAGGGCCTGGAGGGTGGAACGCTGCTGCGGATGTCGGAAGTCATCCAGGAGGTCGTGGGGGCCCGCTTTGCGCCGCGCGTGGCGGCGCTCTCCGGACCGACCTTCGCCCGGGAGGTCGCCCGCGGCGAGCCCACCGCGGTGGTCATTTCCTCCAGCAGCATCGAACTGGCCACCGCCATCCAGCGGGCTTTCTCCGGCCCGGCCTTCCGCCTCTACACCAACCAGGATCCCATCGGCGTGGAAATGGGGGCGGCGCTGAAGAACGTGATCGCCATCGGCGCGGGCGTCTGCCACAGCCTGGGTGTGGGCAGCAACACCATGGCCGCGCTGGTCACCCGGGGGCTGGCGGAGATCAGCCGTCTGGCAGTGGCCATGGGCGGCCGTCCCGCCACCCTGGCGGGACTGGCGGGCTTGGGCGACCTAGTTCTGACCTGCACCGGGGAACTCAGCCGCAACCGGCAGGTGGGCATCGAGCTGGGCCGGGGTCGCAAGCTGGCCGAGATTCTCGCTACCATGAAAATGGTGGCGGAGGGCATCCGGACCACCGATGCGGCCGTCGAGCTGGGGCGGAAATATGGCATCGATCTCCCCATCACCCAGCAAATGCATGCCATTCTTTACCAGGACCGGTCCCCGAAGGAGGCCCTCCGGGAGCTGATGGAGCGCGAGCTCAAAGGCGAGTAGCGGCTAGTTGCTATACGCAGCGTCACAAGTGATTGCGCATCCGCTCCCTCACGGTCGCGGCTCCGCTATAGATTCGGAGCCGCGCGCGTCAGCGAGCGGTCTGGAGCCTGGCGCAGCCATCAATGGCGCTGTGTATAGCGGCTAGTTTTTACGCAACCTTGTATGGACCAGCGGGTTAATGCCAGTATGGTGGCCGTGGCGGTGGTCGAGCCGGACGCCCAGCTCATGTTGCGCGTCAAGGAGGGGGACGCAGCCAGCTTTGCTTTGCTGTTGGAAAAGCACCGGGCTCCGGTGAATCATTTCCTGTACCGGATGGTCCAGAACCGGGCGGTGGCGGACGAACTGGCCCAGGAGGTGTTCCTGAGGGTGTACCGCGCGCGCGCCAGCTACGAGCCTACCGCCAAGTTCACCACCTGGCTGTTCCGCATCGCCATGCATTTGGCGCTGAATTCGCTGCGGGACGGGCGGAGCGAGAGAGGCCAGGAACGCCTGGATGAGGAAACGCCGGAAGCCGGGGGGCGGCAGGTCCCGGATCGCCGGCCCACGGTGGAGCAGGATCTGGTCTACCGGGTGAAGTTGGAAGAGGTCCGGTGCGCCATCCAGGGACTTCCTGAGAAGCAGCGCGCGGCGGTGTTGATGCACAAGTACCAGGAACTGGAGTATTCGCAGATTGCACGAGTGTTGAACTGTTCGGAGTCGGCTGTCAAGTCGCTGTTGTTTCGGGCCTACGAGACCTTGCGGGCGCGCCTGGCGCACCTGGCTTAAAGGAGGAAAACGGCAATGGAATGCCCCATTCAGAGGCGCGAGAACGCGGACCTGTTACTGGCCTATTGCGCCCGCCGGTTGGATCCCGAGACGGCCGCGGTGCTGGAGCGGCACATGCAGGTGTGCCCGGCCTGCCGGGCCTTCGGGGAGAGCCAGCAGGCGGTGTGGTCGGCCCTGGATCTCTGGGAAGCCACGCCGGTCTCTGAGGATTTCGACCGGCGGCTTTACGACCGGCTGGGGCGCGAGGAGCGGGCCGGCTTCTGGAGGCGGGTGCGCCCCTGGTTCCCAGTCGGGTTCCGCCCGGTGTTGCCGGTAGCGGTGGCCTCGGCCATTGTCACGGTGGCCTTCCTGGTGCAGTCTCCCAGCTCCGCGCCCAGCCCGGCCCAACTGGAAACGGTGGATGCCGAACAGGTCGAGAGGGTGCTGGACGACCTGGACATGCTGCGGCAGCTCAACGTGGCGCCGCGCAGTGCGGATGCACCCACACAGGCGATGTAACCCAATGCGCCTTCGAATGTCCATCCTGGCGGTTTGGGCGCTGCTGGCAGCGTTCCTGCTGGCGCCTGCGGCCCTGGCCCAGCTACGCCGGAATCCGGCGGGCCCGCGCGCCGGGCGCCCGCCCGGCCCCGGCGCAGGGCTCGGCCCCGGCCTGGCGATCATCGACCGGCTGGAGCGGATGACCCCCGAGGAGCGCCGCCGGGTGCTGGATCGCCTTCCTCCGGAACGCAAGAAACTGGTCGAGGAGCGGCTAAAACAGTTCAGTCAGTTGCCCCCCGAGGAGCGGGCCAGGCTCCGCCGCCGCCTGGAGCGCTTCCAGCAGTTGCCGCCCGAGCAGCAGGAAGCCGCCAGGAGCACATTCCTCCGATTCCGCCGTTTCCCCGAAGACCGCCGCAAGCTGCTGACCGGGGAATTCCAGCAACTCCGCCGCATGGACGAGCCCGGCCGGCGTTCCCGGATCTCGAGCGACGAGTTCCGCAGCAAGTACACCCCGGCCGAGCAGCAGTTGCTCCAGGACCTCTCGAAGCTGGCCGTAGCGCCCAACCCGTAGCCGCGGGCCTGCTGTCGTCGAGTATCATGTGGGTGATGGGCATCGACGAGAGCCTCACCGAGGAAATCGTCCGGCGCGTGCTGAGCGTCTCGAAGCCCGACCGCATCATCGTGTTCGGCTCAGCGGCCGCCGGGCGGATGAACCGCGACAGCGATATCGACCTGCTGGTGGTGGAGCCTGCGCCTTCCAACACGCGGGAAGAACGGCTGCGGATCGGTGATTCCCTCCGAGGGCTGGGATTCCCCTTCGATGTGCTTGTCATCGCCACCGAGCGATTTGAGGAATCCAAGAACATCTTTGGGGGCCTGGCCTATCCTGCGCACAAGTACGGTCGCGTAATCTATGAAGCCGCCTGAGGAGGTGCTGCGCGGCTGACCCGTTGCGGGACATTAGTAGCGTTCCACCGCCAGCAGGCCGCGGAGAAGTATCTGAAAGCCTTCCTTGTTCGCCCGAAGGTCTTTCAACTTGCCAGCCGGGTGAGAGAGGCAGTCATGGCTGTACTGGCGCCCTATTTCTCACTTCTAAGCGAGCAGCGGTTGCTCCAGGACCTCTCCAAGTTGGCCACGGCACCCTCGCCGTGATGGGTGGGCGTCGACCAGCACCTTGACGCCCGCGCTCGCATTATGCGAGCATCGAAACGTGAACGTGATCAGCGTGAAGAGGATCCGACAGTTCGCTCGCGTTCACCCCGATGCCGCGGATGAACTGGAGCGCTGGTATCGTGCCGCAAGCAAGTGCCGGTGGAGGTCACTGCCCGATGTCCGAGGCAATTTTGGGGATGCCGACCAGTTTCGATCTCTCCTGATCTTCAACGTTCGGCACAACACTTACCGGTTGATCGTGAAGGTGGACTACCGCGCCAATTTGCTGATGGTAAAAGAGTTCATCACCCACAAGGAATACGAGAAAGGGGGTTGGAAGAAATGGGCGTAGCAATTGATGAGAGGCTCTACGGCAGGCTGCTGGCCTCTACTCTTCCCCGGGTGATTGAGACCGAGCAGGAGTACGACCGTCTGCTCTTCGAGGTCGAAAGGCTCATGGATAAAGGCGAGCGCCGCAGCAGCGAGGAGGAGGCCTTACTTCAGCTCATGGTGAGTCTCATCCAGGCCTTCGAGCGGGTGCGCTATCCCATGGGGGACGTGCCACCGCACGAAATGCTGAAGTACCTTATGGAGCAGCGCAAGCTGAAGCAGGCCGACCTGCTGCCCATTTTCCACTCCCGGGGCCACGTTTCTGACGTCTGCAACGGCAAACGGGGCATCAGCAAGGCGCAGGCCAAAGCGCTGGGCGAGTTCTTCCAGGTCTCGCCCGAGGTCTTCCTGTAATAGGCGGCGCGGCCTAGTACCGCACATAACTTTGGTAAGCAGCCCGGCGTTGCCTAGGTTCAATCTTGACAACAACTTGCAGATGTTGGACTTTCGTAGGTGCACCGTTAGGCGGCCATCATGAAACTTATTGTGTCTCTAGAGGCGAGGGGCGCCGGGTCCCTCCACCAGTTGCCACACTGGTTCTGCGCGCTTGTGCTCTCGATTGTACTGGCCTCGGCGGCAGTGGCCGGCACGTTCGGCACGGTTGTTCCGATCAGCGGACACGCTTCCGATCTGGCTCTGGACGAGCGGCGGGGCGTGCTGTACGTCGCCAACATGACGGCCAGCCGCATCGAGGTCATCTCGCTGGCGACCAAATCCATTCAGACTTCCTGGAACGTGGCGCAATATCCGGGTTCGGTGTCGCTGTCGCCTAGCGGCCGGTACCTGGTGGTGACCCATTTCCGGAACTTTGCGGATTCCACCACGTGGTCTAACGTGGTGACCGTCATCGATCTGGATGCCAACGTGAGGCAGACCTACGCCCTGGACGCCAACAGCCCTCCCCTGGGAGTGGCCTTCGGGATCGACAACCTGGCGTTCATCGTGACCATGAAAGACTTCCGGTTACTGGACCCGGCGACCGGGACCGTCCAAAACCTGGGCCCTGTCCCGGGCGTGACGGCAAACACTCTGCCGGTGCCGGCGCCCACCTTCCCGCCGGAGATCATCCGGGCCTCGGTGGGAGCCTCGGGCGATGGGCTGTGGATCTACGGAGTGGCCGAGGCCGGGGGCGAGGCTCAATATCTGGCCTTCCGGTACAACGTGACTGCCAAGCAGGTCGAGTACAGCACCTGGGACGTTAGTCCTCCGCTCGGTCCGCGCGTGGTCAGCGTCAGCAAGGATGGTTCAGTGTGGGTCAGCGGCTGGGGTCTGTTCAGAGCCGACGGGGCCGTGCTGGCGGTGTTCCACAACGCCTCCGGGATCTTCAACGTGGGCAGCCTCGCCATCGACAGCACCCGGGGCCCTTACGGCACCATCTATGCGGAGGTTGCCACAGCGACGACGACGACTTCCCCGCAAACTCCCACGTCGAGCACCACCCCGGCGGCGACCACCGGCCCGCCCGTCCTGCAAATCACGGACGCCGACAACCTGACCTTGCGGGAGCGGCTGAACCTGCCCGAGCACCTGGCCAGCAAGTCAGCGCTGAGCGCGGACGGGATGATGATGTACTCGGTCTCCGACAGCGGGGTGATGTTCCTGCCGGTGGGTTCGCTGGCGCAGAGCCCGCGCGTGGCGGCCTCGCAGGAGGACCTGGTCTTCCGGGGCAATTTCTGCGATCGCGGGATCATCTCGCAGGACATCGATATTGTGGACCCGGGCGGGGGCAAGACCGACTTCACCCTCTCGACCACCATGAATGGAGTTACGTTCTCGCCGTCCTCCGGAGTGACGCCTGCCAAAGTCTTGTCCGGAGTGACGCCTGCCAAAGTGCGCGTGGTGGTCGATCCGGCCGCGTTCCAGAACTACCGGGGCACGGTGAAGGGTACCATTGACATCGTCTCCAAGGCGGCGGTGAACATTCCGCCCTCCATCTGGGTGCTGGTGAACAACCGGGAGCCGGACCAGCGCGGCGCGGTGATCAACGTCCCCGGCACGCTGGTGGACATTTTGGTGGATGCCCCCCGGAACCTGTTCTATGTGCTGCGGCAGGACAAGAACCAGGTGCTGGTTTTCCAGGCTTCGACCTACAAGCAGATTGGCGTGTTCCGCACCGGGAACACTCCCACGTCGATGGCCTTGCTGCATGACCCGAAGCTATTGATTGGCAACGACGATTCACAGATCGCCACCGTGATTGACCTGGACCGGATGGCGCCGACCGACCCGGTGGTGTTTCCTCCAGGCCACTATCCGCGTTCGATCGCGGTCTCGGGCAACGCCATTCTGGCGGCCTCGCGGGTGCCCGGTCAGGTCCCCGTCGGCCTCAAAACCATTATTACCGGCGATAACGAAATTGTCCAGGTGCCTGTGATGGCCGCTAAAGACCAGACCATCGACCGCATCGACATGCACTTTCACGTTGCGGTGCCGCTGCCCAACCTGGGCATCTACGAGAACAAGATCAACGTGAACACGGTGCTGGCCGGATCGCCCTCGGGGGGCACGATCTTCATTGCGCAGGCGGACGGGACCGTCATGCTGTACGAAGCCTCGAGCGATACCTTCGTGGCCTCGCGCAAGGATTTCACCGCACTCTCGGGGGCCTACGCCGCCCTGTCCGACAGCCAGTTCGTGGTGGACAACAACCTGCTGGGCAAGTCACTGGTACCCATCCAGCCGCCGTTCGAGAGCGGCACCGGGTTGTCGTCGGGAATCGCGCTGGCGGATCAGTACGCTCTGCGCACCACGGCGCTGTCGGCCACCAACCCGGGCGTCATCGAGCGGGTCGAGTTGGGGAAGAGCGCAGTGATCCGGCCCACCCGGATGATCGAGGCACCGCTGCTGAGCGATGCGGCCACCCCTGGGGCGGTGTTCCGGCGGACCCTGGCGGCACAACCCGAGCGGAGGCTGATCTACTCGCTGACGACCTCGGGTTTGACGGTTCTGCCGTGGGACTACGACGCGGCGACCGCGGACCCGCGGTTGGAGGCGGTGACCAGCTCGGCAGATGGCTCCGGGACGGTGGCAGTAGGCGGGCTGATTACTATCTGGGGCCACGACCTGAGCCTGACCAGCGCGGCGACCAGCCAGATCCCGCTGCCCACGATTCTGGGCGATAGCTGCCTGACGATAAACGGGGTGCTGATCCCGATGAGCCTGATTTCCCCCGGCCAGATCAACGCCCAGTTGCCGTACAGCGTGGTCGGGCAGGCCACCATGGTGCTGCGCTCTCCGGCGGGTGTGAGCAACAACCTCACGTTTACGGTTCAGCCGACAGCCGCAGGCGTGTTCCGCACTGGGACCGTGGGTGCGGAAAAGGGCCTGGCCACGGTGGTGCGCGCGCTCAACGGTGAGCTGGTGACCCTGTCCAACCCGATCCATCCGGAGGACTGGATCGTGATTTACGCCGCCGGGCTGGGCGTCACCACGCCGACGGTCCCGACGGGCTATCCAGGGCCTTCCGATCCGCTGGCGCAGGCGCTCATCCAACCGGTAGTGACCCTAGGGGACGTTAGCCTGCCGATCGGCTACGCGGGCCTGGCTCCGGGGCAGGTGGGCGTCTATCAGATCAACGCCTATGTGCCCTACTGGGTGCCGCTGGGTCTGGAGATCCCGCTGCGGATCACGCAGGGCGGCTCCTCGACCACGCTGAGCGTCAGGGTTGTGAAATAGGGGCCCGGACGGAGGAGCATCCATGCGAGCGCTCGGACCATACGTTCTTGCTGGAGCGCTGTTGCCGGCCTGCCTCGGACAACAGTGGCAACTGGGAGCGGAAGGCGGATTCGGAATCGCCAAAAACCTGACGGTTTCGGGCGTCTCTTCCAGCGCCACAACGGGGTTCAAAGGAGGCCTGGCGGCGAGCGCCTTTGCGAGCCACCATCTCTACAGCCACCTGGGCGGTGAATTCCGGTACACCTACCGCTTCGGGGACATGAAACTGTCCTCGGGCGGGACCGAATACACCTTCGGCGGCCTCATGCACGCGGTGCATTACGATTTGCTGGTGTACCCGACCACGCGGGATGCGGCGGTGCGGCCGTTCATCGCGGGGGGAGGCGGAGTGAGGCTGTATCGGGGGACCGGGGCCGAACATGCCTCTCAGCCGCTGAGTAACTTCGCGATCCTCACCAAGACATCGGAGGTGAAAGGGCTGATCACTGCGGGCGGGGGCGTCCAGATCAAGCTGGCGCAGCACCTGTATCTGCGCGCGGAGATCCGGGACTACATCACTCCGGTTCCCAAGCAGGTGCTCACTCCCGCGCCCGGCGCGAAAATCGGCGGCTGGGTGCACGATTTCACGCCCATGGGCGGGATCAGCTTCGGATTCT
>Ga0315280_10002981_pt1 | contig 26584 bp, 18 predicted proteins | sample YL17G06_40_MG_FD_203697 | JGI IMG/M metagenome (GOLD analysis project Ga0315280, IMG submission 203697) | Sediment microbial communities from Yellowstone Lake, YNP, Wyoming, USA - YL17G06_40 | ecosystem: Environmental > Aquatic > Freshwater > Lake > Sediment | place: USA: Wyoming | collected...
GAGCAAGCAATGCTTGTTCCCACCACAACCTGTGATGATGGGATTGTCTATGATGGTATTCTGGTGACGTACTGACAAAATCGCTGAACAGTTAACCCTGACATTTTCCCTTGACAACGACAGGTATGACAGCAAAGGCAAGTAAAAACAGAATCCCGACCCCGTGAAAAAAGCTGGGGCGTCCTTCACCTACGGTGAAGGACGCCCCAGTTCCCTATTCGTCTAGCCTATTATTGCTGTTGACGCTGGCCTCTTTGCTTAGCGAAGCACTCATCGCAATATACGGGACGCCCACTTCGAGGCTGAAAGGGGACTTCAGTCTCTTTGCCACAGGAAGCGCAGGTTACCTTTGTCATCTCGCGTGGTCCTTTGGAAGCTCCGTAGCGCCCTTGTCGCCGGGCTGAGCGGCAATCGGGACAGCGGCCAGGTTCATTCTCCAGGCCCCGCGATTGGTAGAATTCCTGCTCGCCAGCAGTGAACACGAACTGCGCTCCGCAGTCACGGCAAGTCAGGGTCTTGTCCACAAACGCCATCGCTAGACCTCCTTTCCTGAACAGTTAGCCAGGCCTCGTCTTCGATGTGTTTGCAGCCCAAGAACTATGTGAGATTCTGGAGTTCCAAGGAGGGACAAAGCAAGAGGAGTTCTCCCTGATGAGTACTGAGGACTCTCGGTTCCTAGGGCGCCGACTTGAAAACACCGTGTCACGAGGTCATGCTCCGGTGTGACTATACACCATTAATTTCAAGAATGCAAGAGGTGAAATTGAAGCTGCGACCGACAGCTTAACCCAATTGGTCGAGCCGCTCGTTCAACTTGGCCAGCTTGTCTTTGCGGTCGCTGAGCTTCTGGCGCTCTTTCTCCACTACCGCAGCCGGAGCCTTAGTGGTAAAAGATTCATCTAACAACAGTTTTTCTATGCGCGCTATCTCTGCCTGATTCGCCTCAAGCTCCTTGAGCAAACGGCTTCTTTCTGCATCGGTGTCAACCATGCCCTCCAGGGGCAGGATAACCTCTACCCCTTTGAGCACGATTATTTTGGCCTTACCGAACTCTTCAGCACTTTCGATGCCGGTAGGCGATATGGTCAGCGGGTGTACCCTGGCTAAAGTATGAATTGCCTCCACATGGGCTTCAAGCGCAAGTTTAGATTTCTCCGTCTCGGCTACAATGGAGCCTGGAATAAACTTGGCGGGGTCAACGCCGCTCTCCACACGCGCGTTGCGGATGGAGCGCACTATCTCGAACACGGATTCCATCTCCTGTTCTGCCCCGGCATCGAAGGCTTTAGCATCAGCAACAGGATAGGGCGCAACCATAATAGAGTCGGGCTTACCCTCAGGCTGATGCTCCTTGAGGCTCTGCCACAGCTCCTCGGTGATAAAGGGCATGAAGGGATGAAGCAGGCGCAGGGATGTCTCCAGCACCTGAACCAGTAGCGGAAGCGGGGAGTTGGGCCCTTCATTATGGCGAAGCCTTATCTTGGCAATCTCGATATACCAGTCGCAGTATTCCGTCCACAGGAAATCGTAAATCCGCCGCAGCGCCTCGCCGAACTGGAAGTCCTCATTCAGCTCGGTGACCTCAGCCACCAGATGGTTCAGCCGGCTCAGTATCCAGCGATCCTCCGTGGGGAGAGCGCCCCGCTGGATTTTCATTTCCACATGGTCAAGGTTGCCGACCACGAACCTGGCAGCGTTCCAGAGCTTGTTGGCAAAATTGCGGCTGCCCTCCAGCTTCTGGGGGTTGAGCTTCATATCGTTGCCCGGTGAGTTCCCGGTAGACAGGGCGAAGCGCAAAGCGTCAGTGCCGTATTTCTCAATGATATTCACCGGATCAACCACATTGCCGCGGGACTTGCTCATCTTTTCGCCCTTCTCATCGCGTATCAAACCGTGCAGGTAGACCGTGCGGAAGGGCACCTCGCCCATGTTCTCCAGCCCCATCATAATCATCCGGGCTACCCAGAAGAAGAGGATATCGTAGGCAGTCTCCATCACCGAGGTGGGATAGAAATACTTGAGGTCCTCGGTCTTCTCAGGCCAGCCCAGCGTGGAATGAGGCCAGAGCCCGGAGCTGAACCAGGTGTCCAGCACATCAGGGTCCTGAGTGATATTCTTCGAGCCGCACTTGGCGCAGACTTTAGGGTCATCAATAGCCACTGTGAGCGCGCCGCAGTCGCCGCAATACCATACAGGTATGCGGTGTCCCCACCAGAGCTGGCGGCTGATGCACCAGTCGCGGATATTCTCCATCCAGTTGAGATAGACCTTGATGAAGCGCTCGGGGATAATTTTTATCCTGCCATCAACCACGGCATCGATCGCCGGTTTAGCCAGAGGGGCACTTTTGACGAACCACTGCTTCGATATCAGCGGCTCTACGATAGTGCGGCAGCGATGACAGTGTCCCACGGCGTGCACATAGGGGTCTATCTTGACCAGCAGTCCTTCTTTCTCCAGGTCAGCAAGCAGCGCTTTGCGACATTCAAAGCGGTCCTGGCCCGCGTACGGGCCTGCATTCTCGTTCATGGTGGCATCGAGGTTCAATATGGTAACCGCAGGCAAGTTTTGCCGTTGGGCGACCTCGAAGTCCACAGGGTCGTGGGCCGGTGTTATTTTCACCGCTCCGGTGCCGAAAGAGGGGTCAACAGCTTCGTCGGCGATAATGTGGATTACCCTGCCTATAACGGGGAGGATAGCCTTTTTGCCCAGGAGTTTACTATAGCGCTTATCCTTTGGGTTGACCGCTACGGCGGTATCGCCGAGGATGGTCTCGGGACGGGTGGTGGCTACGGTGATATACTGGTCTACCCCTTCTTCCAGACGATAACGTACATAGTAAAGATGGCTCTGCATCTCCCTGTGGTCTACCTCAAGGTCGGAGAGGGCGGTGGAGCAGCGGGGGCACCAGTTGATGATGCGCTCGCCGCGATATATCAAGTCTTTATTGTAGAGGTTGACGAAGGTGGTGCGCACTGCCCGGGCCGGGCCCGGGTCCATGGTGAAGCGCTCGCGCGTCCAGTCGCAGGAGGCACCGAGCTTTTTATGCTGCTCGGCGATAATGCCCTTGTACTTTTTCATCCACAGCCACATCTGCTCCAGAAACTTCTCGCGCCCGATGTCGTGGCGGGTGAGCCCTTCCTTGGCAAGAAGCTGCTCCACTACAAGCTGCCCGCTGATGCCTGCATGGTCGCTCCCGGGCAGCCACAAAGTGGGGTCGCCTTTCATGCGGTGCCAGCGGGTCATAGTGTCCTCGATAATGGCAGTCAACGCCGTGCCCAGGTGCAGCTCGCCGGTGACGTTGGGCGGCGGCATGATGATGACAAAGGGCTTCTTTTTGTGGTCTATCCTGGGGGTGAAATATCCCCGTTCCATCCAGAACTGATACCACTTGCCCTCGATTTGTTTGGGGTCGTAGCTCTTCGATATTTCTTTTTTTTCTCGCGCCATCGTACAAAAAGCCTCTCGATTTCCAGATACTGCCCTACATTGTACCTTAGCTTCGCTTCGGCGTCAAAGCGAGCTTTATTTTGACCACAATGGTAAAATAGGGGCAGGTTAATAATGAAGGAAGTTATCTCATGAAACTTGCAGAAAAATTGAAAGATATGGTGGGACAGCGCTGGGTGATAACGGATAGAGAGCGGATGATAGACTACCTGACGGATGAGACCGCTACGCCTGTAAAGCCCCAGCCTGCAAAAGAGCTTATCCTGGTGAAGCCCGCCAACTCCCAGGAAGTGAGCAAAATCCTGAAGCTCGCCAACCGTGAGAAAATCCCGGTTTTCCCCAGAGGCGGAGGCACCGGCCTGTGCGGCGGGGCTATACCGACAAAGAACGGCATTATCCTGTCCCTGGAGAGGCTGAAGGGTGTTGAAATAGACAAGGACAATTTGATGGCAATCGCAGAGGCCGGGGTGACGCTCAAAGAACTCGTAGAGAAGGTGGAAGACGCGGGCTTGTTCTTCCCGCCGCATCCTGGCGACGAGAGCGCTCAGGTGGGCGGGCTTGTCGCCTGCAACGCCGGCGGGTCGCGTGCAGTGAAATACGGCGTCATGAGAAGCTATGTGAAGGGCTTAGAAGCTGTGCTGCCCACAGGCGAGATATTGAAGTTAGGGGGAAAGCTGCTCAAGGATAACACCGGATATGACCTGATGCACCTGATAATAGGCAGCGAGGGCACGCTGGCTGTGATAACCAGGGTGATTCTGCGGTTATATCCGCGAGTTGCTGCCAGCGCTACGATGATTGTCCCTTATGACAACCGTAACGATGCCATCAACTCCGTGCCCAAAATACTGCAGAGCGGGATTATACCCTTAGCCATAGAGTACATGGACCGTCTGGTAGTCGAGATTTCGGCTGTAAGCCTGGGCGTGGAGTGGCCCTGTAAGACCGGGATGGGATACCTGATGTTCATATTGGAGGGGCAGAACCAGGAGGATGTGCACGCACAATGCGAGAGGATTTGCGAGATTTGCCAAAGCTATCATGGGCTTGAGCCTGTAATAGGTGAAACCGAGAAGGAGCAGGAGAAGGTTCTCAAGATAAGAAGCAACATCTACTCGGCGTCGAAGCGCGACCTGGTGGCAGATGCCTTAGACATTGCTGTGCCCCCGGCCAGCCTGGGGAAACTCATGGATGCTATAGACAGGGTTGCCGCTGAGTTTGGTACTATCATTCCCATGGTGGGGCACGCAGGTGATGGTAATCTTCATCCGACATTGATTAAGAACCTAGCGGAGGGGGGCTTGCAGAACCTTAAAAAGGCAAAAAGGGAGATATACAAAGAAGCCCTTAAATTGGGCGGGACCATGACAGGTGAGCACGGCCTGGGGAAAATCAGAATCCCCGATGTCAATATCTTTCTGGACAAGAAGACCATGGAGCTGATGCGGGGCATCAAGCAGGTCTTCGACCCCAACGGCATATTGAACCCGGGGTGCGTTATAAAGTGCGACTAGCAGGTGAGCAGATGCAGATTGATGCAGCCCTTCGCATCAACGCAGAAACTGGTCTATGCTTTTACCTTCTTCTTTCGCTTTTAGCGGCAAGGTAAAGAAGAAAGTAGCCCCTTTACCGAGTTCCGACTCCACCCATATCCGGCCGCCATGGGCTTCCACCAGCCTCCGGCAAACCAGAAGCCCCAGCCCGATACCTTTGACACCTTCCACCTTCCTGTTTTCCAGCCGCTGGAAAGGAGCAAAGAGTTTAGCCTGGTCTTCGGGCGATATACCTATACCCTGGTCACTGACACCGATAACCAGATTATCCGTATCCATTTTGGCAGAAACTCGTATATAGCCGCCGTCAGGGGAATACTTAACTGCGTTCTCCAACAGATTATCCAGGATACGTTCCAACCTTATTACATCGGCGCGAACGGGCGGAAGCTTTTTAGGCAAGCTTGTCACAAACCGGTGCATCGAAGATTGCCGCTTTATCCTCTGGACGGCGTTCTTGACAACGGCCTTGACATCTACTGGCTCTACGCTGAGAAAGAGGCGGTCAGCCTGGGCTCGGGAAAGCTCGAGGAGGTTACCCAATATATGGGCTAGCGTCCCCGTTTCCCAGGCGGCATCCTCGAGCAATTGGCGTTTTTCTTTGCGAGATAGATTTGCTTCTTCGGTCAGCACAGTATTCAGGGCTCCTGTAATCACAGTCAGTGGACTGCGCATTTCATGGGAAACAAGCCCTATGAATTCATCCTTCAACTGCTCTACCTTCTTACGCTCGGTAATGTCGTGGAATATCTCCAATGTCGACGCAGTGCCATCCAGATTGGTAAACGGGGCGGCAATGAGGTCATAGGTCTTCTGGTTCTTAGGGAAAGAGCATTCCCAGCGAACCGTCTTCCCCGCCATGACCTCCCCGATCTTGCACAAGAGACACGGCTCTTCCCGATTGTGCAAATACTGATAGCACTTCCTGCCCTCAAGCGGCCCGAAGTCCTTTTCAAGCTCTGAATTGATATACTCTATGGTATATTGCTCATTGACAATGAATACGCCGTCTTTCATCGCCTCCAGGATAGCAAAGAGATTGTCTCTTTCGAGTCGCACCGTTTCCTCCGCCTGCTTGCGCTCGGCAATATCGCGAATGTAAGCCATAGCCTGATTTAAGCGGCCATTTGCGTCATAATGCCCCACGATCTTAGCCCACACGAGCATCGCCATTCCGTCGCGACGCACAAGTTCAAACTCGCTCTCAACCAGCCCGCTACGGTTAAGCTGGTCGTAGTAGAACGAAAGCTTCTTCGGCAATTTCCTAGAAAGCAATTCCCGGAACCCTTTCCCCTTAATCTCTTCTTTAGAATATCCAAGCAACTGACATACCTCATTGTTGCAGTCGATTATACGTTCGCTGGCATCTACAGAGACAATTCCGTCCGGAGAGGACTCCACCAGTTTACGATAGTTTGCTTCAGATTCTCTTAATGCTTTCTCTATTTGTTTCAGGTCAGTGATGTCCTGCACACCAGCAAGTGCTCCAACGTAACTACCGGCGGAATCCGTAATCGGCGATGTTTCCAGGCTTGTATAAACTCGAGTCCCCTCTTTTCTGATGAACTCAAAATCGTGTCGTTCTCTGATGCCCTGCTTTCGGCGCTCCAGATTGCGTTTGGCGATCTCCGCACCTTGCTCGTCCATAAACGAAAATAGATGCTTCCCCATCATTTCATCTTCGGTGTACCCCAGCATCTCCGTCATGCGCGTATTGACAAATGTAGTAAAGCCATCCCTGTCAATAACCCAAATACCTTCTTGGAGATTTTCCACAAGGTCACGATACTTCTTCTCACTCCCCCGCAGTGCCTCTTCCGCCTGCTTGCGCTCAGTGATGTCCTGGACAGTGCCAAATCCCCCTTGAGCACCCCCCTTCCCATCGAACTCCAACTCAGCCCTCTCTCGCACCCACTTCACCTCATTTGCCACGACAATGCGGTGCTCAATGTCATAGGGTTCGCCACGAAGAGCTGCTTTCCACTTCCTATCAACATACTCGCGATCCTCAGAATGCACGCTTGAGAGGAATGCCTCATAAGTCATAGGCGTTCCCTTGGGGATGCCGAAGATGCGGTGGGTCTCGTCGGACCACAATAGTTCGTCGTGCTGGACACTCAGCCTCCAACTGCCCGTAAGAGCTACGGCCTGAGCACGGTTCAAGTCTTGCTGGCTCTCCTTCAATGCCTCCTCAGCCCGTTTGCGCTCGGTAACGTCTCGGGCAACTACGACCAACTCAATAGGTTGTCTGCCCGGTATCCGCGCAATAGAATATTCAATATCTACTATTTCACGGTCTTTCCTGACTACCTTGGTTGCACCACTGAAAAACCCTTTTGTTTTTATCCCTTCAGCGACCATTTCAGTGAACTCGGAGGGGTTGATACCAGTGGGGTAAAAGAAACTCACATCCTTGCCTATCAGTTCATTCTCTGCGTAACCGTATAGCGCCTCGGCTCTCTCGTTACACCAGGTAATAACGCCTCCCCTGACCTCAAATACGGCATCAGCCAGATTTTTAACCAGCGCCGAGTGGTGTTGCTCCAAGGCCCGTAGCGATTTCTCGCGTGCTACCAGTGCTTCCTTGGTCTGTTTATAAATAGCACTCTCTATAAGCTCCCACCTCCCCTCTTTCTTAAGAAGAGCGAATTGATGGTTATTCACTACATCTATAATGTCGGAGGCACTACACTTGTCCAGCCAGTAAGTGCATAAGGCCATCATTTTATATTTGCCGATAACATTGTTTATCTCGGCTTCATACTCCGTGAAATCCTTCCACCCACTTCTTTCCAGCCACGCGGTATTGCCGGTTACCCTGATACCGGCATAACCCTTGGCCAGGGCTTGGTTCAGTTTATCAATCCAGCCATCGAGCACCCTCTGCAAGTCGAAAACGCCATCTTTGAGATACCATTTGTCGTGCGGTAATATCTCTATCTGGCCTCTAGCTGCATATCGAGCAAAGTCGGGCATCACCTTGGCCATGGCCTGATGTGCTTCCTCTTCATTTAGAGGCTCGGCTGTAACCCACATGCAGAACTCATTATTTTCAAGACCTGCCTTGAAATAGGGAACCAGAAGATCAAGCAAATCCTGCTTGGTCTGGTAGAACTGGCAGAAGTGAGTGCCCCAGGGGACATCACCTATCACATCTATTCCCGTTTTCACAAGTTCTGTTTTCATAGCCTCCACCCCCTTGCTTCTCTATCCCAGCTTCCCTGAGAACGCACTTCGCGCCGGATGAGAGCATAATCATATAGCAGAAAGCGGACAATCGCAACATGCGACAAGACAAAGCCAGCCCTTCACTAAGTGAAGGGCTGGCTTTATACGATGTCTCCGCAATTAGACATCCCAACCACCGCTCAACTAGGTTATCGACGGTTTGCTTGAACCACTACCCCAGGCCATTACTTCGGGGTATCAGCCTTCGAGTCGACAGAGTCATCCTTAGCTTTCGCTTCGGCCTCCGTGCCAGATTCCTTTTCGGCCTCAGCTTCCGCAACAGGCAATGCCAGACGTTTTTTGGCAGCCAGGGAGAACTCGCTGCGGGCCGGAATGAGCTTGCCGATGATGACATTCTCCTTAAGCCCTGTCAATCTATCGATGCTTCCCATGATGGCAGCCTCGGTGAGCACTCTGGTTGTCTCCTGGAAGGAGGCCTTCGCCAGGAAGCTATCAGTGTTCAGCGCCGCTCTGGTGATGCCCAGGAGCACAGGCTTGGCAGTTGCCGGCTCACCACCTTCAGCCAGCACCTTGGCATTGATATCCTCATACTTCAGGCTGTCGACCAGATCGCCGGGCAGGAACTCTGTATCGCCAGGGGAATCGACCCTGACCTTGCGCAACATCTGCCGAACTATGATCTCGATATGCTTGTCGTTAATGTTCACGCCCTGGGAACGATAGACTTTCTGCACCTCATCGACCAGGTATTGCTGCACAGCCTCACGTCCCCGAATATGCAAGATATCCTGCGGGTGAATCAGGCCTTCGGTAAGCTTGTCACCTGCTTTCACCCTCGCCCCATTCTCCACCAAAATCGGAGTCATAGGGGACACCAAGTATTCACGGCTCTCCTTCTCCTCGTACAGCAGGGAGATATGGTTCTTACGCACTTCAACCTTACCCCCTACTCGAGCGATAAGCGGCTGCGCAACAGGGGCTTCCTTCCCCTCTTTTGCTGCCTTTTTCCCCTTTCCTTCTTCAGGAGTGGCGGGCCTGGCCAGAACAGTGGCGGCATCGACCCACTGCTCATTTTCCACCATAACCTCGTAGCCTTTAGGCACATTGTAATCGTCGCGGTAGACCTCAGAGCTGGTGACCTTGATCTTCCTGCCCTCTTCGGTACGGCTTATCTCAGCCACGCCCTCGATCTCAGAGATGATGGCTTGGCTCTTGGGCGACCTGGCTTCGAACAGCTCTTCAACGCGGGGCAAGCCGCTAGTGATGTCCAGTCCGGCCACACCGCCGGTATGGAAGGTACGCATGGTTAGCTGAGTTCCCGGCTCTCCGATGCTCTGGGCAGCGATAATCCCCACTGCCTCTCCCATGGAAACGAGACGGCCTCGGGCCAGGCTTCTCCCATAGCACATCTGGCAGATACCACGCCTTGACTGGCAGCTCAGCGGAGACCTGACCTGAACTCTTTTAATCCCAGCCTTAGCGATCTCTTTCGCTTTGTCTTCGTTGATCTCCTCGTTGCGGTTGACGATAACCTCGCCTGTCTTGGGATGAGCTATTGGGGCAGCAGCCATGCGGCCCACAATGCGCTCAGCAATCGGCACCAGAAGCCCCTTGTCAGTCGGCTCGGAGACCCAGACGCCAGCTATCGCTCCGCAGTCCTCCTCGCTGACAATCACCTCCTGAGACACATCGATCAGCCTCCTGGTAAGGTAGCCGCTATCAGAAGTCCTCAGCGCTGTGTCCGCCAGACCTTTACGGGCACCATGAGTGGATATGAAGTACTCCAATACGGCAAGCCCCTCGCGGAAGCTCGACTTAATGGGCAGGTCGATAATCCTGCCGGAGGGGTCGGTCATCAGACCTCGCATCCCCGCCATCTGCCTGATTTGGGAGATGTTGCCTTTGGCGCCCGAAGAGGCCATCATGTAGATTGCCCCGTATCTATCCATAGAGCGTTCAAGGGCGGTTTGAATTTCCTCGGTCGCCTGCGTCCATATAGTCACTGCGCTATTGTAGCGTTCATCATCAGTTATCAGGCCCCTCTGATATTGCTTATCTATCTCACCAATCCTGCCCTCAGCCTGCTCCAAAATCTTCACTTTATCCTTGGGCACCTTGATATCGTTAATGGCGATGGTGATGCCCGACTTGGTAGCATAGTGGAAGCCGAGGCTCTTGATGCTATCGACCATGGTAGCAGTGGCCTCGTTGCCCAGGAAACGGTGACACTCAGCAACGATACTTTTCAGCACCTTCTTGTCCATAAGCTGATTACGAAAGCCGAGCTCCTTGGGTAAAACCTCATTGAAAATGATGCGACCGACGCTGGTCTTGATTCTCTTCGTGGCGTCGTTGGGGTCCCTGACCTCAATCTCAGCGCTGCCATCAACGATGTCCATTTCATAGGCGAGCTTGGCTTCATCAAAGCTGCTGAATACCATCCCCTCGCCCTTCATCCCTGGCTTCAACATAGTCAGATAGTAGCAACCTAGGACGATATCCAGGGTTGGCGCCACCACAGGCTCTCCGGAACTAGGCAACAGCATATTGTAAACGCTGAGCATCACCTTGTTTGCCTCTTCAACCGCTGCTTTTGATAGAGGTATATGGACTGCCATCTGATCGCCATCGAAGTCAGCGTTGAAAGCCACGCAGACTAACGGATGCACCTGGATAGCGCTGCCGCCGATGAGCACAGGATGGAATGCTTGAATGCCTAACCTGTGAAGCGTTGGTGCACGATTGAGCAGGACCGGGCGGTCTTTTACAACTTCTTCCAGGATGTCCCAGACCTCGGGCTTGCCACGCTCCACGATGCGTTTGGCGCTCCTGATATTAAGGGCCAGTCCCCTGCCGACCAGACGCCGCATAATAAACGGCTTGAACAGCTCGAGGGCCATTCTTCGGGGCAGGCCGCATTGATGCAGCTTTAGCTCGGGGCCAGCTACAATCACAGACCTGCCGCTGTAGTCCACACGTTTACCCAGAAGGTTCTGCCTGAACCTGCCCTGCTTTCCCCGAAGCATGTCCGAAAGGGACTTCAGTTTATGATTGTTCCCGGTGACTACCGCCCTGCCCCGCCGCCCGTTGTCAATCAAGGAATCAACTGCTTCTTGAAGCATGCGCTTCTCATTACGAGTGATTATCTCGGGAGCACCGATCTCCAGAAGCCGGCGCAAGCGGTTATTGCGGTTGATAACCCTGCGATAGAGGTCATTCAAATCGCTGGTAGCAAATCTGCCACCATCGAGCTGAACCATAGGACGCAGATCCGGTGGCAAAACCGGAAGCACAGTTATGACCATCCATTCCGGCTTGTTGCCACTCTTGCGGAAGGCCTCAACAACCCTCAGCCTTTTGATCGCTTTCTTGCTTCGTTGCCCTGACGTAGAGGCTGCCTCTCGATAAAGATCCTGGCGCATCTGTTCCAGATCGAGATTGGCCAGTATCTCGAGTACCGCCTCCGCTCCCATACCTGCGCTGAAAACATCGCCCCATCTTTGCCGTAGCTCGCGATTTCTGCTTGCGCTGAGCAGGGTTAGCGGCACAAGGCTCTCAAGCTCGTCAATCTTTTCCCTGAGTTCGCTATCGAGTTTCCTTTTCTCTTCGGCATTCTGTTGCTGCAGTTGTTTTATTTCCTGCTGTGCTTTTTCATCAGTGGGCTCTGCTTCGCCTTTAGATTTCAAGCCCCCGATCTTATCCGTTAGCGTCTTCTCTTTCTCCGAGTACTGCTGGGCCATATCATCGCGAAGCTGCTTCAGGGCTTGACTTCTCTTCTCCTCGTCTACACCAGTGACAATGAACTTAGCAAAGTAAATCACCTGCTCCAGGTTGCGAGGCGAGATATCAAGGAGGAGGCCCATATGGCTGGGCGTGCCTTTTACAAACCAGATATGGCTAACCGGGGCAGCCAGATTGATGTGTCCCATGCGCTCTCTTCTCACCTTGGAACGGGCCACCTCGACGCCGCATTTGTCACAGACAATACCCTTGTAACGAATCTTCTTGTATTTGCCGCAATAGCACTCGAAGTCCTTGGTGGGGCCAAATATCTTCTCGCAGAAAAGGCCATCCTTCTCAGGCTTCAAGGTACGATAATTCAGGGTCTCAGGCTTGGTCACCTCTCCGTAGGACCAGCCTCTGATTTGCTCCGGTGACGCCAGGGAGATTCGAACAGTAGTAAAGTCACTGACCTCGAGCATTATTCACTCTCCTCAAAACCGGCCAGATTTATGCCAAGCCTTGGTGCTTCTGCCGCAGATTCCATTAAATACGTTACCCTCTCCTCGTCCTCATTCAGCACCTCTATAGCCAAGCCCAGGCTCTGCAACTCTTTAACCAGGACTTTGAATGATTCGGGTACGCCTGCTTCCACTATGTCCTCTCCATTGACGATAGCCTCATAGGTCTTGACCCTTCCTACTACATCGTCGGACTTGACAGTGAGCATTTCCTGGAGATTATGGGCTGCGCCATAAGCCTCGAGGGCCCACACTTCCATCTCACCGAAGCGTTGCCCTCCGAACTGCGCCTTGCCACCCAGGGGCTGTTGTGTAATCAATGAATAAGGCCCTGTAGACCTGGCGTGTATCTTGTCCTCGACCAAGTGGATCAACTTCATCATATATATATTCCCTACCGTCACCGGCTGATCCAATGGCTCGCCGGTGCGCCCGTCATAGATAATCGTCTTGCCAAAGATAGGAGGTGACAGACCCTTCTCCTGGCCGAGCTTCTCTACCATCTTATCGATTTTGTCAGCGCTCAGCGATGAGGCATCCACCCCGACTTCCTCCAGCCACAGCTTCAGGCAGGCCTGCCGAGCCTCCCCCTTAAATTTTTCACTGAATATCTTTTCGCCATCATAGCCATGCTCGTTAAGCCAGGATTTGACCTCCTCTATTTTGATGCTGCCTCCATCGCTCTCCCAGTCGACTGCTCCCGTCTTGCGCGCAATCCATGCTCGTGCCAACGCATCCTCAAGAGAATCATCGTCAGCGCCATCGAAAACGGGGGACAGAGCCTTGAAGCCAAGGGTACTTGCTGCCCATCCCAGGTGCGTCTCCATGAGCTGACCGATATTCATTCGGGAAGGGACGCCCAGCGGACTGAGTATAATCTCAACCGGCCGGCCATCAGGCAGGAAGGGCATGTCCTCTTCCGGCAGGATGCGGGCCACCACCCCTTTGTTGCCGTGGCGACCAGCCATTTTGTCCCCTTCGCAGATTTTGCGCATTTGAGCGACAAAAACTCGCACCATCTGGTTGACCCCAGGAGGCAAGTCATGGTTATCGTCGCGGGTGAGAACCCGAACATCTATAACCTTGCCATATTCGCCGTGAGGCACCCTGAGAGAGGTATCCTTGACCTCCCGCGCTTTTTCTCCAAATATGGCTCGCAGGAGCTTCTCTTCAGCGGTGAGCCCTCTTTCTCCTTTGGGGGTTATCTTCCCTACCAGGATATCGCCTGACCCGACTTCCGCGCCGATGCGGATAATGCCATGCTCATCAAGGTTGCGCAGGCTTTCCTCGCCGATGTTAGGTATGTCTCTGGTTATCTCTTCGGGCCCTAATTTGGTATCCCTGGCCTCCACCTCATATCTTTCAATGTGAATTGAGCTGAATCTATCCGCTTTAAGCAAGCTCTCAGAGATCACGATGGCATCCTCAAAGTTATATCCTTCCCAGCTTAAGAAGGCACAGCGGACGTTCTGCCCCAGCGCCAGCTCCCCACCCTCCGTGGACGAACCATCTGCCAGAACCTGACCCCGCTTGACACGATCCCCCTTACTCACCAACGGCCTCTGGTTTATGCAAGTTCCCTGATTGGAGCGGGCAAACTTGCTCAGTGAGAAGGATTGTTCCTTGCCTTTGTCATCCTTGAGCATAATCTCATTGGCCGAGACCGATATCACCTCGCCATCGCCGGGGGCGAAAAGCACCTGGCCGCTGTCGCGGGCTGCCTCTCTCTCCATACCCGTTGCGATCAATGGAGCCTGGGGCTGAATCAGAGGCACAGCCTGGCGCTGCATATTTGAACCCATGAGAGCCCGGTTGGCGTCGTCATGCTCCAGGAAGGGTATCAGCGAGGTGGTTACACTAACGATTTGCCTCGGCGATACATCCATGAAGTCGACATTGTCCGGCTTTTCCATCAAGAACTTTTCGCCATGCCTGACCTCGATTTTATCGGCAGCGAACTGGTTTTTCTTATCCAGGCGTGTGTTAGCCTGAGCTATTATGAAGTTCTCCTCCTCATCGGCGGAGAGATATTTGACCTCCTCCGAGACAAAGGGTTTAATCTTAATATTGCGTGAGGAGAGACTGGCAAGTTTGCGCGCTACCTCCGGGGTAATCACGGTACCTGACTTAGCCACAACTTCCTTCTTGGAAGTGGTCACGTCCTCGGAAACGGTTTTGCCCGGAAGCTCCGGCGATTTGTTGCTCAACTCTTTGATTACTTTTCGATAAGGGGTCTCTATGAAACCATATTCATTGACACGGGCGTAGGTGGCCAAAGAGCCAATAAGGCCAATGTTAGGGCCTTCGGGTGTTTCAATAGGACATATCCTGCCATAGTGGGAATGGTGCACGTCACGGACATCGAATCCAGCCCTCTCCCGGGAAAGACCTCCGGGACCTAATGCCGAAAGGCGGCGCTTATGGGTCAACTCGGCGAGAGGGTTGGTTTGGTCCATGAATTGAGAGAGCTGTGAGCTGCCGAAAAACTCCCTGATAGCAGCCACCACAGGACGGCTATTCACCAAAGTGCTGGGGGTCGCTGATTCCGGAGGAAGCAGGCTCATGCGCTCCCTGACGACGCGCTCCATACGCAATAGTCCGATACGGATCTGGTTCTGCAAAAGCTCCCCGACTGCCCGCACGCGGCGGTTGCCCAGATGGTCTATATCGTCGGGGGTATCCTCCCCGTTGTTAACCATTATGATATGTTTCACAATCTCTACCAGGTCTTCTTTGGCAAGAACTCTCTGAGCGGGCGGGAGATCGAGACCAAGCCTCTTGTTGAGCTTATAGCGGCCCACCTTGCCCAGGTCATAGCGCCGTGAGTTGAAGAAGAGGGAATTTACTAATCCGCGAGCGTTGTCGATTGTGGGAGGATCTCCAGGCCTTAGCCGCTTGTAGAAGTCTATTAACGCCTCCTCCTCGGTTTTAATCGCTGGCTCACGTTCCAGGGTTGCCTGGATGTAGCGGCGGTCAGAATTATTATCCACCTTAGCGAACAGCTTGAGCAAAGCATCGTTAGTGCCGTACGGATGATCAGAGTCGCTGATGGCGCGGATTAGTGTAGTAATCGGTATCTTGCGCTTTCTGTCGACTTTGACAGAGATTAGGCCGTGGCTGCTGGTATCGAACTCCAGCCAGGCCCCCCGATTGGGAATCAGTTTACCGGAACATAACCTTTGGCCGGTGGCCGGATCCTCTTCGACAGTGAAATAAACGCCTGGGGAGCGCACAAGCTGGCTTACCACCACGCGCTCGGCCCCATTGACAATGAAGGTGCCCTTGGCAGTCATCAGGGGGAAATCCCCCATGAAGACGTCCTGCTCCTTGATCTCTTCGGTCTCCTTAACCATGAGCCGCACTTTTACCTTTAGCGGCACTGCGTAGGTGGTGTCGCGCTCATAGCATTCCTGTTCTGTGTACTTGGCGGCAGCCCACATATACTCCCAGAAGGAATTTTCATCCTTAAAGACAGGCATCTCGGCATTGTTGCCGAAGCCATAGCTGGGGAAATGGAGTTCATAGCGAGTGCCGGCGAAGTCCTTAATCGGCGAGATCTCCTCGAAAAGCTCCTTAAGCCCGCCATCGAGAGAAGGGTCGCAGACCCATCTATAGGACTGCTGCTGAATCTGGATAAGGTTCGGCGTTTCAAGAAGGAGGGGGATTCTGGCGTAGGATTTCCTCACACCCAAATTTACACTTTGGGATACGTCTAAAGTCATGATCAACCACCTTTCAGACAAAGACTTAGAAAGGTACTGCGAAATAAGAGAGGGCCGGAGCCGGTTTGGGAGTTAATAACATAGGAGATTAAGTAGCACAGATACCAACAACTTTTCAACTTGCAAAATATAATACTAGCATATCTAATGCTATCTGTCAATACTTGTACAACCCAATTTTTACAAAATTCCAGTAAATGCGCTTTCCCATTGACTCTCATCTCCGACATATCCTAACCGCAAATGCTCAAAGAATCATAAAAACGAGGGGTAAAATGTTAAAAATCTATGACATTTCTAGGTCCCGAGCATAGCAAAGATGAACGGGGCCAGTCGCACTTTTAGATTGACACCAGGCAGAGCCTATTCTATGCTACTCCTGCTCGATAAGGAGGCATTGGATAAGATGACAGAGATCCGACTGGCTAAAGAAAGCGATTTACCCCGCATACTCGAGCTTTACCATGAATTGAGCATGATCACCACCGAAGCCGAGCAGCATTTGAATACTTCCTGGGACGACTACCGAAGGGTGTTCGCTGAGATCTCGAACCATCCCGGGCGCGAACTCCTGGTCGCCGAGTACGAGGGCGAGGTCGTGGGCACGATGGCCCTTTTCATCATACCCAACCTTTCCCATGGCGCCACCCCCTATGCCCTGGTGGAAAACCTGGTGGTCGATCACAAATACCGGCGTAAGGGCGTCGCGAAAAAGCTCATGAAATATACCATCGCCCGAGCCAAAGAGGAGGGATGCCACAGGATAGAGCTGTGCAGCGACAGAAGGCGCCAAGAAGCACACGAACTATACCTCTCCGTGGGCTTCAAGCCATCGGCCTACGGCTTTCGCATCTGGTTTTAATAGCTATAGAAAGCCTGAATGCTCTTCTTCTTTCATAGGTCCATTTCTTTAAGGTCGGGCGCCACCTTGAGCTTCGGCTCGGTCAGGGCTTGCACTTCTTTCGCGGTCCAGCCAGGTGCGACCTCCTTCAGCACAAGCCCCTTGGGCGTGACCTCAATGACAGCGATGTCGGTAACAATCAAATCCACGCATTCCTTGGCAGTCAGGGGCAAGGTGCATTTCTTCAATATCCGGGGCTTTCCATTTTTAGTGGTATGCCCCATGGTAACAATCACAGTCTTGGCACCGAAGGCCAGGTCCATGGCGCCACCTATGATACCGCCCTGAGGTCCGCCGGTATTCCAGTTTGCCAGGTCTCCCTTCTCCGAGACCTGCAGCCCGCCCAGAACGGCTATCATACGGCCGCCCCTTATCATGGCGAAGGAGGTGAGGACATCGAACACTGCCATGCCCGGCGCGGGCACCCAGAACCTTCCCAGAGCATCATGATAATGGAAATCCGCCGACTCCTTATCGGTGGAGGGAACCAGTGGACCGTAGCCGATGGCCCCGTTCTCAGTCTGGAATATCACGCCCTTATCAGCATAATCGGCGACCAGGTTGGGCATGCCGAACCCCAGGTTTACATAGTCGCCGTTTTTTAGTTCCTGCGCCGCCCTTTTCGTAATCCCGTTTCTATCTAACCTCTGTTTCATCTTTCAACCCCCTTTATCCCCCAATCTTGGGGGAATTTGGAGATTGGGGGACACCCCCAAATCCCCCGTCAAAGGGGCTCTGCCCCTCTGCACTCCCCGTTAATAGATAACCTCTTTATTACCTTTCAATTACAGCTTAGCCCCACATCAATTTGCGGGCGGGCTCGATTTCATATAACTCGTATACAACCTCTTTCAATTTCCGGTCGGTGCCCAGTCCATCCTCAGGTATTTCCACAATGCGGTCAACGAATATCCCAGGTGTGATAATATTCTCGGCATCGATCTCACCGACTTCCACAATCTCATCCACCTCTGCGATGGTGAATTTTGCAGCCATCGCCATAACCGGGTGGTCTCCCCGGAAAACCCCTTTGTATATCAGATTGCCCAGTCTATCTGCCTTACGGCCCCTGACAAAAGCATAATCGGGTACTATTGGCTTTTCGAAAATGTACTCCCTGCCGTCGATAACCCTTTTCTCTTTCCCCTCTTCGATAATAGTGCCCACGCCGATGGGGTTATAGAAACCACCAAGGCGAGCAGCGCCGGCGTATAGCCTGGAAGTAAGCGTCCCTATCGTGGTCTGCTCGACCTCCAGACCTTTTTCAACATATTCAGCAACAAAGGTAACACCACCCAGGTGAGGGATACCGACCACAGGGGTTATCAGCTTTTTCATCTGAGGAAGCAGCACTGCAGGCATAACAGCACTTTCCTCGCTGAAAATCATAGGTATAAAGCAGTGAGTGATAACAGTGATGTCTTTTGTCCCCTTTCTCTTGAGGGCGGCAATCAGGTTTTGAGCTGTTGCGGAGATAGCCCAGGAATCCATAGCGATAACAGCGCCGTCCGGGACATCAGCTATCGCCTCATCGAAACTGCCGAAGACCTTGTCACGCATATGGCCTCCTTCCAACAAAATAGCATCGCTAATAGTGGTAGACGTCTAAATAGTAACCCAAAAAACGTGGGAACAATATCCCTGGGGAGATTCGCGGGGATATTATATCATTTTCGCCTGCCAACCTGCCAACCTTTTCAAATGACCCCTTGACAAAACTTATTTTAAATGATATGATATGTCTCGATATATCGAGATACTACACGATATAATCGAGAAAATAAATTCTAGGAGTTGCCTATGTTTAGAATGCACAGAATGTTTGATGACCTTTGGCAGGAAAGCCCGTTTCAGAAGGGGGATTTGAAGTACGTAATACTCGATTTGATAAAGGACAAACCCAGCCATGGCTACGAAATTATTCGCCGCTTAGAAGAGCGTTCTCATGGATTTTATACACCAAGCCCCGGTGCAGTCTATCCCACGCTGCAGCTTCTTGAAGAAATGGGTTATATCGAGGTTACGCATCAGAACGGAAAGAAAGTCTACACCATAACCGATGAAGGGATGAAGTTCCTCTCCAAGCAGGAGCAGTTTGCTGAAGGTATCAAACAACAGATGAGAGACCGTTGGAGCAAAAAGAATACTACGGATATGCGTGAAACGATGGTGGAAATTGGAAGGATGGGACGGCTGATTGGGCGGCATTTCCGCAATACAGATGCCGAGAAGATGAGACGTATTCGGGAGGTTATCAGCCGAGCCTATAGGGATATTGAGACAATATTAGAGCGATAGGTAGAGAAAACTGACATCACAAATCACTTGAAAGGAGACGAATAAAATGGGTGCGATGGACGAAATGATGGAAGCGATGATGGGGAGCATGAGCAAGGAGGAGAAAATGGAAATGATGGGGACGATGATGGAAAAGTTCTTGGCTGGCATGACAACAGAGGATAAGCAGAAGATGATGGAGCAGATGATGCCCAAGATGATGATGGGCATGATGGGCGGGGGCGAGAAGGGTGGTGGGATGATGGGAATGATGTCACAAATGATGTCAGGGGGCCAGGGAAAGGGTATGCCGATGATGCCCCGCATGATGACTCAAATGATGCCTCAATGCCTGAACATGATGCTGCCGGGTGTTCCCAAAGAAGAGCGGGTGGACTTTGTATTGAATATGATTACAACTCTAATGGAGCAGGGTTCTGCCGGGATGTCTGAAGAAGAGAAAAGTGAATTTGTAGCCAAAATACTTGAAAGAGTTACGTCTTGAAACATGATTAGTTCCAGTGGTGAAATGTAGCCGACCACCCACCCTACACGTGCTTACACGTGCTTGGTTGCTAGGAACCCTCAGCCCTGACCTTCAGGTCTGCCAGCCATTTGCTATCTGTTTTTGACAATCCGCTTCTCGCCATGAAGTACAAAGGGATCAGCATCCAGCCTGTCATAGTCTCTATTGTAGTAACTGTAGTCTTCCCTCCTCGTTCCAGGAATTCCCACGAGTGAACACCTTTCAGCCCCGGCCTTTTAGCGGCCCACGCGAGCCTTCGCGGCCTTTCGGCCTCAAGCACCGTAATGTCCCATCTCATACCGCCAAGGTTAGCCTCAAACAGAGAGCCCTTTTTCAACAGGCCAAGTGTTCCCAGCTTCACAAAATCCGTGCCCTGCCACTTAGGCCACCCCTCAGCATCGGCCAGGATATCCCAGATTGTCTCCGGATTTGCCTGTATCTCCGTCACAAATTCAACATTGATCTTACACATGTCGCCTACCTCCGGTTACGCTGTATCGTGCCGGAGATATTCTAAGAATATAGCTTCATCGATGCAAGCTGTTCTACCTGATGTGCAGGCCCAGAAAGTACGGCCAGACTACTATGCCGACAATGATTTTCCACCAGACGAGGTTGGCAAAGGCAATAGTGAATAACCAACCCATGAACCAGAAAGCACCTGCTGCCGCCGCTGGAGGGCCACCACGCTTACGTTCCTGTGCCATGTCACTTCTCCTTTCGTAATGCCTTCTAGATTAATACCCTTTGGTAAACTTATCGCGTTTTCTGCGACATTCTACCGCGATTGGTAGTATAATACCACAACAAATCAAGGGAATGACAACTGGCAAAGGTCTGCTGAGCGGAGGGGGAAATGCCTATAGCAAAGGTAAACGGAATTAACATAGCATACGACGTAAGTGGGCATGGTGAGCCCTTGGTTATGATAATGGGTCTAGGGGGGACACGACAGAGTTGGGTTTTCCAGAAAAGAGCCTTCAGTAAGCACTTCAAGGTTATCACCTTCGACAGCAGAGGCATGGGTAAAAGCGACAAGCCTAGCGAGCCTTTCACCATGAAGACATTGGCAGATGATACCATCGGGCTGATGAACCATCTGAACATTGATAAGGCTCACGTACTTGGAGTTTCTCACGGAGGCAGAGTGGCGCAGGAAGTTGCCATCAATTATCCCGACAGGGTAAACAAGCTGGTCCTCGCCAGCACTAACACCGGCGCGGAGGGAATAGACGACCTGGCTCCAGAGGTGCTAAGCGCCTTCGGGCGCAAGGAGCGCACCGGCCAATCCGATATCATATATGCCGGCATGAAACGGTGTTCTATCTGCCAGTCAGAGCTTCAGGGAAAAGCGCTCTGGGAGCATATGTGGGCGGCACACCGTCAACAGATGCTGGAATGGGCTAAACAAAGCATTGACTTTGATAAGATAATTTCTCTGGGCTTTAATAAGAGACTTTCCAGGATGTTCATCTTGCCGCTCGCCCGAATGCAACTGAAACTGGGCGGTATCGACTCGCATATTAGACTGATCGAGGCTACCGTAGGTAACACCACACTGGACAGGCTGCATCTGATCAAAGCTCCTACCCTGGTGATACTAGGGACTGAGGATAAATTTTGCCCACCGCGCTCCATAGAAGCGATGGCGACCAGGATACCCCATGCCAGATTAGTCAAGATCGAGGGTGGCTCACATAACATTCTGGTAGAAATGAAGGGTAAATTCAATAAAGAGGTTCTGGATTTTCTAAAATCCGGGTAGAGGGTGAAATGAAATGTAACCCACCTCCCTACCCTGACAGTGAAAATTGACACTATAGTGTATAATATCGCAGACAATCGGTAAAAAAGGTTTTTATATTGAAAAGTTCGCTAAGAAGACGGCTGTTCCACATGTCAGCCAGCCTGTCTATCGTAATGGCCTTGTGGTTTCTGCCTAAGATGCCCCTGCTTTTATCACTGGGGTCAGTGACATTCCTCTTCTTGATATTTGAGTTGACCAGGCTTAGAGTTTCCGGCATAAACCGGTGGTTTATATCTCATTTCGGGTCAATGTTGCGGGAAGAAGAGAAATCGAGTTTGACCACTTCCAACTATGTGCTGCTGGCAGCGCTTGTATCATATATAGCCTTCGGCAGAGACATCGCCTTACTTGCGGTAGCATTTCTGGCAATAGGTGACGTTGCTGCTGCCATCGTTGGTCAACATGTTGGCAGGACGAGACTCTTCGGCAAGGCATTAGAAGGAGACCTGGCCTGCTTTTTCTCTTGCCTCGCCATCGGATTTGTCCTCTATTATGCAGGTTTGCATGTGGGTTCACGGACCGTAATAGTAGGAGCGGTTGGTGCTACTATTGGACAGGCTATACAAATGCCTGTGGATGATAACTTGACTTTGCCTCTACTTGCGGGCGTGTTGATGGCAGCTGTGCCAGGCTAAATCGGTATTATAGCAATATCGCAGGTAAGCCTCTTCCGTAACCCACCCTACATGTGCTGAGATTTATATACTATCGCAACACTTCACAGGAGGATACAAAATGTCCACGGAGCAAAACAAGGCTATGTTGAAGCGAATCTTTTCTGACTTGAACAAAGGGAACATCAATGTAATAGAGGAGCTTTTTGCCGAAGATTTCGTTGACAGGTATCCAGCCCCCGGCGAAACGCCCAATAAAGAAGGTTTTAAACAATTCCTGGCTGGCACCCACAAAAGCTTCCCCGACTGGCGCTGGAGTCTTGAGGATATTCTCGCTGAGGGAGATAAGGTCGCCTACCGCTTTACCATGAAAGGCACAAACAAAGGCGGGTATATAGGACTGACACCGACTGGTAAAAAGGTAAACTTTGCTGGAGTTGGTATACTCCGTTTTGCCCATGGCAAAGTAGTAGAGCGCTGGACTATCGCTGACTCGATGACCTTCTTGCACCAGCTTGGGTTAGTCTGAGATCCGGTAGGGTGGCTGAAGTGTAACCCACCACCCTATACGTGCTGGGAATTCTAAAACAACATTCATACTATTCTACACTTCACCGATAGTATTCTCATTTGACAGAATGATGTCTCTTGTGACATCATTGCGGCACAAAATATAATCATGTGTGATGCTTCTGGAAGGAGGTTGATATGGGATTCATATGGTCAAAGGAGGAACTCAAGAGAAGTGCAAGGGGAATGGGCGGCTTATATGAATTTTACGATGCGGAAATGTTAGTTGTAATGTGGGAAACGAAACCAGAAATCATTAAGCGACTTCTACCGCCACCACTTAAGCCCATAGAAAGACCGTTAGTGAAAGCCTATGTTGCACATTATCCCAGGACCAATTTCGGCCCATTCTACTATGAAGGGGCACTTTTATTACGTGCACAATTTGATGGTATTGCAGGAGATTATTGCCTGGCAATGCCCGTTACCGGAGACTTGGCGATGGCTGGCGGTCGTGAGGAGTTCGGTTACCCCAAAAAGATGGCTAATATTCAGTTCAAGCGCAGCGCGCATTCCGTCAGAGGTCGCATAGAGCGACACGGTATACAATTCTTTGAGGTGCGGGCAAAACTAACAGGCAAGACAAACACAGAAGAATTTCAAAATATAATTCTTAGTGAAACAAGTGAGGAGGGAGGAGTAGCATACAACTTTAAGCACTTCTTCGCACCGGATAAAATTGGTTTTGACTATAAGCCTCGCCTTGTCAGAGAAAGGACTGTCTTTCGTCCGAGCGTTGCGGAATGGGCTGAGGCTGAGGTGTTCTTATCGCATTCTGAGCATGATCCGTGGGCGGAAGTGGAGATAGTTCAGGTGCTTGGAGCCGTTTATACTGTGGGTAACCAGACCATGCTAAGGGGTGAAGTTGTAGCCGAAGTGGATCCTATTGCCTTTGAACCGTATGCGTATCTAAAGTGGGATTCTTGGCCTTTATAATATAGACCCCTGCCCACGGAAAGTTAATTCCAATTGATAGTCAGGGGACTAAGTATGACAGCATGAAGCACTACAGGGCGGTGGTGGTCGAATAGAATCCGTCAAGTCTTCCCTAACAGCTTGCTTAAGCTCTAGGATTCGATTCTGAGCCACTTCCCCAACTGACTTGAGGTTTTCATCATGCCAATGGGATTTGGGTCGGAATTTGGTGAGTTTTTTAGCCCATAGGGGTAAAAACTTAGTGGTTATCGTGGTTCTAATGGGATAACAAATATAAGTATTATATAAGCCAATATACCCAATCCACATAGGAATATGGATAGTACCCAAAGGACTCTAAAAATAACGGGGTCAGTATTAAAATATTTCGCCATGCCACCGCATATACCCCCGATTACCCTCTCATCTCTGCTCCGATAAAGCCTTTTCACATGTTCACCCATTTACAACCCTCCTCAGCTTATTTCCCTTGCATTATTCTACTGCGAACATGTATAATGCCGCAAGAAGGCACAGGCGGGCACCCACAACTGCGGTCTATTGACAATAATCACGAAAGAGAGACTTTCCAAATAGGGTAGAGGGGGAAACGATGAAGTACGATGTAATAATCATAGGAGCTGGCCTTGGAGGTCTAACGGCTGGTGCCAAACTAGCCAAAGACGGGAAAAAGGTGTTGATGATTGAACAGCACACTGTCCCTGGAGGATGCGCTACAACGTTTAAGCGCAAAGATTTCATTGTAGAAGTTGGGCTTCATGAAACGGATGGCTTGGATAATAGTGACCCTAAGACAAAGATGTTCCGAGATTTGAGTGTCTTTGACCACGTAGAATTTGTAAGAGTTCCAGAGTTCTATCGTTTCACAAATCAAAGAATTGACATAGTTATTCCAGATAACCACACGAAGGCTATTGATGTATTGGTGAAACGATTCCCACGTGAAGAAAAGGGGATTAGGAAGTTTTTCAAGGTCATCCTCAATCTCGGCAAGGAAATAAACAGGTTACCTAGAGAGAAATGGAAGTTTCTTATGCTGCTTCCAGTCTTCCCAATTCTCTATCCGAACATCATGTTTCGAGAAAAACAAACTCTAGGAAAACTCCTGGACTCAATAATACAAGACGAGGACTTAAAACTGGTGCTTTTGGCGAATCTCGGCTATTACCACGACAATCCTTATACAATGAGCCTGTTTTCCTATGCGGTAGCGCAGGCAAGCTTCTTTCGTGGCGGAGGGCATTATGTCAAAGGTGGCTCACAGAAGCTCTCTGATTATTTGGCCAGTGTAATCAAAAACAATGGCGGAGAGGTTATTCTGAGACATCTTGTGACGGGAATCATTATAGAAGACAACAAGGCAGTTGGGGTGAAGTATCGGAAAACGACTGGCAGTGATGTAGAAACACAGGAAGCTTTTGCTGATTATATTATTGCAAACGCAGCCATACCAAACGTTGTGAACGAATTGTTACCGCCATCCGAAGTCAAGAATAGGCTGGCCTCAGACATAGCAAAGCAAGAGATTGCTTGTTCTCTTACCACCGTCTATTTGGGCTTCAAGAAACCGCCAAAAGAGCTGGGGAATAAACACTATTCGACATTCGTATTTAGCGAGAACATGACTACTCAATCGGACTTCATAAAGCGCAAGACAGAAGATTGGTCTTGGTCTAATAGAGGTTTCGTTTTTGTGGATTACAGTCAAATCGATTCGCAGTTGGCTCCTCAAGGTAAAGGCTTTGGTGTCATCTGCACTTTTGATTATCTTTCTGACTGGGAGAATCTCAGTAAAGAAGAATACAAAACAAAGAAAGATGAAGTGGCACGAATACTTACTGAAAGACTCAACAAGGTTATCCCTGGCATCAAAGACGAGATAGAATATTGTGAAGTTGCCACTCCAAAAACAATGAAGCGGTATACCCTTAATCCTGGAGGAACAGCCTATGGTTTCGCACAAATACCGAAACAAGCAGGAAGAAAAAGGATACAGCAGAAATCACCCATAGATAATCTCTACTTTGCCTCTGCTTGGACATTACCTGGTGGTGGATTTGGGGGTGCGATACGGAGCGGTTATTGGTGTGCTGAAGAAATACTAAATAGAAAAGGGACTAAATAACATCTGCGATGTCTGTGCATGGTAGTGTTTTCCTTAATGCTATCCTCCATGCCAGCTATCTTCCAAGACACCATGAAGCACTACAGGGCGACGGTGGGGTGACCTTGATAGCCATTATGAACCCCTGTGCGTGTGGAATGCAATTACAAAATTGGAACTGAACGTGAGGTTGATGAGTGAAGGTCAGCCATCGCGGTTCTGGTTTGTGGAATAGGGGAGTGGTCCTACCTAGCTGGGTGACCTAGTGGTGCCAGAGGCTGGCCAGCCAGCGTTCCACATTTTAGCCCGCCTTGCAAGCGGCCAGCGATTAAGATGGTTGGAAAGTAGTTTACCACTAGTTTTTAGCTTCGATTTGGCGGTGAGTCGAAAGTAGTAGCGTCACAGAAGGCTCGTCGCAAAACCCAATATACAATATCGACCACCGGCCTGATAGAGGTAGGGGCTTGCCAATCCACCTTAGTTAATTAAATGCACCGATGTAATTTATGTTAATTAACCACGCCTTCTGAAGAACTAATGTAGGTAAAGTTAAGCAAAGTTAGGAACAGTTGGAGTGAACCCCAGAAACTAGACACAAAGGGTTAGGAAGGTTTGGCAGGGTGGAATATCCTATAATGGAGGAGAGAAAGGACCCTGCCATGAGAAACCAGAGAAGTTTTAGTCTGGAGTTCAA
>Ga0315280_10002982_pt1 | contig 26578 bp, 32 predicted proteins | sample YL17G06_40_MG_FD_203697 | JGI IMG/M metagenome (GOLD analysis project Ga0315280, IMG submission 203697) | Sediment microbial communities from Yellowstone Lake, YNP, Wyoming, USA - YL17G06_40 | ecosystem: Environmental > Aquatic > Freshwater > Lake > Sediment | place: USA: Wyoming | collected...
ATGACGGAGGCTACAATTCCTGTTTAAACTCATAACTTTGGAGGACACAATTCGGATTCCGCCTGAGACGTTCGGCAAGCCACTTGAGGCCGTTGGCCACGATCAGGTCAAAGCAAAATACGAAGGAGTAGTTGACGAAGAACTCGGCTACGTCATTGCTGTCACTCAAGTGAAAGTAAGCCCTGTTGGGAAGATAATTCCAGGTGATGGCGCCGCCTATCACAAGGTGGCTTTCTCACTACTGACATTCTATCCGAAGCTGCAGGAAATTGTTGAAGGGGAGGTCGTGGAAATCGCTGACTTCGGAGCCTTCGTACGCATAGGCCCTATCGACGCATTGCTCCATGTTTCGCAGCTGATGGACGACTTCATCTCCTATGACGAGAAGCAGGGAGTCCTGTTAGGTAAGGAGTCGAAGAGAAAGTTGATGACTGGTGATCAGGTTCGCGTGAGGATAACGGCTGTTTCGCTTGGCAGAGCTGGAAGCTCTGGGAAGATCGGTGTGACAGCAAGGCAGCCTTTCTTGGGCAAGCTTGAGTGGATTGATTTTGACACGCGCAAGTCTAAGGAGCCAAGTGAGAAGAAACCGGCCGAGAAGGTCGTGGCGCCTCAGAAGAAAGGGTGAAGATCATGAGCGAGAAAGCCTGTTCCACGTGCCACTATATAACCAAAGACAATGTCTGTCCAAAGTGCAAGTCAACAAGTCTTAGCGACGATTTCGGCGGCTTGCTCATTGTTTTTGACCCAGAAACATCGGTAATAGCGAAGGCAATGACCATCAAGGAGAAAGGACGCTACGCACTAAAGGTCAGATAGAATGACCGTTGTCTATCGCCTTTCACCAGAACTTCGTCAGAAACTGAAGGATCCCATCGGAACACTTGTCAGAGGCTCTTTCTCAGAAACCATGAATCGCCTCGAAACAATGATTGGCATAGAGAAACCTCCTGTTCTAGTCTCTGTAGGAGATACAATCACTCGCAATCTTGTCAAGAGAGGCATCAAAGCCAAACTCGTGATTGTCGACAACGTTTGCATGAGAAGAGCCGTTGAAGAACCAGTGAAAGTGAAGATTGATAGAACAGTTCATGTCAAGAACCCTCCAGCAACAATTACAACCGAGGCGATCGACGCAATTCAAAACGCCTTGAAAGGCGATGCTGGGGTCAAGATTGTTGTTGATGGAGAAGAGGACTTGCTTGTTTTGATTGCAGTACTGCATGCTCTAGACGGTTCATTTGTGTTGTATGGTCAACCTCACGAAGGTATTGTCGTGGTTAGAGTTACGCCCGAGAAAAGAGACGAGGTTGCGGCTATTCTCAGGGAAATGAAGACAAGCTCGAAAAGCTAAATAAGAAGATGCTGCATCAAGTCACCACCGCACGCGAGGAAAGGCCATGGAAATAAAGATAATAGCCAAGAAAGAGAACCCACTGTTGAAACGGAAAGAGGTCCATTTTCAGGTGGACCACGACCAGAATGGCAGCACGCCGCCCAGACTGGAAATCAGAAAAGCCGTTGCTGTCGCGCTGAAAACCGGCGTGGACGCGGTTTTCATCAAAAGGTTTGTTACAAAGACAGGTACCCACATGGCCTTTGGCATGGCAAACGTCTACGATTCAATTGAACAGGCAAAGCTTGTGGAACCCGACTACGTCGTCAAAAGGAACATTCCTGAAGCTGCTAAAACCGAGGAAGAGAAACCAGAGCAGAAGCCTGCGGAGAAACCGAAGGAAGAGGTAAAGGGATAAGCACATGCCGAAGCCGAAGGAAGAAGCAAAGAAGGAAGCCGCAAAGAAAGAGGAACCCAAGAAAGGTGCGGCAAAGAAGGAGGCGCCGGCACCAGCTCCAGTAGAAGAAGCAAAAGAAGAGGCGCCAAAACCAAAAGAGAAAGCTCCGAAACCAGAAAAGAAAAAGAAGAAAGACAGGAAAATCCACACTCTGTACAAGGTTGAAGGCGAGAAAGTCACTCGGCTGCTACCAACTTGCGAGCGATGCGGAACAGGATATTTCATGGCCGACCACGGCAACAGGTACACATGCGGCCATTGCGGATTTACAAGATACAAGCCTGTCGAGAAATGAGCAACTTTAAATGATCCGATGTGTTTGACTTTTCTGATGGTTTAGATGATTAGGGTAAACGTTGCGGTCACAAATGTTTCGGCAGACCGCTTTTTGGACTTGAAAAAGCCTATTCCACAGATCAACATCAACACGAATCTGAACTTGATCGGCGTGGAGAAGGCTGCGGATGATTCGCTTGAAGTTCCATTTGTCTTGACGATCAATTATAATCCTTCTATTGCGCAAATGAGTCTTAAGGGCAAGGCATACGTGGTGGGCGAAAAAGGGGAGCTCGAAAAGATCCTCAAGGAATATGAAGAGAAGAAGCCGCCGCCACCGATCATACTGCAATCAATATCAAACGTCGTCTTCTTGGAATCTGTTGTGATTTCCAGAACGCTGAACGTTCCGCCACCGATTCCATTGCCTCAGATAGGGCAACCTCAGCAACCACCGGCCAAGAAATCGTCTGAGAAGGATTACAGCGCCTGAGAAAACGGAAAAGGCAAGGCTACTTTAGTGGGACGTACATCGACGAACGTGAGGCGCCTATACCTGGAGTTCCATGTCGGACGGGCTTGTTTGTGATCGCGAATTCGCCTAAGCTGTGGCCAATCATTTCAGGCTTTATAGCTACTTCGACGAACCCCTTGCCATTGTGAACGTGGATGGTCATACCGACCATTTCGGGCAGAATGATCATGTTTCGCACGTGGGTTCTGACGGTCAGGTCGCTTCCTTCCTTGGTGGATTCCCTGATTTTCTCAAGCAGTATCCGTTGCTCAGGCTTCAGGCCACGGCGAAGTGTTCTTCTCTGTCTTGAAGGAAGTATCATAATGAACTCGTCCATGGACATGCCTTGCAGTTGACCGAGCGTGAGTCCGCGATATGCAAAGTCTTTCGGCATTTCTCTTCAACCTACCCGGAGCTTTAGGGGCTATAAACCTTCTGCTATAGCAGCAGCGCGTGCGCTTTTCCCCTTCCGGCCTGCACCTCTGGCGGCGATCAGGCCGACTTTCTGGCCTGGTGGTGCGCCATGTGAAACCGTCGTGCCTCTTCGCGCGCTTCGTTTGCTGCTTCCGTATGGGTGTACTGCGGGGATCATGGCTCTTCCTCGGGTTCGGGGGTACTTGTGGCCTTTGGCTTTCATCCAGTGATATTGTCCGCCTGCTTTAAGGAACGGTTTTTCGGTTCTGCCTGAGGCGGAGATTATGCCCACTGTTGCTTTGCAGTAGTCGTCTATGTATTTTGCCTTTCCTGAGGGGAGTTTGATCATGGTTCCCTGTGGCGTGTGGCCAACGATGGTGGTGAAAGCTCCTGAAGACTTGGCGAGTTTGCCTCCGTCTCCTGGGCGCAGCTCAATGTTGCACACCATCGTGCCCTCGGGTATCTTTCCGATCGGAAGGATGTTGCCTACCTCAACGGTGGCCCTTCCGCCTAGCTGGATTTTCTGGCCTAGGTGCACTCCTTCTGGGATCACGGTGTGGCAGGTTGCTCCGTTCTCGAAGCGTATCAGTGCAAGTGGTGAGCCTCGCCCGGGGTCGTGGACTAGGTCTTGGACGAAGCCGTTGAGCGTGTCTTCGAAGTAGTCTTTAGGCGTTAGCGATAACGGGTATTTCGCGGGGGCTACTCTCTTGTGCGTGGAAGCCTGATATACAGAGTTTCCGCGTCCTCGTCTTTGAACTCTTATTCTCTTTCCCATCGATCAATTCCCCATGTTAGTCTAGAGTATTCCTAGTTTGATTGCGACGTCAGCCGCTTTGAATTCTGGCGTGAGCTGTACGAAGGCCTTTTTTCCGCCTTGCGGCGTGATCAAAGTGTTCACGTCTTTGACTTTGACTTCGTAAAGCTCTTCAACTGCGCGTCTTATGTCGTTCTTGCCTGCCTTTAGGCTGACGACGAAAACGAGTTTGTTTTCTTTTTCGACCATTATGCTGGCGGATTCTGTCATAAGTGGGTAGAGTATGACTTCGTAGGGGTCCGTTATGCTTCCTCCTCTGTACCGTAGATTTCGTCCAGTTTGTTGATGGCTCCGTTTGTCCAGATGGTTAGTCTGCCTGGATGTGTGCCTGGAGCGAGCATCTCAGCGTTCAGGTTGTTGACCGTGACGGTTTCGACGCCCAGCAGGTTCCGTGAGGCTTCGATTATGCCCTTGTTTTCACTGACGACTATGAGCGGGCCTACGGCTTGCTTCATTTTCCTGCCACGTTTTTTGCCCTTGCCAGCGCGGACTTTTCGGCTTTCTTTCACGCGGTACATTTCGGACAGTATGCCTAGGCGTATTAGGGTTTCTTCGACTTCTTTTGTGTGTTTGAGGTTTTCTAGGTCGTCTGTTACTATGATTGGGATTTCTTTGATGTCTTCGATCGAGTGGCCTCTTTTAGCCACGGTTTCCTTGGAGGCGGTTGCTGCTATTGCCGACATTATGGCTAGGCGCTTCTCTTTTTTGGGGATGCGTTTTAGGATTTTCTTTTCAGTTCTGGGTGGGAACGGCAATCGTCCACCGACCATACCTGGCGCGAAGGCTGCTTGTCCTCCACCGCCTTTGAGTCTGGGCACCCGGGCGATGCCCGAACCTGTGCCTCTTGATTCGGCTGTGGTTCTCTTGCCAGCCATGTAGTCTCTGCCTTGTGGCTGTCGTCTGCTTGATTGTACCGCGAGGACTGCGCGTTTGATCACGTCTGGCCTTATTGGCGTGGCGAAAACGTGGGGAAGATCCACCTTGCCAACGGCCTTGCCTTCCAGACTGAAAACCTTAGCGGTCTTTTTCGCCATTGTTTTTCACCGGTCACTTCCCTTGCGGTGATTCGAGGGAGATGAGTGTGATTTGTGGGGGTTCTTCGGGCGCGTTCGTGGGCACTCGTGCGGGGTAGCGCAGTCGTATGGCGCGTTTCTCGGGACCTGCTATTGGTCCATCTAGGAGAATGTAGGGGCCTTTGACTTCGCCGTATCTGATGAAGCCGCCTTTTGGTGTGACTTCTTTTCCGTCGGCGCCGATTTTGAGGATGCGTTTGTTGTATTCTGTGCGTTGGTGGTGACCCATGTTTCCGGCTCTGGGCACGCTGTACGTGACGTGGTGCGGGTTCCACGGCCCCAGTGTGGCTACACCTCGCTTGGTCTTCTTGCCTTTTGCTTGGAGAATGGTTACTCCCCAACGTTTCACGGGGCCTTGGAAGCCTTTGCCGGTTGAGACTGCGGCGATGTCGACGTATTGGCCGTCTTTGAACATCTCGGCAGGCGGCACGGTTTTGCCCAGCAAGCCTTTCGCGTACTCTAGTTGTTGCTGTATTGTTCCTCCGCCGATTTCGATTTCAGCCATGTCTGGTTTTTTCTTTGGTACGCTGGTTTGTTTGGGTTGTGTGACGGCTATGACGCGAATTTTGACTACTTTCGGCAGGTCCTGTTCGATTTTTTTGAGGGCTTCTTCTGTGTTGAAGTCGTCTGGGAGTGTGATTGTTCGTTCGAGGTCGTCTGGTGGGTTTTTGAGCCATGCTTCGGTTAGTGATCGCAGGCCGTATGGGTTTTGGGTGTATGTCTTGATGGCGGCTATCAGTATTGGTGGAGATTCCAGGACGGTTGCGGAGCGCATGACTTCTTTTCCGAAGTCAGGTGAGCGTTTCCTGTCTTCTATGGTGAATATGTGAGTCATTCCGGCTTTGTAGCCCATGAAGCCGAGAAGCCTTGGCGTTTCCGCCGTAATTTTTGGCCAGTAGCGTATTCTGGCCAGTAAGTGTTTGGCGCGTTTCCTAGGCAAATATGCGAGTGAACCATGCCTAGGAGCATGCGTTTTTCGGTGTCCCATCGCTATCTCCGCTTGCGTCTTTTAGCATGAGGACGATTAGTTATAAACATTACCGTTATGCTGATGGTCTGGTTCATAAGGGGGGAAGCAGCGTGTTTCTGATTCAGTCCAAACGGAACCTGGTCATTGTGCAAGTAACTATTCGTGCTCCGCAGTTGTCCTGAGTTCCACCATTCACTCGTCATTGATTAGACAAGAGTACAGGTGTCCTTGCTTGCAAGATTACTTCTGGCAAGCGTTAAATCTGATAGTGCATAATGCTTTTGGAGGCTTCACATATGCCCGAAGATATGGTATCTTTGGTTGCTGGTATTCTTTTTCATTCTGGTTGTTTGAAGTTTGGGAGTTTCCGCATCAAGTCTGGTGCCTTGAGTCCGTACTATATTGATCTTGCGGGTTTGCTTTCGCACCCGAGGGAATTGTGCGGTATTGCTGAGGCAGCGGCTGGCAAGATCAGAGAGATTGCGGCTGGAGGCAGGGTTGATCGTTTGGCGTCGATTGAATTGCGTGGCGCTCTGCTTCTGCCCAGCATCGCTGTGGCGGCTGACTTGCCTTGTGTCGTGGCGCGGAAAGAGGCGAAGGCATACGGCGTCACAGGCCGAATCGTCGGCGAAGTTGTCAAAGGCGAACATGTGCTGTTCTTTGACGATGTGGTCAGCGAGGGCTTATCGAAGCTTGAGGGCATAAAGCCTCTGGAAGACGCAGGCGCACTGGTCAAACACGTTCTGGTCGTGGTTGACAGGGAACAGGGCGGCAAACAAAACCTTGAAAACCTAGGCTACAAGGTCCACGCGCTGGCCAAGGTTTCAGAACTAGTCAACAGCCTTCACAAAGCAGGCAGCATCACAAAAGAGCAAGCAGACGCCGTCACAAACTACATCAAGAAACCCTAAACTGCCATCCTAACGATAGTGCTCAAGAATCAGATGCAGCATCTTCTTAGCGCATTCGTCGGAAGGACATTCAGTGGTGTCTATCGTTATCTCTGGTTTCAGAGGCGGCTCGTAAGGTTGTCCTATTCCGGGCACGGTTGTGGCTTGGCCTCTTTTGGCTCTACTGTAGATTCGCTTCGGCGCATGGTAGGTTTTTCCGCGGTTGGCTTCGCGTTGCATGCAAACTTCTAGAGGGCATTCCAGATAGGCCTCAATGAAACGCGGAATCCGCTGCCTCGCACTATCGCGGTAACGCCTCAAATTGCCAGTGGCATCAATCACAACGTTCACCCCATTCCGCGTCAACAACTCCGCAATTAGAACTAGCGTGGCGTAGACTGTGTCGCGTTCCTCAAGCGAATACGTGGGCTTAGGTGTGAGCACCTTGCGCAATGCGTCAGAAGACAGCAACTGCGCATTGATATCCTTCTCGCCAAGAAGCCTCAATAGTGCCTCCGAAACTACCGATTTGCCACAACCGGGCAATCCAGTAAGCCAAATGCACCAGCCACCTTCTCTCAAACGCTCCACCTTAGGCTGAATCACAATCTAGCCTCATGCATGGTTTCGCTTAAAAACTGGTACTCTTCCACTTTGAATAGATGGCCTGTGCATCGGCAGTCGGAGGACCCGAACCCTTTCACGGGAAACCTATCTTCACCCAGCGCCTGCACGATTCGACACTCCTCATTCTTGCCTGCTTCCTTGCAGAATACTATCTGAACCTTCACAGCACTATTCCCGAGAAGATAGTCGATGTGCCAGAACTCTCGTTTGGTCTTTCTCAGAGGTCGTTCTATGCGCTTCTTCAGACCTTTCTGGGCTGAACCCACGTAAGCGTAGAAGCCTTTCTCAAAGCATACCTCTTCCAAAGTGCCCACATTTGCAGTAACGCCTCTGCCAATCACTATTATGAGAACATACACGCCTCTGCCAGTGCTAGTCAACGTCGAGGTCGGTGGGCACATACCATTTCAGGATCTCTGCAACTGCCTTGTCGGAACAGCCAATCTCCTTGAGCCTTCGCCGCAATTCTTCCAGAGTCATGATGCCCAAACCGAACACCACCGACGATCAGAATCTAAGCAGAGAAACCTATTTATCCTTTAGCTCTAGCGGCTTTTCGAAGTAGCTGTTCACGCTTTCTAGATCGAACTTTTCGCACTGCAACACGTTTCTGACGAAGTTTAACAGTTTTGCGCGAACGTCTTTCTGGAGGTGTGGATACCAGATAGGCGAAGCCACAACAAGCCCACGCCAAGCATAGAACGGCTGAACAACCTCAAGAATTTCGTTGTCAAACGTCTTGTCCAAGTAGTTCTGCCAGAAAAGCTTGAACAACCGCTCGAAAGGCCCTGACAGCTTGCCATATTTCTGTAGCGAGTAGAAGAGGTAATTGATGGTTAAGGCCACGACGTCGTCTGCTGGCTCGCCCCATTCGCCTCGACTGCGGTCCAACACCGTGAAGTCGGCGCGTTCGCGGAAGAGAATATTCCATGGATGAAAGTCACCATGCGTCTGGCTGAGCCGGTGGTGCTTGTGCTTGAGCCTCCAACGCCACACCACACAGTCACGTTCAACCTCAATGAGGCCAGTTTCGTCGATGAAGTCGAGACCTTGCGGGTAGCTATCCAGCAGGCCCATGATGCATTCACCGTGACCGACGAGCTCGCGCATGCGCCTCGCGTAAAGCCACGGAGCCTCACGCTTGACCCTGTGAATCTCAACAAGATAATCAGACAGCGCCAAGCACCGCTCCTCATCTGTACTCCCCAGTTTTCCTGACTCCTTAATGCGGTCCAAGTCCAAATGGTATAGTCTGCCGTCCACAAGCTCGGTGACAATGAACAGTTCAGCGCAATCGCCCAGCGACTTCAGGACTTCGCCTTTCGCCGTGAAGGCGCCCACGTCCACCGAGTGTACGTGTTTGGGAAGTTTGTTGAAGGCTGAGTGCTGCCACAAGAGTATGCCTGCGCGATCTGAGAAGTGGTCGTGACCGAAACCCTCAGGCCTCATGGTTTCCAGCACGACCTGTCTATCTTCGCCGCCGACGTTGAACTCGATAACGTAAGGCACACCGTAGCCAAACCCTTTCAAATCCTCCTCCATATTCTCGCCAGTCAAGCGCCGAACATCGTAGATCTTGATTTCTGCGCCATAGACCGTGGCCAAGTATTGGCGTAGCGTGTCGCGCGAGAGTTTCAGAAGGCTTTCTTTACCCGGTATTGCTGCCATCAGTTCTCACCCATGTCAGAACGTCATGCCAGACGTAGAAGCCTAAGCTGAAAGCCGTACTTAAGTATATGAGCCACGTCACCAACGTCAGAGAGACCTCTCCGTTGACTAGGTACGGAAGCAACACGTTCACAACGAAAGCCACGGTAATCCTCACATAAACAAGGTAAGCAACCACGACAAGGAAGAGAAAGATAGCCTTGTCCACCAGACGCGAAGGCTCCAACCGCCTATTCTTGATGTCCCACAAAGCACAGGAAATAGCGGCAATGCCCAGAACATAGGCCACGGCGTAAGCGTAGATCCACCAAGAATTCACGAAAACCCGCGCAAAGAAACCGGTCTCGTAACGCGCAAGGTTGTAGCCCAACCTTTCCATCAGAAACGTTGAAGCCACATCCATAAACGCGAGCACAGGCAAAACCCAGATAACCCTGTCCACACTGTCCAAACCGCAAACCTCACACGCAATACGTGAAAAGTAGAGAATAAGCTTTAGACCCAACAAGCTGGACAAGCTCAGGCTTAAATTCTGAATCGACAGCAAGCTAGAAACGAAGACACACGAATCTTCTCGTGAAGCTCCGACGCCAACGTTAAATAGCCAAGTTGTAAAGAGCATACGAGAAGGCGGAGTATTATGAAAGATTTCAAGGTCAAAGACGTCTCGCTGGCGCCTAAGGGCCACCTCCAGATAGAATGGGCTTCGCAACACATGCCTGTCCTCGACCAAATCCAAAAGAGATTCAAAGAAGAAAAACCGCTGAAGGGCTTGACACTTAGCGCGTGTCTGCATGTGACGAAGGAAACAGGTGTCCTGGTCGAAACGTTTCTTGCAGGCGGCGCCAAAGTCGCCCTGTGTGGCTCAAATCCACTGTCTACGCAAGATGATGTGGCAGCAGCCCTAGCAGACGAAGGCGTCCACGTTTTCGCATGGCGCGAACAAGCCACAGATGAGTATTACGCCTGCGTAGGGAAAACACTAGACTACAAGCCCACCATAACTCTAGACGACGGTGCCGACCTCGTAGGCACAATCCACAGCAAGAGAACTGAAATCCTGCAAACCGTGAAAGGCGGAACAGAGGAAACAACAACCGGTGTTCTCCGTCTGAGAGCCATGGAGAAGAAAGGCGCCCTCAAATACCCCATAGTAGCCGTCAACGACGCCTACACGAAGTATCTGTTTGACAACCGATACGGAACAGGCCAAAGCACCATCGACGGCGTTCTCCGAGCCACCAACATCCTTATCGCAGGCAAAAACTTCGTGGTCTGCGGCTACGGATGGTGCGCCCGAGGCATAGCCATGCGCGCCCAAGGCATGGGAGCAAACGTCATAGTCACCGAAGTCAACCCCCTCCGAGCTCTGGAAGCCTCCATGGACGGATATCGTGTTATGCCACTGGCAGAAGCCGCAAAAACAGGCGACATATTCCTAACCGCCACAGGCGACACAAGCGTCATACGCAAAGAACACTTCAAAACCATGAAAGACGGCGCCATACTCGCAAACAGTGGCCACTTCAACGTCGAAATCAACATCAAAGACTTGGAAGAACTCGCCAAATCAAAACGAACCATACGACCGAATCTTGAAGAATACGCGTTGAAAGATGGAAGAAGATTGTATCTGCTGGCTGACGGCAGGCTTGTGAATCTCGCCGCAGCGGAGGGCCATCCCTCGGAGGTCATGGACATGTCGTTCGCAAACCAAGCCCTCTGTGCCGAGCATCTGGCCAAGACACCGAAACAGCCACCTAAGGTCTATCTGGTGCCTGTCGAGATTGACGAAAGCGTCGCGAAGCTGAAATTGGCTTCAATGCAGATAAAGATAGATAGTTTGACCAATGAACAGCGGAAATATTTGTCCACATGGAAGTCGGGCACGACGTAGGTTCGGCCTGAACGCATGGTAAACTTTAAAAGGTTTGAAGAAGTAAACATGGCTACTATGTGGTGAAATGTGGATGGTTAGTAAAGACCAGACAATAGGCGGGCTGATTCTGCTGATATGCGTCATAATTGGTTTTCTGTACGTTTTGACCCTCTTCTATCCGCAGTGGCTCTCAAACGTGGGAGTAAACACTGAGGGAGACGATGTCAAGGCGGACATTCGCTTCTGGGTTGTTGCCACCCCTGTGCTGTTCGCGTTCGTTGCCATACTGGCCATAGGTGCATGGATAGGCTACACGATGCTAACGACGCCACCGCCAAAGCCAATCGAAGACCTCACGACCGAAGTTGAAGAAAAGAGAGAGGAATCCCCTCCGCCAGAGAAGGCTGAGGAAGAGAAGAAACCAGAAAGAAAACGCAAAGAAGACAAACAGGCCTAAACTCTTAGATGGAGTCTCTGGCCAAAACCTATTTTCATCTATATTCCACATTGAACACTAATGGTAAATTGAGACCTGAAAATATCTTCACGTTGTAAGTCTCGCCTCTCACGTAGGAACCCTTCAGGTTGATTATGCCTATCTCATTTCGCGCTACAGTTGCAGGTTGTCGCAGATCGCACAAGCGTTCGTTGACATACGCCTCAGTTACTTGAACGTCCAGCGAAGAATAGTTTCTCACGTAAACCCGCAAACATGTTTCATTGACGTCGTATGCCTCAAGCAGCAGTGTCTGGACTGGAAACGTGGTCTTCATCCTCTCCGTCAGATCAAACGCAAAGCGATAGAAAACCAAACCCCCAACGACTACCGTGGCAAATACGAGTAGAAAGACAGCCACGGCAGTCTTCAAAGACGCTCACCGCTCGCAAAACGACCTATATTATGAAAAAAGGACTTAGAATTTATGAATCTGGAATAATGAAGGCCAATCCGTTCTACAGACCAAGCATCTTGAAGGCAAACGACAACGCCACATAGACGACCGCCGATATGCCGAAGACAATTATGAGCACCTTCGGAGATACAGCAACCAGTGGCGCTTCTTCACCCTTGGCCTGAATCTCATATTCTTTTATCTCATGAGTTTCGGAATCAACCTTAACTATGGCGGCAAGTTTTTTCATTTCGACTTCGACGGTGTAGACGCCTTCTTCGAGAGTGACTCTTTTTGGCTTAAGATTGCTTTTGTGGCCTATTCTCTTGAGGAAGCTGGTGGCTATTGTTGTCACTGCCTCAGCGTTTAACGCTCTCCCCTGTGGAATGGCCATGGTGAGAGCCCCAGGAGCCCTCTTCTGCAACGTCGCCGCCAAACGTCTAATCTCCTACGATTCATCCAACCAAGATTTCAAAGCCTCAAGCGATCACGTGCATATCCTGCAACATCAGTCTAGCCAGTGACATTCTTGAGCATACACTGGACAATGTTGCCACACATCATGCACTCTTCAGGAATCTGCTCTTTTGGTGAACGTTTGCTCAAGTATCCTAGTTGATGAGTGCACTTCGCGGAAGTGACAGACTGCGCGAGCTTTGCTTTCAAAGTAGACATCTCCATGTTTTCGTCTGTCTCTTCTCGCCCAATATTCGTGACGACTGTTTTTTGAACAGTGCGGGGGCTTGCATCTATCACTATCTCTGTCAGACAGTATGGGCAAGCCTCGTACTTCAGACCTCTCTTTACGCCTACGTTCTCTGTCTTCAAAGGACTGGAGAAGACCTTACCACACGAAGGATTTGAACAGGTGAAACTGCGATTTACCGTCAAGGGTTCTTTCTTTCTATCGATGATTAACCCTCCTCTGACATAGAGTCGGAACTCAGCTTTATAGTGTTATTGAAGTCAGAATAAGTATCACAGAGCTTGATGCAATCATGATTCCAGATTCATGCCTGCCTCAGTATTCTGACTCGATGTTCTTGAACCGAGCCGAAGCAGGCCGGTCGGCGCAGGTTGGAGACATGGTTCTTCCACGTTCTTCTAGAGTTTTTCTGATCGCCCTGCGGTTAAGGAAAGTGGGCTCTCGTCTTTCATTGTGGTCTTGCCTTTTTCAAGCAACTCCACAACCTCGTCAACGTACTTGAAGTACCGTTTCTCCCGGAGATATTCGGAACGTGGGCGTGGTATGTCGACCTTTATTTCACCAATGACTTTGCCCGGCCGAGGCGTCATGACTATCACTCTGTCTGCCATGAAGACTGCTTCTTCAACGTTGTGGCTTACCATGATGAACGTGTTCGTGGGCAACATTGGGTTGCGCCAGATGTTAAGAACGAGATCGCGAAGAGTCTTCGCTGTGAGTTCGTCCAATGATGAGAAAGGCTCGTCCATCAGCAACACCTCTGGCTTCAAAGCTAGTGCCCGCGCGATGCCCACGCGCTGTTTCATCCCACCCGACAGATCGTGGGGATAAGTGTTTTCGAAACCTTCCAATCCCACCATTTGTAGATACTCTTGGGCCTCGTGCATGCGGCTCTCCTTCGGTACGCCCAGAACCTCTAAGGGCACTTCGACGTTTTCCAGTGCCGTTTTCCATGGTAGCAGGCCGAAAAGCTGGAAGACCATGGCAATCTTGGGGGTTGGCTTGGTGATTGGCTGGCCCTGGAACAGTACATTGCCCGAGTCAGCTTTGTCAAGGCCTGCCAGAATTCTCAGCATGGTTGACTTCCCACAGCCAGAAGACCCTACCAAACAGATGAATTCGTCCTTTCCGACCGAGAAGCTTACGTTGTCTAGGACCAGAATCTTGGAGCGCTCCGTGGCGAATGTTTTTGACACATTCTGTATTTCAACAACTGACATCGTTTACACCTCTACATGGTATTTTTCGAATTTCCGAAGCAGTCGTCTCCAGACGAGTGCTTCCATGAGGAGGACTATTGTGGCTATTATGCTCAGCATGAAGATCAGTATCACGGTGTTGCCGAATTCATAACCTGCCTTGTCCAGCAGGGAACCTATACCTGGTATTGAGACAGGTGTGGTGTTCGGTTCAGTTGAGGGCAGATATTCAGAGAAGATTATGGTATTCCATCCCGTCCCCCATGAGAGAATGCTGCCTGTAACGATGGCAGGCAGTATAGACGGAATAATTATATGCGTTATTCTCTTTAATCCTTTGAAGCCCAGAAGCTGGCCTACTTCGTTGATTTCGGTGGGGATGTTTTTGACGGCGCTTACGATGTTGAGGAACATGTACCATATCATGTCGAGGACCAGCATAGTTATGCAGGTGAGTTCGAGTGCTATCCTAGGTATGCCTATGAGCTGATTTAGACCCAGAAAGATTACTGGGAACAGTGCTAGGATCGGAACACCTTGTCCGATGTCATAGAGTGGATAGAATATGGTCGCGAATCTTTTGTGTTCTGCTGCAAGGACGCCCATTCCGATGGCCACAGCAAGAGAAATCGCGTAGGCTGTGGCGAGGCGTCCCATTGTCAGGGCGATCAACACTGGCAACATGGCTAGCTCCCCTGCAGGTGGTTGTGCGAAGCCTTGTTGAATCATGCCTATCGTGGGGAACTGGCCTGAAACCTGGTATAGGACGAAGAAGACTGCCGAAAGCGCCAGAAGCGTGGCTATGAGGCCTTCTAGTCGCGTGTGTTTTCGCAGTCGCTGCGACGCTATGGAGAAGGATTTTGGCCAGTGAAGCCTCCCGAAATGCAGCCAGCTCGTGGCTCTGGCGACCCCTAGTTTCCCCACACCTGAGAGATCCATCCGAAACACTGGCTTGAAGGTGCCTGTGCTTGCGCGTTCCATGAGTTTGTGCCATGTCAAGGTGTTGAAGTAGACCACGATGAATGTTATGAATATTAACAGGATTATGGCGAGGTTCATGTCTTTGTGCTCATATGCGGCTTTTGCGAGGAGGTACCCTAATCCGCCGGAAGGAGGCGCCACGACTGCGCTTCGATACTGTATGTATTCTGCGGCGATTATGAAGAACCAACCGTCGCACCAAGCGAGGTTGGCTCCTGAAACAACTGCGGGCATTATTGCGGGCAGTATGACGTGTCTAATGTATCGCCACCCAGTCAGGCCGAAGCTCTTTGAGGATTCTGCAACATTGGTTGGAATGCCGCGGATAGCACCCAGTACTCCAAAGAAGATGGCCCACGCCATTGACGTGAAAAGAAGCACAATCACAGACAGCTCAATGCCTAGCGGACCCAACGCGAACAGGAAACCTATGACCATGGGAAAGTAGCCCAGTATTGGAATAGACTGAAGCAGGTCTATGAAGGGTGTGAGGATTAGCGAGGCCCACTTGTTTGTGGCGGCCAGTATGCCGAAGGAAACACCCCACACGACTGAGACGAGAAGCGTTATCACGATCCGTGTGATCGTGCTGAGCGTGTATAATGGTAGGCTCTTAATTTCTTCGTATGGCAGGAAGGTCATGATTAGCCAGGACATGAGGCACAGAATCGCCAATCCTACTACAAAGCTTACAAGCGACCTTCGCAACCCTCATTCGCCAGCTTAACCTCAAATGCTAGAAGCATGTCCAGTCGCAGGTCCGATTTAAGAATATCGCATACGAAGGCAGCACTTGCTGAGACCGAATCACTATTCAGAATTCATAACCGTTTTAACAAGTCAACCATCAACTCCCTCTTTGTTGGGAATGGTGAGGCACGTTGTATGGTGTGATGATAAAGGTTGACAAATCGTTGCCGTGGATCGAACTGAAAGAAACCTATCCTACGCGAAGAGAAGCCAGAAAAGCAGCCGAAGATTTCGCAAGAAGCTTGCAGGTGAAGATCGTCCCGATTTCTGACATGCGGAAAACCATGAAACTCGTAGCAACCATAAGACCATAAGCATTGGTTCGAACCAAAGCTACGTTTCCTATTTCACATTCTCGTAGAGGCCACGTTTGTGGAGCCACACTGACTCAGGGCAAGCCACGAATTTTTTCCGGCTCTTTTCTTGGCCCCTCCACACGTTTCGATTCTGATCAAAAGCATAAATAGGCAGATAGAACATACAATCAACCTGTCAATCGGGGGTATGATTGATGAGTGATAAAGAGTTCGTGATTGCAACGTTTAATTTGGAAAATCTTGATGACAAGGACAAGCTTTGGCCCAAACATCGGGACGCTTTGAAACCGATGCTCGGACGGCTTGAGGCAGATCTCCTCTTCCTCCAAGAAGTGAATACGGTTGAAGCCTTGAACGAGATACTCAAAGACAGCTGCTATGAAGGGTACGAACAGGCCATAACCAAGACGGAAGAAGGCCAGCCATACAAGGAAAGAAACCTAGTCATCTTAAGTCGCTACAAAATCCAAAGCACGAGCCAATATCTCAACCACTTCACAAGACCGCCTGTGTGGCGCCAAATCACCGAGGAAGCAGAAGGCGAGATCACTGAAAAGAAGTCGAAAGAGGTTCTATGGGAGAGGCCGATTCTCCACTGTGAGATATCAATGCCAAAGGGCCGCGTGTTGCATGCCATTGACTTGCATCTCAAATCGAAAATACCCAGCGAAATCAAAGGTCAAAAGAAAGGTCAGTACCTGTGGCTTTCACATGAAGGCTGGGCAGAAGGCTCCTTCCTTTCCGCAGTCAAGCGAGTAGGCCAAGCGTTGGAGACCCGCAAGCTTCTCAGCAGTCTATTCAAACAAGACCCCGAAGCCATGATCGTCGTGGCTGGAGATTTCAACGCTGAAATAGGCTCCGTGCCGTTCCAAGTCATCGTCGGCAGCGTGGAGGAAACCAGCAACCCCGACCTCCGACCAACGGTGATGATACCTTGCGAGTACGATGTGCCGCCAGACCAGCGGTACTCGCTGATTCACCACGGAAAAGGCGAAATGATCGACCACATCATCGTCTCACAAGCACTCTACCCACGCTGGATAGGAACCGACATCTACAACGAAATCCTACAGGATCAGAGCATAGCCTTCGCAACCAAAGCCAAGTTTCCAGAATCAGACCACGCACCAATAGCCGCCAAATTCCGTCCACTCGACTGAGAACAAAGCAGTTTTTGTGGCGGCGGGGGAAGGGATTTCAGCACCAATTTAACAGTAAAACTATACTTGACACATACATAGCTTGAACTATCGAACCTTTAGAGTCATAGTCAGAAGAGAGCAAATAAATAAGTTCGGTCATACAATGATACAGAAATTTGAATAATTAAGAAGTCATGCTCTGGAGGAGATGCAAGATGAGTGGAGAAAATATAACCGAACGTTGTTCTTTGGTTCCAGCAGATCTTACCATAGAAATCACGAAAAGTGTCCATTAAATTGCTTGATATGTTCATCTAATGGCGGGATTCCGTACCCAAATGAATTGACTTTTTATGAGTTAAAGAGAATCATAGATGATGCCCATGAGCTGGGAACTAGAACTGTTATTTTTTCTGGAGGGGAGCCCTTCGAACATACCTGTCTGATCGAGCTTTGTGAACATGCAAAGAGCAATGATTTGGGCGTATGTATCTACACATCTGGAAATGTGAGTGACAAAGATTGCTCAACAAAACCAATAGATGAAAGCACGCTATCTTATCTAAGGAAGATACCCATCAACAAAATGATTTTTGGATTGCAGGGACCTAACGAAGAAGTTCACGATTCAATAACGAGGGTTCGGGGAAGTTTTTCTAACACCATGATTTCAATCAAAAGAGTCGTAAGAGAGTCAATTCCAACAGAAATTCATTTCGTCCCCGTAAAGATGAACTATAGAACCTTGCCTCAGATGATTGAGCTTGCAAAAAAGTTGAAAGTCGATAAGATTAGTGTATTGCGTTTTGTGGCGCATGGAAGAGGAAAAGCTAATAATAGTATACTGAAGCTGGAACCTGATGAACAACTAGTGCTTAAGTCCATCCTAAGAGAGATGCTTGCCTCGAAAACGCCTTGCATAAGAATAGGCGCCCCCTTCAATACTTTTGAGCTTTTGGAAGGAAGTTATTGCACAGCGGGGAAAACTCGGGCTACAATCAGAGCCGATGGTTTTGCTTTCCCCTGTGAAGCGATGAAGGAATTGCAGCACTGTCTCGACAATGATCTGCACAGAAGAAGCCTAAAGGAAGTTTGGGAAGAATCTGCGATATTCCGAGAATCAAGGAACTTTGTATTTATCATCAGCAAGTCATTGTGTAGAAGCTGTGAAAAGTTTGCACAGTGTAAAGGTGGATGCCCTGCACAGCGATTTCTCTCAGGAGTCTCTATGGTGGATCATGGTGATCCCTATTGTTTAGCCACGGAGGTAGCCATAAAAAATGCCTGAGTACAAACCTGTCAAAAATCTTAGCATAGACAGAGATGGTTATCTTCTCGAGCTGTTTAAAGAAGAAGTTGGAAAAGTAAAGTTTGTAAAAGAAGCCACTCGTAATTCTATCACAGAACTTCGAGATGTAGAACTTCACCTGCAAACAGATTCACTGATTGATATTTGGAAGAAGCTCATCGGCGACGCAATAGTCTTCCTGAAGTCTAAGGATGACCGCGAGAAATATCACGACGAGAGGACACTCGGAACGGAAAAACTCTACGATTTCTTGACAGAATTTCAGAAGTTCGAGACCATATTGTATGGTGCCGTGCCAAATTACAGGGACCATATTGCGCATGTATTCAGGGTTTTTTTGTTGGGACACTGTATTATCAAAACCGCCATTGGATTTGAGAGGATAGATCCTAATGTTAAGAGCCTTGAAATATCTCCAGAGGAAAAAGAGGCTATTTGGTGCATTTTGGCATTGACACATGACCTGGGCTATTCGCTTGAAGTTATCCATCATATTAATCAAAGAGTTAGGAGCATGCTACAGCAATTTGGGAACATTCCTGTTCAAGAACTCGGATACAGTTACTTTACTCAGTTCGGAAGCATAAGTGATTTCACGATTAGATTTTTGAGTTCGGATATTATTGCAATAGACGAGGACAAGTTTGTGACACATTTGCAGTCCAAATACTATCAGAAGTTTCTAAATGCGCTAAGCAATTTTGATCATGGTGTGATAAGCAGCACTATTTTAATGAAAGATTTAGTATATTTCAAAGAATCAGATTACATGCTTGATGTTCATAAGCCTCTAAAGCGTGAAGGTGCAAGACAATTCTTGGTCAGAAAGGAAATCCTTCGAGCAATTGCATCTCATAGTTGTGAAGATATTTACCATCTTGGAATAAAGAATTTCCCATTTATGCTGACAGTTTGCGATGAAATGCAGGAGTGGGGACGCCCTCGATTAGTTGATATCACGAAAAGGGGTGGAAGTGAAACCAAATTGACAATTAACAAGTTCAGTGATAGAGTGGTGGATTATAAAATCATTTTCTCCTTTCCATCTAAGTATGATGCATCCATCGCTGAAATGGAATACGCTGGAAAGGAAGTTCACAGCTATTTTACCAAAAAGCGTGATAAATGGCTCAATGTATTGAGAAGCGCCGTAGGTGGGGATCAAAGGAATTTGGAATTGAAGTTTGAAGTTAAAGATCAAACATCTCCTAATGTAAGAAAGTACTCCCTAAGACACATCAACCCAGAAGAAATTAAAGTGATTGAGAAATGATTTCTCCAGATTATGGTAGTCTGTTTCAAAGTCTGTAATATTCATAGAAATATAGTCTGCCACTCTTTGATATTGACCATTCCAAGTATACATTACCATCTAAAAGTCTTAAATATTCGTCAAATGCTTGAATATCGTTTGTTGCCAAAACTGCCAACCCTTTGTCACCACATGTATACACTCTCTCTTTTTTCCATCCGCGGGGCTTTGAAAAGAAAACCCATTTTTCGTAATTACAAGCTTCACCTTCGAGGAGCGGAGGCGCATCTCCGAAAATCGCTTCAATAACAGCATGGTCATTTTCTCTCATAAGAGTACCAGAGCATTTAGCATCTACAGTGTGTTGAACCACAATCTTCCCTCTAGGTTTGTATTGTTCGTATTTCTCTAGTACTTGCTTTAGAACTTCCTCTTCGTTTGTGACATGAAGGCCTCCATGTCTCGCAAGTTTGTCCAAGCCTCCTGAAAGCGAGACCCGGATGGTTACTCCCACCCTATCATCTTTTAGTCGGGGAATGCCAACTTTTCTGGTCTTACTCAGCACATACTCATTAACATCTGCTGGTGCATCTCCAGCAATGTCGATCACAGTGTAGGGTGGACATGGAAAGTCAATTCTCTCCAGCTGTTCCAAGCCCCAAATCTTCTTGTACATTAATATCACTTGCCCCTTCTATCCCAGTACTTTTTCTAATCTCATCTATCTGATCAGATACTTCCATCTTCCTTCTTCTTTGACTCGCCGCAATTCTCCTCTTTTGGTCATCGCAGTCAATGTTCCCGACAATATTCCTTTTGAAAAGTATAGCGCATTCGCATCCAAGGCGTTCTTAATCTCTTTCATTGATCTAGGTTGTTTGCCCCAATCAGTTTTCATAAGCGTTCTAAGAGCATCCGCGCAGCCTTGAACAGACACTATCTGGGGAAAACTCTGTTCGCCATTAACCAAACTTCCCTGCAACCCTCCAGTCGATGATAGCATTCTCAGAGCCTCGTTAAGCTCTTGAAGAGTCTCCGCTTCAACAACAATTTCCCCACTTTTCCATTTGCCTTTCCAAGTAAACTTCATTGGTTACCAAATAGACTAGTATAGACCAAGTCTATAAATTCATTTTGAAACCTACCGAAAATCTGCGAACTTAACTGGATTTGGACTGAACGCTTCTTCGAAGGTAGCACTTACACGATTTATATGCATATGTTATTCCAGACCAAACATGAAGATGAAAACTGAGTCAGGCGTGTCAATTACATTCATTTCAGAAGGCTCTTCGAAAATAATGTCCTTTGATAGACCTGTTCGCGCAATCGAGTTGAAAAGGGAAGAGATGCATAAGATAAGATCTTTGTTAGCTTCGAATACGGAAGTGGAACCTGTTGACCGCACACGGAATATCAGTCGCGTCTCGCAGATAGAGGAATGATCTCTTGCGGAGGGAGACATCTATGTACATTCCTGAATGGGAAATTGAGGAACTCTTAACCTGTAACCCCGACCTTTTAGGGTTCCCATCCAACGAACTGAAGCTCATTGAACGCCAGAAATATCTCGGAGAAACAGGCAAGTACATAGATCTTCTATACAAGCACAATGACCTTTACCTTATAGTAGAGATCAAGTCGACTCTCATTAATGACAGAACCGTAGTTACCGACCAGCTCATGCCATACAAAAAAGCCTTTGCGAAGGAGTATAGCATACCCGAAGACAAAATAGTATGTGTGTTGATTTCCCCAAACGGATTTTCAAAAGATGTGAGAAACCTTTGCCAGGAAGCTGGGATAGTGGCAAAGACACTCGACCAAAACAACCTATTGAGTGCCATAAAGAAGCTAAGTCGCAAATCCCACTGTGAATACCTGGAAGCTTTTAGCATCAAGAGTGAAAGTACGCTTTCAAGAAACCTTCAGGAAGAGCAAACCAAGACTGAGCTTGCCAAATTATTCGTGAGCATAAGCGAAAAAGCACCAATTCAAGCGCATGAAGTTGCAACAGAAAGTAATGGGAAGTTAATCACGAATCGCGATATGTGGTTTTGGCTATTCTACAGTGTGATGGACAGACGGGCTAACGCGGCAACATTTGTAAAGGCAAAAGAAGCGCTTGAAGAAGAAAGACTTTTTGCACCTTACAAAATAATTAAACTCTTGAACGAAAAAGGTGAGAGAGCAACTCTGAACAAAATAGCCAAAATCTTGGAAGACGCGGGCTTCCCCTTACTTAACGATCATACTATGAGAAATCTTGCTTTTCCAAAAAGCATTGTTGACGCCGCAAAGTTCATGAGCAAATTCAATTACGACTTCATGCGTCTCTATGAGGATTATTTCAAAGCCACCCAAGGAAATTTAGGCGAAACACGCGATTCGCTGTGGAAAGATCTTCAAAAAGGAATCTACGGTGTAGGTCCCAGAATAGCTAGCCAAATAGTTCGTGGATTTGTGCTCAAAGGGTCATGGAAGCTTCCATTAAACGACAATCGATTCCTAGAGGAATGCCGTTTCAACGTATGGATAGCTGGAGAAGCACGACTAGGTTTGATAAGAGATGAACGCGACTACTATGAACAATTAGGCAAATTTGCTGATGACTTTCTGGAAGGAAATCGCGGTATAATCGCGCATGTGTTGTGGTACATCCGGAAAAAATATTGCAATCGACCGCCAAAATGCAACGAATGCGAGCTGTCAAAGTATTGCCATCGTGCTTTTTCATTTTCACTATAGAACGCTTTCTATTTCCTGACCAAGCCTAAAAGGTAAAATGGCGCCGGGGAAGGGACTCGAACCCCTGCGGGCCTTGCGACCCACTGGCTATCCTGTCCTCTGTCTAAGCCCCTTTCATTCTACAGATCTCGAGGCCAGCGCGATAACCACTCCGCCACCCCGGCACAGCCTAGAACTTCTCGGCCGCTGGCTTTTAGCTTTATCCAAACCAGAAGCCACGCAGTAGGTTCATGTTTCTCAGTCGCTGATATGCACGATCGTCTGTTCGACGCCCATGAATTGTCCGAGGTCTTCTGCGGCTGGTTTTAGCTCGGTTAGGGTTTGTTTTGGCAGTTTTTGGAGTGGGTTTATGGTGATTGTAAGGGTGTTCTTGGTTTTCTTGTGGGTCCACATGGCGGCTGTACGGCCGTTGATCAACAAGACGGCTGCTACTTCGCCGACTACTGGTCGGTAGACTTGTTGTAGGTGTTTGTTGTCGATTATGCGTGTTCGGTCTTTGTGGCCCAGCAGGTACGAGTCGTACTTGGGCAGCAGACACAGCGGAGCTTGCTCTTTCATGTCTAGGTTTAGGAGGGTTTTCATGTCTTTCTTGAGCATCCACAGAGGCTTGCCTACCTCTTCAATCTTAACCTGTGTTAGCGCTGTTGCGCAGTTGTTGATTGCGGTTGTGGCTTCGCTGGTTAGCAGTCCGCTCCAGCAGGCAAAATCCTGCGCCGAAGCTGGCCCGTAGCAGCGCAGATACTTTTGTAGCAGTTCGTTTCTGGCTTGGGTTTCGTCTGCTTCAGTCAGGTCTATGTTGGGCAACCACTGATCGAGACGCGCGAAACAGGCTTCTTTGCCGCAAGGCTCGGCATGCACCGTGAGACCTAGGTAACTGGTTTCTTTCAGGATGCCGCCCCACCCAGAAAAGAGCCTGTCATAAGGCTGCGCCACGTCGCCCAGTAGCACCCTTACTCTATCGTTCAAGTCTTTTCTTCGCAAAGGTTCCTTAGAAAGTGCCTCTACGATCTTTGGGTAGATCAGTCTTTGACGTATCTCTCGGTTTGGCCAGCCTGGCTTGTTCATGTAACGACCGTGATGTTCAAACCACATCCGTTTCAGTGCATGATGGTACGTGGGCAAGTCTTTGGAAGGGATTATGTGGAGAGTGCCTCTCATGAACCACGTTTTTACAAGGCTTTTGGCACGGTAAACGGCTTCTTCGAGCAGCTCTGGTTTGAAGGCTTCTATGCGGTTCCAAAGTGAATAGTACGGTGTCAGAGGCAGTTGTGAGTGCAAACCACAGACCACGCCGGCCACATCTACAACGTTTTGCTTCTTGGTCCTATGAAGCAGAAAATGGTTCATCAGGTAGAATCTGGTCAACCTTTCAAGCGGGATTGCCACAATTCCGTCTCGGCCCAACGGTAACCCTCTTCAAACATACTTCCGGCTCAGTAACGCTGGATAGAGCCAGCGTTTCTTCTTCTCTCTTTTCAGCTTGTCCCACTCGCGCAGAATTTTCACTGCTTCGTTGGCCACTTTGATGGCGTTTTCTTCTCCTGCACCTGTTTCAAATTCGCCTGTGCATCGGTTGGCGAATACAGCACAGATTGAGGCGGCGCGGAGGCCATAGAGGCTGGCCAGCGTGTACAGTGTGGCAGTTTCCATCTCGAAGTTCAGGACTCCTGCCTTTTGAAGGGTGGGCAACAGGTTCTCAGCGTATGGTGTTGCTGCTTTTGTTGGGCGGCTTTGGCCCGCGTAGAAGTCGGCCGTGGTTGCAGTTACGCCTACGTGATAGTTGTTTATGTCCAGTGTTTCAGCGGCTTCGATGAGCGCTAACAGGGCTTCGTGGCTGGCCACTGCTGGGTATTCAGGCATAACATAACAGTTGCTGGCGCAGTCCAAACGGACGGCTGCTGAGCTTATGACAATGTCGCCCAGTCTAATGCCTTTCTGAATGGAGCCTGTGCTGCCCACGCGGATGAACGTGTGAACGCCGACGTTGGAGGCTTCGTTGACGGCTATGGCCATGCAGGCTGGTCCGATCCCGCTTGACAACGCGGAGATGGGCGCGCCTTTGTACTTGCCTGTGTAACTGCGGAATTCGCGGTGGACGGCGACTTCTTTGGCAGTGTCCCAGTGGCTGGCTATTTTCGGCACGCGTTCAGGGTCTCCGGAAACCAGTAGATACCCAGCCAGATCGCCTTTCACGCAGTTGATATGAATCTGCTTGCCTCCAGAAACAGTCGAACGCAACTTGTGTTCACCGCAACTAAGATTAAGCGTTCTGCCTTTATCTATTGTGCAATTTGAGGAGCCTAGCTTGGAAGAGGAGCGAAGAAGAACCAAGTACGATATCTACGCTGACGTAGTTGAAATCATTGTTAGGAAAGGCCAGTGCTCGCTTACGCGAATATCGTATGGAGCCAACATGCCTGTGGACCGCACCAAGAAGATACTGAACTTTCTCGTGGCCCATGGCTTCATCAACGAAGTGACAATAGGTGCAGCCAAGAAATACCGAACCACAAAATGGGGCCTCGATTTCCTAGAAACATTCAAACGCATGCGCAAATTCTTCGCAGCACTAGAAGAAAACACTCCTTAGATTAGTAACAGGTTGTTATCACTTCTCGTGTTTTCCTTACGTGCGTCGCCTTTTAAGCCCTCCAACGCCCACATCTATATCAGTAAAGGAATGAAGTGAGTTGAAAATGGCACGAAACATGAACAAGTCAAACTGGATGGATGAAGCCGTGCAGGCAGCGAAGCTCTTCGGCAAGACCAGCGAATTGCAGTACTCAATATTGATCCCCTGCCAGCTCCTGCGAACATCAACAATTCATTAACATCCAACAGTAACAACATGTGAGTACCCCTTTTAAACCATCAAACATGAACAAAAAAGGAGGAAAGAAAGAACATGAACAGCAAAATATCGGTCCCTCAAAGAAGCACATTAACACTGGACTCCGTTGATGGAGACCTGATCGTAGGTTCTCGTGCAGTTGTGAAGGGCACAGGCTCGCCAGCCACGGTCAAAGTCGCAGGCACCGTCTACTGCGAAGAAGACGTGACCTTCGAATGCAATCTCTCAGCGCGCAGCTTGGAAGCCGAGGGCAATTTGACTATCCGCGGTGACCTGGTCGTAGAGGATGACGTGGATGTTTCAGATGGCCGTTTGGAAGTTCACGGAAACATGAAGGCAGGCCACGTCGACATTGACGAAGCTCTATACATAAGCGAAGACCTGACCGCAAACGAAGTTGACGTCGGCGGAAGCCTGCACGTGGAGGGCAACGTGAAAGCAGAAGACATCGACGTAGGCGGAAGCTTCCACGCAAAGGGTGAAGCCGAGGTGGAGAACGTGGACATCGGCGGAAGCATGCACACAGAATCCAAAGTCAACATACAATCTCTCGACGTGGGCGGAACAGCCAAAGTCCACGGCGGCACGATCCACGATATAGACGTAGGCGGAAGCTTTGAATCAACCGCGCCGCTAGAATTCGACAAAATAGACGTAGGCGGCACCGTCCGCCTAACAGGCAACAGCAAAGGCGGCGACGTGGAGGTTGGGGGCGCGTTTCGAGCGGATGGCGACCTCATTTTCGACCACATCGACGTAGGCGGCAAAGTCGACATATCAGGCTCAGGCCAAGGCAAGGCCATAGAAGTAGGCGGCAGAGCGGAGGTAGGAGGCTCGCTGAAGCTTTCAGGCGACCTGGAAGTAGGTGGGAAAGCCGATGTGGCCGGCGAGGTTGCCACGCGAAGCATCGAGATCGGCGGAGCCCTCCGCGCCAGAAAGGCTACCGTTGAAACCCGCGTCGAGGTAGGTGGCTCAATCGAGACCAGCGAAGGCACCACAGCAGCCTTCGTGGAAATCGGCAACCGAGGCGAAATACGCGGACCAGTAAGAGCCGACGAAATCTTCGTTGGCAAAGACGCCCACGTCGCCAGCATTTATGGCAGACGAATCATCCTAAGAAGCGGCGCCGAGGCCGACAACGTGTATGGTGAGAACGTGACCATCGAGTCTCACTGCGATATCAGAGGCGAAGTCCAGTATACGGAAGAGTTGCGTTTGGGTAACGATGTTAGATTTGGTAAACAGCCTCAGAGAGTGGCTAAGCTTCCCACTTAGCCACGCTACTGGTCTTTTTTCGGCATCACCAAGTCCGCGATGTCCACGCTATGTTCGTATATCTGCTTCATAAGCGAAGCCACAGCCAGCACGCTAGGCACAACATCAAGCGGCTGCTCCTTAGTCACACCCTCAATCTCCGCAAGGGTAACCTCAGCCTTTTCCCGCGCACCACGCACAGCTTCAGCCATGCTTACGTCGCCTGCAAAGAAAGCGTTCACCGCATTCTCATGCGCCCTG
>Ga0315280_10002983_pt1 | contig 26560 bp, 18 predicted proteins | sample YL17G06_40_MG_FD_203697 | JGI IMG/M metagenome (GOLD analysis project Ga0315280, IMG submission 203697) | Sediment microbial communities from Yellowstone Lake, YNP, Wyoming, USA - YL17G06_40 | ecosystem: Environmental > Aquatic > Freshwater > Lake > Sediment | place: USA: Wyoming | collected...
TATGATGAGATGCGATCTCTCATCCAGAAACATAGAACAATAAAAGATAATAGACTCGAAGATTTCACAATCGGCTGCATCATCCTGGAACAGCCCTTTTTCTTTGAGCAATCCGCCTGGCTGCCGGTCCCTCCTGATTGGAAACCGTCTATTCAACAGGGAAAGCATTATGATCTGGATAAAGAGCCGGGGAAGTCATTCTGGGAAAAAGTCAATCTCCGTATCGCCAACAAATACGTGCCCTTCGAATCCCGGACAATCATGGAAGAAGGGCCGAGATTTGGGGCGCCGACTCTCATAACGCCGCGATTGGGCCAGGGTTCTTTTAGAGTGTTGGTGACAGACGCTTACCAACGATCGTGCGCCATTACCGAAGAACATACGTTGCCTGCCCTCGAGGCGGCTCATATAAAGCCTGTTGAGGAAAAAGGCCCGAACGCTGTCTATAATGGATTATTACTGCGTTCCGACGTCCATAGGCTGTTTGATCGGGGATATATTACCGTAACCCCTGAATTGAGGATCGAAGTCAGCCGCCGCATCCGCGAGGAATTCGAAAACGGCCGATATTATTATCCTTTTCATGGAAATAAAATACATCATCTTCCGCGAAATCAAGCTGATTGGCCTTCAAAAGATTTGTTAATCTGGCATAATGAGAATATGTTTAAGGGATAACCTGACGCAAGATGAAAACTAAAAAAAGAATCCTTCCCTTTAGGATACCCTCGAAATTTAGGGAAACAAATTAAAAGAAGGTGCCAAATATGACGCCTAGAAGAACGTCAAAAAAAGACAGACCCAGCAATAACGGAGCTACTTTGGGCTTCGAAAAAAGAATGTGGGAAGCAGCCGATGCCCTTCGTGGTAGCATGGACGCGGCCGAGTATAAGCACGTCGTCCTTGGAATCATCTTCCTCAAGTACATTTCAGACTCCTTCGAGGAACAACATGCCAGGCTTGAGATCGAGCGTCCACATGGGGCCGATCCGGAGGATCCTGACGAGTACCGGGCTATGAATATATTCTGGGTGCCGAAGGAAGCGCGCTGGCCGCGCCTGAAGGACAATGCCGTCCAGCCCACCATCGGCCGCATCGTGGATGATGCAATGGAAGCTGTTGAGCGCGACAATCCCTCCCTCAAAGGTGTACTACCCAAGGATTATGCCCGCCCGGCACTCGACAAGCAACGGCTTGGCCAGCTAATCAATCTTATCAGCAACATCGGCCTTGGCGACAAAGAAAGTCGCTCAAAAGACGTCCTGGGCCGTGTTTATGAATACTTCCTTTCCCAGTTCGCAAGTGCCGAAGGCAAGAAGGGCGGCGAGTTCTATACGCCGCGCTGCATCGTCCGGCTGCTCGTCGAAATGATCGAGCCCTTTAAGGGGCGTATATACGATCCATGCTGCGGTTCATCAGGGATGTTCGTTCAGTCGGAGGAGTTCATCGAAGCCCATGGCGGCCGTATCGGAGACATCAGCATCTACGGCCAGGAGTCGAACTATACGACATGGCGGCTAGCCCGCATGAACCTCGCCATTCGGGGAATCGAGGGCCAGATCGCCCACGGCGACAGCTTTCATAACGATCGTTTCCCGGACCTTAAGGCAGATTACATACTGGCCAACCCTCCATTCAACGTGAGCGATTGGCGCGGAGAGCTCCTGAGAGAGGATAAGCGCTGGAAATTCGGTGTCCCACCTCCGGGTAATGCTAACTTCGCCTGGGTACAACACATGATCTATCACCTCGCGCCAACAGGCCTTGCAGGATTCGTGCTGGCCAACGGTTCCATGTCCTCGAATCAGTCCGGCGAGGGCGAAATTCGCAAAAACATTATCGAGGCGGACCTGGTGGATTGCATGGTGGCACTCCCCGGCCAGCTCTTTTATTCAACGCAGATCCCGGCATGTCTGTGGTTCCTGGCGCGCGATAAGAAGAACAGCCGCTTTCGCGATCGTCGCGGCGAGATGCTCTTTATCGACGCTCGCAAGCTCGGACAGATGGTGGACCGCAGACACCGCGAACTCACCGATGAAGGTATCGCCCGGATCGCCGGCACCTACCATGCTTGGCGCGGTGATAAAGACGCACAGCAGAAATATAAAGATATTCCCGGTTTCTGCAAGAGCGCCAATCTTGAGGAAATCCGTAAGCACGGCCATGTCCTCACGCCCGGTCGCTTTGTCGGGGCAGAAGCCGCGCCTGAAGACACCGAACCATTCGAGGAAAAAATGAAACGCCTCGTGAAGCAGTTGCGCGACCAGCAAACTGAAGCCGCGCGGCTGGATGAGGCGATATGGAAGAATCTAAAGGACCTTGGGTTTGGCGATAAGTAAAAGAGAAATTCTTCGGAAGGTAAAAGTCGTGCTATCGGCATTTTTCCAAGCGGATGGGTCTCTTTTGAATGTGAATGCCAGCGAACGTTCTATTTCCCATAAATTCGCCGAGCATTTGCAGAAACAATTTCCCGACCTAAATGTGGATTGTGAGTACAACCGACATGGGAATGATATCAAAATGCTGCGATACTATCATTCTGGATTAACCAAAGTAGCCAATTTGGAGGCCAGAACAGTCTTTCCCGATATTGTCGTTCATAAAAGGGGAAATGATAAAGACAATCTCTTGATTATTGAGATTAAGAAATCCGATTCGGGGCAAGATAACAGACCAGATTTAGAAAAACTGAAAGCCTTTACTGGAGATCAATTCAGATACAAGGTTGGACTTTTTCTCTTATTCGACGTTGAGCGAAAATGTCTCTGCTGCGCGCGGTGCTTCAGCGCGGGCAAAGAGGTGAATCCCATAAGTAGGTCCAGCCTGAAGGAGTTCATGTGTAGTGAGTAAGTGGAAAAAAGTTAAGATCGGCATTTTAGCTGATTCTATATCTGAAACACATTCCTTCAACAAAAAGGAATTAATTTTTCTCAATACATCAGATATTTACGAAGGCAAAGTGCTGAATACCTCCTATTCTCAGATAAGCGCCTATCCTGGTCAGGCCAAAAAATCAATTAAGAAGGACGATATATTATTAAGCGAAATTAGGCCAGCAAATAAGCGATTTGCTTTTATTAACTTCCAAGCCGATGATTATGTGGTTTCCACCAAGCTCATGGTTATTAGATCAAATGGAGAAGTGCTCCCGAAGTATCTTTATTATTTTTTAACTAGCAGGGAAATTTCTCAGTGGCTGCAGCATCTTGCTGAATCAAGATCTGGCACATTTCCACAGATTACGTTTGATCAAGTTGCAGATTTAGATCTTAACTTGCCTGCAAAAGACGTGCAAGAAAAAATCGTCTCGATTGTTGAGAATATAGACGAAAAGATTGAGCTAAACCGGCGGATGAACGAGACGCTGGAGGCAATCTCGCGGGCGATCTTTAAATCCTGGTTCCTAGACTTCGACCCTGTCATCGATAATGCCCTTCGCGCCCGAAATCCAATACCCAGTGCTTTGGGCGAGAAATCTGCCCGCCGCCACGAATTACTCTCCCGCGCTAGTGCCGAAGGCCGCAATTTCGGCCTTCCCCAACCCCTCGCCGTCCTCTTCCCCGACCGCTTCGTGGACTTTGAACTGGGCGAGATTCCAAAGGGGTGGAGGGTGGGGACTCTCAGCGATGTTGCAGAGCATCTGCGCCGTGGGGTTCGGCCGGACGAGCTCGACATCTCCACTCCCTACATCGCGCTTGAACACATGCCGAAGCGCTGCATCGCGCTCGCGGAATGGAGCATGGCAGGTGGTCTCGAAAGCAATAAGTTCGAGTTCAAGCGAGGCGAGATTCTCTTCGGAAAGCTCCGGCCCTACTTCCATAAGGTCGGCGTCGCACCCCTGGATGGTGTGTGCTCAACTGACATCGTTGTAGTCACTCCTAGGGCGGAACGTTGGTTTGGTTTCGTGCTAGCTCACATGACAAGCGATGCTTTCGTTGAGTATTCGGATACTGGCTCCACTGGCACCAAGATGCCACGGACAAGCTGGGGCGAGATGGCCCGCTATACATTCGTGATTCCACCTGAAGCGGTGGCAGAGGCATTCACAAAAAGAGTGCGACAGTCGGTTGACCGTATTATCGCGTCGATCTTTGAATGCCGCACACTTGCTGTCCTGCGTGACACGTTGCTGCCTAAGCTCATTTCCGGCGAGCTCCGCGTAAAGGAAGCGGAGCTGTTAAGCGGACCAAACATGCGAATGAAAGGAGTATGATTATGGCAATTAAAAGAGCGTTTATCAGCTTTGACTTCGACAATGATGAGGACTTGCGGAATCTCTTGGCAGGGCAGGCTAACCACCCGGACTCGCCGTTCGAGATCAAAGACCGATCGCTCAAGGAGCCGCTGACGGGCGATTGGAAGGAGAAGGTGCGGTGCAGGATGGACAACGTCGACGTTGTGATCGTCATCTGCGGCGAACACACCCACAAAGCAGAAGGCGTAGCGGCCGAACTCACTATCGCGCGAGAGGCGAAGAAGCCGTACTTCCTGCTGTGGGGACGCAAGGGCAGGACATGCACGAAGCCCACGTCGGCACTCCCTACAGATAAAATCTATGAGTGGACGTGGGACAACCTGAAAGCATTGATTGGCGGCGCGAGGTAGCCCATGCCCGACGAACCTACGCCGATTTTGATTCGACACACAAAAGAAACCTACGGCGATTCGTTCAGGGCTGATCTATTCGAGCAGTACAAGCTGTACGTAGCGTCCGCGGAAAAGATCAGCGAGCGACGAGTGTCCGCGAACAACTACCTGCTTACTGTCAATGCCTTCCTAGTTGCCCTATATGGCTCGCTAGCCGCAAGTCAATATGGGAGTTATTGGACAATCCTCGTGCCTATCGCAGGCGTTCTCGTCTCGTTGACATGGTACCGTATTATCACCTCGTACCGGAACCTAAACAGCGTGAAGTTCAAGATCATTCACGAGTTGGAGCAGCGGATGCCTGCCGCGCTTTACGACTACGAGTGGCAGAAGGCAGAGGAGGGCCGTGGCAAAGCGTACCACCCGCTGTCGCACCTGGAGCGGTGGGTGCCCATCATTTTTATAGTTATCTACGTGTTGCTTGGTGTCATTGGTGTACTGAATTGCCTGCGATCGGGCGATAGAGAAGAGCGATTGTTTCCATGTCGCGTTGAAGCGCAGGAAACGAGATTTACAGAGTCGCCCAACTCATTTCCAACGATATGCAGATGCGGGGCAAAAACACAGAGTAGTCAATTAAGGAGAAGATGATATGAGCAAGCCATACTCCATTAGGATATTTCTGCCCACGGGTGATCCGGATAGCATGCGCATTATTGAGAAGTCAAACTGGAGCGGGGTGGGTTTGGTTTTTCCGCGCTCAATATTTGGCGAAATTAGAAATCGCAAGGAGCTTGCACGCACGGGTGTTTATGTGCTGATAGGGCCACCGGAAGAATCTGGATTCCAGCGTGTATACGTCGGAGAGGGTGATCCGATAAAAGATCGCCTTGAGCAACATGTTGTAAAGAAAGACTTCTGGACAAGTTGCATATGCTTTACGAGTAAAGATGAGAACTTGAATAAAGCACATGCTCAGTATTTGGAAGCCAGGCTGATCGAGCGGGCCGCTAGGACCAAACGATGTGTCCTTGATAACAATAATTTCCCATCATTGCCTTCTCTATCAGAAGCCGACACCGCGGATGCATATGGTTTTTTTGAGGAGATGATGCTGTGTTTTCCGGTATTGGGGCTTGGCGTATTCTCGGAAATATCTACACTCCCCGGAACCGGAAAGATATTCTTTATCTGCTCAAAAGGAATTGAAGCCCAAGGGATGGAGACAACGGAAGGATTTATTGTCCGCGCTGGCAGCGGTGCGGTAAAGACCGAGGTGCCATCTTGTCTTGCATATGTAAAGGAGCTGCGTGCGGCATTGGTCGCCAATGGAGTTTTAAACGCATCAGGCGACGGTTATACGTTTGTTCAGGATTACGTCTTTACTTCGCCTTCCACAGCTGCGGAAGTTGTGCTTGGCTATTCCGTAAACGGACGCATTGCGTGGAAAACTAAGGAAGGGAAAACCCTTAAGCAGATCCAAGAGGAGGTGGCAGCGAAGTGAGCGCCTTTGATGAATCGGTGCTAGAGGAAGCTGCCCTCACGTGGCTTGAAGGCCTGAGCTACACAATAAAGTATGGCCCAATAATCGCCCCAGGTGAGCTATTTGCTGAACGGAAAGATTTTGATCAAGTCGTCCTTGGACAAAGGTTGCGGGACGCCATCGCGAGGCTAAATCCGGAGCTTCCTCCGGAAGCCCTCGAAGATGCTTTCCATAAAATAATCCGACCTGAGGGCGCTACACTCGAAGCCCGCAATCGAGCCTTTCATAAAAAGCTAGTGGAGGGTGTGACGGTCGAGTATCGACGGTCTGACGACTCCATCGCCGGTGCTCAAGCTCGGGTTATCGAATATGATGAACCTGAGAACAATGACTGGCTCGCCGTTAACCAATTCACGGTTGTCGAAAATAAACACACACGTCGACCGGATATCGTCATATTTGTCAACGGTCTGCCTCTGGCTCTCCTGGAGCTAAAGAATCCGGCTGACGAAAAGGCTACCATTTGGACGGCCTTTCACCAGATTCAGACTTATAAAAGAGAAATATCTTCGATCTTTGCTTTTAATGACTCTATTGTTATTTCGGATGGTGTGGATGCACGCGTTGGGACAATAACTGCAGATCGCGAGTGGTTCTTGCCCTGGCGCACCATAGAGGGAAAGGAACTCGCGAATTTAAGGCTACTGCAGCTACAGGTCCTTATTCAGGGAGTATTCGAGAAAAGACGATTCCTCGACCTGGTGAGATATTTTATCGTTTTCGAGGACTGGGGCGGAGGCAAGCTGCTGAAAAAGGTGGCCGGGTATCATCAATACCATGCTGTAAATTTTGCTGTTGAGCAAACTCTTAGGGCAAGTCGTCAATTAAAAGAATTTCATGGAACAAAAGATGGTGAAGATACTTGGATTGTTCAGAACCCCAAAGATGCCAAGGTAGGCGACAGACGCATCGGCGTCGTATGGCATACCCAGGGAGCCGGCAAGAGCCTGAGCATGGCTTTTTATGCTGGCCGGATCATTCTCCATCCCGAGATGAATAATCCGACAATTGTCGTTATTACGGATCGCAATGATCTCGATGATCAACTTTTCGGCAACTTTGCTCGTTGCCAGGATTTGTTAAGGCAGCCGCCAGTTCAGGCAGAAAGCAGGGCGGATCTCAAAGAGAAGCTACGGGTGGATGCCGGAGGAGTCATCTTTACGACGATTCAAAAGTTCTTTCCTGAAGAGAAAGGTGATAAACAGATTGCGTTATCGGCGCGGCACAATATCGTGGTGATAGCCGATGAGGCGCATCGGAGCCAGTACGATTTTATTGATGGATTTGCCCGGCATATGCGAGATGCATTGCCGAACGCCTCTTTTATCGGCTTCACTGGGACACCTATCGAGCTGACCGACAAGAATACCCGGGCTGTGTTCGGCGATTACATTAGCATCTATGATATTCAGCAGGCGGTAAGGGATGGGGCAACAGTGCCGATTTATTACGAGAGCCGGCTAGCCAAACTCGAGCTCAATGAGGCCGAACGCCCAAAAATAGATGCCGAATTTGAGGAAGTGACCGAAGGAGAGGAGATCGAGCGCAAAGAGAAGCTGAAAACGAAGTGGGCGCAGCTTGAAGCAATTGTCGGGAGCGAAAAGCGTCTGAAGCTTATTGCCCAGGACTTGATAAATCATTGGGAGAATCGGCTGGAGGCGATGGACGGCAAAGCGCTTGTTGTTTGCATGAGCCGAAGGATATGCGTGGATATGTATAAGGCTATTGTTGGACTGCGGCCTGAGTGGGATCAAGAAGAGGACGACAAAGGGGTAATCAAGGTTGTAATGACAGGATCCGCTTCTGATCCCCTGGAATGGCAACCGCATATCCGCAATAAGGATCGAAGGGAAGGTCTTGCCAAGAGGTTCAGAGATGCGCAAGATCCGCTAAAAATGGTGATCGTTCGGGATATGTGGCTTACAGGATTTGATGCTCCCTGCCTGCACACTATGTATGTGGATAAGCCTATGAGAGGTCATGGGCTCATGCAGGCCATTGCCCGCGTAAACCGGGTCTTCCGGGATAAGCCGGGAGGGCTGGTTGTGGATTACCTTGGATTGGCGGATCAGCTAAGGCAAGCACTCGCCACATATACCGAGAGCGGAGGGAAAGGGGAGACCGCCATTGACCAGGCTGAGGCAGTGGCGGCTATGCTTGAAAGGTATGAGATCTGCAGCGGCCTTTTTCATGGATTCGATTGGTCGGGGTGGGCGATAGGGAAGCCGGAGGAGCGATTGGCGATTTTGCCGGCGGCGCAGGAGCATATTCTCGCTCAGGAGGATGGAAAAGAAAGGCTGTTGAGGGCAGTGACGGAGCTGTCGCAGGCTTTCGCGCTTGCGGTGCCGCATGAGGAAGCGCTCAGGATTCGGGATGATGTGGCGTTTTTCCAGGCGGTGAGGTCGGTGGTGGCTAAGCGTGCGCCGGGAGATGCACGGCCGGAAGAAGAGCTTGATCATGCCATACAGCAGATTGTTGCAAAGGCAGTGGCACCGGAAGGAGTGGTAGATATATTTGCGGCTGCGGGCCTGAAAAAGCCTGATATCTCTATTTTATCGGATGAATTTCTGGCGGAAGTTAGGGGCTTGCCCCAACGCAACCTGGCCGTCGAGTTGCTGCGAAAGCTGCTAACGGGCGAAATTAAGGCGAGGGGCCGAAAAAATGTTGTAATGGCGCGATCTTTTGCGGAGATGCTCGAGGAGGCAATACGGCGATATCAGAACCGGGGAATCGAGACCGCGGAGGTGATTGAAGAGCTTATTAGGCTAGCGAAGGAGATGAGGGAGGCTGATAGGCGGGGGGAACGATTGGGGCTTTCAGAAGATGAGGTTGCCTTTTATGATGCGCTTGAAACTAACGATAGCGCCGTGAAGGTGCTTGGAGATAAGACGCTAAAGACTATCGCAAGGGAGTTAGTTACGGCGGTGCGAAAGAACGTCACTATCGACTGGATGGTCAGGGAGAATGTACGGGCAGGATTGCGGGTTATTGTTAAGCGGATTCTCCGGAAGTATGGCTACCCGCCTGACAAGCAGGAAAAAGCAACACAGACGGTGCTGGAACAGGCTGAGGTGTTATCTCAGGAATGGGCGGCGGAGTGAATATGAAAATAGTATCGCAAAATCCATGAATTTTCCTTTAATAGAAGAGATAGACAATTAAAACGGCAATTGAATTTAAGCTCAGGAAAATAAAATATTTTTGGAAAAAACGTGTCAGCAGGAAGGACAAAAATACACTTTGATCTTATGTCATAACAGCTAGACTTTTTGGCTTAGATTCGGAGGGCGGAATCTATAGATTATTCAGGAGGTAAACGATGGAAAATCCTTTTATTCTTTCAGACGAAAAACTCAAAATTCTGTTGGATTCATATTTTTTATGGCTAAAGAAGGAGGAAAAGGAAAAATCATATATTGAAAAACAGACGAAGAGGGCTGAAGACTTAAGATTAACCTTGTTGAGAAAAGAATATCTTTCTTCATGCTCAAAGGAAGAACTTTTTAAGACAGTATGGGAATATACCAGGTCCTTAGAGCGGCCTGTAAAAATTCCGCTTGGTGAACCAAGAATAAAAAACGCCTTAGAAGACGTAAAAAGAAATCTTATATTTTTCATCGAAAACGAAGAGGATTTATTTAGAAAGGCCGAAAAGATAATCAAGGGAGACTATAAAATCCCATTTTTTGCAGAAGCTTTTTGGACTCCGTTATTTCAAGCTTTTCAGCCTAATGTTCTACCTAATTGGAATAACAAAACAGTACAGTTTTTTTTAAAAGTAGGCATTAATTTGAGGGACCGAAAGCGTCCATTTGAAGAGAGATATAGGACGTTGTCCGAGCTCTTTCGTTACTTAGTAAGCTTAGATCCGAGACATGATTTCTATACAGTAAATCACTTGATGCATTATGCAATCTCAGTAGAAGAAGGCAGGAAATTGTTAGAGGAATTGGTCGGTATGCCACCTGTGCCACCTGTGATTTCATATTGGAGGGTTATCGAGCCTTTAGACACTAAAGACATAACTGCATGGCCCGTTTGTAAAAAAGAAGGCTTGATCGCTATAGGATATTCAGACAAGCCAGATAATATTAACGTAAAGCGTTTCAAGGAAAAAATTAAAATTGGGGATAAGGTTTTAGCTTATCTTGAGAAAGGCAGGATTGGCGGAATTGGGACTGTGATAGGGGACTACGAAGATTATTCAGAGATAAAGCCAAAGGATAAAGATTATTTTAATGGAAAATTTTGGAGATTCCGCAAGGTAACGTGGGATTATCTTCCAGAAAGAGAAGAATATTGGCAGCTGCCAAAAGAGCAGATTCCAGGGAGAAGAATGACGATATATGAATTTAAGAAGGGAGAATTTGAAAAAATAATGAAATATTTGCAATTTCCTGAACAGCCTAAACCCAATGGCTCAGACAAGTTCGAGGGCTTCTCTAAAGAGGCCTTTCTATTACTTAAGATTCTCGATAAAGACACCAGTTACGAGGCGGTAAAAAAAATTGAGGGGGATATTAGAAGCAAAGTCATGTTTCCTCTCAAGAATCTTTTTTCTGAGATATCTAGGGAGTTCGACCCAAGAAATATGCTGAATTTGGAGAAGGAAAAAAGAATTATTTCTTCTCTTTTTAAAATGAATCCTAGATTAGGAGCCTGGCCATTTATTTGGGGCGCATTTTATCAAAAAGGGAAAAGGCGACCTATTTCAATGCAGTTCTTTATCTGGATGAACAAGGACTCTTTTTGTTATGGAGTCTATCCTTCAAGAAATGAGCCATTAGTAAAAAATATGCTAATCAAGAATTTTGAGAGGTATGGAGAACAGCTTAAAGAATATTTACCGGATAATTTTCTTGAGTATTTTTCTTTTTATGAAGATTATAAGCCAGGCAAAGAAAGAGAATTTTTTAAAATAAAAGACATATCTTCTCTTATTAAATGTTTCAGAGAAAGAGACGTAAACGTTGGAAAAGTATTAAGTCCAGCAGATGTTATTGAAAGTAAGAGCAAGTTGGTTACATTAATCCGAGAAGACTTCGAAAAGTTAGTTCCTATTTACATATTTGGGACAAGCGAAGACCCCGTTTCTGTGCTGCAGTTAGATTATGAAGTGCCGGAGCCCCAAGTTATTATCACAAAACAAGAGGTCTTAAAAGAAATTTTCTTGGATGAAAGCCAATTTGACCAAATAATTTCTTTGTTAGAAGGGGGCAATAAGAAACAGGTTATTCTCCAAGGGCCGCCAGGCACCGGAAAAACTTTCATTTCAAAAAGGGTAGCAGAATATATCACGCAATCCAAAGAAAGAGTCTCCACTATTCAATTCCATGCTTCGTATTCTTATGAGGATTTTGTAGAGGGATATCGACCTAAAAAGGAAGGCGGATTTGATCTTCGGGATGGGATCTTTAAGGATATATGCAAAGAAGCGAAAGCCGACAAATCTAGTTCTAAATATGCTCTCCTCATCGACGAAATAAATAGAGGGAATATTTCGAAGATCTTTGGCGAATTGCTCTACCTATTAGAATACCGAGATCAAGAGGTTCAGCTTGCCTATTCTCAAGAGTATTTCTCCATACCTGATAATCTTTATATCATTGGCACGATGAATACTGCGGATCGTTCCCTTGCGATCATGGATTATGCATTAAGGAGAAGATTTTTTTTCGTAACACTGCAGTGCCAAACAAAAAGACTTGCGGAATGGTTGCGCAATCATGGTTGTAGGCTGAATACTGAAGATTTGACAAGCATGATTAATGATATGAACAAGGCAATTCAACAAGAAATGCCTAACGCTGATTTTTCTATAGGCCATAGCTATTTTATGAAGGAGAATATGGATGCCGCTGTATTAAGGAGAGCTCTTGACTATGAAATTAAGCCACTCTTGGAAGAATACTTTTTCGATAAAAGAGATAGAGTAGACGAAATATTAAAGATAATAAAAATTGATGCCCAATAATATTTCCCCTTTTAACTTGCTCTTTATGCTCGCTTATGCCTTTGATTTAAATTGGAATTATCTTGATAAAAGAGCTAAAAGAGTGGATAAGACTGATTGTTCATTTTTTGACCTGCTAAGCTTTGTCCTGACAAAGTGGGTAGAAATGCTCATAAAAGAAGGTTTATATAAAGGATTTTTAGATATAGAAGATGTGAGTAATAAACTCAGAGGGCGGATATTATTTAATGAATATATACAACGCTATTTAGAGCACACAAACAAGCTATGTTGCCGTTTTGATGACCTCTCATTTGATACCTTGGAAAATCGCATCATGTTAGCTACTTTGCAGCACTGCAAAACCGTATTGAACAATAATCAGAGCAGTGGCACGGTGGAGGCAAGAAAAAAGAGGCAGGAGATCGTCTCTTCTATAAACCGGATAGAAAAATTACTTTTTCCCCACATTTCTTCAGTTATTCTATTGACTCAGCTTTTTAATCAGCTCCAAATATATCGGGCAAATATAAAGTACAAGCCAATATTATCGCTTTGTCATTATATTTATCGTCGATCTATTCTTAAGATCGAAGGTGAAGATGAATTTGTCGAGCCATCTGATGATAAATTAAGCGAGATTTTTGAGCGATTTCTGCGTAATTATCTTGCGGAGCACCTGGGTGTGAAGGGCGTGCGAGTAGATAAAACCACTATTCTTGATTGGCTAAAATCCGAATATCCAAAGGGAACATCGTGTTTTCCAAGCATTAAGCCTGATATAGTAATATGGAAAAATCATAAGCCTTGCTTGGTAATTGATGCCAAGTTTTATAAAAGTCCAGTATATAAAATAATGTCTTGGCCGACCGAGAGAGAAGAAATTGATGAGAGGTATAAAACTCATAGTCATAACATTTATCAAATAATTGCGTATTCTGAATATTTTAATTGTGATGGATGGATAGTCTATGCACAGACAGAGTCCGGGCCGCTGAATGAAGTCGCCCAAATTAACCGGAAACATTATATTAATGGGACGATTTCGCGACATAATTATAGAATTTTTACTATAGACCTTACAGGGGAGCTTGATGAACTTAAAGCCAGGATGAATAAGTTCAAGAGCATGGTTATTGATTGTATTCAGCAATCTGAATCAGATATGGAGAGCTCCCAGTTTCGTCTTTGAAGGGATGAGATGTATCAAGTATCCATTGGTTGTATTATCTCTCTAGGGAATCAAAGAGAATTAAAATGAGAAAGGCATGAATCATTCCGAATGCGTTAGAATGTTGATCGAAGCAGGTAATAAATTGGGATTTCGAGCAGTGGGGAGAGGCTATAGGAAAAAGTATGAACTCGGGAATCCTGATTGTGTCTGGTATTATCAGGGTCCAGGAAATGAGGCCCTAAAGAAAATTGCCAGAGGCGAAAAAGCCGAATTTCTTCCTTTTATTGCGTTTGAAGTTGCATTTTCAGAAAAAGAGAAGGAGCTGCGAGGTTCGCTCGTTACGCTTCAGCTGACAAATGCGTCAGCGAATATTATCGTTCTTTTAGCAAAATCATTGAATCAAAAGAGTTATTTGAAGAAACTGCTCGGCAGATATTCGTATGGCCGTTTTCGTTTGTGGACAAAAAAGGACGTGGACGATTTATATAAGCAAGTGATGAGAAAGGCCGCCCAATAAGTTGTGTGCCTGGTGACCAAAATGATTATGATTCAAGATCTTGACAACCCTGATTTTATCAAGATATTTGACTTTCGCTCTAATTTGATTGTGGACCAAGATAATCCTATTCTTATTCAAAAAGCCTGGCGTGATCATTTTGCCGGTAAGAATTATTTTAACGAAGGAAAAGATGGAGGAAAAGCCTATTTGGGCGTTCTGCATGGCGAAGATGCAATGACATGGAATGTGTTCCGCAGTCTTCAGAAGGAAGGGCAACGTGGTAATGAACTCATATCAGATTTTTTCGGCCTCTCTCGAGTGAAATCTCTTCTTTTTTGGGGCTGCGATGTAGAATCCTCGGGAGAAGAACAGCAGCGCTTAAGCATTTTGATTCGCATCTTAGATGGCCAGCTCAAAGGGACAATGACAGAACCGGATCTGGTCGTAATAGCTGAAAAGGAGGTCGCATTTATTGAGTGTAAACTCAACAAGAGCGAGCGTCATCGGTCGCCTTGGAAAGCTCAGCTGGGTTCCACCTTCAAAGAGGGCGGAGCATCCCGCCGGATGGAAGTATATAAAAAGTTTGGATTTAAGGAGCTTCAACAGATTGACGATTGGCCGGAAATCTACCAACTTGTTCGTCAATATTTATACGCGAAGTTATTCGCAAGATCCCTCGGGAAAATGCCGGTAGCGATTCCCCTGATTAACGAGGACCATTTAGGCGATTTGAAGCCATTCTACGCTAAGGCCCTGAATAGTCCGCTTAATAAATCGGGAACCTTTTGCGATATGGTAACATGGCAAGATCTCCGAAAAAGGATCGCAGGTTCAGATTTGGACTGCAAGGAGAAACTTATAATTAAAATGGACGAGACCTTGGCGGTATCGGATAGGCAATGCAAAAGACAAGTTTTAAAGGATTGAGGCTTGAGGCAATAATGGTTCAATAAAAAGAGATACTGTGAACAAAATCGAAGCGAACACAACATGGGCAGCATATTTGAGGTAGTTAAGTGAAAATTTATCTGCATATATTATAATAAATAGTAAACAAGAAGGAGGAAAAAAATGTCAAAAATTGGACTCTGGAAAATCACACCAAGTGGGCCGGTAAAATTAATTGAAGGTTCAATTGATTTAGAAAAACAGTTAGAAGAGTGGATTGAAAGGGACCCTAGTCTGCTTCAACATGGATTAAGGATTGTGGGGCGCCAGGTAAGCGTCGAGGGCGGAAGACTGGATCTTCTAGCCATAGATCCAATGCGAAGATGGGTAGTTATAGAGATAAAATCCGGGCCAATCTATAGCGATGTAATTGGACAGGTAATGTCTTACGCATCTTCAATTGCAAGAATGTCTGATGAAGAATTAGAAAGCAAAATCAGTGCATATTTGAAGGCCAAAGGGCTGGATTTTAAAACGATAATGACGGAAACAAAATCAGATGAAAAATCTCTTAGGTCTAAAGAAGGACGTGACGTAATAATGATGTTAGTAGGAAGAGGTGAAGGAGAAGGGCTAAAAGATACGCTAAGCTATTTTTCTGGCAAATATAGAATTCCGATATCCCTCATTTCCTTCGATGTTTTTTCAGCGGATAAGAAAGTGAGAATACTCACAAGGGAACTGACGGATCGCGATTTTCCTAACGTAGAAACAGAAGAAAAGAAAACGCAGAAGTATTCAATAGAAAACGTATGCACGATCGCAGATCGAGCCGGAATAGGAAACGCGTTTCGGAAGTTGCTCGAAGCTGCGCAAAAGAACGAACTGTATCCGAGGCCGTACGCGCGAAGTATTATGTATACGCCACCTCAAAGGCACGACCGAATGCTTTTTACAGTATGGGTGAACGAAAAGTCGAAAAATAAAATCGATGCATATATTGGATCGGATGTATTTGCGGAATTTTACCCGATCAGTGAAAAGGAAGCTAAATCGATTTTCGGACCGATAGGATCGCGAGAAATGACGGAAAGGGATGTTATTGAACTTATAGATAGATTGAATGGGTTCTTTGACGGAATAAAGGAGCCAAAGAAATAGCTAGATATTCATTTATATGAATACGCGACTTATTTTCTTGGCCGGGTTTCTCCGCGAATATCCGCTCGCCAAGAAATATCTCATCGTCCCATCCTATCAGCTAGGGCACCAAATAGGAAACGTCCTCGCGCAACAAACAGAGAGTTGGGCAAACCTGCATTTTGTGACGCTGCCGTCGCTGGCACAAGAAGTGGCTGGAGCCGAGCTTTCAGGGCAAGGGATCAAGCTCGTTTCCGGAACGGCATCACTTTTCCTCGTTGATAGGATATTTAGAGAATTGAAGGAAGGGGGAAAACTTAGCTACTTTGGAAAGGTTGAAGCGACATCGGGAATTGTCCGGATTATCCGGAATTCACTTTTTTCTTTGAGAATGGCGGGGATAAAAAGCGCGGATATCTTGCCCTCCCATTTTATCTCTCAACAGAAGGGAGAGGAAATTATCCTTTTTCTTAAGAGATATGAAGATGAAATCCGGAAAGAGAAGAAAATCGATATGCCCGGGCTGTACGAAATCGCCCTAAGTAGAATCGACCTGTGGCGAAAACAAAAAGGAAGCTCGCACGATCAGGAATTTTATCTGTCTTTTCAAGACCAGGCGCTGGATTATCTGGAGCGCCGATTCCTTGAGGAACTCGCCGGTGAGAATCTTGCCTTGATTCCTCAGGATCTGGTTTTTGGCCTCGTTCGTCCGCGGCGGTCTTGGAAAATCTCGGGTTCTCCGTCTCGTTCTTTTGCCCCGACGAGCACACCGCCCACGGCCAACATCGACCGCCTGCCCTGGCTTTTCGCGCCTAAAGAAGCCCCGGCGCCTTTTGCGGATAACTCGCTTCAGATTTTCACGGCCATCGGGCCGACCAACGAATGCCGAAAAATATTGCAGATGATCATTGCCGAAAAGATACCGCTCGATGAAGTCGAGATCATCCATCCGTCCGGCGCAGTCTATCCTTCAATCATGTATGCCCTCGCCGCAAAAAATGGCCTTAAGGTGACCTATGCCGAGGGCATCCCGCTCGCCTTCACGGCTCCCGGAAAAGTCTTCTCCGGGCTCATCGATTGGATGGAACACGATTTCCTGGTTTCCGACATCTGCTCGCTCATCGAAGCGGGCGCCCTCTCGCTTCCCTCAGGCAATGGAGCGGCCGCGATTTCTCCGCTCAAGGCCGGCCGCTACCTGAAAAGCGCCATGATCGGCTGGGGAAGGGAAAGATATATATCCCGCCTCGAAATCCTCGCCGAGAGCGCTGAAGAAAGCGGCAGGGCCGCCGAAGAAGAGGAAGGCTCCCCCGAGAAGGCAAAGAAATATCGGGATCATGTCGAGGAGATCGAGCGCCTAAAAAGATTCGTCGCAGAAATCTTGGCGCCTCTGCCCTGCGCCGACGATAAAGATAAAATCGATTTTGCCGCCCTCTGCCGGGGATTCGCCGCGGTCATAGGCAAATTCTCGTGCATCTACGGAGAAAACGATGCCGAGGCTCGGGCCATTCTTCTCTCCAAGCTCGATGAATCCGCCCCATACCAGACCGCACCGATCGAGCGGCGGGCCGCATTCGAATGGCTCAGGAGCATCGCGGGCGCGCTGCGCGTGGGCGCTTCGGGGCCTGCTCCCGGGCATATCCATCTTTCGGGCTGGCGCAGCGGCGGATACTCGGGTCGGCCTGTGACCTTTTTTGTCGGGCTTGACCAGGGGACTTTTCCCGCCGCCGGGATCCAGGACCCCATCCTTCTCGATGAGGAAAGGGAGCGATTGTCGCCCGCCCTGGTGACGAGCGCGGATTCGCTGCGCGAAAACCTGTGGGCGATGGCCGGCCTTCTGGCCTCGCTTCGGGGACGTGAGCGCGGGAGAGTCATTTTGAGCTATTCGTCATACGATGTCGTCGAGGAAAGGCAGTCCTTTCCGTCATCGCTCATCCTCCAGGCGGCGCGACTCCTGGAGGGCGAACCCTCGCTCGATTATTCAGCGCTCGTGGCCAGGCTGCCGGAGGCGAGAGGATTTCTTCCAGAGGAAAAAAGTGGGGAAAAACCATCAGCCGCCGTTCTCGACGAGATCGACTGGTGGTTGGCGCGCTTGGCGCCTCGAGGCGAGCTCCGAGACGGCCTGGATTCGGTGAAAAGCGTTTTCAGCGGCCTCAGCCGCGGGATCTTCGCCGCGGAGAAGCGCGACAAACCGATCGTCTCCGAATATGAGGGGAAGATCAGGGTATCGCCCGAAGAAGTCTGCCCCCTGTTCAATCAAGACATCGTCATGTCTGCATCGCGGCTCGAGCTTCTCAGCCGTTGTCCTTTCGGGTATTTCCTGCGATATGTTCTGGACGTCCAAAAGCCGGACGAGCTCGAGCTCGATGCCTCGAAGTGGCTGAACGCTATGCAAAGAGGATCCCTCCTTCATGAGATATTCGCCCTGTTCATGAGAGAGCTAGGGAAACGGGGCGAGGCGGTCGACCCGAAAAAACACGAGGCGCTTATCCATGAGATCGGCGCGGACGTCGTGGCGAGATACAAGGAAGAAATTCCGCCGCCTTCGGAGGGGATATTCGAGCGAGAGAGGAAAGCGATCGAACAGGAATTAAATGTTTTTATTGGAGCGGAAGGGAAGCGCGCGGAGAGGGTAGAGCCGCTTCTCTTCGAGATAAGTTTTGGGAGAAAGAAGAGGTCGGAAGAGTCTGAGGGCATGGATGAACCCATAAGCTTGATTTGCGACCCTGAGGACCAGCGCGCTTTCTTTTTGGCGGGCCGCATCGACCGGATCGACCGGATCAGCGGGAATCATTACCGGGTGATCGATTATAAGACGGGGAGCTATTCGCAATTCGAAGACCTGAAGTGCTTCGGCGAAGGAAGAGTCCTGCAGCATGCCCTGTACTCGGTAGCAGCCGAGGAAATCTTGAAGAAGATGAAGATCGACCCTGCGCCGCGCGTCGTGGAGGGCGGATATAGTTTTCCGACGCGCCGGGGCGAGGGAAAGGAAATCATTATCAAGGAGGTGGATAGGGGCGAGCTGGGGCGCCTGCTGAGCGAATTGATGAAGGCCCTGAAGGAGGGTCGGTTTGTGGTCAATCCGGAGGCCGCCTGCGATTATTGCGATTATGCTCCTGTGTGCGGGGGTGAAGCCGCCAAAGAGCGGGCTAAACAGAAGAAAGACGGCAATGCTGAAGTCTTCGGATTTTTCAATAATCTTAAAAAATACGAATGATGAGAGGAAAATGATGATAGGCGCGAAGTCTGGCGCTGGGCTGTCCGATGCGGCGGCCAGACGAAAGGTTGTCGAAGACCTGGATAAGACTCTTTTTGTCGAAGCCGGGGCGGGATCCGGGAAGACGAAAAGCCTGGTCGACCGGATGATCGCACTGCTCTGCGCCGGGCGGTGCGGCATCGGCACGCTGGCTGCAGTCACCTTCACGCGGAAGGCCGCGGCGGAACTTCGCGGGCGCTTCCAGATCGAGCTTGAGCGGAGGCTGGCCCGCGAGACAAATGCTCAAGTCAAGTTGCGATTGGAGGAGGCACTCCAGAATCTCGAACAGTGCTATATCGGGACGATCCATTCGTTCTGCGCCAAGCTGCTGAGGGAACGGCCGATCGAGATCGGCCTCGACCCCGATTTCGTCGAAATGGAAGAGATCGAGGACCAGGTTTTTCAAGAGAAATGCTGGAATGATTACATGGTCAAGGTCAGGCTCGAGGAGGAAAAGATCGTCGCGGGACTGGAAGAGGTCGGCCTGGCGCCGGAGGATTTGAAAGGCGCTTTCGAGGCAGTGGCGCTTTATCCCGAAGTGGAAATCATCGGAGGGAGCGCGAGCATTCCGGATTTCGTAAAACTTAAGAATAAGCTGGAAGAGTTTCTCGAGCTGGCGCGTCAATTAATGCCGAAGCAGAAGCCCGAAAAGGGTTATGACGGTTTGCAGAAGCTGGTGGCGCGTTGTTTTGGCCGCCAGGATAAACTCGGATTTGACGACCACCGCCTCCTCATGGAGACATTTGAGTTCCTGGATAAAGACCCGGGCGTCACCTTGAACCGCTGGCGGGATAAAGAATGCGCCGAGACGGCGAAGCGCGAGTTCGACACGTTCAGGGAGAGCGTTATATCGCAGGCTCTACGGGCGTGGCGAGAATATAGGCATGATAAGATCGTCCGTTTCCTGGGGCCGGCTATCCAATATTACGAGGATCGGCGGCGGGAGGAAAACAAGCTGAATTTCGAGGACCTGTTGATGCATGCCAGGAGGCTGCTGCGCGACAATCCCGAGGTGAGGCGCTATTTCAGCCGCAAGTTCACTCACATCCTGGTAGACGAGTTGCAGGATACGGACCCCATCCAGGCGGAGATGCTTCTTTATCTGAAAGGAGTCGATTTCGAGGAGCGGGATTGGCAGAAGGCGCGGATCGCGCCAGGGTCGCTGTTCCTGGTGGGCGATCCTAAGCAGTCGATCTATCGATTCAGGCGGGCGGATATCGATACTTATAATCTATTGAAGAAGATCGCGGTCGAAAGCGGCGGTGAAGTGCTGAGCCTGACATCGAATTTCCGGTCGCTAAACGCGCTTGCCCAATGGAACAACCCGATTTTCAAGATAGCCTTCCCGGTCGAAGCGATGCGATATCAGGCGGCTTTCGCGCCGCTCGATACGGTGAGGGAGGAAGAGGCGGGGACAAAATGCGGCGTCTACAAGATCATAATGCCGAAGGTGGCCCGGAACAAGGGGGAGGAGATAGCGGAGGCCGATGCGGCGGCGATCGCGGAATGGATCGGGAAGGCATGCGGCGAGGGTGGGCTCCGGCTTTCGCGGAGCAAGGAGGAGAGGGAGAAAGGGCTGGGACCGGAAGCTCAGCCGCGCGATTTTATGATCCTCTACCGGTATAAAAAGTTCATGAGCGTTTATGCGCGGGCTCTTGAGGAGCGCGGCATTCCGTTTGAGATAACGGGCAGCGACGCCTTTGCCGAGTCGGAAGAGATCGGTGAGATCACCAACCTAGCCACGGCGCTCAACGACCCGGATAACCCTATCTTTATGGTGGCCGTGCTGCGGGGGATTTTCTTCGGGGTAAGCGATAACGATTTGATGGCATTCCGGAGGGAGGGCGGAAGGTTTAATTTTATGGCTACGGCGCGCGATATCGTGGAGAGCAAGAGCGTGGGGGCGGTTAATGTGGGGCTCGCAATGGCCAAGATGCGGGAGTGGAGAGGGTGGACGTTGAAGATGCCGCCGTCGGCCGCGCTGGAGAAGATTTTTGAGGAGACCGGGATTCTGAACTATCTGGCATCAAGGGAGGTGGGCAGCAGCCGAGTGGGGAACATGTTAAAGCTTCTTGAGTTGCTGCGGAATGAAGAGCGGAAGGGCGCGACTTCGTTCGCAGGAGCGGTTGAGCTCCTGGAGGAGTTGGCAGAGGTGGGGGATATTGAGGAGATAAGTCTCACGCCGGGCAGAGAGAACGCCGTCCGGCTGATGAATTTGCACAAGGCCAAGGGCCTGGAGGCACCGGTCGTTTTCCTGGCGAACCCGGCAGGCATGAAGGATCATCCCGTTGAAAAACACGTAGTGCGGGTCGTGCGGGTTGAGGAAGGGAAGGAAAGCGGGAAGGCGGGGATGGGGACGCGGGGCGGTGACGTGGGAAAAAGTGATGGGGCGGGGGCGACCGATCGAGAAGACGGTGGGAGAAGAGACGGGGCGAGCGGTCAAGAAGGCAGTGGCGGAGGCGGCAGAGGTCGGGACGGACGAGGCGATGCGGGAGCAGACGCGGAAATCGATGGGCGAGGCGATCGAGGTGATGAGAGCCAAGACTATGGGGCCCGCGATAAAGGAAGTGAAGGGCGATGCGATGAGGGTGGCGGTGGGACAGGCGATTGGGGAAGCCATGGCGCAGGCGATGGGGAAAGCGAACGGCAAGGCGGTGGCGATGGACGGCCGAAAGGCTGGTTTACGTTTTTTAAACCGTCCGGGCTCTACCAAAAAGCGATGCTTTCCCAGCCTTGCGGCTGGGAGGAGAAGGCCGAAGAGGAAAAGCGCTATGAGGAAGCGGAGGAACAGCGGCTGATGTATGTGGCATCTACGCGCGCCAGGAACATGCTAATTATAAGCACGTACGCCGGTGAAATGAAAAATAAGGCATGGGCAACTCTGGATGCAGAATTGGCCAAAGTGCCGGAGCTGGACGAAGTACTCGAGCTGGAGATGGGAGAAGAGGCGGGCGAGGGAAGGAAAGAGGAGGAAAAGAAGGACGAGGCGGGGCGTCCGGCATTTGTAGCGGAGGCCGGCCGCGCAATTATGCCCGGCGCGCGGGAAAAAGTCATAATCACGAAGGCCGAGGTTGAGCGGGCTCGGAAAGAAATATCGGGAAATATCGCCCGGGCCGGTGAACCCAGCTACCTGGTCGAAAGCGTTACTTCGGTGGCGAAAAGAGAAGCGGAGCGTCCCTCATGGCAAAGGGCGGCATCGGGCCTCGGCGTGAGCTGGGGCAGAGTCGTCCACCAAGTGCTCGAAGCCATCGGCAGCGGAAGAGTGGCTTTTCCTCTGAAGGATGAGGCCGGCGCAAAAAGAGAGCCGGTGGCAAAAAGAGAGCAGGTGCCTCAGCGTTCAATAGCTTCTTTGGTCGAACAAGAGGGTCAGGGTAGGGAGGGAAAAGCGCCTTTCGAACTATACGTCGAGAACCTGCTGATTGCCGAAGAGCGGGATCTGGCGGATAAAGACAAACTCATCGCCTTGATCGATTCAATATTGCGCTCGGAATTTTGGCAGCGCGTCATGCGGGCCGAGAGGCGCTACTTCGAGATCCCGTTTTCTATCAAGACAACAGAATCAGAGCTTAGCGCTCGGGAAACCGGCATAAAAGAGAGCAATAAAATCCGACGGGGCAACGACCTTTCCTCAATTTCCAATCTGCCGGTTATCCTGACCGGCACGATCGATCTTGTCTTTAGGGAGAATGGAGCGGAGGGCAAGAATCTAGGGGAGAGCAAAGATAGAGGGAACAGAAATCACGAGAACGCGGAAAAGGACCGAGGGGAACGAGATGATGGATACGAGGGAAAGGATAGATTAAAAGGGGATTACGGGAGCAAGGGTAAGCACGAAGGAGAGAGAATGGGTGGCGGCTGGATCATTGCCGATTACAAGACCGATAGAATCCCCGGCGCGGAGGAAATCCTTAAGTCTGAAGGTCCGGAACTCACCATGGAAAAAATAAGGAGGGTGTCTCCCGAATTTGCCCGAGTCATCGATTTCTACGCTCCGCAGATCAAACTTTACACGAAGTTCTGGAGTCACATTACAGGCGAGAGCGTCAAAGAGTCCGGGCTCTATTTTACCTCCCTCAACAGATGGATAAATATTTTTGAGTGGATTGGGTGAATTGGTCTGACTAACATTTAGATTGACAGGTATTATCAACTGAGGTTCAATTATCTCAACAGAATCAAGGAGGGGTAAATGAAAAACCCACTTTTGGTCGTTTCTTTGGTCATCCTGCTTTGCTTTACTTTTAGCTGCCAGAACAAGGCCGAAAAAGCAGAGCTAGAGAAGTTCAAAGCCCAGGCAACACTCGAGGAACAGAATAAGGCTCTTGTAAATCGTATCTGGGAAGCGTGGAACAAGGGAGACTTTGAGGCATTTAAGGAGTTGGTAGCTCCTGAGTATGTATGGTATGCACCATCAAATAGTACTAAGCCCATGTCCAGAGAAGAAACAATAGAAATGGGGAAGATGATTCATAAGGGCTTTCCCGATGTAAATTTCCGTGTTGAAGAATTAATTGCTGTAGGGAACAGAGTCATATCCAGGTATATCGTGAGAGGCACTCACCAAGGAGAGTTTCAAGGAATCCCTGCGACTGGGAATAAGATTGAAAGCAGCGGAATTATGATAACTCGCATTGAAAATGGAAAAAATGTCGAGGATAAGGAAGATTGGGATACGCTGGGTTTTATGCAACAGCTGGGCATGGAGCTCAAGCCGAAGGAAGTTAAGAAATAGGGTTTTCATCGAACGAGCATAATTTGACACTCGCTGTCTGACTAAGTATTGGTCAGACCAGTTTATCCTGGCTAAAACTCTTCAATAAGCTTAACAACGTCTTCTTGCCTAATGGTCACGACTTTATCAACTAATCTGGTGAGCGCATAAGATCCGCCGGGGAGTATTCTTTTATTCGATGTCTCAAAATTTACTGCAAACATGTGCTTCCCTGAATCTTTATAGATTTGGATCGCCGGTACATAATCCTGATCTCCACTGAACAATATTGCTAGATCGGAGATATCCTTAAATGAAAGGAGGTCGATGGCCAGCTTAACGTCTATGCCCTTCTCGCGTTCAAAATCATTTGTCAGGAGATTATATGTGATCGAGCCGCACCGTCTGAACTCTAAATAGTCATAAGCGTGGGCGATCAAGTCCTGCGTCCTATTCCATTCTGAGAATCGATTCCGGATAACCGATCGGGTCCTTTTCAGCTGACCCCGTTTTTCTTTCAGATAATCTTCTTTCCGGGATTCATTTCTTTTAAGTTCTAGTTTGGTGCTAACGACCTTCCTTAAGACGGTTTCAAGCTCGTCATCAAATTCAGGAATTTCATATGGCCTGAAGTGAAGGTTATCGACGACGTACCAGTAGATTCTTATCAACTCATGATCTTCAGATAGGGGAAGAGAAAAAAGCCCAAACCAATTAGCTTTTTTGGGAAGGTAATTGAATTTACCTGGAAAAAGAGATTTCAGACTATACCTGAAATTTTCGCCGTCTATCAGCACAACCACCCTTTTTTTCATAGATAAAAAAAAGGGGGAACATGCGAGGTTCCCCCGGGGTATAAAAGTTTAACCGTAAAGGTTAAGCGTTCTTTTTTTTCTAAAATTATCATATAGCTCATTGACGTCAAAAGTCAAGGTTTTTCGCTATCGCAAAATGAGACGAATTAGGAAGGGCAAAATTCTCACCTATATATAAATCCTGTCCTTTTAGATATATCTCATCCCCGAATTACGCTGGAACTTCTGCGGCATGATTCATAGAAATTCAAGTGACACGATTGCCGAAGGGTCACGCTACAACTGCAAGGGGATCATCGACCGGCTCATGCTGGCCCCGGACGGAGCCTTCGAGATCCACGATTACAAGACGGGCTCCGGCCTTCCTGATCAGGCCGGGCTCGACGAGGACCGGCAACTGGGCTTCTACCAGATCGGGGTCCAGACGCTCTGGCCCGAAGCAAAGGAAGTCCGGCTCATCTGGCATCTCGTCGCCTTCGACCTGGAGATGAGGTCGCGAAGGACGCCCGATGCGCTCGAGGGGCTGAGGAGGGATATCGCGGGGCTCATCGACAGGATCGAGTCCGAACGGGAGTTCGCGCCGCACGAATCGGCTTTGTGCAATTGGTGCCCGTATTGGGATTTATGCCCGGTGAAAAAGCACCTGGTGAAGGTCGAGGGGTTGCCGAGGGACTGACTCAAGGCCTATGTCGGCACCGAAAAGCGTTACACGATGACACTCAAGGAAGATTCTTAAATCTTAGCCAGTTCAATGACGATTGAGAAAAATTCTCTCTATATTCGTCATTATTCAGCGAATTCGGCAATCTCGGCAATTAACATTGCCCCTGGGATCTCTGGTCCAGAATGTACCTCTAAGGAGGAAAGAAATGTGCTATAATGAAAACAAAACCACCGGTTATGAGGGCAACATGGCGCAAAAAGATCTCAAGGAAAATATGAATTTTGTCAAAAAGAACAGGGAGGAATTGCTAAAGGACCACGAAAACAAATACCTCCTCATCTTCCAGGAAAAGCTTGTCGGTGCCTTTGATTCCTATGAAAAAGCGGCAGAAGAAGGCGTTCGACTTTTTGGAATGGATGCAAACTTCCTTGTTTATCATTCGGTAGAAAAGGAACCGTTGAATTTTATAGTTGAGGCTCAGACTTGATCAATTTGTTGCTTGTCCGTTAAGAAGATTCGATTGCCTGATTGGGCGAGATATCCTCATGCATTGGCACTTCTCATATAACGGTCCAGATGGTTCGATCGTCATCTGTGATTGAACTTCGTCTTTCTGATATGTCACGACTTGCCAGGATTAATTTTCCAGGGAATGAAGAGCGGCCCGAGAGAAGGCATATACAAGAAGCCCGGCGAGAAAAAGTGGGGACGTCCCCACTATTGTCCCACGATCGCGAAAATCTGGGGACAAGTACCCAATTCAAGGGAATTGGTTGCATGTCCCCGAATTCTTTCGATTTCCTCAAAGAATTGAGTAAAAATACTCACGTTATTGAGTAAAATCAATTTTCCAGGGAGAAAATAGAGAAACTTCCATTAAGGGGCCCTCCTTGTGATCGACAGGGCGGAACAATTCTTGATCAAGGCCGAGGAAATTTTGAGGTTATGATCGAACTGAGCTTTACGCTGACCAGGCGGTTGAGGCTGATGCCTTCTTCATTTTGGGGGGGCTTGACAATTATTTCATTATTTTGTATTATTTCAGCGAACGCTGAAATATATATAAAGGATGATATTTAGCTATATATCACTATTTAGCCATATTTCAGCGTTGGCTGAAACGAGAGGATTTAGCGAATTATGATAAAAAAAACGGAATTGGCTCAGGAGTTAAAAAAATCGGCGACAACGATTCTATCTTCTACTGGTTTCATCGAAATTATAGAGAGAATATCAGACTATCCGGATTGGGCTCAAATTCGGGACGAAAAAGCCGTAGACTTTTCTATTCAGGTGGAGACAAAGGAACAAAAAAAATATTGGCTTCTTTTTG
>Ga0315280_10002984_pt1 | contig 26559 bp, 24 predicted proteins | sample YL17G06_40_MG_FD_203697 | JGI IMG/M metagenome (GOLD analysis project Ga0315280, IMG submission 203697) | Sediment microbial communities from Yellowstone Lake, YNP, Wyoming, USA - YL17G06_40 | ecosystem: Environmental > Aquatic > Freshwater > Lake > Sediment | place: USA: Wyoming | collected...
TGTCAAGGCAAAAGAGAACTAACGCACGAAAGTCCTGCGCCCCGCATATGTCGCTTTTCCGCCGAGCTCTGCTACCTTAAGTACAATCCGGCCAGAAAGGTCAAGCTGCTCACCACGGCAAGGAAAACCCCCCCTCTTCAGCGAGGCAGAGGCCGCTCTGATTCTCAATGACTGCAGGGACGGGCGGGTAAGGGAAATCTACCTGGTCCTGTTTTATACAGGCATGAGGATAGGGGAGCTGGTAAACCTCGAATGGGACGATATTGATTTCGTGAGGAGAACGATAACGATCAGGCCCAAGGACTTCTGGAAGCCGAATGGAAACGAGGTTCAGAAGGCAGCTAACAGGGCTGGGAATTCCTGACGCTACCCTTCGCACATGGCGGCACACATTCGCAAGCTAGCTGACGATGAGAACCGGGAACATAAGGGCCGTCCAGAAGCTGCTTGGCCACAAATCAATAAGAACGACTGAGATCTACTCCCACCTGAGCGACAAACACCTTCATGGCGTCGTCGGCCAACTCCCCGGCCCTGAAATGGGCGCAATTTTGGGCGCACATGCCGTTTTGCCGGAACACGCGACGGCGCAAGTCGTTGATAAGAAAGTGGTGGGCGATACAGGATTTGAACCTGTGACTTCTACCGTGTGAAGGTAGCACTCTACCCCTGAGTTAATCGCCCACTCCATTATTTTTAAATTAATTCAGCGCCGTTGTCAATTTTTCAAAACAATTCCCTTTCATCCCCATTTAGAAAAGACTGCTCACCGCTCACTAAAATTAAGGAGGGTATGGGGGACAGGTGGGGGAGGATAAAGGAGAGGGGGATTTTCTAGCACAGAATCTCAAGCCAATTCTGTTCATGGAGCCAGATCTGGTTTTTTCTTTTTTGGGAGAGGGCGTTATTTAAGAATGTAAAATTCGGAAACAGCTCTTTCCGCTTTGTTCGGTACCAGAAAAGGTCATAGATATCCCGGCCTTTGGTATATGCCCTGGTTAGAACTGCTGCCAATTTAGCTGCAAACAGCGAGGGGAGGTCATAATGCTGGAGCAAAACAGGCAAGTGAACATCGACAATTGTCTTTTCCTCTTTCCAGCCTGGAGGAGGATTCGTGTCTACCTCGATAGCAATAGGCAGTTTCTGGCTTTCCTGAAGAGTCAGGCCGGCTTCATACAATAAATCCAGGTCTTCAGAGTATCGCCGGATTCGGTGGAGGAAGCGGAGGGCTGTTCCTCCCACAAAATAAAGAGAAGTGTTGACCCCGACTTTCTGCATTAAGAAAAGAATATAATTCTGAAGATACTCTCTTAGGATATTCAGTTTTTCGTCTTTAGCCTCTTCGGTTTTTTGGAGAGCAATGTCTTTCTATGGTGTCTAGACTCTTAAATACTGAATGATCTTTTCGATGGCTTTGGCAAAGCCTTTCATGTTTGTTTTTTGGGAAAGAGATTGAAATCGACTGATGTCGAATCGGTCCAGGTTTTGAAGGCGCAATTCTCGGATCCATTCGATAGAAAATTTGTTACTCTTTAAGAAAAGATAAATCTTGTCCAGTTTGCATTTTTGTTTTAATTGACAAGAAGCTCTTTTCCTTTTATAAATAAAGTAATGGCAATCAAGAGGTGTCCTTACTGCCGGGCAATCATCGACGAAAAAGATAAATACTGCAACAATTGCGGGACTCAACTACTTTTTCCCGAGGATGAATTCATCGAAGAAGATATTCCAGGAGAAAAAATAACAGATGATGACTTCAAAGACAAAAAATTGCCCGAGGAAAAGAAGGAATTATCTGGCTCTTGCGGGGAAAAAGGAACTCAAAACGAGCAAGAACTGCAGTTTGAGAAAGAAACTAAAAAGGAGGAAGAAGCAGAGACTGAAGAAGAAGAAGAGGAGGAAGAAATGGAGGAAGAGGAAATAGAGAAAGAAGAAGCCGAAAATGAAGAAGAGGGTGAAGAGGAAGAGCAGATTGATATGGAAATTTCTGAGGAAAACGAGGGGGAAAAGCTTAAAACAGAGGAGGAGTTAGAGGAGCCTGTGACAGGTGAAGAAGCCCCGAAGATGAAAACGCCAGAGCCAGAGGAAGAAAAAGGAAAGGACTTGAAGCAGAGGCAGGATTTGACTTTTAAGACAAAAGACCTTGAGAAGATCATTTATACGGCTGAGGTAGGGAAAGAGGAAGTGGAAAGGTTCCTGGCGGCTTTTAAGGAAGAGGAGAGAGCGAAATCCGAGGCATCTGAAATTGAAGTTGGTACACCCTCCTCCGTGATCGAAGAAAAGACTTCGGAAATAGGAGAGGGACTGCCGCTTTGGGCCGACAGGATAAAAGAAAAGCCTTTCTCCGGAATTCTGGATACTTGGGTAGAAGAAAAAAAAGAAGAAACAGAATCCAGGGAGGTCGCGAGGCCAACCTCCCAGTCCCCAATCGGAATTCCTGAAGCTCCTGATCAGAAGAATTTTCAATTTGACCGAGAGGCTGAAAGAGAGGTTGCGCCTCCTTCCAGATTTGTTTTGAAGCTCAAAGCAAAAACTTTTGACCTGCTATTTATCGCCGGCGTTTGGCTTATCTCTCTTTGGCTTGCAGCCAACTCGATGGATGTCTCGCTCTTTAAGTTGATCTCTGTTTCGGCGCGATCCGTTCTGATTTATTATCTAATCCTTCTTGCCTCTTATCTGTCCCTGTTTCTTTATTTCCTCGGTGAGACCTTGGGTGACCGGCTCTTCGCTCAAGAAGAATAGCTCAGAATTTCGTCGCCCAATTTAAAATTTTTTCCCAAAAACTTTTCTTTGGCTCTTCCGTCCGAGGTAACCTGAACCGGGCTTCCTTCCACCAATATTTTCCCTTCATCGATGATGTAAGCGCGGTTGGCAATTTTAAACGTGTCGCGGACATTGTGGTCAGAGAGGATGATGCCGATGCCTTTATTTCGCAAGTTCACGAGAATTTTTTGAAGTTCGATGACGGTCAAGGGGTCAATCCCGGTGAAGGGCTCATCGAGGAGGAGAAATTTGGGCTTGAGGATGAGCGAACGGCAGATTTCAAGCCTTCTCCGCTCGCCTCCGGAAAGACTGTAGGCGGATTGTTTGGCGAGAGGAAGGAGGCCGAGTTCTTCGAGAAGCTCGCATGCAATTTTTTTTCTCTCTTCTTTGGTGTAGGGCTGAAGCTCAAGCACGAGCCTGAGATTATTTTCGACTGAAGCTTTAAGAAAAACAGAGCCTTCCTGCGGCAAATAGGTAATTCCTTTCGAAGCCCTCAAATAAGTCGTATGTTTGGAAATGTCTGATTTGTCCAGGTAAATATGCCCGCTGTTAGGTTTGATCAACCCCACCATCATCTGAAAGGTTGTGGTCTTGCCAGCTCCATTTCTTCCCAGGAGGCCTATGATTTCACCTGAATGAATTTCTACATCCACGCCATCGACAACAGGCCGGCCGCCATAAATCTTTGTTAAGTTTTCGGCCCTGAGCACTGACATTGATCGAAGCCTCCTTGTCGGTTAGAATACTAAAGGCATTTCTTTAGCCTGTCAAGACAATATGAAGCGAGTCATCAGCGCCTCCCGGAGGACAGATTTAGTGGCCTTTTTTCCGGATTGGCTTTCGCACGTTCTTCAAGCGGAAAGAGCACGTGTTTATGGACCCTCCGGCCGCACCTATGAGGTCGACTTAAGTCCGGATACTGTCCATACTTTTGTCCTCTGGTCAAAAGATTTTTCTAATCTTATCCAGAATCAGCATAACTTAAAGGAGTTACTCCAAAAATATGATCAGCTTTACTTTCATTTTTCGATCACGGGGTTGGGAGGAAGCTTCGTCGAGCCGGGGGTTCCAAGACCAGCAGGGGCGTTTCCTCAACTAGAACAATTAATCAAGATGGCGGGGATGCCGGAGCGAGTCTCTCTTCGCTTTGATCCTGTGGTGTTCTGGAAGGAAGGCAAGAAAATCGAAACAAACCTTCATTTTTTTGAAACGCTGGCGCCAAAAGCAAAAAGCGTGGGAATAAAGAATATCCGATTCAGTTTTGCCCAGTGGTACGGGAAAGCTTTGAGGCGGGCTTCGAAACATGACTTTCATTTTATTGACCCCTCCCGAGAGGATAAAAAAGAAAGAGCGCGCTACCTTGCTCAGATTGCAGCGAGCTTCGGATTGAGCTTATATGCCTGCAGCCAGAGCTTCCTCGACGAAGTCCCGGGCGTCAAACCCTCATCTTGTATCGCCGGCAGGCTTCTCGAGAAGCTTCATCCACAGCAAGAGCCTGCCTCGCGAATTAAAGATAAAAGCCAGCGCAAAGAATGTCTCTGCACAGAGTCCATCGATATCGGGAGCTACACTCAGCCTTGTCCTCATTGCTGTCTTTATTGTTACGCTAACCCCAGAATATAAATCAAAAGGGGACGGTTCTTAGAACCGTCCCTTTTTCTTCCAGAAACTGAGGTCTCAATTCCCCCTGTATCCCCCCTTTTCTAAAGGGAGGAGAAGGGGGGATTAAATTCCCAGCGACAGCCTCTCGGCCAGGGCAGGGGGCAGGTTTTGTTCGAGAATTTTTCTCTTGGTCTCCTCGATATCATACTCAAGGCGGTAGAATTTGATCAGCCGCGCTTCTGAATCATAGATGGCAAAAGCGGCCCGGGGGTTCCTGTCCCGGGGTTGCCCGACAGAACCAGGATTAATGAGGTACCTCGCGTCTTTTTCAATTTTGATCTCGTTCATCTTCCCTTCGAGGAATGTCCCCTCAACCTGGCGGTCTCGCTCCATATAGACAAAGGGAAAGTGGGTGTGCCCGAAGAAACAGATAGGTGTCTTTATTTGGGAAAAAGCCTCGGCCGCGTCAAATTCTCCAAAGATATAATAATCTTCATCGAAGGGAGAGCCGTGGCAGATGGTGATTTGTTCATTGAGGATCAGGGGGCCTTGCTTGATCCGGCTGAGAATACTTTGGTTTTTTTTCAAGAGATTTTTTTTGGTCCAGAAAATGGCGGAAGCGGCCACAGGATTAAAAGTTTGGATGGAATCTAAGCCACAAACGGCTTTGTCATGATTCCCCCGAATCATGGAAATTGGCTTGAGGTTCTGAACCTTCTGGATGACCTCATTAGGAGAAGCGCCGTAGCCCACTAAATCGCCCAGGAAAAGGTAATAATCAATCTTCTTTTTTTGAACAAATTTGAGCAAAACCAGGAGAGCTTCAAGATTTCCATGGATATCCGTGAAAACCAAATAGCGCATTTTTTCTTTTATACCATGTTTTGGAGTGATTGATAAAGTTGAGACGCGTGAAAGGAGCTTCTCACCAGCGGACCGGCAACAACATCTTTAAAGCCGAAATCCAGAGAAATAATTTTCAGTTGCTCGAATTCCTGCGGGGTGTAGTAGCGGCGGACAGGAACGGAGGCGCTCGTTGGCTGGAGGTATTGTCCAATGGTTAAGAGGTTGCAAGAGACCTGCCTCAAGTCGGATAAAGTCTGGAGTATTTCTTCTTCTTTTTCACCCAGACCCACCATTAACCCTGATTTTGTGACGGCTCCCTTCTCCTTTGCTCTTCTTAACACGTTGAGGGACCTCTGGTAGTTCTCCAGGGGCCTGTTAATCTCAGAGTAGAGCGCTTCCGGCGTTTCAAGGTTGTGGTTGACGACATCCGGCTGCGCCTGGACAATCGTATCCACTCCTTCCTTTTCTCCCTTAAAATCAGGAATAAGAACCTCGACTTTTGTTTCAGGGCTTCTCATTTTCAGGGTTCTTATCGTTTCGGCAAAAAGCGAAGCCCCGCCGTCGGCAAGGTCATCCCGCGTGACCGAGGTGATGACAGCATAGCAAAGACCAAAAGCAGCCACAGCTTCAGCGACCTGAAAGGGCTCCTGTAACGAGGGGGGTGCAGGGATTCCCTTTTTGACGGCACAGAACGCGCAACGGCGGGTACAGATATCCCCCAGGATCAAAAAAGTGGCTGTTTTTTGTTCCCAGCATTCCGCGATGTTGGGACATTTGGCGCTCTGGCAGATAGTGTGCAACTGGTGCTTTTTTAGGATGTCTCGGACCTGAAAAAAATTCTGATGGGAAGGGAGTTTTACTTTTAACCAGGCAGGTTTTTTGGCCGCTGTTTCAGCCTCGGGATGAAAAGCCTTCTTCCTTTTTGTTGCAGGAATCATCGAGGAAAATGAACTCAACGAATGAATTATTCCAATCGAGGAGAGTAAAAGGTCCTAATATTCGAATTCTTTTTCTCTTTTGATCCGCCGTCTCATCCGCTTCCGTGCTTGAGCTTGCTTCATGCGTCTTTTTTCGCCGGGCTTAAAATAGACAGAGTGCTTTTTGATTTCTTTGATGATCGCTTCTTGTTGAACCCTTCTCTTAAACCTTTTGAGAGCACTCTCTAGTGATTCGCCCTCTTCAACAACAACAAATGCCACTACCTTTCACCTCCAATCTGTTGGAAAGTCGGTGGTTTTATACCTGAAGAACCGCCTCTTGTCAAGATAATTTAATTTCGCATCCGCAAACTCCATCCTTATCCAGGAGATAGAGATGCTCTCAAATTTCGTTAAATCCGATGCGCAATCCAAGCATGATTTCAGCCGTAGGGGCTGGCTGGTAGGAGTTGCCGTCCGGGTCGGGTTCGGTGAAGGCGTAGTATTCGACGCCGAAGATGTTGCGGCCGGAGAGCATGATCTCCCACGGCATCCCGGCCATCTCGAACTTGTAGCCGAGCCGGACATGGACGAGAGTGCAAGGGTCGGTGCGGCCATAGCCGTTGGGGAACACCCTGTTCGTCGAGTCGATGTACCAGGAGCTCACGTATTCAAGGGCGGCGCCGGCCGTCAACGCGGGCGTGATCTTGTATTCGGCGTCGAGATAGAGCTGGTGCTGGGGAGAGTTCGGCAGCCATGTTCCTTTGTAAGTGACTCCCGCATCGAGTGTCTGGACAGAGTCGTACTTGAAGTGGGAATAGGTGTAAGCCAGCCTCAAGGCCAGGGGCTCGATGGGATACCAAGCGAGGAACGTCTCCAGGCCGTAACGGTCGGTCGAGCCGACGTTCCCGTAGAACGTCTCGAGCGGCCGCGAGGCCATCCTGTACCGGCCGAAATCATGGTCTGTGGCCAGATGAAAGAGGGCGACGTCGTAGGTGAGCGAGTAGCTGATCGAGCCGCGCGCGCCGACCTCCTCGCCGTTCGAGGTAGCCGAGACGAGCTGGGTGTTGTATCCGCCCAGCGCATACGGGTTGTTGACCAGCTCTTCGGTGCCCGGCGGCAGGAAACCGGTACCCCAGCTCGCATAAAGACCGAAATCGGACAGCGGATTCCATGTCACGCCGAGCCGGCCAGTCGCCTTCTCGAACGAGGCGTTTCCCGAGAGATCGATCCCGCCGGCTTGGAGATGATCATCCAGCTTGTTCGTGACCTGGTCATAGCGGAGGCTCAACGACACGCCCCACTGAGGGCCGAGCTCGACCCGGTCGAGGACGAAGACGCCCGCGCCGCTCTGGGACATCGTCTGGTCGGAGAGGATCTCGGGCCCTTCGACGGCGTTGCCGAGGTTGGGATGCTTTAATTCGGCGATCGTCTGCCAGCCGAAATCCGCCCCAACGCTCAGATGGTTCTTGAGCCAGCCTTCACCCGCGTTGTGGTTGAGCTGGAGCGAGAGGCCGGGGGTGTCGTAGTCGCGGTGGATGAGCGAGGAGGGAACGGACTCCGTGTACTTGGTATGGCGGAAATAAGCTGTCAGCGCCAGGTCCATGTTCGCACCCAGGGCGATCGAGCCCGTAACGCCGCCTGTGAATCGGCCCGTTTTCTGGTACTCGTTGTACGTGTAGGAGTCGGGATTGGCTTTCTTGCGCAGTACGCTCGGGTCGGCGCTGAACCAGTCGAGGTTGAGGCCCTCGGCGTTCTCATTGAAGAATTCGGTCCAACCGAGGATGGCCGTGAACTTGACCGTCGGCGCCACGTTGAAGCGGAACTTGCCGTAGAAATTGTCGGCCCAGAACTTCGTGTGATCGCGGTAGCCGTGGCCCGACAATCCCGATCCGGACAGGCGATAGTTCATCGGGCTGGCCGTTCCGCCCGCCTCGGCCAGGCCCTTGTAGAAGTTATAGGATCCGCCCGAGAAGAAACCTGTCCCGGCGATCGGCTGGGGGCCGCCGTCGCGGGTCAGGATATTCAGGATGCCGCCCGAGGAGCCGCTGCCGTAGAAGGCCGCGGCTGGCCCTCGCAGCACCTCGATCCGTTTCACGGTCGCCCAGTCGAGATCGAAGAAATCGGAGACAAACCCCGACGGGTCGTTGAGCGGAATCCCGTCGACGAGCGTCTTGATACCGCGCGTGCCTCGCTCGGTCAGGATTCCCTGACCGCGAATTGAAAGGTGGACTCGCTCGCCGTCAGCCTGGTTGTCCACTTTCACGCCCGGCGCGAGCTTCAATGCCTCGTCGATGGCAATCGTCCGCGGCATGGTCTGCAGGATCTGAGTCTCGACGACCGTGGTCGCGGCCGGATTGGCTTTGAGCGCAATTTCTACGCGGGGCGCCGTGACCACAATTTCAACATGCTGCTCAGGCTGGGCAGCCGTTTGGTCCTTTTTTTTAGTTTCCTGGTCGGAGTTTTTTTGTTCCCGGGAGGGGTTGGATTTTTCCCCTGCTTTTTTTTCAGAGGGTGCTCCAGGCGCGGCCGCAGCCAGTGAGAAGATAAACATGATGCAGAAAAAGAGCAAAAAGACTTTTTTGATAGAGACTTGGGTCATAAGATAACCTCCCTATGTACGAGAAACTTCAACTGTTCTAAAAATCGGCGCGATGTCCACTGGAATATCGGCGAGCTTTTCGATCATTTGCTTCGTGATGTTATCCATATTGCGGTAGCGATCGATGAACTTGCGGACATTATCATAGTTCCCGTCCCCTTCCAGGACCAGAAACTGCCGGGCCAGCTCGCGGACGGCGTCCTTGATCTTGCCAAAATCGACTTTGAACTTCTTTGCTACCGGGTCATAGACGAAGGCTCCCTTTTCCCTGAGGAAATTGAACTGGAGCAATGTGCCCAGCCCATGGGCTTCTGTGGCTCCAAAACGCAATGCCCGGAAGATTCCGGCTAAATAAGTCGTGTAAGCTTCCTTTTCTTTTTCTACGGGAAACCAACCTTTCTCAATCAGAAAAGGGACATGATAAAGCCCGACAATGTCTGCTTTAGCCTCTTCGATCGCAGAGTTGAGGTCTTTGAGGGCTTTGTTGACGGTCGTTTTTGTCCCGTCAGGCAGAGTAACATAATTCACGCCGAGCGCATGACAGATTTCATGGAGGATGGTTTCATTGAAATAAGCGTCGAAGGACACGAGCTTTGTATCTTCAGCAGAGAGAACGCGCTCCGAGATGGGGAGCAAAGATTTGTTGAATTTCGCCTCCATCACATTTTTGAGAAAGACTTTTTTGGTGCCTTTCTTTTCCCTGACTTTCTCATCGTTGGGCAGGACAAAAGCAGAAGTCTGGATTCCGGCCTTGGCATCGCCCGCTGTGAAGACTTCGCTAACGACATTGAGAGGAGATTCCAGGCTTCCGACTTTCTGGTCCTTGTATTTCTGTTCCACGGGAAGATTTCTCTGCATCTCATCCAGGAAGCTCAGATATCCTTTTATTTTTTTCATCTCTTCCCGGTCATTGAGGTAGACATAGCTTTCGTAAGAGGCTTTGAGGCCGCAGAGGCTATCCTCGTAAACTTCATAGGGACCGATTACGATCTCCACTAAGTTATCTTTGAGGTCAATCCAGTCACAGTCGCTTTGGAAGTAGTCGTTAGCGAGCAAATCTTGAGCGCGCCGGGAAAGATATTTTTTAAGAGATTCGTTGGTAGTGAGCTCAGCGGCTTCTCTTAAGTATTGGGCAATGGATTCCAGGTCTCCTTTGTATTCGATATTGTAAGGGACCGCCACCAGTTTTCCATTTTCCCTTTTGATGACCGTAAAAGAACTTTCGAATGATTCTTTGATTTCAGGATGCTGCGCTACGTAATTTTCGAATTCTTGTTTGGTCAAGTCAGGGGGATAGAAGCCGGCTCCCGCAGGTTTTTGAGAAGTTCCAATAAAGGGCTTATTCTCATCCTGACGGTCAAACGGGCCGAAGTTAATTTTGAGAAATCTCAAGTAATCCTGGTCAGCGGGGTCTGCGCTTTTTTCGAGCTCTTCTTTGAGAGCAAGGCCCGGAGGGTAGGCTTGCTTCCAGAAAATAGTGTCAATGCCCTTGGCGGCAAGAACAAGCTTTTCAAGCACTTTGGTGTCTTCAGCGCTCAGACGAGTCTTATCAAAAGTCATTTCAGTTGGGGAGTATTTGGCTAAGCGCTCCTTGATGTCCGGAAGTTTTGCGAGTTGAGTCATCGTCTTCGCCTCCTCGGCTTTCTTGGCTTTGCAGCCAAATGAAAAACCAACTATGAAAACTAGGATGATTGCCATAACCATTGCTAACCGGCTTTTTTGATAACCCATTCTGAACCTCCTTAAATTTTAGTGAGCAGTGAGCGATAAGCACTTTTTAGAATTTTGTTTTTTAACTCCTCACTGCTCACTCCTCACGGACTTTATATCCTGCTTTTCTTATACACGCTATGGCGCCGATCCGCATCGGCTCGATCAAAGGAACCACAAGATCTTTTTCTTTTAAAACCAGCGGAACCTCTGTGCAACCCGCCATCAAAGCTTCTGCCCCTTCCCGGATAAGCTTCCGGGCAACATCAAGAACTATCTTCTTGGGACGGCCGGCGACAACCCCTGCTTTAATTCCCCTTTTTCCAAAAATAGCTTCCATCACTTTTTTCTGATCGCGAGCAACGGGAACAATGACTTCAATTCCTTTTTTGGCAAAGGCATTGTGAATAATTTTTGATTGGACTGTTCCCGTTGTTGCAACGAGTCCCACTTGAGTCAATCCCGGAAATTTCTTTTTAACATAAAGAGCAGTCTCTTCTAAAAGGTTAATGAAAGGAATTCTTGCCTTAGCTCCAAGCTGAGGAAGAAAGTAGTGAGCCGAGATGCAGGGAATGACCACAAAATCGGCTCCAGCGCGCCGCAGAGCTCTGGCACTTTCTAAGAGCAGGGGAAGCGGACTTGGCCCTCTTTGGAGAATAGCCTCCGACCTGGGAGGGATCTTGGGGTTGCTGTAAATCAGAACTTGGACGTGGTCCTGGTCTTTTGTGGCTCGGGTGTTTTTGATGATCAGATCAAAAAAGCAGGAAGTAGCTTCCGGTCCCATCCCGCCCAAAATTCCGATTGTTTTTTTCATTCGGTCCGCTCCATTTTCATGAGTTCTTTCAATTTTTCAAGGGGAAACGCTTCTGCGACATGCCCGTCTTTCCCTTCCATTCTTTGGGCTTTGAACAAGGAATTGAGGATGGCTTCTTCCGAAGCTTCGGCAGCGGCTAGAAAGAGGGGAGACATCTGGTCATTTCTCAGAACTGTGATTTGCTGCAAGGGCGAAGAAGATTGATAGGCAATTCTTAACTCTTTGGCTGTGGAGAAGGCAATCGCATAATCGCCGCTCGCATTAGAATAGAAACCGCCGGTCCGGGCAATGCCGAGGAGGGCTCTTTTCGCCAGACGTTTCAGGTTGCGGCTATCGAGCGGTGCGTTTGTAGCCACCACAATCAGGCACGAACCCTCAGACTTTGGCTCGATTTCTTTTTGCAGGTAGTAAGTTCCGAGCTTCACTCCGGCAGGGAAGCCGTTGATCATCAGAACCCCGCCATGATTTGTTTGGACCAGGACGCCAACTGTATAGCCGCCTCGCGATGATGGCAGACGACGGGAGGAAGTCCCGATGCCGCCTTTGAAATCATAGCACATGGTTCCAGTCCCAGCACCCACAGCCCCCTCTTCGACTGGCCCTGTTTTTGCCTTTTGAATGGCTTCAAGGACATGACCTTTTTTGACATGCCTTCCCTGGATGTCGTTCAGCCAGCCGTCGTTTGTCTCTCCCACCACAGGGTTCACAGATTCGACTTTTCTATTCTGGGGAAGGGAAAGAGTGTAATCGATCAGGGCGTCGGCTGCTGTCGGGACACTCAAAGTATTGGTGAGAATGATGGGGGTCTCGATGTTTCCTAATTCATCCACCTGAGTGTATCCCGTCAATTTTCCAAAGCCGTTGGCAATGCAGATGGCGGCCGGGACTTTTTCCTGAAAAATGTTTCCGTCGTGGGGCAGGATGGCAGTGACTCCCGTCCGGATATTTTTTCCTTCGATGAGTGTCACCTGGCCGACTTTAACTCCTTCGACATCCGTGATGGCGTTGAGAGGACCAGGCTCCAATATTCCGATTTTGATCCCGAATTCTCTGACGCGCGGTCTTCCTTCGGAGGAGAGAAATAGAGTATTCAAGGTAAAGAAAAGAAACGATATGATTCCTATGCTTTTCATCTCTTGTTCCTTAATGATAAGTCAAGAAAATTCATTTTAAAATATCATACTTAAGCATTGCTTAAAGAGCAAATCCTAACAATTCCAGATGGGGACAAATTTTTTTCTTCTGTCAAGACGGTGGATTCCTTCCTCTTGAGCTGCTTTCACGGCTTCATCATATTCGGCTCTGGTGATTGTGCGGCCCAAGGGTGAGCTGGCTCGAATTTTTCCGCAGGGATGGTACTGGTCCATGATATTGACATAAGTGTCCGGAGAGATTTCAGATGCCAGAAAGCGCATCACTTCTTGAGTGCCGGCTAGCCGCTCAGGAAGGATAAGGTGCCTGACGAGCATGCCTCTGAGGGCTATTCCTTTCGCATCGAAGACAAGGTCGCCGACCTGGCGATGCATCTCTCTAAAAGCAGCTTTTGCTTTTTCGGGATAGTCTCGGGCATTCGCGTATTCCTGAGCCGCCTCGCTCGTTGAAAATTTAAAGTCGGGCATGTAGATATCAATAACGCCGTCTAAAAGCTTTAAGGTTTCCACAGCATCATAGCCTCCTGTGTTATAAACAAGCGGCACCGAAAGCCCTTTGGCGATGGCTAATGGAAGGGCTTTTAGAATTTGGGGAACGTAATGGGTCGGGCTGACGAAATTGATATTGTGGCAGCCGAGGCGCTGGAGTTCCACCATCATCCCGGCCAGCCGCTCAAAAGAAACTTCCTGTCCTTCACCCAGGTGGCTGATAGAATAATTCTGGCAGAAAAGGCACCGGAGGTTGCAGTGAGTGAGAAATATTGTACCTGAGCCATGCAGTCCGACGAGAGGGCTTTCCTCTCCAAAATGGGGAGAGTAAGAGGAAACTTCAGGAAGGTATCCTGCCCGGCAATTGCCTTTTTCCCCTTTGAGACGGTTCACCCCGCAACTGCGGGGACAGAGAGCGCAGTTCTCAAGAATCTGGAGGGCTTTTTCAATCTTTTCTGGGAAAAGGTTTTCGCGATAAGTTCGAAGGTAAGCAGGCTCAAAATCTTTTATTGGTGTTTCCATCAAAATTTCGGCAGGAATTATAGCATAAAATCAGATCGAATCTCCCTTTTCTAAAGGAAGCGATAGCATCTTTTTTCCCGTAATGATTATCAAGTTTGAAAGAATGGGTCCTGTCCAGGCGCGTCCCCGTCCGTCCTCGCTAAAGACCCCCCCACCCACCACCATTCGCTGCGGGCGGACGGGGACTAGCGCCTCGCCACCAATTCTTTCTTTAGTGTACTCACCCATCGCGGGGAAAAAGATGCATCCCCAGATGATCAACCCCGGAAATGCTTCCATCTCCAATTCTATGATAAAGGGGCTTTGCAAAGGGCTTGGCTCCCCGCTCCGATCGGCGGCCTGAGAGACCCATCTTCCTCGGCTCCTCCGGCCCAAGGCTCCAGGCAAATCTATCTTATTTTGGGGACAAAAAAAATCAATTTGTCCCCAAAATCACTTGCGGTAACCCATCCTTGGAGCCTTGGCCCGAAGGAGGCCTACGGCTACCCTCGTCAGACGGGCTCTCAGGCTGATCTCCGCAATGGTCGCTGCAGCCCTTTTCAAAGCCCCTTTATCACAGACTTTGGGATGCTTCCTTATGATATTGCTATCATCAAAGTTGGGTGGCGCGGCGGAGGAGCCGTGACAGGACCCTATTCCTGATCATAGCCATTACGGAGAAGGAAATGCTTCGCCCCTTTTCTAAAAGGGAAAAAGGGAGATTGTACTTGAAATGCAGAGCCCCTCTAAGGTATATAACCAGGAAAAAGATGGAGACGAAAAACAAAGAGTTGTTCTTGACCATGCCCCGCTTGAATCAAATTCCATATCTAGTTCATGGGTTTGGAACTGCAGGATGGAAAGAATCCGATTTTAAAAGAAAAAAACAAGGGGAGAACTTTAAGCCCGTTTTTCTCAAACAGATTCATTCAGACCGCATTCATTTTATTGACAAAGTCCCCTCCAAAAAATTAGCAGGCGATGCCCTGGTTACCTCTCTTCCCTTCCTCCTTCTCACTATCAAAACAGCGGATTGTCTTCCCGTGCTCATCGTTGATGAGCAGCGCCGAGTGATTGCAGCTGTCCACTGCGGCTGGAGAGGGACAGTGAAAAGAGTCTTAGAAAAAGCCATTAAAGGATTAAAAGAACATTATGGGAGTAGCCCCTCCACCCTCCTTGTGGCTTTCGGTCCCTGCATCGGTCCCAAGTGCTATGAAGTGGGTGAGGATGTCCGGCAGAGCTTTGCCGAAGCAGAGTTTCCAGATTGCATTTTTCGGCGGCATCCCGAACATCCCGGAAAATATTTTTTGGATTTGAGAGAAGCCAACTTGTTGCAGCTTAGAAGCCAAGGAGTGCCGGAGAAAAATATCTATGTAGTGGACAATTGCACCCACTGTTCTAATATCTACTATTCCTATCGGAGAAATAAAAATAAGAAAGCACGGATGCTGAGTTTTATCGGGCTCTCATTCTAGTTGCTTTTTCAGATTATTTTTTTTATTCTTTTATCGCTATGGAAAGAATCTATTCGGATATCCAGCTGCCTGATCTTTCTTTATATAAAAAAGGGAAAGTTCGGGACGTCTATGAAGTCGAGGACAAACTCCTGATTGTTGCCACCGACCGCATCTCAGCCTTTGATTTTGTCCTGCCGTCGCTTATTCCCGGCAAAGGAAAAGTCCTGACTCAGCTTTCCAAGTTTTGGTTTGAGTATACATCGCTGGTCTGTCCCAATCATGTGATTTCGACCGAGGTTGATGATTTTCCGCCTGTTCTTCACAAATATGGGGAGATCCTGGATAAGAGGTCGATGTTGGTCAAAAAAACAGAGGTGGTTCCTGTGGAATGCGTGGTCCGGGGATATCTCGCAGGTTCGGGATGGAAAGAATACAAAGAGACCGGCAAGATCAGCGGCCTTAAGCTCCCGCCAGGCATGAGAGAGGCGGAAAGGCTTGAAGAGCCGATCTTCACTCCTGCCACCAAGGCTGAAGAAGGACATGACCTGAATATTTCTTTTAAAGAAATGCAGAAGATCGCAGGGAAAACGCTTTCCGAAAAGATCAGAAAGGTAAGCCTGGAACTCTATCAAAAAGCATCCCTCTACGCTCTGTCAAGAGGGATCATCATTGCGGACTCGAAGTTTGAGTTTGGGTTGCTGCCGAAAGGACTGCTCCTGGTTGATGAAATTTTCACCCCGGATTCCTCTCGGTTCTGGCCTTTAGCCAGCTATGCGCCGGGCAAAGGCCAGCCGAGTCTGGACAAGCAATACGTCCGGGATTATCTGGAGAGCATAGACTGGGATAAGAAATCCCCTCCTCCGCCATTGCCCCCGTTGATTGTGGAGCAAACGGCAAAAAAATATTTTGAAATCTATCGCCTGCTGACGGGGAAAAAGGAGCTTTGATGGACGGAAGAATCGATCTCCATATCCATTCCAACAAAAGTTGTGACGGGGATTTTTCTCCTTTCCACATTGTTCAAATGGCCAAAGCCAATGGCTTCAGAGCTATTTCGATTTCCGATCACGACACAGTGGCAGCCTATCCAGAGGCTTTGGAATTTGGCGAAAAAGCAGGAGTGGAGGTCATCCCCAGCATTGAATTCACGACGCTTTTTGACGGCCGGGAATTTCATGTCCTTTTGCCTTTTGTGAACTGGAAGAGGAGAGTTGTTTCGCGCCTCACCCGGAAGGTGTCTGAATCGAGGCTCGCAGAGGCAAAGGAGCGCGTTTCGAAGCTCCAACAGCTCGGGTTTGACATTACCTGGAAAGAAGTCCACGAGAAATCTCCTTCGAGCCCGCCCCTCGGAGTTAAAATTGCCCAAGTGCTGCTCGACAAAGCCGAGAAATCCGGGAAGGAAAAAGAGCCTCCTTGGGGTAAGTATTTCACCGAGGAAAATTGGCCTTTCGCCCCTTATCATTTTTACCGGGATTTCTTCCAGGAAGGAAAGCCTGCCTTTGTCCCCAAAAAGCATATCAGCATCTACGAGGTCCTGGACACACTTCCCGAAACTGAGGGCGTGGCTGTCCTCTCTCATCCGGGAGCTTATTTTCAGCAGACGACCAAAAAGGACGTGGCAACCCTAAAAGAGAGAGGTCTCAAAGGATTAGAAGTCTACACCTTTTATCATGACGCTGAGCAGATCAAGCTTTATCTGGCAATTGCAAAGGAGCTGGACCTTGTTCCCACAGCGGGCTCTGATTTTCACGGCCGGATAAAGCCTCATGTGGCATTTGGCTCACTCCAAAACGGCGAATACTGGATGGTCGAGGAGCTAAAAAAAAGGAGGGGATGAATGGGATTAAACTGGTTTGACTTCTTTTTAATCGCTGTGCTGCTTATAACCCTGATTCTTGGATTTATCAAGGGCTTGATCAGGCAGGTCATCGGAATTCTGGCTGTGGTGGGAGGACTCATTTTAGCCAGCCTCTATTATTCTCGTGCTGCCAAGGTTTTCTATTGGCTGGTCGCGAATGAGCTCTGGTCAAACCTGCTGGGATTCATCATCATTTTCATCGCCGTCCTGATCATTGGCTGGCTGATTGGCCTTCTCTTTTCTAAACTGATGAAAGGCCCCTTCAAATTTCTTAATCATTTTTTAGGCGGCATTTTTGGTTTGCTGAAGGGAATTCTCATCTGCGGGGTCATCATTTTTGCCTTTTTAGCCTTCCCCGTCGATAAGCGAGCCTTAAAAGAATCCCGATTGGCTCCCTATTGCTACAAAACGACTCGGGCTGCAGTCATCCTTATTCCCCAAGAGTTCAGGGAAAGACTCAAGGCAGCCTATCATGAAATCGTGGTGAATGTGGGGAAAAATGGACAAAAAGTTTGATGAACTCAACCTCCATCAGAAAATGGAGCTCATAATTAAAGAAATGGTAGAGAAGGAGCTCGAGTTGAAGGATGCTATGAGAGAATTCGAGAAGATTTACATAGAATTCGCCTTGAAAAAATACAAAGGAAACAGGTCAAAAATGGCCAAAGCGCTGGGACTCCACAGAAATACTCTCCACAACAGGGCTAAGCTCTTAAAAATCAAAAAATTTTAGCACTCTCCCATCGAGACTGCTAATTTTTCATCTTTTTCTCTTGACAAAAGGGCTCTTCAACATTATATTAGCAATCTATCGGTATATTTGCTAAAAAACAATTTTCAAAAAGGAGGTCTAAATGAAGGTTAAACCTTTACACGACAGAGTTCTTCTAAAAAGAGTAGAAGAACAAGAAGTCAAAAGAGGAGGGATCATCATCCCAGACACAGCCAAGGAAAAACCCCAGGAAGCTCTCGTTATCGAAGTGGGAAAAGGCCGTGTCAATGATAAGGGAGAGGTTATCCCTATGGACGTTAAGAAAGGTGATAAGGTCCTGATCGGTAAGTACAGCGGCACAGAAGTGACGATTGATGGTGTGGAGCACATTATCGTTAAGGAAGAAGAGATCTTAGCGAAGATCACCTGATTTTAAAAAGGAGGAAATATGGCAAAACAAATTGTACTTGGTGATGAAGCCAGACATTCGCTCTTAAAAGGAGTCAACATTCTGAGCAATCTGGTTAAAGAGACATTGGGGCCCCGGGGAAAGAATGTCGTGCTGGATAAAAAGTTTGGATCCCCGACCAGCACCAAAGACGGCGTCACTGTGGCCAAAGAAGTCGAGCTCAAGGACCATCTGGAGAACATGGGAGCTCAGCTCGTTAAAGAAGTCGCTTCGAAAACCTCGGATGTGGCTGGCGACGGGACAACTACCGCGACAGTCTTGGCTCAAGCGATCTACAGTGAAGGGTTGAAGTACGTCACAGCCGGCGCCAATCCCAACATGATTAAGAAGGGAATCGACAGAGCTGTGGATGAGGTTGTGAAAGAGTTCAAGAAATTGAGCCGGGAGGTGAGCGGTGAGATGATTGCCCAGGTCGGCGCGATCTCAGCCAACAATGATGAATCCATCGGCAAAATTATCGCAGAAGCCATGGACAAAGTTGGCAAAGATGGTGTGATCACTGTCGAAGAAGCCAAAGGCTTGGAAACCACCATGGAGATCGTCGAAGGCATGCAGTTTGACCGCGGCTATCTTTCTCCCTATTTCATCACAGACCCCGACCGGATGGAGTGCGTTCTTGAGAATCCTTTAGTTCTTCTCCATGAGAAGAAGATCAGCAATTTGAGGGAACTCCTGCCTTTGCTTGAAAATGTGGCCAAGATGGGCAAACCCTTACTGGTGATTGCTGAAGAAGTAGAGGGTGAAGCTCTGGCGACATTGGTTGTCAACAAACTCAAAGGGACTTTCCTCTGCTGCGCTGTCAAAGCTCCCGGGTTTGGCGACAGACGAAAAGCCATGCTCGAGGACATTGCCATCCTGACTGGCGGGAAAGTCATTACCGAAGACATCGGCGTCAAGTTGGAAAATGTGGGCCTCGATTGGCTGGGCGAATGCAAAAAAGTTGTAATTGATAAAGATAACACCACTATCGTCGAAGGGGCGGGGAAAGAATCGGATGTTCAGGCGCGAATCAAACAAATCAGAACCCAGATTGAGGAAACCACTTCGGACTATGACCGCGAGAAACTCCAGGAAAGATTGGCCAAGATGGTGGGCGGTGTGGCTCTGATTAAGGTTGGCGCTGCTACCGAGACTGAACTCAAGGAGAAAAAGGCAAGACTTGAGGACGCCATGCACGCCACCAAAGCCGCTGTCGAGGAAGGAATTGTTCCCGGTGGCGGAGTGGCTTTATTGAGAGCCCAGAAAGTCCTTGATGGATTAAAGTTTGAAGGCGACATGCAGATCGGTATCAATATTATCAAGAGAGCGTTGGAAGAACCTTGCCGTCAGATCGCCAACAATGCGGGTTGGGAAGGCTCTGTGGTTGTCGAAAAAGTTAAGGAAATGGAGCAGGACATGGGATTCAACGCGCTCACGGAGAAATTCGAAGACATGATCAAATCCGGAATTCTGGATCCCACTAAAGTTGTGCGCATCGCTCTCCAGAATGCCTCGAGCATCGCCGGTCTGCTCTTGACCACCGAGGGATTGGTCACAGAAATTCCTGAAGAGGAAAAAGCACCGAAATACCCTACTCCTCCGGGCGACATGTACTAAGATAAAAGCGGCCCGTGACCTTGGAGTGTCATTGCGAGGAGCGCAGCGACGAAGCAATCTCATGGGAAATTGTTAAGATCCCCACGCTTCGCGGGCGATGACATTTGATGGTGAATTAAAGGGGGACGGTTCTGAGAACCGTCCCCTTTTTTATTTTTTTCGCCGCTTTTCTGTGCTATATTGAGCTGAATGCTCAAGTTTTTTGACCGCTACATAATCCGAGAGATTATTCCTCCCTTTTTTATAGGTTTTCTGATTTATACTTTTGTTCTTTTAATGAATCAGATTCTTCTCCTGTCTGAGCTTTTTATCACCAGAGGTGTTTCGTTCAAAGTCGCAGTCGACATCTTTGTTTATCTCATCCCTTCGATCCTGGCCTTCACGGTGCCTATGGCTGTGCTCATGGGAATTCTGGCCGGGTTAAGTCGCCTTTCTTCGGATTCAGAAGTTGTGGCCTTCAAGACTTTAGGAATTAGCTACAGGAGGCTTCTGAAGCCCATTCTCCTCTTTTCTCTGGGCGGATGGCTCCTGACCTCTTATTTGGCGCTTTATTTAGCTCCCCATGCCAACTACAAATGGGTTCAAACTTTAACCAAATCGCTCCTGACCAAAGTCCAGTTTCGGGTTTATCCGAGGGAGTTCAATGAGTCTATCCCCAACATCGTCCTTTTCATCCAGGATATTCGCCAGGACAGAAATTGGGAGAATATCTTCGTTTATTCTTCGACTTCTCCTGAAGAGCCGAGAATGATTCTGGCTCGAAGCGGGAAATTGAATTTCTATCCGGAGATGAAACGGGCAACCCTCGAACTCTTTGATGGAACCGTTCATTCGGTACCTCTCGCCGAACCTGAAAAATACAGGATGACCTCTTTCAAGCACCTCGTGGAAGATATCAACGTGGAGAGTCTTTTCTCTTCCTATTCCAGCGAGAAACGGGTGAGAGAAAAAGATATCAAAGAGCTTCTCGTAGAAATAAAAGTCATTGAGCAGGACTTGGTTCAACTCGAAAAGAATAAAAAGGGAATCCTGCTCGGAGGAAGAAAAAAAGGAGACCCCCGGCCGAAAGAAATTTCGCTGTCTTATCAGCAAAGAAGCAAAGACTATCGTTCTCACTGGATCGAGGTTCATAAAAAATTCGCGCTTCCGTTTGTTTGCTTGATTTTTGGCTTTTTAGGCCTTCCTCTAGGCGTTTCCACAAAAAAAGGAGGCAGGAGCAGCGGCTTTACCATCAGCTTGGGGATCATTCTCCTTTACTATATCCTGATTACGGGAGGGGAGAAGATAGCCATGGACGGCCGAATTTCTCCGTTCATCGGAATGTGGGGACCCAATTTTATTCTCCTGGTGGCCGCTGCTTATCTTTTTGCGAAAACGCTGAAGGAGACTCCTCTTTTTTCAAGCTTTGCCCGCTTTTTTAAAAAAAGGGAAAAGATGGCCTCCCCTACAAAAATCAAATTCTTGTCCTTGAAGTTCCCGCGCCTCTCGTTGCGCTTCCCCAATATTCTAGACCGCTATACCATCCGGAAATATCTGGCGATTTTTTCTCTGGTTTTTCTGAGTTTATTATCCATTTCGGTGATTGTCACTTTTTTCGAGCGGATTGATAACGTCTATGAGCATAACAAATCCATCCTTCTTTTATTTAAATACATCCAATACAGTATTCCTGAATTTATTCATTATATTCTCCCCGTCACCGCACTGACCACAACTCTCTTGGCGTTGGGACTCTTAACCAAGTTCAATGAAGTTACGGCCATGAAGGCCTGCGGCATCAGCGTCTACCGCCTGATCGTTCCTGTAGTCCTCATGGCTGTCCTCGTCAGTGTTTTGTCCTTTTATCTCCAGGAGCGAATTCTTCCCTACTCCAATAAAAAAGCTGAGGAAACTTGGAATAAAATCAATGATCGGCCTCCCCGCACTTATACGGATTTGAACCGGCGGTGGGTCTTGAGCCGGGAAAAAGATAGAGTTTATCATTACAGCTATTTTGACACCGGAGCGGCTGCGTTCAGTCCCCTTTCAATTTATGACATTGACCTTGCATCCTGGTCTTTGAAAAAAAGAATCTATGCGGAAAAAGGGTATCTTACGGGAGAAAAACTCTCTTTGAAAAATTGTTGGGTCAGGACCTTTGTTCAAGAGAAACCAGTCAGCTTTGAGCAAAAAGGGGAAATGGAATTAGCCGGGGTTGAAAGCAAGAGCTATTTCCTCAAAGAGTGGAAAGAACCTTCCCAGATGAATTATCTCGAGCTGAGGCAGTATATCCGAGAAATTGCAGAAATGGGCTTTGAGACTACAAGATTCAAAGTGGATTTGGCCTATAAAATATCTTTTCCGCTGGTCTCGTTGATCATGACTCTCCTCGGAATCCCTTTTGCTTTTTCGATGGGAGAAAGGGGGACTTTAGTGGGCATTGGTCTGAGCATTGTCATTGCTATGGTCTATTGGGGAACCATCGGCGTTTTCAAAAGCCTTGGCTATGTGAATTTTTTAAATCCATTCTTAGCAGCTTGGGGGCCCAATTTGATCTTTGGGTTGCTGGGGCTCTATTTGATATTCAGGCTGAGAACATAACCTGGATTATTTATGAATAATGCAGGCTGATTACATTTTATACTTGCCAAAATCCTCAGGCTTTAAATTCTCCAGCCATTTCTTGAGTTTCTCCGAACTTTCCAAGGTCTCATCAAATTTGAGGCTGTGAGCTTTGCTGACAACTGAGTCTTCGACAAAAATGGGAGAGTTCATCCTCAGGGCCAGGGCGATCGCATCGGAGGGACGGGAATCGATGATCAAAGGCTTGTCTTTGTGGCGACAATGGATCAAAGCGTAAAAAGTATTGTTCCGGACATCGTTGACAACGATCTTGTCGACGGAGATATCGAGCTTGTTCAAAAAATTTTTCATCAGGTCGTGGGTCATGGGGCGAGGCGTTGAAATATTTTCGATAGTCAGGGCGATGGCATTGGCTTCGAAAACTCCAATCCAGATGGGTAGAATCCTTTCACTCTGGATATCTTCGAGGACAACAATCGGCATCTTGGAGATCGGGTCCACGACTAAGCCCTTGATTTTCATTTCGATTTCCATGGTTTTTCTCCTCGCCTTACTCTATCTAATATAAAGCGGGCGGGGGGGATTGTCAAGAAAACTACAAAGAAGCGAAGCATCTTTTTTCTGTGAGAGCCATGATCAGGAATAGGGTCCTGTCACGGCTCCTCCCCGTCCGTCCTCACCTCCGCTCCCGCAAGAGACCGCAAAGGAAATGATTCAAGCGCCGTGAGGCTCCGGGCGGGTGGGGAGCCCCTCCGCCGTGCCACCCAATTTTGATGACAGCTATATCATCACAGAAAAAAGATGCTTCCCTTTATCCCCAAAATCACTTGCGGTAACCCATCCTCGGAGCCTTGGCCCGAAGGAGGCCTGCGGCTACCCTCGTCAGACGGGCTCTCAGGCTGATCTCCGCAATGGTCGCTGCAGCCCTTTTCAAAGCCCATTTATCACGGAATTGGAGATGCTTTCACAAAGAAACGAGAAAAGCTCGAAATGACCTTCAAAACAGGCTGAGCTGGCCGTTTGTTTCTTGGGCTTCCTCTTCTTTTTCAAAGAGACTGATGATTCCGTAAACGCCGTCATGCCCTGGCACAATCTTGACTGCTCCCTTTCTCATCCTCTCAACTCCAAAGCCAACTTTTTCGGGCTGGAGCCGGTTCAAATCGGCGATCGGAATCTCGGTCAGAATTCTTTGCTCGTTTCCAAACTCGTGGATAAAGTGAAAGTAAATATCCCACACGCTTTGGCACTCCGCTGTTTTTTCGATCGCCTCGGCGACGATTTCGTTGAACGGGATGAGATTCTTGAAAGGAATTTTAGAGGGAGGCCTGACTCCTTCTTCCCGGTCCGCGAGCTCTTCCACTCGGTGCATAACGCCGATGGTCAGCCTTTTTCCACATTTGGGGCAGATTTCTTTGTGGAGGGCCGATTCTTTGGGTGAGAAAATAATCCCGCATTTGCGGTGACCGTCGTAGTGGTACTTCCCCTCTTCGGGGAAAAATTCGACGGTGGAGAGAAATTTGTCGGGATTTTTGCTTTTGAGGGCTTCGACCATCGCTTTGTAACTGAAGTCGGTGTCAAACACATTCGCTTCTCTTCCAATCCGGGAAGGGGAATGAGCGTCGGAATTCGAGACGAGCACATACTTATCCAGTGCGGAAAGGCGCCAGTTCATCGCCGGGTCTGACGAGAGTCCCGTTTCCATGGCAAAGATGAAAGGAGTCATCTCCTCAAAACATTCTTCGGCAGAGTCAAACCCCGAGTTAGCTCCAAAAAGGGAGAACCAGGGTGTCCAGATGTGGGAGGGGATGACGACGCAGGACGGGCAAAGGTCAGCGACAATCTTGACAAAAAGTCTGGCGTCCATTCCCAGAATGGGACGGCCATCTGACCTCAAATTTCCGAGAGAAGAGAGCTTTGCGTTCAGCTTATCCACAGACTCAAAGTCCGGAGCGAGGAGGAGAAGATGAATTTTTCTGACTTTCCCTTTTTTAGAGTAAATGAAACTGATCTCTGTGGAGAGGATAAAATGGACATCATCCGGAGAAAAGGAAATGGATTTCAGGTAGCCATTGGCGGGAGGGACGATGTTTTTCAAGCGCAGGAAGCCATTGCCGGCAGGCTCCAATTTTCCCTTCATCAGGAAAAGCCATTCGGGATGAGTGAAGTCGCCGGTGGCGATGAGCGATAGGCCTTTGACCTTGGCCCAGTAGGCAAGGGAATCGAGAGTCATTTCGCGGGAAGTGGCACGGGAGAACTTAGAATGAACATGAAGATCGGCAACGAATTTCATGGCGGGTAAGTTTAAAGTTTAAGAAATATTCATGGACAATTCAAGGAAAAATTAAAATAAAAGAAGAGGAACAAGGAACAATTTGAAAAAAAATACAAGAAGAGATAAACTAAATTTGTAATTAGTTAGAAAATAGTGAGATCGCCAGGTCACTTCGTTCCTCGCGATGACATCTTGTCTCTCTGTCATTGCGAACGTTAGTGAAGCAATCTCTATTGTTTTCGTGGTTCGCGAGTGATGAAACCATCATGGGCAATTACTTTATAAATATTGGCAAGTGGATATGAAAAAGAGAGTTTTATTTTTTTTAAGCTTGTTGATTTGCTTTCCGATTTTTGCTTCCGAAGTCAAGACGGATATTAAAAACCTCCCGCCACAGTATCGTAAATGGCTTGAGCAGGAAGTTGTCTATATCATCGGAGAAAAAGAGAAGAGCGTTTTCCTCCAGCTTGAGACAGACCGGGAAAGAGACATGTTCATCGAGGCTTTCTGGAAGCAGCGGGACCCCACTCCCAATACTCCCAAAAATGAGTTTAAAGAAGAGCATTACCGGCGGATTGCCTCTGCCAATCAAATGTACGGCCGGGGAGCTCCTGGCCCTGGATGGAGAACAGACAGGGGCAAGGTTTATATTATTCTGGGTGAGCCTCAGCAAAAAGAGGTCTATGATAATGAATCAGAGACCGTTCCCGTTGAGATCTGGTTTTATCAGGGGATTGAAGCTTTTGGAATGCCCGACGCTTTCTCTGTTGTTTTTTATAAGCGAGATCAAGGCGGTGATTATGTTCTTTACAGCCCCGTCAGGGATGGCCCCAAGAGTCTTTTGAGATTCTATGAAATGTACGCGGGCAGCGATCCAACGGATATTAGCAAAGCCTACCAGTTGCTCTATGAGGCAAACGAAAAGATAGCCCGAGTCTCCCTTTCTCTCATTTCAAACGAAGATACAATGCTTCCCAGCCCTTCCATTGCCTCGGATATTCTTTTAGCCAATATTTCTCAGTATCCTCAAAAAAAAGTAAAGGAGGAATATGCGGAAAAATTCCTCCGCTACAAGGGGATTGTCGAAGTGGATTATTCGGCCAATTATATCGATAGCTCTGTGGTTTGCAGTATTATTCCCGACTCCTCCGGAATTTGTTTTGTGCACTATGCGATCGAGCCCAAAAAGCTTTCCGTCGAATTGTTGGGGAACAGATACGCGACCGAGCTTGAGTTAGATGGGAAGGTTTCTGATTCGGCGGGGAAGACCATTTTCCAGTTTGACCGGAAAATTCCTCTTTCTCTGAGCGAGGATGAAGTCAACAGTCTCAAATCCAGGCCTTTTAGCCTCCAGGGGCTATTCCCTCTTGTGGAGGGTTCGTACAATCTCTCATTCATCCTGAAAAACTTTGCCTCCAAGGAATTTACCACCGTCGAAAAAAATATCATTGTGTTCCCTTATTCCCCAACTGTCGCTTTGGGACCGCTCCTTCTTGGCTATGGAGTCAAAAAGGAGAGTGATCCCAGGAGCAAAAAGGCCTTCCAGGTTCAAGGTGAACAAATTTTCGTTTCTCCCCTGAATCAATTTGCTCCTGATGAAAGCCTTCATGTTCTTTTTCAAATTTTTGGCCCTAAGAAAGAGAAATCAATATGCCAGGATGTCAAATTCTCCTTCTTGAATGATGCCAGCGAAGTCGCGAAGACAAAAACTTCGGCGCTCAAAGATTATCCCGATGAAGGCCTGATTCATGAGGTCTTTGACCTCAAGGAGTTCAAGGCTGCCAACTATCGACTGGTTGTCAGTGTTAGCGACAAGGATGGCAAAGAAATTCTGACTGACTCGGCCCAACTGAGCGTCTCCTCTCTGCCTTCCATTCCTCGACCTCTTGTTTATTTTGACCCTTCGCCGGCTTCCGGAGCGGCTATTTATAATTTTGTCATCGGCGGACAATATTTCAACAAGGGAAGCATAGAGAAGGCTCAGTCTTTTTTGAAAGGGGCCTACGAAAAGGATCCCAGTTCACAGCTCTTTGCTTTGGGCTATGCGAGAGTTCTTTTTGCCCAGAAGAAATTTAGAGATTTGCTTCCAGTGCTTGAGCCCTTCCAGGCAGCCCAGAAAGTTGAGCCAGAAGTTGTGGAGTTTTTGGGAGAAAGCTACAAAGCTCTAGGCGTCTATGAGAAGGCCTTGGATTCTTTGAGAAAATATATTTCTTCCTTCGGTATGAAGCTTTCGGTTCT
>Ga0315280_10002985_pt1 | contig 26559 bp, 22 predicted proteins | sample YL17G06_40_MG_FD_203697 | JGI IMG/M metagenome (GOLD analysis project Ga0315280, IMG submission 203697) | Sediment microbial communities from Yellowstone Lake, YNP, Wyoming, USA - YL17G06_40 | ecosystem: Environmental > Aquatic > Freshwater > Lake > Sediment | place: USA: Wyoming | collected...
CGTGCCGCGCTCGGTTGTTCCAATGGCAGGACGGCTATGCGGCTTTTTCGGTCAGCCGCTCGAATCTGAAAGCGACGGCTGAGTATATCGAACGTCAAGCCGAGCACCACAAGCGTCGTACGTTTGAAGAGGAGTATTTGGCGCTCCTGAGGAAGCATGGCATGCCGATCGATGAATTCACCTTCGGATGAGCTCAGCCGTCGCTTCGCGACTGAAGGTGCCGTCCCCGTTACCCGGCCTTGAAAGGCCGGGCTAAGGTCAGCCGTCGCTTCGCGACTGAAGGCGCTGTCCCCGCTACTCAGGCGTTGGGCGGGATCTATCCGGCACTTTCGGCGACAGGCGAGGTCCTGTGCCCTTGACTCGCAGGTTGCGCGGGGGTATAAAGAGGTACCCTACGTTACCAGCGCCAGCAGTATCTTTGGAGCGGGGCGCCATGAACAACTCCGCCGGGGATCGTCGCTCGCCACAGGGGCTATTCCCTGGACCGGCTGCGGATGCCTGTCTTTGGCGAGATCCGGAGGATCATGCGCACCAACCGGTCAGCCTAAGACAGTGGAGGAAACTTGAGGAATGGGACAGAAGTGGTTATCTGGCAAGCACTTGTGACCCCGGCCCGCCGCCAGCGCTTTTGTCTTAGGCTGACCAGGGCCCGTCCTATACAGGTCTGTCGAATCAGGAGTTAGGGCCTAACCTCACATTGCTATGCAAACGAGGGCCCAGAAGCTTATCGCCCAGATTGATCGCCTCTTGTCGAGGTTTCCACCGGTGAAGGGAAGCTGGTATTCATCGAACATGGGCGGCCACTTCCAGGACACTGTGGCGTATGAAACCCTGATCACGGAATCACACGGCCTGATCGCGCACATCCACAGCAAGGGACATCCCAACATCCAGCGGACCATCCATGCGATCAATCAGGCGTCCCTACATTCGCTGGAACAGATAGAGGGCATCCTTCAGGGCACGAAGACCAACTTGGAGTCGGGCCTGCTTGATGAACTGACCAGCAATATTCTCATCGACTTGAAGACAGATTTTCTCACTACTGCGCAGCAGTTGGTTGCGGAAGGGCAAAAAGATCCTGCCGCAGTTCTCGCTTGTGTGGTTCTTGAAGACTCGCTGAAGCGCCTAGCAGTGAGACACGGACTCCGTGGTCTCGCTGACAAAGAGATGTCGGTGGTTGCAGGTTCGCTTCTGGCAAAGGGCATAATTGAGAAGACAACAAATCAATCCATTCAGAGCTTCAAGGGATTGCGGAATGCTGCTCTTCACGCGCAATGGGCCGAAGTGTCGCTTGAGTCACTCAAGCTGCTTCTCGTATTCCTTCCGGACTTCATAGAGAAGCATCGCCTATAGCCTTAACAAGGCGCTACAGCCGACCGTTCTTGCTCCCCTTCGTTACGCAAGAACGGCGGCTGAGCCTGGGCGGTAGCCTGCTGGAGCGCTGCCGCCAAGCGCGGCTGTGCCGGCAACCGTCAGTGACGGTGCAGCCACCGTTAAACTCACCCGTCAAGCAGCCGGGCATCGCCGCCAACTGCCAGCGATGGCAGCCCGCTAAGTCACGCAGGGACAGCGAGTTAGCCGCCGGACTGATTGCCCGCCGCGCCGGCACGTGGCTCACAGCCAAAAACCTGAAAAATCGCGTCCGAACTTTATCGGGTTTGTTTTCAACCGCGAGCGAGCCGGAAGGGCCGAAAAACTTGACAGCGTATGCTATACTGAAATTATGGAAACAGGATGATGATTCCATTGATTTTTCGGCTCCCGCCATTATATATCCATTAAAATAATGGCTACGGTGATGTAAGCATAACAAAATAAACGAAGTAGAAATGGATGCAACTGTCTTATAATCCATTAAACCAGCCAGTTAAACAGCCGAAAACTGGCGGCCGGCACCCAAATGCGGGGGGCCAACGGGCAGTTCGTCCGCGGAATGTTGGGGAAGACGAAACGACCCGGCTTATTCGCGAGATCCGTGGCCTGCTGCGGCTTTGCCGCTCTGCTGTGCGGAATGGCTTTGCCTTTCCGCTCGAGGCTGCGCCTCGATAGGGTGTCGAAGGCGCAGCCTTCGACCAGAGGTTGAGCCGAGGCCGGAAAGCCAGAGGCATTCCGCACAGCAAGGCGGCAGAGCCGCTTCGTTCATGGATAAGGAGAGCCCCTTCCGGCGCCCCTGGCCCCCCGCCCTTTCAGGCTCATCTGTATTGGAAACGGTCCCCGCTTTCAGGCCCATTCTTGGATTGGAAAATGCTACTCCGCCTGGCGGGGTCGCCACTGTGGCGGTCCCGCCAAGCGGGACCGCCGCCAACCTTTGGTATACTTGCTGGAATCGCCAAGGCGCATGGCTTGCCTGATAATGCACCTGGCTCCATCGGATCTATGACTATGTCTGGAACGACTTCCCAGAACGGTCGTCAGCGCCGCAGTCCGCGCCTGGCCGGGCGCGTGGCCGTGCAAATCGCCGGGAAGGGGCCGGACGGCAAGGTATTAGTGGAAGCGGCGCAAACCGAGGATCTCAGCCGGCACGGCGCCTGTGTGCTGTCGCGCAATGAATTCGGGGTGGGCGCGGCGCTGGCCCTGCGGCGCGACGGAGCCAGGCCGGTGCGCGCCCGCGTCGTCTCCGTCAAACCGGGGCCCGAAGCCGGACTTCGCCGGCTGGGTGTCGAGTTTGTTGGGCAGCAAGACTACTGGGATTGCGAGTTCCCGAGCGGCTGGTCCGATGCTCCGGCCGCTCCTGAAGTCGAGGCAGAGAAGATTGCCGAAATCGCCAGGCGCGTCCGGGTGCTGGATGCGCTGCTGGAAGCGGTGGTGCGCAAGGCGGAACTGGTTCGCGAGCAGGCCGAGAGCACGCTGGAAGAAGCACGGCAGCAGCTTGAGGCCAGCCAGCGGGAGGCGTCCGCCGGCCTGGCGGCGCAGATCGATGCGCTGGCGGCCAACTGGAAAGAGTGGGAGAGCAGGATGTCGGGGCAAGCGGCGGCCACGGTCGAGTCGCTGCGCCGCGAGGCCGAGGCAGTCGTCACCTCCGCCGAGCGCCAGTTGGCGGAGCGGCAGGAGAAATTCGCCGCCCAGGCCGCACAGCAGCAAGCGGCTGCCGAGGCCGCTGTCGGCCGCTGGCAGCAGGTCTGGAACGAACACGAAAGCCGGACGGGCGAACTGGCTGCGCGCCTGGAAGCGCAACTGGAGCGCAGCCGCGCGGCCGACGCCGAGCTGGAATCGTTGGCCGAAGGCCTCCGCAAGCAGATGGCGGCGGGGCATTCGGCCCTTCAGCAGGAAACGGAAGCGCAGGCGCAGAGCGTCCGCGCGGAAATGCGCGCGGCGGCCGCCGCTGTGGTGCGCGATTTCCGCCAGCAGTCGCCGGGTCTGCGCCAGGAGGCCGAGCGGTTTCTCTCGACCATGATGGCCGAGCACCAGGGCGCGGCCAGCGGCCTGGCGGCCCAGACGCTGGAGGCCTTGCGCGCCGGGGTGGCCGAGATCGAGCACTCCACCCGCGCCGCGTTGCGTGACGTTGCCAGGCAGGCGGTGGAGAACTATGACAGGCAAGTGCGCGAACGGCTGCAGCAGGCCCAGGCGGGCGGCGCCGAAGCCGCCGAGGCGCTTGCCGCCCGCGTGGCCGCCTGCCGGGAGGCCGTCGAGGAACTCGGGCGGCAGGCGGACAACATCGTCGGCCGCGCCCATGAGCGGTTGACCGAGGTGGCGGCGCAGGCGGAAAAGGCTGTGGCTCAGGCCGCCGAACGGAAGATCGGGGAGTTGGCGGCGGCCTCCCAGCGGGAACTGGAGCGGATTGGCAAGCAAGGGGAGGCTGTGGCCGCCGCGGCCCAGGAGGCCGCTCAGCAGGTCGAAGCCCGCACCGCGCGGTTTCAGGAGCTGGCCGTCGGCCTGGAGCGCAACGCCCGCCAGAAGCGGCAGGAGATGGAATCGCTGTTCGCGACCTTGGCCGAGCGTTACGACAGCCGCAAGGAAGCGCTCGACCGGCTACTGGGGATGCTGGAGAGCGGCCGGGCCGCCCTGCGCGCCGATCAGGACCTGCTGCGCCAGGAGGCTGAGGAGCACCAGAACCGGCTGAAGCGCTTTGCCGCGGAGCAGGACTCGGCGCTGGCAGCGCGCGCGGCGCAAATCCGGGAGCAGTTGCAGGCCGCCTCGCTATCCGCCGAAGCGGCCTTTCAGCAGCGGGTCGCGGCGTCGCTGGATTCGTTCCGCGCGGCCTTCGCCGCCGGCCTGGGCCAGATGTCCGAGCAGCAGCGCCAGCGGCTCTCTGAGGCCATTCGGGACGAGAGCCAGAAGGCGCTGGAGCGCATCGCAGCGCGTGGGACGGCTGCGGCGGCCGAACAAGCTCAAGCGATCGACCGCATGGCCGCGGCCCTGGCTTTCCGGCTGGAAAAGGCTGGAAGCGAGGCCGAGGGGCACGCCCGCGGCGCCCTGCAGACCGTGGACCGGGGGGCAAGGGAAGCAGCCGCGGCCCTGGAAGAGGCGGCCGGCGCCGCCGCCCAGGACCTCGAGGACTGCTGGCGGCGGGCAGCGGCGGCGGCTGCCGAGACCGCCGCCGCCGCGCAGCACACCCGCGCCGCGATCGCCAGGGAAAGCGCCGAAGTCGAAAGCCAGATGCGGCAGCGCCAGCAGTTCCTGGAAACGCAACTGGCCGGCCTGTTCTCGGAATTGCAGGAGAAGCGGGCGGGTTTGGAAGATTTCTTCGCCCGGCTGGCCCTGACTCGGGCGGAGCTGGGCCAGTGGACGGCCGGCGTCGATCGCCAGATGCAGCAGTCGAGCGCCGCGCTGCAGGCCCTGCAGCGCGATCTGCAGGCGGCGCTGGAAAAGCGCGCCGCCGCACTTGGCGATCAGCTCCGGCAGGCGCTGGAGCAATTGCAGCGGAGCTGCGAGCAGGAACTGGCGGCCATCGGCGACGCGGCACAGGGCGTGTTCGACGCCCGCGCCCGCGCGGCGGCCGAGCAGTTGTCGGCCGCTGCGCGCAAGAACATGGAGCAAACCGCCGCGGAGATGACAGCCCGGCTCCAGCGCAGCCTGGAGGCCTTAGGCGCGGAACAGGAAACGCGCCTGCGCGACTTGGCCGCCGAGGGTCAGCGCCTGCTCGGCGAGGAGCGCCGCAAGCTGGAGCAGCGGCCCGAGGAGGCCCTTCACGCCCTGGACGAGCAGATCCAGCAAATCAGCCGGCGGGCAATCGAGCGGGTGCGGGAAGCCCATGAAATGCTGCTGCGCGATCTGCCCGCGATCCGCACCGAAGCCGAGCTGGTCTTCCGGCAGGCCCTGGACCGCGTCATCGGGCAGGTGCGGGACGACGCGGAGAGCATCCTGCGCGCCCTGGTCGAGCGCGTCAGCACCGAGGGAGAGCTGGAGATGCGGCGCCGCCTGCACGCTGCTCTGCAATCGCAGGTCTGACTCAACCGATGAGCGGGGTTTGAACAGGCATGAAAACCACGCTGACGATTCCCAGCATCAATGCTGCCAGTTCCATCACTTGCCATCCCGTCGCTGAATTTCGGCGCTCCGGATTGTATCGCCCCTACATGGTGCCCGAGTCCTTAAGGTGTACTAGGGCGAAAACCGGCCGGTAACCTCGGATTCCGCCCGATTGCCAGCGCCATTCCCGTCAACGGATACTTCCCCTCGCGGCCGGGGCGGACGATTTCCTGTCCAAACCGGCGTCCACCGGTGAGCTGCTGGCCCGCTTGAACTCGGCCCTCAATTCGAGGCTTTATGCCGACGAGGTAGCTTGATGGTTGTGCATTTGGAAAACGAAAGATCGCTGTTGGACCAGGCGCGGGTTGGCAATCATGAGGCCTTCGAAACTCTGATCAAGCACTACGATAAGAAGATCTTGCGGCTTACGTTCCGCATCACCGGGAACCGCGAGGATGCCGATGACGCCTTGCAGGAATCATTCATGAAGGCCTACCTCAACCTGGGGCTGTTTCACGGCGACTCGCGCTTTTACACCTGGCTGGCCCGCATTGCGGTCAACGAGGCGCTGACCAAGCTGCGCAAGCATGTGCATCATCGCCACGTTTCGCTGGAGGAGAATCCCCCGCAGCGCTTCGCGGACTCGGCGGAAACGCCGGAACAGCGATACGCGCGGGCCGAGCGGCGGCGATTGCTCAGCCGGACCGTGGAAGAACTCGAGCCTTCGCTGCGCGCCGCGATCGCCTTGCGTTATAGCGACGAGCTTTCCAATGCGGAGATCGCCCGGCAACTGAATCTTTCGGTGCCGGCGGTCAAGTCGAGGTTGATGCGGGCGCGAATGCGCCTGCGGCAGCAGTTGGGGCAGCACCTGGACCGCGCCGCGGCCAGGCACGGCCGCCGCAAGGGTGTCATCGAATTTCGCCGCCCGAGGCAGAAGACGCGCTGGGGCCGATTCACAGGGTGAGGACATGACCGAATCCGTTTGCGCCGTCTTGCTGCACGGCGAAGAGCGCCCAGGCGGCGCGGTCGCCGCGGCGACGTGCGCTCCTACATGGCGCCGGGCAATTGCCGATTCGGGAACTTCAGCAGCAGCCGGTCGTGGATCCAGTGCGCGTCCCACCATTCGGTGGCCGCCACCTGCTGCCCGTCCAGCAGCATGCTGAAGTGCAGGTGGTCGCCGGCCGCCAGGCCGGTAGAATCGCTTTGCGCGATGATCTGCCTCTTCTCCACCATGTCGCCCGGTTTGACGTTGAAGTTGTTCAAGTGCCCGTACAGCGTTTGAAGACCGTGGCCGTGGTCGATCACGATGGTGTTTCCATAGATACCGAGGTAATCGGCGAAGATCACCCTGCCGCGGTTGGCGGCTTCGACCGGCGCGTGCTGCGTGGTGGCCAGGTCGAACCCCAGGTGGTCCTGCTGGTCCACCTGCCGGCCGTGATAGAAGTAGGTGCGGTGGTCGGCAAACTGGGCCTCCACCTGCGAGCTGCCGAGCTGTACGAAGGCCTCGTTCCAGAGGAACCGCTTTTCGGTCTTGGCGCCCAGCGCCGCGATTTTCGCGTTATCGATGGCGCGCAGCCGGCCGTTGATGGCCAGGAAATTCTTGAGTAAGTCGTTCTGGTCCTGAATCTCGCTGCTGTGCGACAGGATGTCGGGCACCACCTTCTGCAGAAACGCGTCGGCCAGATCGACATCGCGGCGCCGAAAGGCTTTGGGGAAGAGCTTGTACCAGAAGCCGGCGACTGCCTCGTTGCCGGCATCGTCGCGGGCCGCCACCCGGGGAACCGTGGTGGTCGGCTCGTCATAGGGGAAGGCGAAGAGCGCGAAGTGAACGCCAGGCTCGCCGCCCGGCATGGGGTAGCCGGGAAAGCTGTGCCGCCCGACCTGCACGCCGCTCCACACCGCGTCGGTCGATACCTGGTACACCACCATTTCGCAGCCGCCCTGGTTGATGTAGTGCTGGCCGGAAAGCACGCTCAGGCGGGGCGGGCGGGGCCGGACGTTGACCTCCCAACTGGCCGCTCGCTTTTTGGGGATCCAGGCGGCATCGACCGCCTCCAGCCAGAGCCGCGCCGCCCCCTCCTGCAACTCCTTCTGGCGGGAGGGGCCGAGGACCTCCTCGCCCTGGTAACGCTTGGCGCCGCCCAGGTCCCGCTCATCGATTGGCAGTGTCTTGCCGCCCTGTTCCCACCACAGCCGCACTTGCCGCAGCCCGCTCCTGTCGTCCAACGTGAACTTGAACGGCGTCGCTTTGCCGACCGCTTTCAGCTCCGATGCCGGCTGTATGAGCGGCGGAGAGTTCAGCATCCAATAGCCGAATGCGGCGAGGGCAAGAAGAAACAGAACAAGCAGGATACGCATGGTCTTCACCGGCTCGCGTTGCGCTCCCGTTCATGGGACAGGCTTTTCAACGCCTGCTCTTCTTCCGCGTAGACTTCGAGAACGTAGGTCAGGTGAAGCTGGTCCAGCATGCGTTTGACCGGGGCCGGGAGGCAACAGAATCTCAGGTGGCAGTGGCGCCGCACCGCCGAGGCTTTCAGGGCCAGCAAGGTTCCGACCCCGGTGCTGTCCAGGTACCGGACCATTTCCAGGTTCACGACGACTTTGCGGGTGCCCTTTTCCAGCAGCCCGATGACGCGAGCACGAAACGCATCCGCGGCGGCGCCGGCCCCGACATCGCCGCCCAGCTCGAGAACGACTATGTCGTCGCTCCACCGCTCCCTGATTCTTGATGGCGATGCGTCCACCATTTTGCCAAATATTAGCACTGTTCCCGCTGCCGGTTCCGGACTCCGGCCTGACGGGCCTCCAACCTGGAGCCTGGAGGCCCTGCGTTCTCAGGCCCCGTGCTCGTTTTTGAAGCTGGCGAGCGCGCGCGGCTCGTCATCGTAGCTTTCCAGCACCGAGGAGACGCGCAGCGTGGCGAACACTTTCGCGATCAGCGGCGGGATCGAGCAGAGCCTCACCTGCCGGTTCAGCCCGGCGGCGGACTTGCCGGTGGCCAGCAAAGCGCCCACGCCCGTGCTGTCGATGTATTGAAGGCCGGAGAGGTTCAGCAGAACTTTTAGCGTGCCGTCCGCCCAGGCGCGGTTCATCGCTTCCCAGACGGCGTCGGCGGGCGGGCCAACCACCAGATCGCCGGCTATGTCGAGGACCAGAACGTCGTTCAGGCGTCGGCGCGTGAGACTCAAAGCTCGCGACATCAATTCGGCTCCACCCGGCATCTTACCTGCCGCGCACCCCGGAAATCAATGCGGGCGAAATGAAGCAGCAAGACCCCAAAGCGCCAGGGTCGGTGTTCTGGCGGCTTCGTGGTGAAGAACCGGCCGAAGATCGGAGTATACTGGTTTCGCGATGAAGAAGACGGCGCGCAGTGCGAACCGAAAAGGCAAGGCCCGACTGACCCCAAGGCGTTCCAGCCGCGCACAGGGCATGGGTGCCAAGAGGCATGGTCTGGCTGCCCGGCTGACCGAGGACGAAGCCGATCTCATTGTTTCTGTGCGGCGAATGAGTCAGAGGAACATCAGCTTTGAGGAGGTCGCTGCCCAACTTGGGTACAAGCTGGATCGTTGAGTTCAAAGAGGAGGCGTCGCGCGAATTGCTGCTCCTGCCGAAGGACGTTTCTCCTCGCATCGTGCGCAAGATCGATTTCCTGCATGTCAACCCCGCTCCTGTGGAGTCGAAGAAGCTGGCAGGCTTCCCGGACCTGTACCGGCTGCGGGTTGGCGACTACCGGGTCGTCTATCACGTTCGGCATCGAGAGCACGCCGTCTACATCCTTCGCGTACGGCACCGTCGCGACGCGTATCGCGGCCTATGACGCCCGCGGCCTCAGGGCGCGCCCAGGCACGGTTCAATTCTCCGCACCACCAGGAAAATGACGGCCAGCGCCAGTATCGGCGCGCAGGCGGCGGAAATGAAAATGGGCAGGTAAGAGAAGCGATCGACGATGGCGCCCGTGGCCAGCATCAGGAACATGCTCATGCCGCTGTCGCCGATGCCGGTGATGCCGGCCACGCGGGCCACCGCGCGCTCCGGAAAAATATCGGCCAGCAACGCCATGAAGTTGGATGCAAACGCATTGATTCCGAGCACGGCGGCGCAAATCAGGGCCATGGCGGCGGCGGCCGAGGAGACAAGAGGAATCAGGCCGCTGGTGGCCGTGAGCAAGACCGCCAGTCCGAACGCCAGCTTGCGGGCGGAATCGACCGGCCAGCCGCGGCGGATCAGGTGGCTGGAGAACCAGCCGCCGGCCAGGTTGCCGACGCCGCCGCAAAAATACGGGATCCAGGCCAGCAGCCCGATCATTTCCAAGCTGAGGTGCCGCTCGCGCTTGAGATACTCCGGCAACCAGTACCAGTAGAACTGCGAAACCGGTCCGGCCAAGGCCCGCACCAGGAAGACGCCCCAGGTCTGCCGGAGCCGGAAAAGCCGGCCGAGGCTGAGTTCCAAATTCGTGGTTTCACGTTCCAGGTTCGGACTGCCGGCTTGCGGTGGCCTGGAACCTGGAACCTGGAACTTGGGACCCTCCGGCGAGCGGTAAACCAATGCCCAGGCCACGGCCCAGACCATGCCCAGGCTGCCGGTCACCAGGAAGGCCGCCGGCCAGCCGAAGCGCAGCATCAGCCAGGTGACCAGCGGCACGGCCACAATCGGCCCCGCCAGGCTGCCGGAGTTAAAAATGCCGGCGGCCAGCGCGCGCTCGCGGGCCGGAAACCACTGCGCGATAACCTTGAGCCCGCCGGAATAGTTGCCGCACTCGCCCATGCCCAGCAGAAACCGGAACACCGCGAATTGCGGCACGGAGCGGGCGAAGGCATGGAGCAGATTGGCGACCGACCACCAGCCGCACATCGCCGCCAGGCCCCGCCGCGGTCCCCAGCGATCCAGAACCATGCCGGCCGGAAGCTGCGTGAGCGCCATGCCCAACATGAAGGCGAATACGATTTTTCCGTAGCCGGTGGCGCTGAGCCCCAGCGTGTCGCGCAACACCGGCGCCACCACGGAGAGCACCTGGCGGTCCAGCAGGTTGATGGAAATGGAGAAGAACAGCAGGGCCAGCACCCACCAGCGGAACGTGCTCCCCGCCGCCCGCTCACTGGTCATCAGACTTTCCAGCAAATCAATTTCGGCTCGGTCATCTCTTCGATGGCGTAGCGCGGGCCTTCGCGCCCCATGCCGCTCAGCTTCATGCCGCCATACGGCATGATGTCTACGCGGAACATGGGAACGTCGTTGATCATGACGCCGCCGACCTGCAGTTGCCGTGCGGCCCGGAAGGCCTTGCCCAGGTCGCGCGTGTAGATGCCCGCCTGCAGGCCGTAGGCGGAATCATTGGCGCGCCCAATCGCTTCCTCCAGTTCGCGGTAGCGGTACAGGACCACGACGGGTCCGAATACCTCTTTGCAGGAGCAGGAAACGGAGGCGGGGGCTTCGGCGAGAACCGTCGGCTCGATGGTGGCGTTGGTGCGCCGGCCGCCGATCAGCAGTTGCGCGCCGGCCTCCAGCGCCTCCTGAATCCACTGCTCGACCCGCCGGGCCTCCCCCTCGGTGATCAACGAGGAAATGTCGGTGTCCTCGGCGGCCGGGTGCCCGATCTTCAGGCGGGCCGTGGCCCGGGTGAATTCATCCACGAAACGATCGTATACCGTTTCGTGCACATAGGCGCGCTGCAGCGAAATGCAGACCTGCCCGGAATGGGCGAAGGCGGCCGTGACGCAGCGGGGGATCAGGGAATCATCATAGCCGTCGGGCTCGACAATGAGGCCGGCGTTTCCGCCCAATTCCAGCGTTACGCGCTTCATGCCGGCGCGGTCGCGGATGTGCGCGCCCACCTCCACGCTCCCGGTGAAGCTGATCATGCGCACGCGGCTGTCCTCCACCAGCTTGTCGCCGACGGTTCTGCCGGGCCCGGCGATGACATTGTAAGCGCCGGCGGGGAAGCCGGCCTGGTGGAAGATGGCGGCCAGCCGCGAGGCGCTGAGCGGGGTGGTGCTGGCGGGCTTGTGCACCACGGTGTTGCCGGAGGCCAGCGCCGGCGCCACCTTGTGCATGGTCAGGGTCAACGGCACATTGAAGGGAGTGATGGCGGCGATCACGCCCAGCGGCTCCCGAACGGTCACGGCCATGCGGCCCTTGGCGGCCAGCGCCCCTTCGATGGGCACCACTTCGCCATGCAGGCGCCGCGCTTCCTCGGCCGAAAGCAGAAGCGTGTCCATGGCCCGCCCAAATTCCACGCGGGCCTCGCGGACCGGCTTGCCGGTTTCCTTCATCAGCACCTGCACCATCTCCGCCTGGTTTTCACCGAGCAGTTGCCAGGCCCTGTAGAGCAGGGCGCTGCGCTCGGCGGGCGAAAGGTTCCGCATGTCGCGAGTAGCGGCGGCCGCCGCCTCCAGCGCCGCCGTCACTTCCCGCTCGCCGGCGTTGTACGTCACACCGACCGGCGTGGAATCGAACGGCAGCCTTACCACCAGTTCGCTTTCGGTAGTAACCGGCCGGCCGGCGATGAAAAGAGGAAAACGCTGGACTTGTTCCGCTGTTGCGGGCACGCTGTACCTCCAATTGCGGATGGCGGATTTCGGACTGCAATCCCAAATCCGAAAGGGACAAGGCGGACAAATATCAGATACTAAATTCGCTGTCAATCGCCTGGCCCCTGTGCTATCTTCCTCCGGTACGAGGCGCCCGTGCGCAAGCTCAACATCCCGGATGACTTAACTACCCTGGCCTACAAATCGATCCGCAAGTCCATCATAGACGGAGATGTGGGCCCGGAATGCAAGTTGACCGAGGATGCCCTGGCCCGCAAGCTGGGCATCAGCAAGAGCCCCATCCGCGAGGCGCTCACCCGGCTGGAGAGCGAAGGGTTGATCCGGATCGCCCCGCGCCGCGGCGCGTTCGTGGTCCACTTCTCAGCCGCCGATGTCTCCGAGTTGTTTGGCGTGCGGGAAGCGCTGGAGGAGTATGCGGTGCGCACCCTGGCCATCAGCCCTGAACTGCTCGCCCAACTGCACCTGCACATCGACTCGGCCGAGTCGTTCTGGAAGGCCGACGACCGGCTTAGCTACATCCGGGAAGACGTGAAATTCCACCGCGCGCTGGCGCGCGCCACCGGCAACCAGCGGCTGATGCAGGTGATGGAGAACGTGCAGAACCAGGGGCTGATCTTCCGCCGCCACACTTTCCATCTTTCGAGTGCCGTCTCCCTGGAAATGCACAAGCGCATTCTTGCCGCCCTGGAGAGCCAGGACCGCGCGGCAGCGGCCCTGCTGATGCGCCAGCACATTACCAGCGTGCGGGACACGCTGGTACGTTACTTGCAGGAGCGCGAGCAGCAACAAGCGGGCGCCGGCGCTTGAGGAATGGGACGCAGATAAACGCAGATCAGCGCAGATGGAATGTAGTTCGGATCTGGGTCTATCCGCGTATCGCTCTGTGCCATTCCGGCCATCTGTGCAATCCGCGAAATCTGCGGCTCTCCCTCCATCGGTTACAATTGTCTTTTATGCGCGCAAAGGCGGCGTTCCTTGTCGTTGCCCTGTTTGTTGCCGTCTCGGTCCAGGCCGAGATCTCGGCTGATCGCTACCTGAACCACGTCAAGACGCTGGCCAGCGACCGTTTCAAGGGCCGCGGCGACGACCTGCCGGAATTGCAGCAGGCCGCCAGCTACCTCGCCGGTCAATTCCGGGCTTGCGGCGTGCCGCCGGCGAACGGCAGTTATTTTCAGACGTTCCGCGCCACCACAGGAACGACCATCGGGTCGAACAACACCCTGCGGGCCAATTTCGGCGGCGGCCCCAAGACCTACAAGAGCGTAACCGACTACACGCCGCTGGGCATCAGCGATCCGGGCGCCGCCTCCGGGCAGGTGATCTTCGCCGGCTACGGCATCACCGCCGAGGAGTTCAAGTACGACGACTACAAAGGCCTGGACGTGAAGGGCAAGATCGTGCTCATCATGCGGCATGAGCCGCAGGAGCAGCAGGAGAAACGCGTCTTCCAGGCGCGCGATCTGACCACCTACTCGCGCATCGTGGATAAGGCCATCAACGCCCGCATGCATGGCGCGGTGGCCGTCATCCTGGTGAACGACCCGCATCCCCACGAGGGCGAAGAAGACGCGTTGCTGAAAGCCGAGGCGCTGATGGGGCCGGAGCACCTGGGCCTGCTGGCCATCCAGGTGAAGCGCGAGGTTGCCGACGAATTGCTGGCCACCGCCGGAAAGAACCTGAAAGACCTGCAGGCGGCCATCGACAAGGATGCGTCCAACCAGTCCGCCGCACTGCCGGTGACGGTGGAGCTGAAGGTGGACGTCACCCGGCGCACGCGTGAGCTGGAGAACGTTGCCGCCCTGCTGAAGGGCAACGACCCGGCCCTGCGCGATGAAGTTGTCATTATCGGCGGCCACTACGATCACCTCGGCCTGGGCTACCAGAACTCGCTGGCGCCCAAGCTGGCCGGGCAGATCCACTATGGCGCCGACGACAACGCTTCCGGCGCGGCCGGCGTGCTGGAACTGGCCTGCGACCTGGCCACTCACAGGCAGGAGCTGAAGCGCAGCATTCTGTTCCTGTCGTTTGCGGGCGAGGAGTTGGGCCTGCTGGGCTCGAACTTCTACGCCCGCGAGCCGCTGGCACCCCTGGACAAGACCATCGCCATGATCAACCTGGACATGATCGGCCGCGTGAAGGATCGGAAAATCTTCGTCGGTGGCGCGGGCTCCGCCAAGGAATTGCGCGCGTTGCTGGAGGAGGAGAACAAGGCCATCAACCTCAAGCTGGAGTTCTCCTCGTCGGCCGGCTACGGCGGCAGCGACCACATGTCGTTCAAGAACAGCAAGGTCCCCTACCTGTTCTTCTTCTCCGGGTTGCACTCGGACTACCACAAGCCCAGCGACACCTGGGACAAGATCAATGCCGCCGATGCCGCCGACCTGCTGCGGCTGGCCGAGCGGGTGGCGCTGCGCCTGGACAAGCAGCCGGAGCGGCTGGCCTTTATCCGCGAAGCCGAGCCCGCGCCGCCGGCCGGCATGGGCGGCGGGGGCGGCGGCTATGGCACGTGGTTCGGCAGCACGCCCGATTTCGGTGAAGTCGAGAACGGCGTCCGCTTCGCCGATGTCCGCGAGGGCAGCCCCGCCGCGCTGGCCGGCTTCCGGGCCGGCGACATCCTGATCGAATTCGACGGCAAGCCGATCAAGAACCTGTACGACTTCACCTACGTGCTGCGCGCTCACAAACCCGGCGATGAGGTGGAAGTGGTGGTGTTGCGCGGCGGTGAGAAGGTCAAGGCGAAGGTCAAACTAGCCAGGAGACCGTGACTACAAAGACAGAAAGGACACGAAGTTGCGCAGAGGGGCATCTTGTGTTCCTCGCGTGCTCCTATCGCAGCGACGCAACGCGACGTCTTGCGCTAAGCTGGGCGAGTGTTACCAGTTCCCTGAAGGGGCGCGTATCGTAGAGTGACTTGGTTGCCAAGTCCCTCTTTATTCTGACCGCGGCTGCCCTGACGTCCCGATAGATGCCCTGGAGCTGCTGGACAGTCGGACGGTGCCGGCTTTTCTCCAGAGCGTTGGTCAGCGCCCGTAGGACCCCGACTGGTCTGGCTCCATGAATGTAGATTTCCGTCCCGTTAATGTCGCTCAGCGACTTTTGCTGGCGGTGCCGCTTTGCCTCAAAGACGACCCAGCCATGGGGCCGATCGGCCGTTCGCGCCCAGGCGACAGCGAGTCCCAGCTCGAAAGGCATGTTGAATCGGGGAGTGCGGGGCCGATTCAGATCAAGCTCGACGCGCGAGATGTCATGGAACGAGTACCGGCAAGTACGAATTAACCTAAATATGCGATCCAGACGTCTCTGGCTGCCTGGAATCTCCAGCGTGGCCCGCGGAGTTAACCCGAAACCACACAGCCCCGCGATCAATGCCAGATAGAGCGGCTCGAAATCATCGTCGTAAGGAATATTGATGAAGAGCGCGCGCGGGTCCACACCCGACGGCTTATAGTTTGGTGCTCTGCGTCGTCCCGGCTTCATCTTCGGATTCTCGCAGAACCCAATTCTGCACTATCTTGATGAGCTCGTCAATGTGGTGGAGACTCTGTGGACGGGGTCTGTCCGCTAGAGGGTGCGTCTGCGCCGACGGGCGGTTTTCTTTCGCCTGGACACTTTCGCCCTGCTGGCCGCCCTGGATTTGGACGCAGCGACGGGACTGCGGCCGACGCGCGCATACCGGGTGGACAAACCGGCCATCTTGGCTTTCCGGATCCGGCGCGGGCTGTTCGCCCTTCCTTGCTCGATTTCGTCTAAGAGGGCGGTAAGCCAGCGGACGCGAGACTTGGAAATGCCAAACGTCGCGGCCGTTTTCTCGACAGAGGGGAAACCGCCTCCGACATGAATCATAAAGGGTATTCCTTCGAAATCCACACTAACAGCTTCCAAGGTGTCTGTCAAATCAGGCCGTACCCGCCAAACTGCGGCGTGAGGTGCGGATGCCGACCAGCCTGGTATGCGCAACGGCGCGGTTCATCGTCCGCCGCGGGTTGTGGCCTCACAGCGCCACGCCGGTAACCTCCAGGCAGCCGCTCCCCGAATGGTGACCGGACGGCCAGTTTTTCACGGCTTCTCACGCTCGCGGCTCTGCTCCGAGACGGTTCAGGAGAACAGGTCGGCAAGCTTCAGGCGGAAGCCGGGCAGGAGGTTCTCGGCGGACAGCTCATCGCCGGCGCGGTAGACGCGGACCGACTGGATGCCGCAGTAGGCGCTTACCGTGCGGCTTTCCGGGTCCACCACCCAAACCAGCACAGCGCCGGCGTCCAGGTAATCGCCGACTTTGGCCAGGACCTCGCTCACCCGGTCTTCCGGAGAAAGAACCTCGACGGCCAAGTCCGGCGGCCCCGGCCAGAACTTTGACGTGTCCGGCAGTTCGGCCAACCGAGGCGCGGACAGAAAAGCAACATCTGGACCTCGCACCATGTCGGGGTCGCGCCTGAGCAGATTTCCTCGGAACCTTTTGGCGGGTCATCCGTATAACCGATAGGGCCGGCGGAGGGGGCTGGGGGCCAGGGAACCCTTGGACCTCTTCCGTGCAGGAGGCGAGCGGTGGCGCGCAATCATAACAACGGCAGGGGCAGGCGGAAGCGGTGGGTAATCCTGGCGGTGTGCGCGGTGGTTCTGACTGCGGCTGTGTTCCTCACCACCGGGCTGACCCGCTCGCACGTGCGTATCGAGCGATCGAAGATCACCACGGTCGAGCGCGGCGACCTGGCCAAGTCGGTGGTGGCCACCGGCAAGATCGAGCCCTACACCAAGGTCGAGATCAAGTCCAAGGCCAGCGGCATCATCAAAACGCTTCTGGTCAACGTCGGCGATCCGGTGCGCGAGGGCCAGGTGCTGGTCGAGCTGGATAAGGAGCAACTCGAGGCCCACGTGCGCGAGGCCAAGGCCCAGCTCCAGGGGGCCCAGGCCAACCTGCTGGCGGCGCGTGCCGCTTACGAGAAGAACCGCGTGGAAGCCGAGGGGCCGGAGGTGCCCTTTGCCGAGAAGAACCTGAGGCGGGCGCGGGAGCTGTTCCGCGACGGGCTGATTCCCCAGTCCAACGTCGAAGATGCCGAGAAGGTGTACGAACTGGCGCGCAACAAGCAACAGACGGCCGTCACCAACCTGGGTGTCACCAAGGCTCAGATCAGCCAGGCCGAGGCCCAGGTGGCGCAGGCCACGGCCAATCAGGACCGCGCCGAAGACGATCTGCGCAACTCCACCATTCGCGCGCCTATCAACGGCGTGGTGCTTTCGCGCGACCGCGAGGTCGGCGACGCTGTTTCTTCCATCCTGGTGCTGGGCTCCTCGGCCACGCTCATCATGAACCTGGGTGACATCGGCTCGGTGTACGTGAAAGGCAAAGTGGACGAAAGCGACGTGGGCAAGGTTTACCTGGACCAGTCCGCCCGCATTACCGTCGAGTCGTTTAAGGAAAAGAAGTTTTTCGGCAAGGTAACCAAGATTTCTCCCATGGGCGTCGAGAAGGACAACGTGACCACCTTCGAGGTGCGCGTCTCGATCGACAACCGCACCGGCGAGCTGAAGGCCAACATGACCGCCAACGCCGAGATCGTGCTCGAGGAGCACAAGAAGGTGCTGATGGTGCCGGAGGCGGCCATCATTTACGGCAAGGACCGCTCGGCGTCCGTGGAAGTCCCCGACCCTTCCGTGCGCGAGGGCAAGCGCAAGGTCTCCATCCAGGCCGGCATCAGCAACGGCGCCAAGACCGAGGTGCTGAAGGGCTTGCAGGAAGGCCAGGAAGTCGTTCTTCAGTAGCCGCCGCAGTGGTGACCAGCCTCGTCGCCCCAGCAACTCCACGGGCCGAAGGCCCCTCCTCCCGACTGACCCTGCCGGGCCGACTTGTGCGCTGCCGCACATCCTGAGGGGCAGTCGCGCGAGGGCGGCCGCGCGGCCCCTCCGTGGCGTGCTGCGCTTTGTCGACTGCGGAATGCACATCCGGTTGACAGGCGGCGGCCAACAGCATACTCTGCGGTCATTACAGGGTGGTGGAACGAAAGCCATGCAGTGCCGGGCCTCGTGCCCGGCATGCCCTTGATTGGCAGGCCACCTCAGATGCCGGGCGCGAGGCCCGGCGCCACATCGGCGAATTTTGCAAGTACCTTACCTGGCACTTGAGTGATGACCATGAGAAAACTTCTTTGCGCGATTCTGCTGCTGCTGTTCGTTCTGCCGCTCTCGGCCCAGACATTGCGGGTGATGACCTTCAATGTGCGGTACCCCTCGCCGGGCGATGGTCCGAACCTCTGGGAACTCCGCCGCGACCTGTTGGTCAGCGTGATTCGCGACAAGGGCCCGGATCTGGTCGGGACGCAGGAATTGTTCCAGTTGCAGGGGGACTACATCGTGGAGAAGGCGCCCGCGTACACCTGGTTCGGCCTCAGCCGGCGGGGCAACCACGAAGACGAGCACATGGGCCTTTTTTACAAGAAGGACAGGCTGCGGCTGGTGGAATCCGGCAATTTCTGGTTGTCGGAGACGCCCGATAAGCCGGCCAGCATGTCCTGGAACGTGAACCTGCCGCGCATGGTCACCTGGGGATTGTTCGAGATCGGAGCGGGGGGCCGGCGCTTCTATCTCCTCAATACCCACTTCCCGCACCGCCGCGAAGACGCCGAGGCGCGCCTGCATTGCGCCGAGGTCTTGATGCAGCGTATCGGCCGCCTGCCGAAAGATGTTCCGCTGATCGTGACCGGCGACTTCAACTCGGGCCCCGACACCCCGCCCTACAAGCTGCTGGCCGGGGAGTTGAAGGACGCGCGCCTCACCGCCGCGCGCCGCATCGGCCCCGATGGAACCAACAGCGGTTTCCGTGGCTCAACCGAAGGCGTGCGCATCGACTGGATCTTTTACCGGGGCGCGGTGAAGGCGCTGGAGTCGGAAACCATCGTGCGCAGCCAGGACGGGCGCTACCCCTCCGACCATTTCCCAATTCTGGCCGTCCTGGAACTGCAGTAGCAAGCGGACGGGCAATCGCCCCGGCGCCCCTCTGCTCCACAGCCCGGTCCTCTTTGGTTCTTTCTCTTGCGGATTGCGCGGGCCACGCCAGGGTTGCATCTATGGCTGGCCTTGGGCCTTCGCCCGCTCGGCAGCCACAGAACCGCGATTCGTTTCCTGCTCACCACGGGCCGGTGCAAGCAGCAGAGAGATAAAGTCGGCGGCCGGCTGGTCCTTGCCCACCACCGAGAAGAGCCGCTCGGCGGCGTTTGCCAGGTGCACGGTCATGCGCGCCGCGGCCAGCTCGGCGTTGCGGCTGAACACGCCGTCCAGAATAGCGTTGTGTTCCCCAATGATCTCTTCGATGACCGGGCGGCGGGTGACGGCCTTGTTGATCCAGATCTCGAACAGTGCCCGCATGCCGTTGATGAAGTGGACCAGGACGCTGTTGTGGCTGGCCTGGGCCAGCCGCACGTGAAACTGCAGATCGTACCGCGAGGCTTCCGGCGGATCGGCGGCGGATTCCGCCATGTGGCGCATGATTGACTTCAGCACCTCGCGATCCGCGGCATCGTGATGGTGCGCGGCCATGCGCACGGCCTGCACTTCCAGGATCTGCCGGGCCGCAATGATTTCGTGCGCCCTGGCCCGCTGCAGCATCAAGCCCAGGCTGATGAGCCGCTCCACCCTCCCATCGCCGACGCTGCTCACGTAGGTGCCCGATCCTTGGCGCACGCGGACGGCGCCGATGAAAGCCAGGGAGCGCAGGGCCTCGCGCAGCGTGGATCGCCCTACGCCCAACTGGAGGCATAGTTCGCGTTCAGTTGGCAGCCGGGAACCAGGCTCGGAGGAAGCCACAAGCTGGGCAAGGCGCGAGGTGGTTTCCAAATGCAGATCTTGCTTGGAGATCCTCTCGATCACCCCGGCCCCGTTTCCCAGAGCCGCGTCGAGATTCACTGTCTCGGCTTGTGCCGCGTGTTTCGCTCCTCCAGCATCTTCCATGCTAACACCTGCAAGCGCGTTTATACATCAGTCATCAGATGGATGCAACCATTCCTTTGTCCGGTTCGTGGGCGAAAAACTGGCGCAATAAAGACATTAGTGGCGTTTATGTGCGTTTTTTGCTTGACAAGCTGTGCGTTATGGCCTTATATGGAGCGACTTATGTCAGATGTCTGATGAATATTGGTAACCGGAGGTCTTTATGAGCAGTCGCGTGATTTACTTCGTCGTGGCCTTTTGTCTCTACGCGGGCCTCGTTTGGGGGCAGCAGGATCGCGCAGCGCTATCGGGAACTGTTACCGATTCCCAAGGCGCCGTCATTGTCGGGTCCAGGGTGCGGGCCGTGAATGAGAACACAGGTTTCGAATACCCGACCATCACGAACGAGAGCGGGTTTTATATCCTGCCCTCTCTGCCGGTTGGCGATTATCGCCTTTCGGTGCAAATGGACGGCTTCAAGCGCTTCGACCGTCCCGGCATCCGGCTGCAAGTCAACTCGCGTGTCTTGGTCGATGTGCGACTGGAGGTGGGCAGCGTGACCGAGTCGGTTGAGGTTACGGCAGCCGCTCCCCTGGTTGATACCGGTAGCGCCGTGCTTGGCAAGGTGATCGAGAATCGGCGGGTCGTCGATTTGCCTATCAACGGCCGCAACGCGATGGCCTTGATGCTTTTGGCGCCCGGGGTCCAATCGAATGCCGGGCCGACCAACAGCGGTTTCGGCGACCGAGGCAGCATGATCTCCAACGTGTCAATTAATGGCAGCCCAAACGCCACGAACAACTTCACGCTGGATGGGGCAGGCAACAACAACCCTTTCTTCGGTGATCTCAACGTGAGCCCGTCGGTCGACGCTGTCGAGGAATTCAAGGTTCAGTCCGGAGTCATGTCGGCCGAGTTCGGTTACACCGCCGGAGGCGTGGTGAACATCGTGAGCAAATCCGGCACCAACGCGTTCCACGGCACAGCTTATGAGTTTCTCCGCAACGACCAGTTCGATGCCCGCAACACGTTCGCTTCTTCGCGCAAGACGTTCCGCTACAACCAGTTTGGGGGCGCGCTGGGCGGCCCCGTTCTCCGGGATCGCCTGTTCTTCTTCGTCAACTACGAGGATTACCTATACCGGCTCGGCAGCACCGCGATTCTGACGGTTCCGACTGAACTGCAGCGCCAAGGTAATTTCAGCAATACGCGTTCGGCCAGCGGAGCGCTGATTCCGGTATACGATCCCACAACGACCCGCGCAAACCCGAGCGGAAGTGGCTTTGTTCGCGATGTCTTCGCCGGCAATACGATCCCAACCGCCCGAATAGACCCGGTGGCTCGCAACGTTACCGGCTTCTACCCGTTGCCGAACCGCGCTCCAAGCAACGCCTTCACGAATCAAAACAATTACGAGAATTCGAGCACAACCGACAAGAAGGCTCAGCGCCAGTTCATGTTCAAAAACGATCTCCGAATTTCCGATCGAACTTTTGTGTCGGGCCGGTACGCCTATTACCGCCACTTTCGCGATAATCCGGGCAGCAATCCTAACCCGGAAGTGTCCCAGCGAACCGACAATTACCGCACTTCCAATTTCGTCTTGTCGGTTAACCATACTTACAGGCCGTCGGTTCTAGGAGAGTTTCGCTTGTCGCTTTCGCGGATGAATTTCGAGTTTTACACGTACACCTTTTTGAGCGACAAGCTTAAAGGCCCCGGTTCAGTTGCCGGAGGCTGGCCGGCGAAGCTCGGCCTTCCTGCGAGTGTTCCATCCTACGTTTTTCCTACCGTCGCTCCGGCTGGCTTTGCCACTCTAAATCCCGATACCTCGGGAATCCGCAAGCCGTGGAGCCTGACTCTCGCCAAAAGTGTCACCATTATTCGCGGCAGGCACTCTGTGAAGGCCGGCGGCGAGTTCTGGAAGCGGCAATCCAACAACCTGCAATATTTCAGAGCGTCGTCGGGGAATTTTAGCTTCTCCGCCAACCTTACTGGCAATCCCCAATCGCAGAGCGGTACCGGCTCCGGGTGGGCCACGTTCTTGACTGGCGCGGTCAGCGGGGCATCCGCCGATTCGACCGTTGGAGAATCTCAGGAAGGCATTGCGTACAACCTCTTCGTTCAGGATGACTGGCGGACAGCAAGGCGGCTGACATTGAACCTCGGCTTGCGATATGACTACCAGCAATGGCCCTGGGAGCGGAACAATGGGACGGTTAATTTCAATCCCTCGGCGGTCTCGCCAGCCAGCGGCCTGATGGGCCGGCTGGAATTCGCGGGTATCGATTTCCGCCACTCACCGATCCAGCCCGACCGCAACGATCTTGGCCCGAGAATTGGCTTCGCATTCGATCTGTCCGGAAACGGCCGAATGGTTCTGCGCGGCGGGTATGGCATCTACTACCCGTCTACTTTCGTGCGTCTGTATTTTCCAAGCGGCCAAGGCTACGCAGGGAGTACGACGACCTACTTACCGCCGGGCGGAAGTTCCAATTTTCCCGCCTTCCAGTTGAGCCAGGGATTCCCGACGCCCGTGCGGGCGCCGCTCGGACGGAGCCTTGGGCCGGATGGGCTGCTTGGACAGGGTGTCCTCTTCGATCAGAACAACGGTCGAACGCCGCTGACGCAGCAATGGTCCCTTTCGCTTCAGCGCCAGATTCGCAAGAATTGGGCTTTCGAGGCGGCTTACTCAGCCAGCCGGGGAACGTTCTTTCCTACGGCGATCAACGATCCGAACGATGCATCGTTGGCGGGACTTGGCGGTTACGACTTGAATCAGCTCGATCCGAAATATCTGTCTCTCGGTCTCGCCCTTCAGGATCGCGTGCCGAACCCGTATGCGGGGCGGGTGCCCGGCTCGCTTGGAGACGCGCAGATTACCCGGCTTCAATCCCTGCTCCCATATCCCTATTACTCGCGAATTGCCGTCCGCAATCCCCACATCGGTAATTACGCCTACCACGCGGTAGATATCACGGCGGAAGAGCGCCTTAGTGCCGGCGTCACGTTCTTGTTCTCCTATACTGCGGGCAAGAACATCAATGACGGAATTGGGAATTCGACCTACACGTCGGGCTCTCCCGAGCAGACATCGGTAACTGCTTTTCAAAATGGGAAGTTCAATCGGCGGGCGGAACGATCCATCGATCCCACCGACGTCTCGCAGCGCTTGGTGATCAGCAGCGTCTACGAGCTGCCGTTGGGTAAAGGGAAGCGATGGGCGCCGTCCAATCGGATCGCGAACAAAGCGACCGAAGGCTGGCAAATCAATCTTATCTCCACGATGCAATCGGGTTTGCCGTTGGTTGTGCGCGGCGCGAACAACAATTTGGCCGACCGCCCCAACTCGACCGGCAAGAGTGCGAAACTGGAGCATCCGACGCCTTCGCGCTGGTTCGATACCACGCAATTCACCAACCCTCCGCTTTACACATTCGGCAATGTGGGCCGGGTTCTGCCGGATGTTCGCATGCCTGGAATGGTCAATTTCGATATTTCGGTGATGAAGAAGACTTCGCTGACCGAACGCTTCAAGCTGCAGTTCCGCGCCGAGGCGTTCAACGCCTTCAACAAGGTCAACCTGCGCGGCCCCGGCGTCAGCTTCGTTGCAGGGCCGGATGGGCGGAATTCGAGCGGAACCTTTGGCGTGATCACCGCCGCGCGTGATGCGCGAATTTTCCAGACAGCGCTCAAGCTGATCTTCTGAGGAAGGACTGACGTCACGAACAACAAGAAAATCCTCATCGCCATTCTACCGATTGTCTGGCTGGCCAGCCACTTGGCCAGCCAGGAGACGAAACTACAACCGGCCGGAACACCGACCGCATGGCGCATGCACCACATTGACCGCCAGTTCTACAACCATAACTCCCTCGGTCCCGGAGACGCTGACAACGACGGATTCACCGACTACGTGGTAATACACGAAGGGCCGGACCTGTATACCATCGATTTTCACCCGGGCAGGAACGGCGATGTCCGCGAACCGTGGCCCAAGGTTACTCTCGCCGGTGGCTACAATGTTGAGTACGGGGTTTTCGGCGATATGGACGGCGACGGCAATCTCGACATTGTCGGCGCTGAGGGCGATAGTCCGAAAGGACCGGCCGGCATCCGCCTCCTTTGGGGGCCCGGGGGCAAACAGGCCCGTGACGCGAAGGCCTGGAAGCTCGGCGATCTCATTCCGGGCACCATAGACCGCGGCCACTGGCTGTATGTGCAAACCAGGGACATCAACGGTGACGGTGCCACCGACATTATCGCGGGCGGCCGCACGCTAGCGCGGAACGGCAAATCCGCGGGCATCGTATGGATTGAAGCTCCCAAAGACGTCAAGCTGCGCCGCGACGTCTCAAAGTGGATCGTGCACGACATCGATGCGACGTGGCAGGGCGGCCACGGCTTCACTTTTGCGGACATCAACAAGGATGGCTACGACGATATCGTCGCGTCCAACTCCGACTGGGACACCACTTTCAATCAGAAGACGATTGCCTGGTTCGAGAACCCCGGTCCCCAATCCGCTGCTATTGGCCGTCCCTGGAAAAAACGCGTCGTAGCCACCCACATGTGGGATCTTTACTCGAAGAGCCAGGTGGCGGCAGCGGATTTCAACCACGACGGCCTTCGTGACCTTGTAGTGCAAACGGATAACTACGTGTACCTATTCGAGCAGGTTCCGGAGAAGCCCGACACCTGGAAGAAGATCACGATCCTCAAACCTGAGATCACTCGGTGGCTAGCGCGCCCCACGAAAGTTGTCGATTTGAACGGCGACGGGAAGCCGGATATTGTCGGAGCTCTAATCCACAACATGGGTTTCCTGCCCGCCGGCAAGGCAACTGTCTTCTGGATGGAATTCACAGGGGACGAGCCAACGCCGGACAACTGGATCACACACCCCATCAAGTGGTCCGATCACTCGGAGACTTACCGTTCCGGTCGCGGCGAAAAGTGGGACCATCTTTATTTCACCGACGTCGACGGCGACGGCCTCATCGACATCGTGGGCAACGCCGAAGAGCATTACGACAGCGATCGCAAAAGCATACTTGGGGTCGTATGGTTCGAAAACCCGGGGAAGAGGAAGAAGGGCTCTGAGTGAGAATTTGAACAGACCGGCGAAATGACTGGTTTTCTGAAAGGGGCATGATCGGGTAGACTCCCGGCGTGCCAACCGACAACGATTTCACGAAGATTCTGGGGTGGCCCGGCTGCTGGGTATATCGACACACGATTGAGGAGAAGGCAAAGGGGCTGACGCTTTGGGTTCGACGAAAGGGGGGGACAAGCTGATCGAGTTCTCGGGCTGCGGGCGCAAGTTCAGGGAGTTCTGCGACATAGACGAGCGAGCGGTACGCGACCTGCCTTGGGGAGAATTTCAGACCACGGTGTGGGCCGAGGTGTACCGGGTGAAGTGCCCGGAGTGCGGACTGAAGGCGGAGAGGGTGCCGCCATTACCAAGCAAGGCGCCATTTTCCAAGCATTTCGAGGACGCGGTCGGGCTGGCGTGCGAAAGCGCGTCGGCGCGCCAAGCAGCGCGGAAGTTCGGGTTGGCGCCCAGCACGGTTCGGGCCATCGATCTACGGTACTTGAAACGGTGGGCAGCCGGGCGGCGAGAGCCGGCGGATCGTCGGCGATTACCTGCTGACGCTGAAGGATGGCGCGGCGAACAGGAGATTCGAAGACTCGGTTATGGTCTGCCGGGTGACGCTCGATCTCCATGAGAAAAGGAAGAAGGTCGGAGGAACAGGAGATGGCCTCATACGGGGAGGCTTGGTCGATTTTCCGTATCGTTGTTTCCACCCGAAGGGACTCGAAGGGCTGATGGTGGTCGGCCGGTGCGGGTCCGTCGACCATATCCTGAACTCCGGTGGTCCGCGCAAGATGGGAACCGTTTTCCAGATGGGCGAGGTTGCCGGGACCGCCGCCGCTATGTCCGTGAAGGAGAAGACGACGCCCCGGCGCCTTTCGGTCAAAGAACTGCAGGCAGAACTAACCAAGAAGGGCTTGAAAACAAACCAGGGTGCGTTCAGTCCGGAGGAGTTGAAACGCGTCGGATGATCCGGGGCGATTAAAGCGGTTTTGATGATCCACGGGATTCCTGTAAGCAACCGTTCGCTGGACAACGGCCGAGGCCGTGAAACGCGGCGCGGGCTGTAAATGTGCTGTAGAGGAGGTTTCAAATGCACGCCACACGTTCGATCATGCTTTCTCTGGTTCTGTTTTTCATTCTTGCCCCGCTAGCCGTGGGGCAGGAAGCGCGCTCAACCATACTCGGCACCGTCACCGACGCCCAAGGTGCCGTGGTGGCAGGAGCGTCCATAACCGTTACGAACCTGGGTACGAACGAGACGCGGCGCACCACAACCAGCCCATCCGGGCACTACGAATTGCGTTTCCTGGTTCCCGGACGCTATCAGGTGGCCGCCGAGCTGGCCGGCTTCAAGAAGACGGTACGTGGGCCTGTTGACCTGGGGGTCGGCGGCAGCAGCCTGGACATCGACCTCACCCTTGAAGTGGGCAATGTGGCGGAGAGCGTGACGGTGACCGGCGAGGCGCCGCTGCTGGAAACCACGACTGCCTCGTCCGGCACCGTCATCCCCAGGCAGCAGATCCTTGATCTGCCCGTCGCCTGGATGAATCCCCTAGTGTTGATGCAATTCGCGCCCGGAATGAT
>Ga0315280_10002986_pt1 | contig 26555 bp, 27 predicted proteins | sample YL17G06_40_MG_FD_203697 | JGI IMG/M metagenome (GOLD analysis project Ga0315280, IMG submission 203697) | Sediment microbial communities from Yellowstone Lake, YNP, Wyoming, USA - YL17G06_40 | ecosystem: Environmental > Aquatic > Freshwater > Lake > Sediment | place: USA: Wyoming | collected...
GACTGGATTTGGAGGGAATCAACCACTAACGCTAAAGCCCAATTCAGACCTAACGCTTGTAAGCATGTCAGGTCCACATGTTTGTCCCCGCAACTGGAGGCCAACCATCCTCATCCTCTAGGGCGACTGTGCGCCTTTATAGTTGGGGTTGAGCCGCCGCCGTAAATTGCGGGGCTAGCTTTCATTCGCCAAAATGAATCTGAAGGCATCTTAGCTAATATAAATGTTTCTTTCCACCCTAATATTCTTATCTTTACACCCTACTTTCTTTTCCATTAGATATATCCGTCGCAGATTGTATTGACATATTCAAAGTCAACCTCGATTAGTTTGCATGCTTCTTCAGCTGTTTTGACTGTTTTTACGTAGAATTCATCTGTCTGACCTTGGAACAAGGCTTGGTTACTCTTACTACGTGTCTTTCAAAGTCAGGTAAAAATCTATTGAGTCTGAAGAAGAAGTTGTTCAAGATTTTTATATTGAACGAATCGTTAGAAGTGTAGAACTTCTTTTCAAATCTGGATATGGCATAAAATTGCTCGACCATAAAGTTAAAGAAGAAATTGGAAAAATAAGGTAGGATGGCCTTTTCAACATTTGTTTCCCCTAGACCTATAATATCCCTATTTTTTCATAGGTTAGGCAAATCTCGGATGCGACGAACTACCCTACCACACGCTTTGCTGAACAAGACTTGGAAAACGTATGGAACTTTCTTCCATTAAAGTTTAAAAGGTGGAAAACAGCATATTACATTTTGCCTTCTAGGAAGAGTTCTGCCTCTGGCAATCAAGAGGGTAGCTTTCTTTCTATGAAGGAGAGGAGAAAGGAAAAAATAGAGGAGAGTAAAAGATTGAAGATTTCGAAAATAGTCAAGAGTATGCTCTTTGCTTTCATACTGGTTGCGTCAACTATATTTGCAAATGCTGGACTAAGTCAAGCCTCATCATCCGCTAATCTTTGGGTAAGTCCTCCGGAATTAACGGTTCAAGTAGGTTCAACATTCAGCGTTGATGTTGTTGTCAACTCAACTAGCACCCCGGTCTCCTTCTTTGATGTGTTTCTACACTTCAACCCCTCAGCTGTGAACGCTCTAGGTGGAGGTGGTGGAGGAGGAGCCTACTCGCCATTTATAATGACATACTATTATGTTGATAACACCGCTGGATTCATAGAAGTACGAGGCGAATATCCTCCAGGAGTTGAAGACAACAATATAAAACTAGTCCATTGGATATTGCTATGCATCACGTGGATCACAGGCCACTTGGATTTGTCAGGGTCCCAGATTTTGGACCCAGATCACCAACTCATAAACCCCATATATGGTTCTGGGTCCGTTACACAGACATGGCCATTTAAACCTCATTATGTGGACTACGCTCCGAGCGGCGTGCCAGACTTCAGTCAGAAACAGATCGGCCCGGCTCAATTAGGCATCGGTTGGTGGAAGAACCCAGTGACAGGAAAGTGGAGTTGGTGCGGACCAACCGCCGTTGCGAACTCGCTGTGGTGGATGGACTCGCGCTTTGAAACAAGCACTACGCCACCTCCAACTATTAACGATACTTTTCCACTTGTTCAGTCCTACACAGCTGGCTCTGATGACCACGACCCGGTAAATGTTCCGTGGCTCATTGCGAACTTGTCGCGGTACATGGACACCGATGGCAGCGTGACAGGCATTTCACACAATGGCACGGAAGTTCATGACATGGCTCAGGGCATCAAAAATTATATACTTGCTCATGGACTGCAAGACAAGTTTTACGTGAACTTGGTGAAGAAACCGACTTTTAATTGTATATGCCTCGAAGTCACCGCATGTGAGGACACTATACTTTTGCTGGGCTATTGGCAAGAGCAACCGCAAGGGTCAGGCCATTGGGTGCGAGTAGGTGGACACTTCGTAACAATACCCGGAACTGACAGTGTAAACAACAAAATATATTTCTGCGACCCTCTCACGGACAACGCGGAATTAACAGGTCAAGGCACTGTAATCCCGCCTCCCCCGCATAATCATCCCGTAGCGCCAGACCCTGTGCACAATAACGCAACCTACATCTCATACGACAGGTATAATATAATGCCTGGAGTGTCGCCAAGTCCCGGAGGGGTGCTCGGGATTAATTACACGCCCTCACAGTATTACGACATGTTTCCAGAATTGCAACAAGAAAACTGCCCCAACGAATTTGAAAGTATGCAAGGAAACTATATCGCCGGTCAACAAGTGTTCACCGAAGTGGAGTACGGAGTTTTCATGTCACCATCACCCGCCCTGTATTGGAAGCTAGGCTATCCAGACTACGCGCCTAGCGGAATGCCGGACTTTGACGAGAAGCAAGACAAATGGGCAAAACCTGGAGTGAATGGGCTAGGCAATTGGACTTATTGTGCTCCAGTATCTGTTGCAAACTCCTTATGGTGGCTTGACTCCGAATTCGAACCAGGCACCACACCTCCGCCCACCAAATCTGACGGCTTCAATTTAGTAACATCCTACAACAAAACTGGCTGGGACGACCACGACCCAAGAAATGTTCCGTATCTCATTCAGCACTTGGCCTACTTGATGGACACAGATGGTCAAAGAACAAATCAAACACACTATGGCACAAACGTCACAGACATGGAAACCGGACTTGCACAATACCTATCATGGACCGGAGTCAACCCACCCGGAGACGTCAACGGCGACGGAGTGGTCAACAACACAGATTTAGCTATCGTGGTGGCCGCTAACAACACAAAGCCCGGAGATGCACACTGGAACATGGCCGCAGACATTTACCCCGTCACCTTAGGATGGCCCACCCCGGGCAAGGCAGACAATGTGGGCAACCAGTCTGACATAAACCTTGTAAAGGCTCACATGAACGAGAACGGCACGTTCTCCGAACGCACCATAAAAGCTCCAGACTTCGACTTGATACAAAAAGAAGTTGAAAAGTGCGAAGACGTCGTTCTAACAATAGGATTCTGGTGGTTCGACGGAACTAAATGGACCCCAGAAAACTACACAAACCCTGGTATACCCCCAAACACTCCCAAAAAGCACGCAGTAACGGTTGCTGGCGTAAACTCGACAACCTTTAAGATAGCCATCAGCGACCCGGATTTGGATGCCTTTGAAACTGGCTTAATCACAGAAGGGCGTGTACCGGTCCTGCACACACATACGTCGCCAGAACCCCCGTACACTACACACAACAACGCCAGCCTAGTCTCACAAGACATATACAATGTTTCATCTATATCCCCACCGTCGCCTGTACCATGTCCAGCAGGCAACTGGGCGATCGTGGGATACGGAGGATATGGAGCATCGCCGCCCGCCCAGGGAATGTACGCTGTAATAGAAAACGCTATAATCACGTCTCCGCTAGGCGTTCATGATGTAGCCTCCACCAACGTTACGACTTCTAAGACTGTTGTTGCTAAGGGTTATTGCCTAAACCTAAACGTCACAGTAGCAAACCAAGGAGACTACGAAGAAACCTTCAATGTCACAGTCTACGCCAACACAACCTCGATTGCAGCACAAACCGTCACCCTAGCAAGTGGAAACTCCACAAGCATAATCTTCAAGTGGAACACTACTGGCTTTGCTAAGGGCAACTACACAATAAAAGCCATAGCAGACACAGTTCTAGGCGAAATACACACCACGGACAACACGCATATTGACAGTATAGTTTGCGTCTCTACTCCAGGCGACATCAACGGCGACACATACATCAACATTAAAGACGCTGTTCTTCTAGGCGTGGCCTTCAGCGCTAACCACATCACAGACCCCTCAGATCCGAGATACTGCCAATACTGGCGAGATAGCGAGGGACCATTCAACCCAAACACAGACATAAACAGTGACGGCTGGATAAACATAAAAGACGCAGTCCTACTAGGCACACACTTCGGATTACCCGACCCATAACCCCTTTTTTATCGTCACAGACTGGACGCGTAATCCTTATTCTACAACGTTATGTATGAAAAAAGAAGGATTTTGCGGGAGAAGTCTCCACTTACATTCGCAATTGTTTCTTTCCGTCCTAATATACGTTATTAATGCCTAGTTAGCAATCTTCAAGTACAGCCAACAACTCACTCAGACGGGTGATAACTTTATCTGGTTTGGCATTCGCATTTTCTTCCACGGGTCTCCTATTGATGAGAACAGTTTTCATCCCAACCTTCTTTGGACCCATAACATCCAAATCCAACATGTCACCAACAAAAATCGCCATGGAAGCTTTTACGCCTAAAGCCTTCAATGCTCTTTGAAAGATTTCTGGGCTAGGCTTTCGCTGGTTAATCTCACCGCTAATCACTGCAACATCAAAAAATCTTTTCAGGCCGAATTTGTCTAACAGTTTCCAACCGCATTCTGGGATGGCGAAATTTGAAATCAATCCAAGCTTGTATTTTCCGTGCAGTTTCTCTAAGACATCAAGAGCATCCTTATCTAAGCTAACATAACGCATAAACTCGTCAGCAAAAGCCATAGTAGCCCCAACTACAACCGGGTCAGAAACATCAAAATCGTAGCCAAACCTGTGCAAGGTCTGCGAAACGCGAACATTAAAATGAGGTTCCTCTAAGCTTTCGCGTGATTCAGAATAAAACTTGTCCCTAACTTCAAAATAGACTTTACTAAAATCTTCAAAGGGAACATTAACCCCATTTTCAACCAAAAATTCATAAAGTTTTCTGAGGCTAGGCGGATAATAAGCCTCTTGACTCTCAAGTAGAAGCAAAGTATCGAACAAGTCGAAAAGCACAGCCTCAACCTGCATCTCTACACCAGCGAATCAATAGCCCACGCCAAAGATAAAATGGTTTTTGCAATAAACAGTTAAAACATATATGCGCATTTACATTAACAGCGAAAGCACAGAGGAATATTGAAAATGAACACACGTAAGTTGCTCATGTCTATTGCAGAGGCATTCATGATTTACGGTCTAATCATCGTTGGATATGGAATATTGGCGATTCACGTAACTAAGACATGGTTTGGGGACTGGCATGTCGATAGATACTTACCTTGGCTTACACTGGATATGTTTATGATGATCAGTTTTGCCCTATCTTTCTTTGGATTCATAGTTTGGAGATACTTAAAATACGTGGAAGAAGCAAAATAATGTTACTTTTTGGCAGAATGCCAGCTGCCATTATCGCCAAACAAATATTTGATTGAACTTGTTAGTCGTGCGAGAATATTTATCAATCTTATGATTGGGTAAAACGGCGTGTAATAGAGCAGAGATCGGTAATTGTGTTTATTATAAGCGTATTTCAAGGCTATTGCCTGGTTTATGAAGCCTATTAGCAAGCCATAAGGCACGAAGACCAGCAGGTTAAGAACAAAAAAGATGCGGTCAGGTGCAAACCAGAAAAGAAACGGAAACGCAAACATTGCAGCCAAATCAATAAAGGCTCCGCCATACTCGAAAACATAGCAATACCACAAAAGCAAAGTCAACCAAGACTTTTTAATAAGCAAATCTCTATGGATGTTTAAAGTGTTATGAAGCCAACCAGTAAACCATCTTAGGCGTTGACTCTACAAAACATTAAGTGACACTGGAGCAATTGTTGAACTTGTAGTAGCACCTATTTAGCCGACACCAGCGCCTCTCTTATGCATCTCCAAAGTGATTTCCAAATCTTCAGTAACAGAACGAAGGCTCTTTTCATTCAAATTGTAAATATGTATAAGTTCTTAAAAATGTATAAATATCCACTCTAAAATATAGCTTCAGCGATTATGGTGAACTTATTCAATGGAAGACTTATCGCGGTATTACACTTTGTTAAGGGATCCAGCACGCCGAAAAATAATTGAAATTCTAGGTGTTCAAGAGAAAATTGGATTCAAAGAATTAAGGGAAGCCTTAGGCCTAGGCGTAGGCACAGTCTATTACCATTTAGACATGCTTTCAGACTTCATAACACAAGACAAACAACGCAAGTATAGGCTTAATGACCGCGGACAAACACTCTACAGGATTTTGAAGGAGGGAAACGTTCCAGCAACATTAGAAATAAGCGAAGCTTTCAGCCACCGCCTAGGAAAATGGCTTTTTCTCTCGCCTGTTTTCGCCAAAACAGCCAAACCGTTAAAGCTTTTGCCTGTTTCGATATCCATACTGCTTATAGGCGCCTTAGGCTCAGCCTATGCAAAACTTGATTCCGCTCTTTTCTTCTATTTTCCATACTCAGCTTACAGTTTCACAAGCATAATAGCCTTATACGTTTTCCACTGGATAGGCTTATTTCTCTTTGCAGAACTCTTCATCTATCTGCTTTATCGGCGGGTTGGAAATGACCTACAACTCTTTATATGCCTTGGCTTAGCAGCCTTTCCAATAGCAATTTTCCCATATATATACCTCCTTATTTCAGACATTATCTCACAATATATTTTGTTCGTTCTACAAATTTGGAGTCTGCTGCTTGTTTCTGCGGCTTTGTGCTTTGGAAAAGGCATAAGACTAGATAAAGCCATAGTCGTAAGCCTAACAGCCATGTACCTTAACATAGCAATACTATTCATGTTAGGTCGTTTCACATAAAGTTCGAGGTTTCTAGAACTCTTAACAAGCGACATTCGAGTTTTTTCGAAACGATTTTCTTAATAAACCGTTTTACAAAGTTATTTTCGGTGAAAAGCCGTGAAAAACACGAAAAAGGCTATAATAAGTACAACTTTGACGGTTCTCTTACTGTCAATAACGTTGCCAACGCTGCTAATAAATAATGCAAATACTTCAGATAGCGGGGACATTTCTGGTGTAGAGGTTGAGTCTTACGGAGCGCACTGGTGGAGGATCAAAACAGATCTTATAACTATATTGTTTCCTGCTAGTGGAAGGAAGCCGATGTTTCTCTGGTGGTATTCAAATGACACAAACAACATTTATGTTGTGAAATACAAGGGCTTGATTGAGTACATGACCATGGATTATCCATACTACAATAACCTGTATGAAGCAAACAATATAACAATGCAAGAACGGCTAGAAGCAAAATACGCCTCACAAGATGTAAGACGCAAAATTAGAAATTACTTCGGATTGCTTTTAAGCTTACATCCAGCCTATCTACCTTTCAGTGCTTGCAGTTGGAACCTAACAGGTCCAGTTAACGTTACAGAAGACGGCGCCTCATACATTTCCTTCAATTTCACCCTTGCCAAAGCACCTCGTATATTTGATTTCGCTGAAGGCAATGTGATGATTCGCTGCAGGTTCTACGCAACAGAAGCCACAGAAAAAGTCTATGATTTATACAACTACACAGTGAAACCCGGAGAATTAAAAATGGATTTGGTGATAAAAAACTGGGAATGGAACATTGACAAGCTAAATAGCCTCTTCGACGCTCTCCATGATGAATTTAACATAGCTGTTCCAAAACTACGCGCTGGCTTAGCATTATGGGTTGACATGGCATCAATAAATATTACAGACATTTCAATTGCAGAACAAGACGCAAATTTAACGACGCAGGTTCTACCTCAAAGCAGTTCTGCGGCTCCACTTGAGCCAGTTGAGATTAACTCAGATACATCAGACATAATTGCAGGAGGACAAAGGATTCAGGTGCGAAACAGAGTGGCTAATATAGTTACACCTTTAAACGTTAAAACTCGCTTGCATGAACGTTTCAGACTGCGCTTTGCTAAAGGGAGCCAAACATTGGCAGGCTTCTTCGACTTTGTGAACACTGCAGTTGTCATCAATTCCACCACTCAAGAGAAATCGCTAGTTAATGTAACAGCAGCCTATATTCCAGCGGGAAATCACATGCGTTTGTTTATAGGCTATCCATACTTCAGTAGCAATACTTTGGAGCATGATCCTTCCATCGGTGTTGAAAGTGTTGTCCCATGGTTGCCAACTGGTCTGTTGATGATTCTAATTGGAGCAACGATTGCAATAGCAGTTGCAGTGGCAGCTGTTAAGCTGCGAAAGAAAACAGTTAACATATTGAACGTCCAATAACTTCCACTTTTCTTTTTATTTTTATGGAATATATGTCATTTTTGGAAATAAAAGTTTATATGGTGTATTGCTATACACTATATAGGATGTTCGAGAAAATGAGTGCACGCTCAAAAAGTGAAGAAATTCGCTGGCAAGTCATGAAAGCTATGCTTGATGAATTTCCAACGTTGAAAGAGAAGGTTAAAAAATATCTGAAAGAGCAGAAGCGATAATTTAGGTTCGATTGTATTTCACTTTTGTTTATTAATGCTTTTAATTTCTTTTGAGTAGGTGTGGAGGCGGAATTTTAACGTTGTTTTTGTAGTTATCTCCTTCTGTTTTAAGAAGCTCTGTTATCTCACGGTAACTTTGAAGAAAAATCATGCCCTTCTTTGTTGCCTTATACACTTCTTTATCATTCAACAAAACCTTTTCTAATAATGCGTTTTTTAAAATAAATTTGAGATAATCGTTAAGTTGTGTAAAGCTTAGGTTTGCCCTATACATAATTTGAGTTTTCAGGACACCGTCCTTTGCTATTTCCAAGATTTCCGCAATTATGTAGAGCTTATCCCTTCTTTTTGAAGTAGGGTTTGAGCCCCAAGGATTCATTTTCTATATTCCTCTTTTAGAACTGTTTTCTATGATAAAAAGGGGTATGGAATGTTTTAAGTGGTGTTTCGCATGTCTAAGTATTTCAATAATCGAAATATTCTCTAGAACAAACTTCTATATGCCAAGAAGACTTTATTTTTTCATAAAATGAAGATGTTAGAGAAGGTGAGAAAATGTTAGTTGGTTTAATTGCAGACACACATGATCGTTTGCCAATGGTGGAAAAAGCGGTAAAAAGGTTGAATGAGGAAAATGTTGAGCTTGTGCTTCATGCTGGGGATTACGTGGCGCCTTTTGTTATTCCAAAATTCAAGGATTTAAAAGCAAGACTAATCGGTGTTTTCGGCAATAACGACGGAGACCATGAACTTCTAAAAAAAGGATTCAGCGAGAACAAAGGCTTAGAGATGCGTGGAAACTTCGCCGAAATAATTGTTGAAGGAATAAGAATTGCTTTATTGCACGGAGATGAGGAGGAACTTCTAAAGGCTTTGGTTGAAAGCGAAAGCTTCGACGTTGTAGTTCATGGGCATGCGCATAAGGCTGAAATTTATCGAAAAGGTAAGACATTGGTTGTGAATCCAGGCGAGGTCTGCGGATATTTAACTGGCAAATCGACTATTGCGTTGTTTGACACGGTTAAGCGTGAAGCCAAAATAGTCGGACTATAGTGTTTGCTTTAGCCTTTATTGATGATGAAAGCTTTGCTCTCTGTGGGTAGCCTACCCCTCCCTTATATATAAGTTGAACTGATCCTTAATGCACCGATTGGTGAAGTTTCTAGTGGTTTTCGATTGTTAAATTGTAGACCCCTATCGCTTTTCAATACTCCAAGAATTAGGCTCCAAATATTATAGTTCATATGAAAATGAATGTTAAACACAAGTCACGTGTTTGTGAAAGCAATGTAGTTTAGATATAGTTGTTTTCGTTTAACATGTTCGTGTGTTTGCTAGAAGGTGTCTAAGCCAGTTAAGTAGAATTTGTCGCCATACGTTTGCTTGAATGATGCATCAGCAGTTAAAGGCTTAACCATCATCACTGAATGGCTTCTTTCCTGAATCATGTAACTACGAGACCTATAGATCTGAAGTAGTGCATTGTCTAGAACTGCTCTGTCGTAGATCATGTCTTTTGCTTGCTCTTCAACAAGCCCAACTAATCTATCCATTTCTTGAGCGTTTGACGCCAAGAGTTCCCTAATCCATATTGCATTTCTGTCTTTTCTGAAAATAACATAGCCATCCCCCTCAATTATGCATTGTTTGCTGCTTAATCCCTCAGCTTTCTTGAGCGTCCTTAAAACGGCTTCATTGCGCACTACAAAACCAGTCTTGCCTTTCACGAATTCATTGTAGATTCTCAGGATTTTGTCAAAATCAAGTTTCGAAGACTTTTCCATCACAGCGGACTTGGCTCTTTTTTTCTTAAACACCTTGTATGCACTTGGGATTTCAAGCAAATCCACGTAGCCTAATTTCTCGTAAAACGCATGCGCAATTAAAGTGTGACTCGTGCCCAGAAAGGAAAAGTGATAGCTCTTGTTCCTAAAGTGTTGATGCGCACTATTCATCAAAGCCGTGGAAATCCCCTTTCTCACATGACTTGGCATGGTAGCAACACCATATATGCCACCAACATACTCTGCAGTTCCATCCAAAGTTCGAGTAGCCAAATCCAACACACCCACAAAACCAACCACAATGCCATCTTCCACAGCACAAAAGCCAACTGGGCCATCCTTCTTCGTCGGGTCACTCTTGACAAACCATTCAAACATCCTTGGATTAAACGGCCAGCGAAAAGCGTGATCCATCAGAGGCAGAAGCTCATCTTTAGAATCTAGGTCTCTATAAGTCAGAATCTTCATTTTCGAGTTACTCCTTCACTTGACAAATTTCATAAACTTTTGGCTACTTTCATTCTCCTCTTACTGAAATGCAATGCACAATTATAAATTTTTGTTATATGGCTGTCTTTTCTGGTTCGCCAGCTTAAACAGCTCTGTCAATTCCTTGTCGCTTGCACCGTTTCTCATCGGCGTCAAAAGGTCCACTAGGTTGTCGTTTCTCATTAAGCATGGTTTGAGTTTTCCGTCGCTTGTCACGCGTAAACGTGTGCAACGCATGCAAAAATCGGTGTTCTCTATTGGATGCACAATTTCAACTGTGGCATTCGGCAAGTGATAGATACGGCGGCTTTGCATGTACTGTCTAGTTTCAACTTTCACTGCCTCTTGCCTCAACATTTTTTCGTATTCGTCCAATGATTTATAGTGTGCCGAGTAATATGTCTCACTTATGTTTACTGGCTCAAGCTCAATCAGCTGCAAAATTGTTCCAGTTTCTCTGGCAAATGTAATCATTTCCGTAACAGCATCGTCGTTTACACCTTTCAAGATAAGCATGTTAAGTTTGACGGGATAAAGTCCAACTTCAACGGCAGCCTCAACACCTTCCAAAACATCTTCTAATCTTCCACCAGTTAACTTATTGTAAACTTCACCATTCAGCGTTGGAAGGCTAATGTTCACACGTTTTAAGCCGTTTGCATGCAATTCTTTGGCCAAGGAAGCAAGCATTGTTCCGTTGGTTGTCATGGAAAGGTCTGTCAAGCCTGATATAGCTGCGATGCCCTTGATGATTTCTACGATGTCCTTGCGCATAAGAGGTTCTCCTCCTGTCAGCTTCACTTTGGAAATGTCTAATCCAACAGCGATTCTGACGATGCGGACAATCTCGTCAACCGTCATTTCAGCTGCAAAATTCTCTGTAGGTTTTTCTTCGCCTTCCAAATGGCAGTATTGGCAATACAAATTGCAACGTCGCGTTATTGCCACACGCAAGTTAAGTAATGGGCGTCCATAACTGTCGCTCAGAACCATCGTTATTCCCGTGCATGCTTAACGATGTGAGCGGTTTCCGGCAATATAAGCTTTTCAAAACAGAGCTTCACAGCGTCAGGAGAGCCTGGAATACAGAAAAAGGCTTTACCTTTCGCTACTCCGGCGACAGCACGAGACAAAACCGCCGCAGAACCAATTTTCTCAAAGCTCAAAAACCTGAAAATTTCGCCAAACCCAGGCAAAACCTTCTCTAAGAAGGGCAAAACAGTTTCGATCGTGACGTCAGATGGAGCTATGCCAGTGCCACCACAGAACACGACAGCGTCTAAATCTGCAGAGGCTAACGATTGCCGCACGCCTTCTTCAATAAGGGCTTTCTCGTCTGGAATCAATTTTCTAAAAGTTACCGTGTGCCCAGCTTTTTTCAGAAAATCTTCAATCAAATCGCCGGAAACATCTTCCGCTTGCCCGCCTTTTCTCGTTTTCTGATAGCGGGATGTGCTACAAATGAAAATGCCGAATTTCAGCGTTTTAGGGGCTTCAGCCTTATGCTTTTTCGTGCTTTCGCTCACTGGGATTGACCTCTTTAATTTTTTTCACAACACGAATGTTTTCTATGACGGTGGATGGATATTGCCCCTCTGCATTTTTTTCATATTGTTTAACCATGTCCCAAATTGTTAAAAGACTAACCGCAGTTGCAACAAGGGCTTCCATTTCAACCCCAGTTTGAGCCTTCGTCTTAACAGTGGAGGCAACTTGCACAGTAGACTTGTCTAAAACTTTTATTTCAACTTCCACGTTTGTTAATGGCAGCGGATGACAAAGCGGAATCAATGTGCTTGTTTTTTTAGCGGCTAAAATCCCAGCGATCTTCGCTGTGTATAATGGATCCCCTTTAGCAATTTTTCCCTTGTTAATTAAACGTATAGTTTCAGGTTTCAGCTTAATAGTTCCTGTTGCAGTTGCTTCACGAAAGACTTTTGGTTTATCAGATATATCAACCATTGCCATGCCATTTTTCCTCGTTTTCTCCAATTTTGAAGTTTGACAGGGAAAGCTGCTTCTTTTCCGTTTTGTTTTCAATTGTTTTGGATTGTGCGGAAGTCTTGCTGGAAAGGATTTTTAGGCTTTCTTCTTGAAGTTCGCGCATGATCTGTTTCATTTCATCCACTTTCTTTTCTAAACCAATTAGTGCAGCTCTAAAATCGTCTATGCGACTTAAAACATACTTTATGAGAGGTTGAATATCTTCTTTAGCTTGTATGCTTATAACTGAACTTTTTGTTTCAGAGGTTTTTTTGTAGGTGAGTATCGCGTTTATAAGCGGGGAAGGATTATTCCTAACCTCTCGCATCAAAAAAAGAAAATCTGAACCGTCTGTCAGGGCTTTTCTTAATTGTTCAAAGGCTAAACGGGAATTTGCAAGAGGGTCTGACGTGTTCTGAAGGAGAATCTCCTTAAAAGTTGCTAGAGTTTGCGTTAGGTTTTTGCACATAGACTTGATTGTGTAAGCCTTTTCTGGTTTAAGAACAAGCATAAGCTCTTCGCTACTTATTGCCAAATCACTTAGGCGGTTAACATAATTTTCAGTTTTTTTCAGCAACTCTGAAGGTGGAAACTTTTCGAAGAGCACACCGCTGGCTATGTCGCTTGCAACCTTCTGCAAAACCTCTTCAAAATCACCTATTTTCTCATCAAACTCCTCTTTAATCAAAACTTCGCACCACGCATAAAGAAACTAGTACAGCCTATTGCTTATTTGCGTGTTCCCAAGCTTCCATGAGATTTTGCAAAGCCCTAGCCTTAGGTGAATGTTCATTAAGCCTGTATAAGCGGATTCTCCCAAACACTTTATGCTGAAGGATGCCTTCATCTTCCAAAACTTTCAAGTGCTTACTTGTTGTATTGTAGTTAACACCAAGCCTGCGGGCAATTTCAGAAACGTTAAGTTCGCCCACCTGCATTAAGATTTTTAGAATCTTCATTCTTAGCTTTGAAGAGAAAACATCCTCCACATCCATAACATTTTCACACCTCTTCCTTTTCTAAGAGGACACTTAATTCCTTCTCCAATTCGTGAATTGGAATTCTGGGCAAATAAATAAGCGTTGATCTTCCACGATTGCCAGCCGCTGAAACCTCAGTTTCTACAATACCGACATGTGAAAGGGTCTGCAAGTATTTCCATAGTTGTGTGTGGCTGTGGGGTTTCATATTAAATTCTTCACATACAACAGCATAGGCTTGTTCAGCATCTGTGAGAGAAATGTAAGCCTTTTGACCTTCCTTGAAAATTCTGGCTATGCCAAGCAAGAAGAGTTTTTCATGAAAACTTAGGGAGGCTAAATCGCTTTTCCGCATCGTTGGAATTATGCTTGAAACAGCTTTTCGAACACATTCCGGTGTAACAACATCTAAATCCTCAGCGTCCGCATATTTTCCAGCCCGCCATAGCAACTCAATGCCGAAACGAGCGTTTCCACTCTCAGAAAAGGCAATTTCACCTGTTAGGCTTATAGTGTCTTCGGGCACAGTTAAGGACTTAAAGGCAAGTGAAACACGGTCGTTAAGGATGTCTATAAGTTGCTGTTTTGAATATTTCATAAGACTTATGATGTTAGATTGTAAGGTGCTTCTTGTGCTACTATCTAACTTTTCAATTGTTTTTAGGTCTCGTAAAATGCATATGAGCGAAAGTCTTTGAGGCTTGTCCTGTCTTATTTCCTGTAATCGCGTAAGCTTGTAAACAGCTTCCGAGTTCTCCCTCTCAACGAGGCTTTCAAACTCGTCTAGAGCCAAGATTACATACGCGTTTTCCTCGTCTAAAATTTGTAAGAGAATGCGTAAAAGCTCCTCAGCAGAGTAGCCGCGTTTCGGAAAGGTTGGATGGAACACAGAAACTATGTGATATAGTATGAGGAAGAGGCTTCCACGGTATTCGCGGCAATTAACATGAACGTAGCGGAGATTTATCCCAAGCTTATTAGCTTCGTGAGTGATGTCAACTCCGAAACGTTGAGAAAGCACGGTTTTACCCGTGCCAACATCGCCGAATATAATAACCCTTTGAGCCATTTTCCCTGGAAACTGCAATGTAAAACTGAAAAACTCCATTAGCAAACGTAGTTCCCTGTCTCTGTGGGGAAGCCTGTTAGGAATGTACGTAATGTCAAGTTTTGTTTCGTCCTTGAATACGCTTCGGTACTGTGGCACTTAACTAACCCCAAATAAATTATACGCGAAGCTTTGTTATTCTTTTCCCTCACGCAACTAATCTTAAACAAGGAAACGTTCGAAATTGCATGCTTATATACCATGCTTGCACCTTAAAATCTTGAGTGTAAAGACATGCCGAGGCTAGTTTTAAACGGGATATTTGTGCCTCACGTAACACCTTTTACGCGTGAAGGCGACCTCGACCTCAAAGCGTTTAGAGTTTGCGTAAGGTTCTGGCTGGAAAGCGGAGTTTCCGGGTTAGTGCCTTGTGGAAGCAACGGTGAAGCCCCATACCTTTCTCGACAAGAACGAAGAAAGGTCATCGAGACTGTTATGGATGAGGTTAATGGAAAAATTCCGGTGATCGCAGGAACAGGAAGCATGAGCACTAAAGAAACAATCGCGTTCACCAAGGACGCGAAAGACTTGGGTGTGGATGCTGCGCTCATAGTTACGCCCTTCTATTTCAAACCGACAAACAGAGAAATGCACGAGCACTACAGAACTATCTTGCAAACCGTCGATCTTCCAATAGTTGTTTACAACGTTCCAAAGTTTACTGGGGTTTCCTTGGAAACTGCCTTCATTCATCAACTTGTGTCTGAAAATGAAAAAATAATTGGATTGAAAGACAGTAGCGGGAACATCGGCTCGATAACAGAAATCATAAGGTTAGTCGGCAACAAGATTTCAGTGTTAGCCGGCACAGCGGATGTAGCGCTACCGACATTTTTGCTCGGAGGCAAAGGTGCTGTAATCGCCGTTGCGAACGTGTTTCCCAAACTCTGTAGTCAGTTGTATGAAACTTTCAAAAATGGCAAATACGAGGAGGCAAAAATGCTGCAAAAGCGCATATCGTTTGTTAACGAGGTGCTTGTGAAAAAGTATAATCAGCTCTCAACCATCAAAGAAGCGCTGAGATTGCAAGGATTACCAGGTGGCTACCCTCGTAAGCCAGCATTGCCATTGGACAGTGAGGAAAAGAAGGTTGTTCAAAACCTGTTGAAAATCATAAATGAACCCCTCTAAGGACCACTGGTGCTATATGCGGAAGATATGAACAATAACGATAGGTGGAGAATGTGATATTTATTCATACAAGTATTCGAACGAGCAATATTGACAAAACTATTGACTTCTACACAAGGTTGATGGGTCTCAAACTCCTAAGCCGCCGCGAGATACCGGAAAACAATGCCGAGATCGCGTTCCTTCAAGATCCAGAGGGAAAAGGCGCAAAGCTTGAGCTAACCTTCTACCGAAAACAGAAAAAGTTTAGTCAAGCTGATTATGAAGAGCGGCTGTTCGATCACATAGCGTTTGAAGTGGAGAACATGGAGCGGATTATTTCTTTAATGCGAAAGGAGAAGGTCACAATCACAGACGAGCCTTTTAAGCTTAGCCCAACTGGACCGCTGATAGCCTTTATTGAAGACCCGGATGGGACTTTGATAGAACTGATTGAAAGAAGGTAGCGCGCGTTAGAATTATCGTTTGTCAACTAGTAAGTTTGCAGAACCAAAGAAACAAAAGACTAATAAGTGCATTTTATTAATTCTATTGCGAAATAGCAAAATGATCCCAAAATATTTCTTCCTAACCAAGGGTGTTGGTAAACACAAGGAACAATTGCAGTCTTTCGAGTTAACCTTAAGAAACGCTGGAATACAACATTGCAACATAGTAAATGTTTCTAGCATAGTACCTTCAGGCTGCAAGCTTATTTCGAGAGAACGGGGCTTGAAAATGGTAAAGCCGGGGGAGATTACTTTTATTGTTCTGTCTAGGAATTCAACTAGTGAACCGCATAGGCTAATCGCTTCATCAATAGGAGTAGCCATTCCATCAGGCAAGAACAACTACGGCTATCTTTCTGAACATCATTCTTTTGGACAAACTGATGAAGCAGCTGGAGATTATGCGGAAGATTTGGCTGCAACGATGCTTGCCACAACCATGGGAATCCCGTTTGACTCGGAAACCGCTTGGGACGAAAGAAAACAATTGTTCAAAACTAGTGGGTTAATAATCAAAACCACTAACATAACACAATCAGCAACCGGCGACAAAAACGGTTTATGGACTACAGTCCTCGCAGCAGCAGTTTTCCTTCAAGGAAAAAGACGCTAACTCATTGACACAGTTACTACAATAAGTATCTACTTTTTTATTCCAAAACAATATTAACAATTAGAATTAACGCTAAAATGGGTGACGAGGCTCTTGCCGAAAAAGTTTCAAACACCGATGATAATTGTCAACTTCAAAACGTATTCTGAAGCAACAGGCAGGAAAGCGGTTGAACTTGCCAAAAAAGCCGAAAAAGCAAGCAATGAATCAAGTGTCTTCATAGGCGTGGCACCTCAATTTGCAGATATAGTGGTAGTTGCTAAGGCCGTGGGCATTCCAGTTTTCGCTCAACATATAGACCCAATTAAACCGGGCAGCTATACGGGGCATGTGCTTGCTGAATCCATGAAGGAAGCAGGGGCTGTGGGAACGCTGATTAATCATTCTGAAAGACAGCTTAAGCTTTCAGATATTAGTGAAGTAATCGGCTTAGCACGCGAAAATGGTTTAATCTCTGTTGTTTGCGCCAATAACCCGAACATAAGTGTAGCGGTGGCAACGCTCAAGCCAGACATCATAGCTATTGAGCCACCAGAGCTTATAGGCACAGGAATTCCCGTTTCAAAGGCGAAGCCAGAAGTAGTTACAGACACCATTAAGCTTGTTAGGAAAGTTAACCCCACAGTCACGATATTATGTGGAGCTGGAATAAGCCATGGAGACGATGTTGCAGTAGCTTTAAAGCTTGGCACTCAAGGGGTATTGGTTGCAAGTGGCATTGTTAAGGCGAAAGACCAATATAGGGTTTTACGTGAATTTGCAAAAGCAACAAAACAGTAGGCGAGTCGAAAACATTGAAAGTTGAAGCAGAATGCGCCGCATGCATAATTAGCAGAGCTGCAGCCGAAGCCATAGAAGCTACGACAAATCCTGCATTACGATTCAGGGCAATAGCTGAACTTTTACGATTATTAAATAAAGAGTTTAGACCATCAGCGGTTCCTGCAGACTTGGGCACAAAAAGAGACCGCCTAATAAAGAGAATAACGGGCAACGATGACCCTTATAAAAGGAGTAAAAGGATAAGCAACGAAAAAGCCTTGAAACTTTTGCCTTACGCAAGGAAACTAGTTGAAGAAGGCTATTCTCAGCAAGATAGGTTTAAAAAAGCATGCTTATGCGCCATAGTCGGCAACACAATAGAATTTGACATAATAGGCCACAATTTCACATTTAATAGTTTAAGAAAAAACCTCCGAGAGGCTGGAAAAGATTTAGTCATAAATGATACCAACAAGATTTATGAATTAGCAAAAAAGGCGCACACCATTCTTTATCTGGCGGACAATGCTGGGGAAATCGTCTTTGACACGTTGCTTGTGGAACAATTAAGAAATATGGGTTTAAATGTAATTGTGAGTGTTAAAGGCGGGCCAGTAATTAACGACGCCACCTTAGAAGATGCGGAAGTTTCCGGAATGAGCAAGATTGCGGACAAAATAATAACTACGGGAACAGACGCCGTTGGGTTGCCTTTGAAAGAGGTTTCAGCAGAATTCCTTAATGTTTACAATTCTGTTGATATCGTTTTTACTAAGGGCATGGGCTATGCAGAGACCCTAACAGAATCTAGACTAATAAAGCCTCATGCCTTACTTTTTAGAATTAAATGTAATCCCGTGGCAAACTTCTTTGGTGCTTCAAGAGAAAAAAATGTTGCAAAGCTGATGCCGTAGATGTTTTTGCCATCCATAACCCTCAACCGAGAGTCACTCTCTCACTTTGAATATGCAATCAAACAAGAGTGGATCATAACAAACGGTTTAGGCGGTTATGCCTCCTCCACGGTTTTGGGCATAAACACAAGAAAATATCACGGATTGCTCGTAGCTGCTTATCATCCACCAGGAGACCGCAGGATATGCTTAGCAAAACTGGATGAAGAAATACTCATAGGAAAAAACATTTATCCGCTTGGCGCCAACGAGTTCCAAAACGGAATCTTCCCAAAAGGACATGCATTCCTAAAAGAATTTTCAATTTCACCCTTCCCAAAATACGTTTATGCAGTGCAAGATGTTGAAGTTCAAAAAACCATTTTCATGCCTCATGAGAAAAATGCCGCTGTAATTATTTATAAAATTTTAAATGAAAATATTTTTGATGTTAAAATTCGAGTTTTTCCACTAATAAACTGTAGACATATCCACTCAGTTACGGATAGATCTAAAAATCCGTGGCAGCTTGTCCAAAAGCGGGCAGACAACGAAGTGAACGTAAGCTTCCTAGGCATTCCTCAATCTTTGCTAATAATGAAAACGACAGACGGGCGTTATTATGATGCTGGGAGGTGGATTGAGAGAATATACTATCGCGAGGAGGCCATGCGTGGAGAAAATTGCCTAGATGACTGTTATCAGCTTGGATACTTTGAGGTGAATGTAGAAGCGAACAAAAATGAAAATTTTGCAATAATAGCGGTTGCAGATAAAAACGAGACAGGTGCACTAAAAATTCTGGCTGAAATGCCTGTTACCATGTATGACATAGAAGCCTTACACGAGCGAGAAATGAAGAGTCGAGAAAATTTATTGGCGAAATTTTATGGAGATCATGAAACCATTCCTATAAGTGATTGGTTAAACTGGATTATTTTGGCTACAGACATGTTTATAGTTAAAGGAACAGATGATGCGCAAAAGTCTGTTATTGCTGGTTATCATTGGTTTGAGGCTTGGGGAAGGGACACATTCATTTCTCTACCCGGATTGATGCTTGTAACTGGAAGATTTGAAGATGCAAGGAAAGTTTTCTTAACCTTCAAAAAACATTGTAAGCAAGGTTTAATTCCCAACTTTATTCCAGACCAATTGGGGCAGCCAGCCTATAACGCTGTTGACGCAACTTTGTGGTTTGTGAATGCGGTGCTGCAATACTTGAAATATACAGATGATTTCAAATTCGTTCAAGAGCAACTTTGGGAAACCCTAAAAACAATAATTGAAAGCCACGTGAAAGGAACAGCGTTCAACATACACATGGACGGCGACGGCTTGCTTTCTCACGGTTTACAATTAACATGGATGGATGCAATCGTAGACGGTCAACCAATAACTCCAAGAGCTGGGAAGGCCGTTGAAGTTCAAGCATTATGGTATAACGCATTAAAAACCATGGAACTTTTGGCAAACAAGTTCAAGGAAAAAAGTGAAGCTGAAAAATACTTTCAGTTGGCTGAAAAAGCAATGAAAAGCTTTATTGAGGAATTCTGGAACCCGGAAAAGAACTGTTTATTCGATGTTGTAAGCGAACATGGCAAGGATGACTCTCTGAGGCCTAATCAAATTATTGTGGTTGCTTTAGACTTCCCCATGTTGGACAATGTTAAAAATGAAAAGATCGTCGATACTGTGCATCGTGAGCTTTTAACGCCTTACGGTTTAAGAACACTTGCAAGAAATGACCCACGATACATTGGAGTTTATGCTGGAGATAGGAGAAACAGAGACAAAGCCTACCATAATGGCACAGTGTGGCCTTGGCTGCTAGGCGCCTTCACAACAGCGTTTCTAAAAACCAAAGGTTATGCGGAATATAGGCGTGAATATGCTCTAAAGAATTTTCTTTTACCTTCGTTTGCTGAGCAAATTTTTAAGGCTGGGCTTGGAACCATAAGCGAAATTTTCGACGGAGAACCGCCGCATACGCCTAGAGGATGCGTAGCCCAAGCGTGGAGCATAGCGGAACTCTTCAGAGCCTATGTAGAAGACGTTATGCAAGCTAGACCAAAACATGAAAGGGAAGTTTTACAAGGCTTAAGATGAAATTGTTTTTCTGAGATTTTCTGCCGCAACTTCTGGAGTTACTGTATTTATGTACATGCCTGTGCTTTTTTCGAATCCAGCCCAAATCGCAAGTTTGGGATAAACTTCCAAATGCCAATGATAGTATTCGCTGGCATCTTTGTTTATGGTTAGGTGAAAACCAAAGTTGTAAGGCGGGTCGTTTGCCAATCGGTTTAATCCATTAAGGCATGTTTTCAGTGTTTCTGCAAAGGTTTTCACTTCGTTTTGTGACATGTCAAGCAATGTAGCTTTATGCTCCTTGGGAAGGATCCAGAATTCTAAGGGGTGGACACTTGCATACGGAGCGAAAACTACAAACTTTGAGTTTTCAAGAATAAGTCGTGGTCCTTTACGCTCTTTTTCCAGAATGTCGCAGAAAACACACTTCTCGTTTTGTTTCCAGAATTTTCTGCTTGCTTTAAGCTCATCTTCAACAATCTTTGGGATGAAGGGTGTTGCAATTATCTGGCTGTGAGCGTGAGAAAGTGAGGCTCCAGCTTCTATGCCGTGGTTGCGGAAAATGGAGACGTACTGCACGTATGGTTTTGCTGAAAGTTCGCGAAGTCTATCAACGTAGGCATTAATGACATGCGCTAGTTGCGAAATTCTCGCATTTGCAGGGTGTTCATCATGATTTGGCGATTCAACCAGAACCTCGTGGTGCCCAACAGCCGCAACTAAATCGCTGCATTTCATGATTTTCTTTCGGCTAATCTTCTCTTTTGGTGGGGCAAAGGCTGGATAAAGGTTTGGCATGCAACGAATTAACCAGTTTTTGTGTCTAAAGCCGTTTTTATCTTTGGTTCTTCTAATGCCTTTGTCTGATTTGAGATAGACTAAGACTGCTGGTGGTGTCATGTGTTCGTTGCCTGGGCACATGGGACAAATACTAATTTTGGCTTTTTCTCTTTGCTGTTTGGCAAAGTCTGTGGGTCGGCGTCCGCGTTCCGTGGCTATGACAACCCAGCGGTCTAGTAAATAATCCTTACGAAGTTCGTTAAAGGTCATGGTTAATCTTCCAACAGCACTAGAATTAACGCATACAACATTTAGCGTTTTCCAAAATCTTTCCGTCCTTGCCGTGGTTACTTGGTTTTCTCTTGCTCTGTGAGCCTCTACCTCCTCCCTTGTATATAGATTAAACTTTAGGTTTCAAGTTTTGACTGAGAAAGGCGGTGGACCACTGAGGTTCGACGCCCAGACTCCGCCAGAACCCTCAAGCCCTAAACTCGTATCCGCACCCCCCTGAGCGCTGAACGTCCAGACTTAGGTTGCTCCCTCCCGGGCCTAGCCGGATTTGCCTGGTAAACGTTGAAGACGGCTTCCCTACGGAAGCTGCCCAGCGACCGCCAGCCCCAAGGGACGGATAGTCATGGCTTCGGAAGTGGGGGTCTCAGCGGCCTTAGACGCCTCATCCTCAGCTGTCAGCCCGTCATATAGAGGGTTTACGGTACAGGGGACCTCTATCCCCCCGCCTAAGACCCACCGCCAAAAGATTCAGAAGCTTTTCAAAACTATAAAACTTTACCTCATCAACCAACAAACTTTTATTAAAACGAACATGCCTTCTTCGGTTATGGATAGATTTGTCGATGAACTATTTGTTCGCTTGAGAGAACGTGGCTATCAGGCACGAATCATTTCCATCTCCCATCTGCAACTGCTGCAGAAAAATATAGACAGCTTCCGCAATCAAGGCTTGCTCGACAGTGAGTTCTATCAACACCGCCTTGCTTGGTTCAGCTTCCAAGTTCCTGAAGACTTGCCTAAAGCACAATCCTTGATTGTTGTCGCCATTCCCAGACCTCAGACTCGAGCGATTTTTACATGGAATGGACAACGACGTCCACTTATCCTTCCTCCTACATACACGGCTTACGACGGCATAACAGAACAAGCTGAGAACCTTCTCGCTAAAATACTCCTTGAAAAAGGCTACACATCGACAGGAACTGCACTGCCCCTCAAACTGTTGGCAGTCCGAAGTGGTTTAGGCCAATACGGGAGGAACAATATCTGCTACGTCTCTGGCATGGGAAGCTTTCTCCAACTTGTAGCCATCTACTCTGATATGCCTTGCGAAGAAGATAGTTGGCAAGAAGCAACAATGATGAAGAGTTGCGAGGAATGCGAGTTCTGTCGCCGAGCTTGCCCCACTGGTGCTATTTCATCAGATCGTTTTCTTCTGCGTGCTGAGCGCTGCATTTCTTATCATAACGAAAAGAAAGGCGATGTTCCGTTTCCCAAGTGGATGGATGCTTCCTGGCACAACTGCATAGTAGGATGTATGCGTTGCCAAAGAGTCTGTCCACAGAACAAGGAATTCTTACAATGGATTGGAGAGGAAGAGGAATTCTCCGAGAAGGAAACCGCTCTACTCTTGCAAGGTGTACCACAGGACAAGCTGCCAGCCACAACGCTCAGGAAACTAGAGCATCTAAGTCTAGTCGATTACCTTAACTGTCTTCCTCGCAATTTGAGCATCTTCTTCAAAACTCATTAGTGAAAACTATGAAGAAAGGTTGGTTTGGATAAAACTTTACCTTTTTTTTAAAAATAAATAATTTTGAAAAAAAACTGGTGTGGCTTGCCTTGAGGAAAGCAGGGGAAGGCTATGGGGTGAACGAAAAAAAGATATGGTGCGTGCCTTTCAGGGGAGTGGGCTGATGGAAAAAAAGGTATAAGGTATGCCTTGAGGGAAAAGGCATGCCTGAAGGGCAAGGTAGTTCTAAGAATAATATCATAATTATAATAGAGGAGGTAACTAGCTACCTCTTTTTCCTGAATATCAGCAGGGAAAAGGTAGTTCAGGAGTGCGTGGAGACCATTCAGGCGATAGAAAAAGGATAACTACTATCTAGTAGTTAGCTAAGTATGTGTCTCAAAATGCCTACAATTCAAATTTGGATAAATAATGAAGACATCACGACGTTGAAAAGGCTGAAAGCATACCTTCTTCTGACAGCATCCTTGACGAACTCTGAAATTGAAGAGTAGCCGTATTTACCAGTTTTGACTATTGTTTTTTTTGCCTTTAGGTATAGCTCTTCGGGCAATCCTATCATTCGATACTTCTTTCTTGGCAATGGTAACCCGCTAAGGCTGTATGGTCAACACGTCTTAACGGAGTTTTTATATACGGGTTAATAACGAGTCTATAGCAAGACCAGAGAATGGAGAAAACGTGAAAAAGTTTCTAACTTTGATTTTCACGATTGCACTGATTGTTTCCCTAACCCTCTTTCTGAAGGCTGAGCCTTCATATGTCTCGGGTTCAGACTCAAAAAACAGTTCCTTTGTGGATTTCTTAGCGGAAATCTTCGGAAATGTTGACACTTTGTCTTCAAACCAATGCTGCTATGATGCAAAAGACAATCAAAGTTGTGGACTTCATACCATCAAAATCATTGAAAATCCTGAGGGCGGTTATCTTGGCATATACCACAGTGACATCGGCGGCGTCTTGCAAGTGAGATTAGCTAATTCAACTGATTTGTTTAATTGGATATTCATAAAGACCATTGAACAAAATGCTGCTCAACCGACTATCAGTAAAGCCCCAAACGATGCATACATTGTTGCTTTTGAAAAATGGAACTCCTCTGGGGCACATCTTAGGTTTCATTACTACTCAAATCTGTCCAAACTTCTTAATGTTTCCAGTTCTCCAGACGCTACATTTGATGCACCCATAACTTTAGGCAACAATTTCGAGGGGACACCCAATGTCTATAACATCACAATCAAAGCCCCAATATTAAACGCATGCATCGGTTTTCATTATTATAACGGTTCGGTTGACAATGTTGCTGTAGGACATTTGACAATTCCATTGGATGACCCTAAAAACATATCTCAATGGACGTGGAATGCTTGGCATCAAGTAGAGTATAACCAAAAATTAAGAGAGGAATGGAACGTTAAAGGCAGTATTGGAGATAGAGATTATGGACAGATATTTGGAAGAAACTTTACATTACAGGAAGGAAATCTTTACGAGAGTTCTCCCCAGACGAATTGGACTGCATGGAGAATATTCCTATACGACCATTTAACAAGCAACTTTATTATGCTTAATATCAAAACGCATAAAGGCTCTACTTCCTTTGGCAACCCAACATTCACATTTCTAAAATCTCCAAATGGAAAAGACTGTATAGTAGTAACTTGTTTTCTGTTTTCTGAAGGGGCAGAGAGTGGAGAAGCAGGAGAATTTATTTTTTACAAGGAATTTGAAACTAAGCCGTTCTCGCTGGTGTATGAAGACAAGTTATATTTCGCAAATGTAACTTCCAATTCTACAATCTCGAACTTCAATTTTAATGAAACTGAAAGAAGCATAAACTTCAACGTTAGCGGTCCAGACGGTTCTAAGAGCTATTGTTTAGTTAAAATCCCAAATAATCTTACCCAAGAATTGTGGCAAGGCAACTACACTATTCTCTTAGACGGTGAATCCTTGCAATTTGAAAACTGGAAGGACATGGAAGATACGTACATATATTTCACGTACCAACACCCCGCACACCAAGTGACTGTAATAATCCCAGAGTTTCCATCAGTTGCCATTCTATCGTTATTTACGGCTATATCAACATTTACGGTTGCTTTCAAGAGAAAGCGCGCGCCAAACTAATAGCAAACTTGGTTACTTTAGGTGAGCAGTTTCTTCAGCTTCACCGTCGGTTTTGTTGACCGTCAGTTGGTTGTTGTTGGATAAAACTTTACCCCTACAGGAACCGCGCGCGCATGGAATCTACGGCAAAACTTCACAACAGAACAACTTGGATCTAAACAATTAAGCAACGTTGCATGGACATTCTATTACTATTGCGAACGGTTATACGATGGATTTGACACTTATGGATTTTTCTATTTTGGAACGGATACCTATAATAGTCGAATAGAAAACTTTGCTTGGACATTCAAAATCTTCCCTCGATTGTTCATCATTGAGGACATAAACGGAAACGGTTCTGTTGATTGGTGGGATTACGAAATACTTGAAAAAGCGGAAGGTTCCAATCCGGATAGCGGAAATTGGAATCCATTATGCGATCTAAACTTGGACAAGACCGTTGATAGTGCAGATTTAACTTTACTGATAGGTCAATACGAAAGGAATTCAACATAGACACATGCTTCAAAAACAACATTCATTTCCCTATTTTTTGTGTCTATCCTAAACATTTAAAAAAGACTAATCAATATCCTACATGGGGAACGCATATTGATGGGATGGGACAACGGCATTACGGAAGCGTTTTTCTTATTTGTAATCTTGCCTTTGCTTGCCATCATAGTGATTCTGGTTATAAAGGCATCATTCTTCGATCCGGAAAAGGAATTCTTTGATTCCAGGTTTAAACAATTTTTTGATCCTGAACGCACAACATTTGATCAAATACGGGAATGGATAAAAAGAAAAAGGAAAGATTAGGCAAGCGTTGTTTGAAGACCCGTTTCTTTTGGAAGATCTTAGCGCGCGCTTCACATAGTAGCGTCCGTCTTTGGTTCTTTTTATGCCATGAATTTGTGCTATGCCACTTTTCAGGAACCATTCGTCAACACCCAACTCTTTAGGCGTCTTAGCCGTTTCTTCCGAAATAGCCCCAAGCTCCCTCATCTTCTTCTTAGTCATCTCAGCACGAATACCCATCCCTGCTAAGACCCCAGCCAAAGTCCGAACCCTAGTTTGTCTTCTATTGCATTGCCGATTTGAAATTTCTGTGTGTGTGGGATAAAACTTTACCCTCAAACCCAAAAGAGATGTGCGCGCCATGACGGAACAGTCGACATCTAGTGCGCTTCCTAAACCTCTAGTTCTCTGTGTGCACAAAAATTTAATTCCCTATTCTGACTATTTGATTGTGGTGATTCTGTTGAGTATGGGAAGTGCAAAGAAGAAACCAATGACTAAAAAAGAAAGAGAAGAGAAAAGAAAAAAGCACAAGGAAA
>Ga0315280_10002987_pt1 | contig 26555 bp, 26 predicted proteins | sample YL17G06_40_MG_FD_203697 | JGI IMG/M metagenome (GOLD analysis project Ga0315280, IMG submission 203697) | Sediment microbial communities from Yellowstone Lake, YNP, Wyoming, USA - YL17G06_40 | ecosystem: Environmental > Aquatic > Freshwater > Lake > Sediment | place: USA: Wyoming | collected...
TGACAGCGTGGGAAGAAAAACGCAACGGCAAAGAGACGAAAGTAGACTGGCGGTTTACTACCGAGGATGCACGCATTAAGCTCAAGAAACTTTATCCATCAATTAAGTAGAGACAGAGCACTAGGGTACGTAATGTGTTCTACGTTTGGTCTATGGTCAAGAGCTCCGCGAATTGCGGGGTTGGGACTCGTAGAAGACCATAGCGGGGGAGCCGGCGAAGCTGATGCCCAGCCAGGCGGCCTCGTCAATCTCGGCCTGCGTGAAGCCCTTGTCTCTTACGTTTTTTAAGTGCATTTTCAGGCAGGGTTCGCACCGCATCGCAACCGAAAGGGCAATGGCTATGGCCTGCTTGGTATAGGCATCTAAGCCGTGCGGGGCGCTTACGGAAGCAAGGAATTCTTTGTATTTAGCTTGGATATGAGCTATTTCAGTGCCACTGTCAGCGTCCGACTTATCGGAGGATACAGCATCTGCGCAACAGGGGACTTCCAGGGGTCTGTGGTCAGGGGTCAGGGGTCTGGGGTCTGGGATTTTGGGTGATGGTATTTTGCGGGTGCCAGTAGTCCGAAGATGTATAAGTCCGGTACCTTTACCCAGAACCTTACCTATGACGGCGGCATCGGAGATTTTTTCTTTGTGCAAAGCTCTGAGGAAATCATCGGCGGAAGTTTCTGCAATTGCGATAAGAAGTCCGCCGGAGGTCTGGGCATCGTAACATATATCGACCATTTCCTGAGGGAGGGAATGGGGTGACCCCCGATAAAAACGTTCGGGGGCAAGCTTTACGCGCTCGCCGCAGGATTCTTTGTTCCGCTCGATAGCGCCGGGCAGTATTCCTGCGGCGGCATACTCGAGCACGCCGGGCAATAGCGGAATATTGTCCCAGATTAGCTCGACATCAACGCCGCTCGATAAGGCCATTTCAGCAAGATGGCCGAACAAACCGAAACCTGTTATGTCGGTGCAGGCGTGAGCGCCAAATTCGACCATAAGCTGCGAGGCCTTTTTGTTAAGGGCAGTCATTGAGCGGGCTGCGGCCTCGATGCCGGCGGCGTCGGCACGGCCAATCTGTGAGGCGAAGGCGATGATTCCTGTGCCGAGCGACTTTGTAAGGATAAGGACATCGCCGGGACGAGCACCAGCGTTTGTTACCACCTTGTCTTTATCTATAATGCCTGTGACGGCGAAGCCGGCCTTGATTTCGCTGTCATCGATGCTGTGGCCACCGATAATTGCAACGCCGGCCTCATTCATTTTGTCGATGCCGCCGCAAAGAATTTCGTACATAACGTTGTCGGGGACTTTGCGGACGGGAAATCCGATTACCGAAAGTGCGGTCAAGGGGGTTCCGCCCATAGCGTAGATGTCGCTTACCGAATTAGCTGCTGCGACCTGTCCGAACATATAAGGGTCGTCAACGGAGGGGGTGAAGACATCCACGGTCTGGACGAGTGCCTTGCCGTTGCCCATATCATATATGCCGGCGTCATCACCTGCCGGTACGCCGACCAGCACACGAGGGTCGTCGATGGCGGGTAAATTCTTGAGGACCTGCTTCAGGAAGGCCTGGTCTATTTTAGAGGCACAGCCGGGCTTTTCCACGAGCTTCGTCAATTGCACTTTCCCTGCCGGAGCTTCGAGCCGTTCACCGGCACACAGGCATATATCCTTTTCTTTAAGGAGGTCACAGGGACAGGGTTTTTTGGGGTCACATATACAGTGTCCAAGACGGATGGAACGCTGCATAACACGTTTTCTTCTCTCTGTGTTTTTTGCCATAATATCCTCGTTAATAATGGGTAATCTGTTCAGCAGATAGGATTGCTGCGCCGAGAGCGCCGGTCATTTGCGGGTCAGGGGATACAGTGACAGTCTGTCCGAGAGCGGACTGCAGTGCGGTATCCATTCCTGAAACAAGTGCAACACCGCCGGTAAAAACGACGGGCAGGTCGATATTGCGGCCAGCCAGCGAGGTGACACGTGCGGCAATTGCTGACTGGACGCCGGCGATAATATCTTCTCTGGCAACGCCGGAGGCGAGTAAGCCGATGATTTCGGTTTCGGCAAACACGACGCACATACTGCTTATCGGAGCGGGGCTGCGGCTTTTTGCGGCCATCTGACCGAGGGAACTAATGCTGACTCCGAGACGTCTGGCGACAACTTCGAGGAACCGGCCTGTGCCTGCGGCGCAACGGTCGTTCATAGCGAAGTCTCGGACTTTGCCGGCCTTATCTAAGCGCATAAGCTTGCTATCCTCTCCGCCGATATCAATAACCGTCATAGCATCCGGCACAAGATGACGGACGCCGACGGCGTGACAGGTAATTTCGGTTATCGTGGTATCAGCAATGCTGACGGCGTTTCTTCCGTAGCCGGTTGCCACGATTCTGCCGATATCTTTTTTGTCAAGGGCGCTATTCTTTAGTAGCTTTTGAAAAAGTCCTGATGTGAGCTTGTCCTGCTTGACGCCCTGGTCGGCCAGGCCTTTTGCTATAACTTCTTGGGTTTCGGCAGTCATAAGGACGATTTTTATTGTTCTTGAGCCGGCGTCAATTCCTGCACAAATCATTTTTCTCTCCGTTTTTTGACAATTTCCACGAGGGCTTCCAGGCGGGTACACAGTTTCGGACGAATCGAGCCGGTAAGAGGCGGCACCTCAATCTCTACTACGGGAATATCGAGCTGGTCCTGGACGATTTCGCCGATGACCTGACCTTCAAGTGCGCAATGGCTTGCGCCGGGGATGCGCGAAATCAGGAGCGCCTCAGCGCCGAAGGTGCGAATGTCAGTGCATATTCGGCTCGCACGGTCGATTGATGAACCTGCCATCGGGTCGGCAAGAGCCATTTGCGCAAGGGCTTCGATAGGGGGCAAATTTTGGGGGATTGTGTCGAGTGCGTGGGTGAAAAGGTATTCGGTGCCGCATATTCTGCCGCCACAATCTTCGAGAAGATTCATCACCTGCAAATCCGCCACCGGATTAACCCAGAAGATACGGGCGGCATCGGGGGAAAGAAAACCAACACCTGCCCTCACGCGGGATTTGACTTCCTCAAGCAAACCCTGTAGGACAATGATTGTTTCGTTCTGGTCGGAACAAAAATGTATTGCGAGCATCTCCGCGATAAGCATTTCAAGGGCAGGCATAGGACACAGGGGGGCGGTAAAGACAAGCTGTCGCAATTCGGCAAGATAGCTGCGGACCAGGTTTGCCTTTTTGATTCCGGCTGAAAGTTTCCTGTCATCCAGACGCCGGCCTGCTAAATCTTCGAGGGCGGTTTTGAGGCGATTGAGTTCTGATTCGACGAATTCGACCTGGGATTTTGGTGCCAGGAATCCGCCGGGCAGCATAACCATCGGTTCGTCCGGCTCAGGGCAGCGGCGATGGGGAATTTCCCACCACAAAATCGGGTATCCGAGACCATTAAGCCGCTGGGCAATGGCGGAGAAATCATCGCAGGTTGCACCGACACTGCAGGTCAACAGGTCCGGAATTGGAAAATGTGCGCCTGTAAGAAATGCTCCTAACATTGCACGCACGGGGCAGAAGGATTCATCTATGCCAAGTGTGTCGGCGATTCTTAATAGCGGCGTATTTAATTCCATCACGCACGGAATCCACCAGGCGCCATCGGGATAAAAGGCCACGAGGTTATCTAATGAATAGGCCATCACCGGTATAGTGCCCAAATCTTTCATAGTGCCTACGAGCTTTTTTCCTTCGGCGCGGGCTTTATGCAGGCGTTCTTCTTCTGTGAGCAGAAAATTCCACAGCCGCAGGGCGGCGGCGGAATTGTCGTAGCGGAGCTTGGAAAGGCGTGTGTCACCATCCTCGATGTGCCGACTCAGCAGGCCACCGTAGTCTGGCTGGTAGAGTCCTGCTTTTTGCAATTGCTCATATTGCTGGTCCCATTCCTGGAGCGTTATTTGCCGCGGCATATCGGTCATTGCAGCGTCTCCAGAAATGAGTGAATCCGGTTTGGCGCCCGATGCTGATGGGCCTGGCTGTCACCACCTACATCGATGTCGAGAACAGGCAAGTCAATCCAGTCCTTCAGTCGCCGGAGTTCGGCGTGCCAGGTGTCGCACCATACGTAACGGCGGAAGATAATCCCGCGTACAGCTCTATCGAGAAGCCCGCGTTTAAGCCATTTATAAAGCTCGCTATTCGGTCTGCGGGAGGCATCGGGGATACCATTGAAATAGGCATTGGCAAGCTCAACCAACGGGTTATCGTGGATTCTTCGGCGGTCGAAGGGTGCGCACAAGCCCCGTTCGCCGGTTTCGGTAGCATCCAGTACTATTCGTCCGCCGGATTGCTCGACGATGTCGAATATATCAAGGTCTGCTGTTACCAGCGGCCCGCCAACAATTGCCAATGGCACGCCGGTGATTAGCGGCTGCGTACTCACTTCCTTATTGAGCGTTTTGGCGGGGCCATCCCTGCCAAACGCAGCAATCGCTTCGGCGTATTGCCTGGCAGACAGATAACCTCTGGCATCGAGGATAGATGCGCGGGCGGCGTCATATTCGAGCATCGTCCGGGTGAGAGTGTCGTTTGAAAGCGGTTTTCCGCCGAGACGAAGCAGGAATCGGCTGAGCCGTTTGAGTTCGTCCACATACATTTTCTGTGCGGCGAGACTTTGCCAGGTGTGCGGGACATTCATAAGAAAAGCCGGAAGGTCGCACCTGCGGACGAGAATATCAAAGGCCCGGCGCATCTGGTCGCACAGGGTTGTCACTACGACCCCACAGGCGGATTTGTCTGTTACCACTTCGTTGATAAAGCTGTGCACAAAAGGACAAAGGCCTTCAATTTGGGCAAGTGGGCCGGTTGAACATAAGGCAGCCGGCATTATCCTGCTGGGGCGCAGGCCGTGCGAAGCAATCCACTCGGCAGGCACATAGGGGCAGGTGTAAATAATTGTTTTCATCAGCGTGAGCACCTCGCTGGAGCGGCTTTTGCACGGACTGTTTCGAATAATGCTTCGACCCTTAACGCAATACGTGCCGAATCGGAAGGCGAGTAATCCGTCTCGATGCGGAGATACGGGATGCCAAATTCTTTTTCTGCCAGCTTTTTGACAAGGTATGACTCGACGTCATAAGTAGTACAGGTTTGCCAAATAAGGTCGATGATGCACTGGGGACGGTATTCGGCGACCAGCGTACGAAGTGTTTCCAGGCGGCGGTCGTTTTTGGTCATTACCGCACAGGGCAGATGGAAATATTTTTCAGCTAAGGCGAGTATGGAGTCGTGAGCGGTTTGGTCAACGTCTTCGAGAATGGGCTTTAGGCCGGTGCAATTGTCCATACATACTACAAGTCCGCCGTGAGACTCGATAATATCGAGAACTCGTTCGGCGCCGTGAACCATCGGCACGCCGGTCATCAAGACCCGCACCTGAGAGTTTTTGCCCCCGTTTTCGCCTTGGGATTTGAATAGCCTAATCGCTTCATTGTACTGTTCAAAGTCAGCGTTGATACCGGGTACGATGCTTTTGAAATCCAGCAACTGCCTGCCGGTCAGAGGGGGCAACTGCGATTTCATCAGTGCTGCAAGCTCGCGGCGTAACTGCCGTTCGCGATTCATAATGCCGATGGTCTGTCTTATTTTTCCGTCCGTGATTTCGACGCCGAAATGATTTTCGAGCACGGTTTTGAGTTTGCGCAACTGGCTTATCCAATGCGTCAAAGCGTCGGTATCGGCAGGTTTTTGAGGCAATTCCAGCACATACACGGGGCGTGTTTCGGCCAGCAATTCATACATTTTCTTTTTGCCGTCGCAGGTTGTCTCGGCGACGACGAGGTCGGCCATTTCAAGAAATGGATTTGCCTTTTTGAGGTGATAACCATACGTGGATTTAATAAGCGGACAAAGATTGGCGGGCAGATGTTCTTCTGCAGGAGGAATCATTTCCGCCGAGCCGCCGCACAGGCATACGGGGACGGCGTCCGCGGCCATAATCAGCTCTCGCGGCGTGTATTCACAGGTGATACCCACTATGCGCTTGCCTTTGGTCTTGGCGGTTTTGGCGTAATCGTAACAGTTTTGTATCATTTTGCCAAACCAGGTTAAAGGGCAATTTCGTCGCTCGTTGCTCGTCCCTCGTTCTTCGTCCATCGTTCGTATTGCAGACTGCGGCTGGGGCGGAGTACACGGGTCAGTGATGTTAATATGAACTTTTTTGTTATCGAAGCATTTTCCCATTTTGTTTCTCGCTTTTTCAGGAGCCAATTATCTTTTCTTTCGGGCAATAAATAGTCCCTGGGCAATCTTGCCTGCGTGCGCCAGCTTTTGCATAAAGGCCATTTCAGCAGCCATTGACTGCATCAGTTCGCTGTTAAAGCCGATGATTTTCAAGGCGTCATAAGTCAGTTGCATCTGGAGCATATTGATATACAAATCCACATACGGTCCGAATCTGCCGGTATCTTGGGCTAAAATCACCTCGCACCCATTTTGCTGTAGTAGCTGCCGGTAGCCGTTAATATCCTGGACGTTCGGAAACTTCATAAAGGATAGGAATCGCTCTGCTTCCTGCTGCGTTAATCCAGCAGGGCCTTCGACCCAATCGGTAAATGCAATTGTCCCTGTTGGTTTTACTATGCGAGCTGCTTCAGAAATGAGTCTTCTTTTATCAACAACGTAGCACCAGGCATCTTCTCCCCATACGAAATCCGCGCTTGCGGTTTTAAGGCCGCTGTCGCAGACATCGGCGAGGATGAATTTGATTTTGTCTGACAATCCTTCCTGCTTACATCGACTGCGGCCTTGCCGGACGACCTTTTCGGTGGCATCAACGCCGCGCATTTGCGCGACGTTTCGGAATCGCACGAGAAATCGCATTCCGGCACCGTTGCAGCAGCAAAAGTCAACGCCTTTGGTTCCTGCGGTGATGCCGGCTTTTTCAGCAAGGTCCATCGATGAGACAAAGCCGCCTATATGAATCTGCTCTCCCATAATCAGTTCCCAGAGCTGGCCTTCGGGGCCGCTGTAAACCGCCTGGACATCTTTTAAGCCGATGCTACTTATACTTTTCATTATGGTTCTCCAATGCCCAAATAAAAAAGGCGGGTAAGAGTAACTTTTCTCTTAACCCGCCGGTGTGTGTGGCACAACTTTTTTACTCTATCAAGTGCCAGGTCTGGTCTTGTTTTGTTGTTTCAAATGGCCCGAGGTCGGCGTCTATCTGTACCTGGTACTTGCCTTTGAAATCGGTTGGCACTCGCCACGAGTACCGGCAGGTGCCGCCTCACCCATACTCGAAATTGCCGGCTGCAATCGCCGTTCCGGCTTCATCGACAATCTTCACCTTCGGTGCGGGGACGCGCTGATTGTTCTTTGTTACCACGTTGCGGTATTGTTCGCCTGCCTGGCCGGTAATAGATAAACCTATTGAGACCTGCTGGGGGCTGGTCTGGTTAGCTTCGGGCTTAATGGCGAAAGGTGGGCCGAGTTTGAGGACTGAAGTCTGGTTTTCTTTTACCTCTGTTTGTTCCAGTTTACCCCAGGGGCCGCGGCTTTCAATCTGATAGGTGTCACCATCTTGCCTTGTTGTTATTTGCAGATGTTGTGGTCTATATGTCCCGGTGCTTAGTGTAACGATACCCGTAGATGAGGCGGTCTTTGTTCTGCTAAATTGGCCGCCGCGAAGCTGCATTTTGGCGCCCGCGGCGTCGATTTTTACGAAGCCTTTCGGTTGTAGCTGTAAGTAAATGTAAAATGCAAGACAGGCCGTTACTACAACGGCAAGGGGAATCCATATAATTTTCTTCTTCATACGCACTGCACCTTAAAAGGAACATAGTTTGTAATACAGCACTATTCTATAATTTGTAAGCTATGATGTCCAGCAAAAAAACAGGGAAACCGAAGATTTGGCAGCACAGGACCTGCGGGTAGTGGGTCAGTTTGAGAAATAAATAAAAAAACCGGCTTGGCATAAAAACCAAGCCGGTAGGCAACCTACTTCGATAGCGCTATTTTTAGCACTATCAGAAGCCCTACGAAAAGGATTAGGGTTTCCATTTTTCTCCTTTCCGATTGAGAGGTGACCTATGAAACGGAAGTTATTATAACACTATTTCGTTCTTTTACAAGTAAATATGGTCGCTAAAAAGCGATTTTTGATTTGACTTATCTATTCTGCCGATATACAATGATGGTATGCTTAAACGCTCAAGAAAATCCCTATTAGATATAAACCTTTTAGCCAAATCAATCGTAGATGATTCTACGGCTGAAAAAATGCTTGACAAAGCGGTTGATGAGGGTAAAAATCCTGCTGCTGTGCTTTTAGGACGGCTTGGAGGTCTAAAAGGCGGCAAGGCAAGGGCTATAAATTTATCTGCTGAAAGACGTAAAGAAATAGCAAAGAAAGCAGCTCAAACAAGGTGGCACGATTATAGGCCGAAAACATAAGTGAGGAATAATCATGGCTGAGCCAATTACAAGTGAAGCAAATGCTCTGATTGAAAATAGATTAAACTCTTGTGTTGAGGAATTAGAGAAGAAACTTAATGCAGATGTATTAGCATTTTCAGGAAGTATTTATCATCGAGCCGATTTATTTTTGAGAGACACAGTAGAATGGCGCAAAAAGCAAAAACCTACACGGAGCAAGCTTGCTTTCTTTTTAGAAACCGACGGTGGATATATTGAGGTTGTTCAACGAATAGTAAATATTCTTAGGACATATTATCGTAAAGTAGAATTTTATGTTCCTACTCAAGCCATGTCAGCTGGGACGGTTTTGGTAATGTCGGGCGATGCTATTCATATGGATTATTATTCAGTTTTAGGGCCAATTGATCCTCAATTACCTAAAATGGGTGGTGGTAATGTTCCTGCTCTTGGTTATTTGAAAAAGTATGAAGAAATGATGGAAAAGGCCAATGAGGGAACTTTGAACACAGCAGAAGTAACTTATTTATGTGCTAAATTCGATCCCGCAGAACTTTATCAATATGAACATGAAAGAGAACTTTCCGTATCTTTGCTTGAAAAATGGTTAGCAAAATACAAGTTTAGGAATTGGAAAAAGACAAAAACAAGAAAATTAAAAGTTACTACCGCTATGAAAAGAAGGCGTGCCCGTGAAATTGCTGAAAAACTTAATGATACTGACAAATGGCACACCCACGGACATGGTATTTCTATGGCGGTATTGCGAAGCAAAGAAGTAAAATTACTAATTGAGGATTTTGAAGAAATTAAGGGATTGCATCAGCAAATTAGGGATTATTGGGCCCTTTTATCTGACCACATGGGGAAATTAGGTGCTCCTGGGGTAATACATGTCAAGAATCAATATAGACACTTTGGTTGGAAGAAAAAATAAAAAAGGTAATGGTGATATATATGAATAAGTCAAAAAAAATACACATAGATCTTGATAAGATCATTGAAAAAAATCCGGCCATTGACGCAAAGGAATTAGTGCGTAACCTTGAAATCATTCAAGAATTGAAAAAAAGAGGGGTTAAAATTGGCCCTAATTATAATCTTGGTTCACCATTTTCAAAACCAGAACCTTACAACAGTGAAACTGATTCAATAGGGACTACTCTCCAGCAAATATAAAGTTTTTGATTTTTTATATTTTTCTCTTGACTTTGCTTGACCGCTCAAGCATAATGGTCAGTATGAATACACTGACCAGAGAAAAACGAATACAAGTTTTGAGGGCTTTAGTTGAGGGTAATTCAATCCGGGCTACTGTGCGAATAACAGGGGCAGCCAAAAATACAGTAGTCAAATTGCTGCGGGATGCTGGCAGGGCTTGCGAACAATATCACAATAAGATTATGGTGAACTTGTCCTGCAAACGTATCCAAGTCGATGAAATCTGGTCATTCTGTTATGCCAAGCAAAGAAATGTCCCCCAAAAGTATCAAGGTCAATTTGGATATGGCGATGTATGGACTTGGGTAGCATTAGACCCTGATAGTAAGCTTGTGCCAGTTTGGCTTATTGGTCAACGCAATTCTTTTTGTGCAAAAAAGCTTATGTATGAGTTATCACAGAGAATGGCTAATCGCATTCAACTGACTACTGATGCTTATAGGCCATATTATGAAGCGGTTAATAATGCGTTTAGTGATGATGTAGATTATGCCCAACTGATGAAACTATATGGGCCTGAAAAATCAGGTGAAAAAAGATACAGCCCAAGCACGCTTTTATGTGCTATTGAGCGGCCAATGATAGGAAATCCCGACAAAAAACATATATCAACATCAATGGTTAAACGTCAAAATCTAACTATGCGTATGCAAATGCGCAGATTTACACGACTAACTAATGGTTTTAGTAAAAAGGTTGAGAATCTGCATTGGGCCGTTGCATTACACTTTATGCACTATAATTTTTGTCGAATCCATAAATCGCTAAGAGTAACGCCAGCTATGGAGATAGGAATAAGCGACCATATTTGGGAATTAGAGGATATTGTAAATTTATTGGATAAAAAAGCAAACTGACCCACTACCGACCTGCGGGATGGATTTGCTTTAAGTGAATTGCCCCATGTCGTTCGGGAAGATATCATCTGTCAGGTCTTTGCCTATGTGGCTGGCGTAATAGTGCTTGATGATTTTTTTGCCTTCGGTCTGGAACTTATCCATAGAGGAGAAAGCACCTATTTTCATAAGAAGCAGGATTGCGATGCAGGCAGTTACGTTTGCTGTGGTGTGCGCATATTTGCCCCATCTTTCCAGCAGATTCGGCTCCGGCAGATATGTTTTCAATTTCTCTGCCTTTGGCACCTGACGGAGACTATGTTTCAGTACGCCAATGGCCTGCGTGTTTGCACGCATCAATAAATCAAGCTTGTGGGGTTGAGATTTTATAATCGATAGTGCGAGATCGACTTTACCAATGGCAGAAAGCCGGCGCTGACATCTGGGACAATTTGCAATATGGTTTTGTATCCAGTCTGTATCGAGGCAGAATCGCCCGCATACAGCTTTATGCAGCCAGGCCGTGATTTGTTTGCATTTATTTGTGTTCATGGTTTTCATTACCTCTTTTATATTTCTTTTTTCATCCATACAGCTAATACTTGCATCGCTTTGCACCTATAAACCTTTGCAGTTGCTGCTGATATGCCTAATATCCTGCTTATTTGAGCGTAGGGCAATTCTGCCAGGTCGCGTAACGTTATGACGTCCCTCAAATGTTCGGGCAATTGTGCTATACAGTATCTTAAAGTTTCCTGCAAGCATTGGGAATCGAGGTCACCTGCCGGCGAGCATATATCTTTTAGGGTAACAATAGCTGTGGACAACCTCTTTTTTTCAGCAACCCTCTGTCTTAACATTGACACTGCTACATTGCTTGCCGTGCGGAAGATATAAGCGTTTATATGTTCGGGTTTTTGTCCTCCTTTGTAATGGGCGAGTTTTAAGAATGTATCCTGGTATGCGTCACAGACATCTTGTTCATCACCCAGTATTCGCCAGAGCATAGTGACCAATTCCTGGCCGCGTCTTTGCATTGCGGACAATATCCACCGCTGACTTTCGTCCACCGTTTCAGTGACGACGAAGCTCCAAATCAGTCCGTAACTGGCGGCCTTACTAAACATAAACACCGATTTCAATTGTCTTATATCTTTCTATCTTTAAGACGCAGCCCACTACTAATATGTTAACAAAAAACCTCGCTATAATGGTAAAAAAACTTTGTTTTTTAGATAACGTTCAGGGTTGCGGTTGCGTCTTATTTTTGAACCCCGGTATTTGGGAATCCATCGTTTGTGAGATTCAAACTATAAGATATGGATGTAAGCCCTTGCAAAAACATTAGTTATGAACAAAAAAGAGACGCCGGGGATGTGGTATCTTTGGTGGATGATTTGCTCAAAAAGGCTGTAAGCTCCGGCGCCAGCGATGTGCATTTTGAACCCACCGAATCCGAATTGCTGGTGAAATTCCGCCTGGATGGCGTTCTGAACCCGATTGAAAGGGTACCCAGAGCTTTATCTGAGAATGTAATCGCCCGGCTGAAAGTGCTGGGTGGGCTTCTAACCTACCGCAGTGATATACCACAGGAAGGCCGTATCGAAACGAGCAAAACGCAAGAAGATGGCGTTGTGGACCAACGCCTGGCGGTTTTTCCCACGATACACGGCCAACGAGCAGTCGTGCGCTTGTTCTATAGCAATAAAGAGCTTATGGAACTGGAGCAGTTGGGATTCTCAGAGCAGGTATGCTCGGCGTTAAAAAGGATTGCCGCCAAAAACCAGGGCGTTCTGCTGCTTACCGGCCCGGCGGGCAGCGGCAAAAGCACCACCCTGGCAGCACTTTTACGCTACATCCTGCGAAGTTTTCCCGGCAAAAGTGTTGTAACTCTGGAGGACCCGGTGGAAATCAGGATTGACGGTGCCACACAGGTTCAGATTACGCCGCACGGCCAGATGACGTTTCCCACCGCCCTGCGCTCGCTATTAAGACAGGACCCGCAGGTCTTGATGATTGGAGAAATCCGCGATGCTGAAACCGCCAGGATTGCCATCGAAGCGGGACTGACCGGACATCTGCTGATGAGCACAATGCACAGCGGCACGCCGGCAGGAGCGCTCCTGCGGCTTCTTGAGATGGGCATTGAGCCATATCAGGTGACATCGAGTATTTCAGCGGTCCTGAATCAACGGCTTGTCAGGAAACTGTGCACGAAATGTAAGAGGGAAGTTAGGACAGGAATGTTTGAAGCGGTAGGATGTGATGACTGTTTCAATACCGGCTACAAAAGCCGGGCGCTGATTGCAGAGATGGTTCAATTAGATAGTCCGTTGCGAAAGGCCATCTTATCTAAAGCCGACCTGGATGAGCTTGAAAACATTCTCCAGAGCAAGGGCCATACAAATATGTTTGAGGATGGCCGCCGCCTGGTCACCGAGGGCGTGACGGCCCAGGAGGAATTGAATAAGGTTTGTGGAATCGTTTGATTTTTTATAAATGAAGGAGATGCGTTGTGAGACGCACTTTTGCCTCTCTTATTATCGTATTTTTTGTTGCATTTCCCGCGAGCGCTCAGCCACAAGAGGAGAAAGCCCAGATAGTTGAGATGACGCTGAACCCAGCTAAATCTCCTGAACCAAAGCAGAAATACCAGCTTCTGCCGAAAGCACAGGAGCAGAGCGATGCGGATGCTTTGCCGCTATATGAAAAAGCTGTTAAATCATTGCCCAAAGATTTTCAGAGAGAGCAGATTAGTCAGTGGGTTAAAGAGCCGTTGAACAAATTGCCCCGTGAGCAGGTGCAATCAACTCTGCAGCAGCTTGGCCCCACCCTGCAATTAGTTGCACAAGCTGCCAAATGCAAGCAGTGTAACTGGCCACCATTTAAGCCAGGCACACTTCCAGAGAATCTTTCAGAATATCGCAAGCTCGCCTATGTCCTTGCGCTACAGGCTCGCTTTCAAATAGCTAAGGGTCAATATGACCAGGCCATCAGCACCATGCAAATCGGCCTTGCTATGGCAAGACATCTTGGTGAGGCCCCTACCCTAATCCAGGGCTTAGTTGGGGTGGCAATTGCTGGGGTAATGATGAACCAGGCTGAGGAGTTAATTCAGGCATCCAATGCACCCAGCCTTTACGGGGCTTTGCAGGATTTGCCGAGGCCTTTTATCAACCTGACTAAACAGATTGAACTCGAAATAGCAAATATCAAAAAAACCGGAAATCCTGTGCTGCAAAAAATGTTCCAGGAACAATTGAGACCTGCTCATGAACGCACACGTATAACAGCAAAGAAATTGGATCGCCACATTGCTGCCCTGCAATGTATCGAAGCGATGCGTCTTTATGCTGCCGGTCACAACGGCGAATTTCCCAAAGCCCTCGCCGCGATTGCTGAAGTACCCATTCCCGGCGACCCTGTTACCCAGAAACCATTTGTTTACACGCGAACCGGCTCCAAAGCTGTTTTGGAAGCATCCGCTCCGGAAGGAGCAACAGATAAAGATGCAATGCGGTACGAGCTAAAACTGATAGAATAAAACTCAAGACCGTAATAGCTAAAAGGGAAAATAAAATGGCGACGTTTGAATATAATGCACTGACGGCAGCAGGCCGGCTGATGAAAGGCACCATCGAAGCAGCTTCGCCGCAGGAAGCGGGCGAGATGCTTAAACAAATGCAGCTTACGGTCAACTCTATCGAAAAAGCCAGGCCCCTAAAGCCCGTCACAGCCATTGGCAGGAATGAATTTTTGCTTTTTAATCAGCAGCTTGCGTCAATAGCGAAGGCCGGCATCCCGCTGGAAAGAGGCCTGCGGGAGCTTGCAAAGGACGTCGGCTCGGCCCGGATGCGAAAGCTTATTGGGCATATAGCCGGCGATCTTGAAGCGGGGGTAAGCATTGAGCAAGCGTTTGAAAAAAGGCAAAAGCACTTCCCTGCTTTGTATGGCCGGATACTCAAAGCAGGCGTCGAAACAGGCCGGCTCAGCGAAATGCTCACCAGCTTAAACAGACACCTTGAGCTCGCCAATCAAACCAGAAGAATAATTTTTGAGGCGACCGCCTATCCTGCAGTCGTGCTGGCACTGGGCGCGATTATCATGACAGGCGTATTTGTGATGGTGATCCCGCAATTTCGCTCGATATATGCGGATATGTTTGAAGGTGCACGTCTGCCAAAGCTGACTTTGCTGTTCTTCCGCATATCGCAACACGTAGCGGTTTTCTGGATAGCGGTCGCACTTATTGTTTCTGCCGGAATTTTTATTCCTGCGATGCTTTCGACCTTTCCACTCGGACGCCGGCTCAAGGAGTCGTTGCTATTGGCTGTGCCTATAATTGGCAGGGTCTATCACAGCAGCACCCTTGCGAGAATGGCGGAAGCAATGGCGATGATGGTCGGGGCCGGCTGTGATATGCCCGCCTGCCTGAGATTATCATCAGGTGCGACCGGCAGCGGAAAACTTATTCTCGAAAGCGAGACCCTTGCCAGGCAGGTTGAACAGGGAGCAAACATCTTAGAGGCGGGGCAATTTTGCAGAATGATACCGCGTCTATTTTTGTATTCGATTCAATTAGGCAGTCAGCGCAACGAGCTGCAGGACAACCTCTACAGTTTAGGCCAGATGTATGCTCAGCAGGCGCGCTGCAGCCAGGCCCGACTCCAGGCAATTTTGCTGCCCATTATGCTGATTTCAGTGGGCGGGTTCATTGCAATGGCTGTCCTTGCAATGTTTCTGCCAATGATACAGGTTGTTTCAGGTCTGTCTGCACAAGGATGATGGATTAAGTATGTTCGGAATCATAGTAGTGTCAGTTTTGATTATCTATGTAATCCTCGGCTACAAGAAGCCGGGTATTGCCCTGGTTACGGTACTGCCGGTCGTCATCCTGCTGTTTTACGTTTCTTCACAGATGGAGCCCGAAGAGATATTTACAGTAATGGTGTTCGGGCCCGTCATTTTCTTCGGGACGCTAATAGTGGTGCTGCTCCCAAAACGCGAAGTTGGCTCCAGACAATGGCCTCAGAAGTGCGCCAAATGGGTTCTCATATCTTGTGTGGCTTTGCTTTTGCTTGCAACTGTGGGTGTTGTGTTTGGGATACTTGGGATAATCGGCTTTGTGTTCTTTATCCTGGCTATAGGTTCAACTATAAGCTACTTTTTGACATCCCGGCGCATGATTGCCGCATACGTTATCTCGACGATTGGTTCGAGTATCCGCCAGAATCTGCCGTTGTCTATGGCACTGGAGACCGCTGCCGGCTGGCAGGATGATAAACGCGCCAAAATCCTACGGAAAATACAAAAATGGCTGGTCCAGGGCTATTCACTGAGCGAAGCAATAAAGCGTGGTTATCCGCGATGCCCCGCCTACGCAGTTGCTATGATAGCTGCCGCCGAGCAGATTAATCAGCTTCCCTCTGCAATCAGAAGTATCGAAGCAGATATGCTCGCCAGGGCCGACGAGAGTAGAAGACTCAGGCCGATGCATCCTGTCTATCCTGTCATATTACTGATTGCGGCGTTTTCTATAGTGATGGCATTGATGAAATACGTTATTCCGCAATTCCACTCGGTTTTAACAGAAATGACTGAGGGGGCAAGACTTCCTGCGGCTACTCGATTTTTATGCGGGATTGCATATTTTATTGCGTATGGACCCGGATGGCAAATTGGTTTAGAATTTGTGGTCATAATTCTCGTGATGGTTTCTGTCTCGATTTACGTCAAATTTAGACCTCGTCGGCCGGATAAACCACATTTGCTTTCGCGAATCGGCGATTTTATCAAATGGCATTTGCCTGTCCTGCACTGGTTCACTAAGAATTATTCGATGGTACAGGTTGTCGAGCTGTTACGGCTGTCGCTTAATGCCGGCTGCACGGTCAACGACGCAATCGCCGGCACTCTTGCCCTCGACGTGAACAATTGTTTTAGAAAGCGATTGCAACAGTGGCTTATAAAGGTGCAGCGCGGTGAAAATATCGCCGCCGCGGCCCGCGAAAGCAAATTGGGCAGCACCATCGCCTGGGCGTTTGACGACAAGGTTAATCAGGGTAATACATTAGCTATCCTCGAGACACTTGAGTCGTTCTATCGTTCAAACTACAGCTACCGTGCCAATCTTGCGCGATTTGTAATGTGGCCATGCGTGACAATTACTATGGGAATAGTGGTCGGCTTTATAGTTTACAGTATATTTGGCGCTCTTATCGCAATCGTCAACGAAGCGGCAAATTCTGTTTACCCATAATATGGAGAGAAATTGTGTCCGGTAAATACAGAAAGTACGGCGGCTTTTTGTGGACTGAAGCGGCTGTTGCGGTAATTGTTATGGGAGTCATTTTAGTTACCTTCGCCCTGTTACTTGATGGTTTTAGAAGGTTCAACAATTACCAGTTGGTCAGGCAGCGCTGCATAGCCGCTGCTGGGGCGCAGCTTGACAGCATAACCGCGACCGGCAAACCCATCCGTGACGAGGATATTGAACGGCTCTGGCCCAAACTGAATGTCTCTATCAAAAAATCCCCCGGGACGGGCCAGTGGCAGGAGATGACCTTGGTAGAAGTAACAGCCTGCGGCAGGAGCTTTCGTAATGAAGTGAAAGTTCGGTTATCCAGATATATTTCACAGGACCGGCCCTCGCAAGACGAAAACGCAGCAGCGCCGACAGCCGAAGGGAAGTGACGGATATGCGTAACGGCTTTTCACTGATAGAAATGTTGGAAGTAATAATTGTTGTTACATTTGCGTTTTTTGCTTTCACTGTGATATTCAACAACACTGTGATGGATGTTCCGCGAGCTACCAGGGTTGTGGAGGAAAACACAACGCTGCTGAATATGATGAGGCAGATGCAAAGGGATATCGATAGCGCAAAGGGTCTGCCGGAATCGTCGGCAGGACAGGTCGCATCTGATAAGCTGCTTTTACTTGAGCTGAAAGACGGGACTATCTGCTACCAGTTGGAAGATGACAGGGTCCTCAGGCGTAAGTTAATGAATGCTCAGCAGGATGTTGCGGACCAGGATAGAACCTGGTTGCTGCCAAACTCGGAAATAGAATGGCGCGTCTGGCGAAAAGACGGCATCGGCTATGCGGTGGAGGTTAAGACCCATATCCGCCACAAACTGCGGGAGAAAATCGAAAAGAAGATGGCCAATTCCCATTTATATTTTGCAGGCATTTTTGCAGGGGCTGCAGAACAAAAATGAAAAAGATAAGACAAAATGGTTTTGCACTGCTGCTTGTCATAATAGTGATAGCTCTGGTAGGCGCAGCAACCTGTGTTTTGGCCGGCGGAGCTAACACTATGCTATTTCAATCAAATACCGCCTATCTGGAGGCGTGCGAGCGAAACCTGAGGGCAAGCGGGCTGGCCTGGGCAAAGCAAAATATCAAAAATCGAAACCAGGAGTCCTTCAACAGGGTGGTAGAATTAGATACCGCAAATCTGGGCATTCGCAGCTCGAGCTTAAACGTCTTCATCAGCATATCAGAGGATAAACAGGCGGAGGTTCAAATAAACACATCCTGCAGCCGCGCAAGGCAAACTTTCAAACGCGATAATAGATACATAATCGAGATATAACAAATAGCAAGCCGGATAAAATTCAGTATAAAATCTCTTCCATTACGGCGGATAATATACCGAAGTTGGATTATACTTATGTGCTGACATAACATATAATTATAAGGTGCTTAAGTATTCGCCGACGCGGTAAATGGGAAATGTCGTATCGTAGTTCATAGTTCATTAGGGACGCTGGAAGTTTTGGGGTAACTTATGGAAAGGCAAAATGAATCCACTGCGGATGGATTGCGGAAACTACCCTCGGTAGATACGCTCCTGAAAGAGCCGGAGCTGGAAAGCTACATCGCCAGCATCGGCAGAAAGGCGGTAGCTAATTCTGTCCGCGAGGCGGTCGAGGAAGTTCGAGGAATTCTTGTTGCTGAAAATGCGCCCGAGATGGATGAGGAAACGATTCGTCAGAAAGTGATGGTTGCTGCCGGTGTTCGATTGAAGACGATTATAGAACCGTACTATCGCAGGGCTATCAATGCAACGGGAATTATTTTGCATACCGGACTTGGCCGGGCAGTTTTTGCTCAGCAGGCGATTCGGCAGATTCAGGAAGAACTATCGGGATACTCACTGCTGCAGTTGAACATTGAAACGGGCGAACGCTCAAAACGCGATGAGCAGATTGAGCGGCTGCTAAAACAACTGACCGGCGCTGAGGCAGCAACAGTTGTCAACAATAATGCCGCTGCTACTGCTATTGTGTTAAACACCGTTGCGAAAGGTAAAGAGGTTATAGTTTCTCGCGGGCAACTTGTTGAAATCGGCGGGTCATTTCGCCTGCCGGATGTTATGGCCTTTAGCGGGGCCAAACTTGTTGAGGTGGGGACTACCAACAAGACGCACCCTTATGACTACGTCAACGCCATTACCGAAAATACAGCGGCGATTATGCGTGTGCATCCGAGCAATTACAAAGTGGTGGGATTTTCCTCCGAAGTGCCGCTTGACGAACTTGTTGAGATAGCACATACACACGGGCTGGTTATGATAGACGATGTTGGGTCGGGTGCGATTATAGATTTTTCCCGTTTCGGATTTGAAGCGGAACCGACCTTAGTGGAATCTATCAGCAAAGGGGCCGACATCGTTACTTCAAGCGCCGACAAGCTGATAGGCGGCTCTCAAGGTGGAATCATTCTTGGCAAGGCAAAGCTGATAAGCGCTATACGTAAGAATCAGTTTTTCAGAATCGTCCGCGTGGGCAAGCTCACTCTGGCGGCACTGGAGGCAACATTGAAGCTTTTTCTGGATGAATCGATTGCTCTGCGTGAGGTCCCGACTCTACAGATGCTTATGCGCAGTCTGCCTGAAATTACCAGGGAAGCGAAGCATTTGGTCCGGCAGATTAGTAAGGGTATTTCTAATGCAGTTGTTAAAACAATCCCTGGTTTTTCGCAAGTGGGCAGCGGCTCGTTACCTACTCAGAATCTGGTGACGATGCTGGTGGCGGTGCAGCCGGAAAAAATCAGCGCAGAGTCACTTGCCAAACAGCTTCGCCGGTACAGCACGCCAATTTTTACGCGCATCCAGAACGACCAGGTGCTTATTGACCCCCGAACTTTGCGACAAGGTGATGCCGAAGTGATTGTCAGAGCTTTGCTTGAGATTCTTGGCCGGAAAGAATAAGGTCTATGGGGACAATGCAAGCCAACATCACGCTCGGCACTGCCGGGCATATAGACCACGGCAAAACGGCACTGGTAAAATGCCTGACGGGGTGCGATACAGACCGACTCAAAGAAGAAAAAGAACGCGGGATGTCCATCGAGCTTGGATTTGCACCGTGCATAATTTCCGATATTGAGGTCGGTATTGTCGATGTTCCCGGCCACGAGAATTTTATAAAGACGATGGTTGCGGGTGCAACCGGTATTGACGGCGTCATCTTCGTAATTGCCGCCGACGATGGCGTGATGCCGCAGACGCGCGAGCATCTCGACATCCTCACACTGCTCGGTGTCAGATACGGCATCGTGGCCCTGACGAAGGTAGATTGTGTCGGGCCTGAGCGCCTGCAAATTGTCACCGAGCAAATCAAGGATTTTCTTACGGGCACATTTTTAGAGGGAGCCGCCATTCTTGGTGTGTCAAATATCACGGGCCAGGGATTAGATGCCTTTTATGATGCACTTAAAGAACTTGTGGGTACCATCAAGCCGAAAAGAACCGACGGTGTATTTCGGCTGCCGGTTGAGCGGGCGTTCTCCGTTAAAGGATACGGCACGGTAGTTGCGGGCATTCCGGTTTCGGGTTTGGCTAAAATTGGGGATGAGGTGGTCATTTTTCCGCACGGGAGCAGGGGCCGAGTAAAAGCCATACAGGTCTATAAGCGAAGCAGCGACACTGCTATGGTCGGACAGTGCGCTGCGCTCAATGTCCCCCAGTGGGACCACAAAACCATCACGCGTGGCAATGTGGTTACGGTCGGGGAATACTACCAGCCGCAACAGTGGTACCTCTGTAAACTTCAGGTGCTTCCTTATAGCAGACTGCGCCTCAAGAATGGTACCAGCATAAAATTTCATACCGGCACAAGCGAAGTTGTCGCGACGATATACCTGTTAGAGGGAAATAGTATTACTGCCGGCCAGGAATGTCTTGTTCAAGTCGGACTACGTGAGCCGGTTGTTGCCGGACCGGGCGACCGGTTCATAGTGCGGACGCTTTCGCCTGTCCAGACAGTCGGTGGGGGAATGATTGTAGAGGCGATTGGCGAGAAGCTGCGGCGAAACATCCCCCAGATACTTCAAGATGTCAAGGAGCGGGCAAAAGCAGTGGCTGTCGATAAGGATTTTGTTGAGTATAGCATAAAAACCGCTAAAGGATTCGCTGCCGGTGAAACTGAAATATCGCTTCGCACCAAGTTGGTGCCGGGACCATTAAAAGAAATCCTTGCCGAGCTTATCCGCGAAGGCAAAGTAGTCGAAATAGGTCCGAAGTTATATATCCATAGTGACTCAGCAGGCAATATCCAGAAACGGCTGCTTGAAATTGTCGGTGAATTTCACCGCACCGGGCCCGAAAGTCCTGGGATAGAGCTTGAGCGGTTTTACGAGGCCTCGAAACTAAAGAAGGATGTTTTTGATGGTCTTATCAAGCTGCTGATTTCGCAGGGCAAACTCGTAGAAAGAAAACATCGCCTGGCCTTACCGGAGCATCAGGAATTGTTCAGCGAAGACGAGCAAAAATTGCTGGAAAGTATCGAATTGCTTTTTAGCAGTCGGCCCTTCAATCCGCCCCAGCGCCAGGAGGTGGTTGAATCTGTCCGCACTTCTGTGGAGCAGGTAGATAAAATTTTGCGGATACTGATTGAGCAGGGAAGGCTTATCGGCGTGGAGAAAGATTTGTTTTTCCATAGCGAGGCCATTGAGCAGGCCCGCCGGATTTTAGTCGCCTTCATCAAAAAGGAAGGCAAATTGGAAAGTGTGAAGTTCAAATATCTTCTCGATACCAGCAGAAAATTTGCCATCCCGCTTCTGGATTACTTCGACCGCATCGGCGTAACGCGACAGGTAGGCCATACGCGGTATTTGAAAGACTCGCATAACTGACAATTTTAATATTTTAATTGACGCGGAGGGTAAAAGCCGATATAGTTTACATTGAAAGAGCCGAAGATTCGGTTTCGGCATTTTTGGAAAAGAGTTCAAAATGCGTTTTGGAAAAATAGCGACTCTCTTTATCGTCATACCCATCGCAACGTTTGTTGCTCTTACTTGCCTTCGGCCTGGGTGAGGCAATCCTCTTGCAGTCCTTGGAGGATTGCTGATAATGTGTTCGTTTCCTACCGCCCTGGTGCTCGGCATCCTGGGGATTGTTTTTGACCGCCGCAAAGTCCTTGCGATTATCGTCACAATTATAGCCGCAGGATTTATTCTCTTTTATCTATTGATGATTATCATTGCGATGACCAGAACCGTCCCCCCGATTGTAGGCCAATAAGACCTGCCACAGAAGAATTCCAGATTTCAAATTTTGACTTGCCCATCTGCGCGGAATCAAGCTATCGCAAAGTACGCCGAAGCAGCGTATAAATTAAGCCGGCGGGCTGCGCGTTCACGCCCTACGAGATAGTTGAATTTTGCCCTCCGCTCGGCTATTATTTCTGTGATGAAGTGTCCTGTTTGTTCAAATACATTGCGGCAGGTAAAGTCCAAATCAGCCATCGTGGATGTCTGCCCCAGCTGCAAAGGTATCTGGTTTGATTCAGAGGAGCTGGCAGATTTTGTGAAACTCCTGTTGCAGAACGAAAAAATCTCTCCCGAAAAAATCAAGCTTTTCAGTCGCAGAAACGTCCAAACTCTGTATAAAATTAAAGAAAAAGATAAGTTCTGTCCCAAGTGTGGCAGGAAGCTTCAAAAGTTCAACTATTCCTATGATTCCAACGTATTTCTGGATAGGTGCACTGATTGCAAAGGAATCTGGGCCGATGGCGGAGAAGCTATTGCAATAGCCACTTACCTTAAGGAGAATCCGGCTGCTACCGCGGTCGGCAAAAGTCTGGCTGATGCAATGGCTTCACCGGACCTGGAATTAGAAGGACCTCTTATTAGCTATTTTCTATTTGCTCCAAGGTTTGTTGTCCCAATATCAGATGATACACCCAGAGAAAGATTTCCTTTTGTTACAATCTCGCTTATTGTTTTATGTATATTGGCCTTTTTGGGGCAGATTTTCCTGGTGGCTGATGCTGAGAGTTTTATGGACAAATTTGGACTTGTCTCGGCCCGTTTTTTTGGTGTCGGCTTAATGACCTTTATGTTTCTGCACACGGGGGTATTCCATCTGGTGCTTAATATGCTTTTTTTGTGGCTTTTTGGAGATAATGTAGAAGACCGGTTCAGCCGGCCTGGATATCTGATTTTTTGTCTTTCCTGTGGGCTGTTCGCGGGTATTCTACACTGTGTTTTCAACCGGGGCTCAGCGATACCTGTTATAGGTGCAAGCGGTATGGTTTCCGGCATTATGGGCGCGTATCTGATTTTTTATCCATCAGCAAACGTGACTGTGTTTTGTTGGTACAGAACAATCGAAGTGCCGGTAGTCTTATATCTGGGAGGATGGTTTGTTATTCAGCTAACGTCTGCGTTTATGTCCAGGAATAGTGATGTATCGCAAGTTGCCTGGTGCGCACATATCGGCGGGTTTATTTTTGGGGTTGGTGTGGCCTATTTCAAAAAATTGCAAAATAAGCCGGAACACAATATAACTTAAGTTGTTATGGCGCAAAATACAAAGAAACGAGTTGGGCAGTTGCGGGACCAGATTCGCAGGCACGACCATCTCTATTACGTGCTCAATCAGCCGAAAATCAGCGACTGGCAATACGATAAGCTCTTTGCTGAGCTAAAAGCATTGGAGCAGGCAAATCCGCAGCTTGTAACGCCCGATTCGCCTACTCAGCGAGTAGCCGGTGTTCCTCTCGAAGGATTTGCCACTGTCAGACACGTAGTGCCGATGCTGAGTATTGACAACACATACAGTGCCGAGGAGCTAAGAGCATTTGATGAGAGGGTGCGCAAGGGGCTCGGCACCGGCGATTATGATTACGTGGTGGAGTTGAAAATCGATGGTCTTGCGATAAGCTTACGCTACGAAAGAGGCAAACTCGCTACGGCGGCGACTCGCGGCGACGGGGAAATAGGCGACGACGTTACCACAAACGTGCGGACAATAAAAGCTGTTCCGCTTGTGCTTTTGGCGGAGAGAAAAATCCCCGATGTGCTTGAGGTTCGCGGCGAAGTGTATATGCCCACGAAGGCGTTTATCGAATTAAATAAGGTTCGTGCGGAGGCCGGCGAGCCGGTCTTTGCGAATCCTCGAAATGCCGCAGCGGGTTCTTTGAAACTGCTCGATGCGAGAATCACTGCTGAAAGAAAGCTATCCTTTTTTGCTTATGCGACCGGCGAGCTTTCTGAGCCATTGGCTGAAGGCCATTACCGGACATTACAGAGATTTAAGGAATTGGGGCTGCCTGTCAACCCCAACATCGAAAAGGCAAAAGATATAAACGAGGTAATAGATATTTGTTCCGGCTGGAGTGAGAAACGGTCAAAATTAGATTATCAGATTGATGGAATGGTAATAAAGATTAACCGCTTCGAGCAGCGAGAGATTCTCGGCGCAACAGGCAGAGCGCCGCGGTGGTGCATAAGCTACAAATTTGCCGCTGAACAGGCCCAGACAGTTGTCGAATCAATCGATGTGCAGGTAGGAAAAAGCGGCATTCTGACGCCGGTTGCCAATTTGACGCCGGTTCAACTGGCAGGGACGACCGTTAAGAGGGCGAGTTTGCATAACTTCGACGAATTGGATCGGCTTGATGTCCGGTGCGGCGATACGGTTATGATTGAAAAGGCGGGCGAAATCATACCACAGGTGGTGGAAGTGATAAAAGAGCAAAGACCTGCCGGCATGTTGCCCTTCAAGCCGCCAAAGAAATGTCCAAACTGCGGTTCTGCGGTTGCAAAGGACCAGGATGGAGTTTATATCCGATGTCTCAATCCAGATTGCTTCGGTCAATTGAAAGAACGCCTCAGATATTTTGCGGGCAGAGACCAGATGGATATTGAAAATCTCGGGCCTGCGCTGATTGAGCAGTTAGTTGAAGCGGGGCTGGTGGAAAACTTTGCAGACCTGTATAAACTAAAGATTTCGGACCTGCTTACTCTGGAACGGATGGCCGATAAAAGCGCATCCAATGTGATAGAAGGGATAGAAAAGAGCAAGGGCCGGCCATTGTGGCGATTGGTTGCTGCTCTCGGTATCCGCCACATCGGCGGCCAATCAGCGCAAATCTTAGCCGATTACTTTGGTTCTCTCGATGCCCTTATGGATGCGGATGTAGAAAAGCTCCAGACGATTGACCAAATCGGGCCGAAGGTTGCGGAAAGCGTCTATGAATATTTCCGCAACGAAAGAAATATCGCCGTCATAAAGGGGCTTTTGACGGCCGGCGTTAAGCCGGAGTTGCCGCAAAAGGTCAAAGCAAAAGGTAAATTGGTGGGCAAGACGATAGTTGTTACGGGCGAACTGGAAAATTTTTCACGCCAGCAGGTCGAGCAGGCAATCAGGCAGGCGGGCGGAAAGGCATCTTCGAGCGTCAGTAAGAATACCGACTTTGTGTTAGCAGGCGGGGACGCGGGAAGTAAACTTGACAAGGCGATAAAACTGGGAGTCAAGGTGATAAAAGAGCAGGAATTCCTAAAAATACTTGGAAAAGGATGATATGGATGAAAAATATATGCAGATGGCGTTGAAGCTGGCCCGGCACGGGGTAGGGTCGGTTGAGCCGAATCCGGCGGTCGGGGTCATCATCGTAAAGGCCAACCAGATTATCGGCAAAGGCTGGCACAAAAAGTTCGGCGGCCCCCACGCAGAGATAAATGCCCTGCAGGATTGCAAGACACTCGGCGTCAATCCGCGAGGAGCTACGATGTATGTCACGCTCGAGCCGTGCTGTCACCAGGGCAAAACTGGGCCCTGCACGGAGGCGATAATCGCTGCAGGGGTGGCAAAGGTTTTTGTCGCAACGATTGACCCATCGGAGCACGCCAACGGTAAAGGCATCGAGCAATTACGGAATACAGGAATCCGGGTGGAGACGGGTATTTGCGAGACGGAGGCAAAACTAATCAACGCTCCTTTTATCAAATTCGCTTCCACAGGCAACTGCTGGGTGATATTGAAATGGGCGCAGAGTATCGATGGTAAACTCGCGTGGGCACAAAAGGACAAACCCGCCTCCGGCGGGTGGATTTCGAATGAGCTGAGTAGAAAAGACGCGCAGCGGCTGCGCCGGCGAGCCGGAGCGGTACTTGTAGGCATAAATACGGTAATCGCCGATGACCCGCTATTGATTCCGCGCCCCAGTACGGGCAAAAAAATAACCAGAATCGTTCTGGATAGTTACCTGCGGATTCCCCTTGAATGTAAACTTCTTGCGACCACTAAAGAGAGTCCCGTTCTAATTCTTGCAAGTGAATCCTCGGTGCACGCAAATCCACAAATTGTGCAGGCGATTACCGAAAAGGGAGCTGAAGTACTCGCTTATCCAGAGATACAAGGCCGGTCCAATCTATATTTTCTGCTTGACGAACTGCGCAAACGCGGCATCGCACAATTACTTGTCGAGGGCGGGCCAACAGTAATAGCTTCGTTTCTCAAAGAGCAGCTTGCCGATGAAATCTGCATTTATATCTCGCCGAAGATACTTGGCCAGGAAGGCGCCGCCGATATAGCCAGGCCGATGGCGGAACTGGGTGTAAGCTTCGGGCTATTTTGTGTTGAGGCAAAGCTTTTCGGCGATGATGTTTGCCTGAGGGGGTTTTCGGAGAAGACGCTTAAAGAATTTTCAATTCTCGGTGGGTATGATTATGAAAAAGATAGAAGTTCTGGGTCTGCAGACTATACCGGAAATCAAGGAGGGGGACAATCTGCCTGAAATAATCCGCGTGGCAGCGGAGCGTGAAATCGGCGGACTGCGGGATAAAGACAT
>Ga0315280_10002988_pt1 | contig 26543 bp, 29 predicted proteins | sample YL17G06_40_MG_FD_203697 | JGI IMG/M metagenome (GOLD analysis project Ga0315280, IMG submission 203697) | Sediment microbial communities from Yellowstone Lake, YNP, Wyoming, USA - YL17G06_40 | ecosystem: Environmental > Aquatic > Freshwater > Lake > Sediment | place: USA: Wyoming | collected...
TCCGCCCCGATAAGTTAACACCCGTTGCTGAGGAGGTGAGAACGATGTAAAATGACAACACCCGGTGCCCCCTAGGTGGTCAATTTAGATGAAAACCAGGTGGGTCAATAACGTGAAAAGTGACACATCCGGGAAGTCATGAACGGGAGAGATGATGCAGCGGATCTCTGTGGCGGCCAGCAATTTCCTGATAACAGCGAGCGGTGTCACCATGGTGCGCCACTGCGGCGAGACGGAGATCGTCTTTGGAATCGATCGGAAAGGTCACCCGGCCTGGCAGGAGGTTCACTTTGGTAAAACGATGTCCCTTGCCGCCAACGTCTACTTCGTTTACGGGGAGCATTCCGATCTCATCCTTTTAAGTGAAAATGACCTGTGGACGGTCGAGGGCTTCCGGCGTGCGGACAGCCTAGCAGACGGCGTACCGATAGAGCGTGCCACTCTGTCACACATTCCGAGACCGGTGCTGAAACCGGAGGATGACAGCAGGAGCGACGTGAGCGCACAGCGTGATCTGTTCGGGTTAGGCTTGGTTACAGGTCTCGCGGTCCTCTGCTACAGCTCGCGGCGACTGGGAAATGTAAGGCACTGTACCAAAGGGCTTGAGATCAAATCGCTTGAGGAGCTCCAACCTGGTGACACTGTCGTGCATCGCTCGCACGGGCTTGCTAAGTACAAGGGACCTGTAAACATAGAGCTGCGCTCGTTTCCGGGCAGACGTTTTGCTGAAGTGGAATGCGAGCGCCCGACTCTGTTCCTTTATGTCCCGGCCGATCGGGTACCTGAGATCCTCAAGCGTCCTGCAGAGGCTCTGTCGGCCGAGGTTCCGAAGGACAAGCCGTTTAATGCCCAAGGTTGTGTTCAATGGTTTGGCACAGCCTTACGGTCTCCTAGCATGCCGGTAAGTGAGGTTGTCGATGGCCATGAGGTAACCATTCTGCGGGCGGCGGGTCGGCATCTGTGCAACGATGCCTTCCGTTTTCTCATGTTCGCCGAGCGAACACAGGACCGCCTACAGACATTCTGGGATGGTTTCAGCTCCGTCATATTCTTGAAGACCGGCTGGGGTGGCTACATCCGGACCTTAGCTGGGGAGATCAGCCTAAGACAGATGATCTATCACTTTGCTCTCCTTTGCGACCAATCCTACACCTCCGTGCCTTCTCCGCTGGCGTGGCCCGAGACGGTAAACGTGGAATGGAACTCCGGCCCCTCAGCAAGGGAGCCCTTTGGCCGGATAAAAAGCCGCGTGCCTGCAGGGAAGAATCTCCAGACCAGATCGATACATTTTGAGGAAGTGCACTGGGACCCCATCGTGAATCTGTGCATCATCCGCCAGCATCCTGCATCATGATGGCAGTCCTCTTCCCAGTTTGACTGGACCTCTAGACACCGCCCGAGGCCTTGACAGCGGGCTTATTTCAAGGTATTATTGCGGTAGTAAAGCAATATTCAGGCGTGGTGAATATGGATATACTGGAGAACTATGTTGATGTTATCGAGGCCGCACGCAGACTGAGGATCCATCCTGAAACGGTAAAGCGGCTGTGCAGGCAAGGGGACATGCCCGCAGTCAAGGTGCGAAATGCTTGGTTTATTGAAAAGGAAAAACTGGAAGTCTTTGCCGGGACTTACAACCGACGCCGCGGTGCCAAGAGGAAGCTTCTCTAGACAGGTGGTAGAATGATAAGGTCGTCCTTGGGCTTATGCTGGCGAGTATGAAAACCGGGGTGAGGTCTAAACATGTTGCGAGTTCTTGATCTCTTCTGCGGGCCAGGCGGTCTCTCGCTCGGATTCAGAATGGCCGGCTTTCACATAGCAGCTGGCGTTGACGTGGATCCTTGGAGTTGCGAGACCTATCGCTTCAACTTTCCGGGCAGCATCGTTCTTCAAGCGGATCTGGAAAAGCTAGAAGCCGATCACGATGGCCTTCCGGAAGACATCGATGTGATAATCGGAGGTCCGCCCTGCCAGGGTTTCTCAACAGTGGGGAGGGTAAAAATAGCATCTCTGGCTAAGCACGCCACCGGCAAGCTCAAGGATACAGTATCTCGTTTTGTAGATGACCCGCGCAATACGCTCTACAAAGAATTCGTCAGGATGATTGATTCGCGCCGCCCTGCTTTCTTTGTCATGGAAAATGTGCCCGGGCTCCTGTCATACCATGACGGCAGGATAGCTGGACTGATCCGCCAAGATTTTGAAGATCTAGGCTACCATACCCGAGCGGTACTGCTGAATGCTGCAGACTTCGGCACACCCCAAGTAAGACGAAGGGTTTTTTTCATCGGGAATCGTTTCGGGCTCACAAACCCGCTGCCGTTGCCCACTCACAAACAGAACGCGGGTACCCCGCTGTTTGACCGCGGACTAAAACCATATGTGAGCGTGTGGGAGGCTGTTGGAGACCTTGCCGGACTCGAGAACGGAGGCGGGGCTGAGGAGCAGCCTTATCCCGGTCCGCCCGAATCCGAGTATCAACGATGGGCACGACAGGACTCGAAAATCCTGCTCAATCACCGGGCAAGACACCATACCGAACGCGACATCAAGATCTTCGACATGCTAAAGGACGGAGTGTGCTACAAAGACCTTCCCGACGAGTACAAGCCTTATAGAGATGATATCTTCCGAGACAGGCTGAAGCGGCTCGATCCTGCGAAGCCGTCTTGGACGGTTATGGCCCATCTGGAAAAGGACGGCTACATGTACATTCACCCCATGCGAAACAGGACGATTACCGTCAGGGAGGCAGCACGCCTCCAAGGTTTCCCTGATACGTTCAGGTTCATGGGATCGCGAACTCGACAGTTCAGGCAGGTTGGAACAGCTGTCCCACCGCTCCTTGCCAGAGCAGTCGCCATACAAATAAGGAAGACTCTCGAAGATGCAGCAGTCCAAAGCCGAACTGGTTCAGCGTGAACTTTTGAAATGGTTTGGGACGAACAGACGCTCTTTCCCTTGGCGGCAAACGACGGACCCCTACCGAATCGTCATCGCTGAAATAATGCTGCAGAGGACCAAAGCACCACAGGTTGAAGGTTGCTATCTCCAATTTCTCCAGAGATTTCCTTCAGTTCAGGATCTGTCAGCAGTGTCTGTCGAGGACATATCACAGGCCATAGCATCTCTGGGTCTTGCCTGGAGAGCTGAAAAAATCAAGGCGCTCGCTACAGACATTGTTGACAGGTTCTCCAGCACTATTCCTTCTACCCGTGAGGAGCTCCTGAATCTACCTGGTATAGGTGACTACATAGCCGACGCGGTTCTCTGCTTTGCCTTCGAGCAGCCGGTAGTTGTCGTTGACTGGAATGTGGCACGATTCATATGCCGCTTCTTTGGCATTAAGGCAAAAGGAGAGGCCAGACGGGATAAAAAGGTCTTGGAGTATGCAAGAAGGATGATCCCGCAATCACATATTCGAGAGTTCAACTGGGCTCTCTTGGACCTCACTGCACTTGTCTGCAAGCCGCGAAAGCCGTCATCATCTGGTTGCCCTTTACGAGCTTGGTGCGCTCATGCTTCGAGTATGGCCGAGTTCGATACCGTATCTAGCGCCGGTGTGCGCAAGGGGTCAACATCGGGAAGCGAGGCACATAAGTGAAGGTTCAAAGCCGAGATGAATACTACTTGGATATTGCTCGGCAAGTTTCGAAGGAGTCGAACTGCATCCGAAGGCAAGTTGGAGCTGTCATTGTGCGAGAGAGTGTCGTGATAGCTAGGGCGTGCAACGGGACTCCGGCTGGAGTCAAGCCATGTTCAGAGGGAGGTTGCTTGCGTTGCCAGTCGGGAGCGGTATCCGGCCAAGAATATGAAGCTTGCCTGTGCACGCACGCGGAGCAGAAGGCAATAGCTGTAGCCGCGAAAGAGGGGGTGTCGACTGAAGGAGGCGTTCTTTACTGCACGCTTAGGCCTTGTTTAACCTGCGCGATGACCTGTCTCGAATCGGGTATCAGGCATATCACCTATGGTGATGACATTTTGTTCGCTCAGGATGTCGAAGACGCGTACAGGCAACTTGTTGTCGAGACCGGGCTGGTGGTTGCAAAGCTGGACAGTTCAGATCGCTTGTGCCCGCAATGACCGGCATTAACAAACTTAGATTGGGGGTGGCAATGAAAATTGTTAAGGGCAAAGAGTACTTCGTGGATGATCAGTCCTACAAGACGTGCAGCATCGATCAGTACGTACATGATGCCGCACTCATCTGGACAAAGGATGTCCAGCGTCCTGTCTTTGACGTATGGTGTCATGTGCTGGATCACGCGAGTAAACTTGGTGAGGCGCTGAGAAGAGAGCTGTACGATGACGCAGGGCATGAGGTGGGTAGAGTTGCCGTGTGGCTCATTAGCTTTGTTGCCAAGCTGCAGGACGAGAGCAAAAAGGGTCATGACCGGCTGTTCAATATAACCACTCCTTTGTCAGAGATGATCTGGAACAAGTATCCAAACTGCTGTCATACTTGCTATGGTCATCACATCGTTTTGCCTCGACATAGAGGGAAGTCAGTACCAGACTGGGCCGGTGAGCTCCAAAGGTGTGACTGCATGTTGCGCCTTGCCGACGTGGAGGCACGGAGTGAGAAACTTACCGACGAGCAGAAGGAATGGATAAGGACTGAAAGAAGGGAGTATGCAAGGCAAACGATGCCAACCGACCGTGCAGTATTCAGCTTGGATGGACTTGAGGAAATGTTCTATGGTATTTTCCAGCCCGCTATCTTTGCGCTAAGCGTGGAGTCAATCGGCTTCCACTTTCTTGAGGAGATTGGCGAGATCTCCCAAGCCATGACGGGGCTCTACAGTTTTAAGGACAAGTACGAGGCAAAACAGGAACTGTATGAGGCGAGAAAGCTCGACCTAGAAGGCGAAATAGCCGATGCGTTCTCTTGGCTGTTTGCGGTGAGCAACAAGCTGAGGGAGATTTTTCAGCTGGCCGATCGAGCTTGGGATCGTCTCTACCCCGATCATAGGGTGCCAGCACAGCCGAGATACGGGGAGGCGATGTGGGTAAGCGAGCGCATCTGGGCGGAATATCAAGCCTCCGAAGGAGTGTTCGGCTGCCGCGACTGCCACCGTCCCAAGTGCGAGTGTGATATATATCTTGTAACGTCTCCCCCAAGAAGGAAATCCATGCTCGGATCTTAGGCAATACGTATTCCTGAGGGACCTCGGACGATTGCAAACGTGGTAGGCGAACAATCCTATTTTGGAGGTTATGGATTATGCAAGTCAAGGTCAGGGAAATCAGGGGGGGTATGAGAAACATGAAAATCACCGGCAGGCTGAAGGAGGTCGGAAAGCCGACGGAAATTGCTACGAGGTTCGGCCCGGCAACTCTCGCTACGGCCATCCTTGAGGACGAGACTGGCTCGGTACGTCTGAATCTTTGGCGGGAGCAGATTGAGCTGGCAAAGGCAGGCGATACAATCGTCCTTGAAAATGCGTTCGCCAGAGAATTTGGCGGAGTGGTCGAGGTGAATATAGGGGCAGATGGGAAGATAGCGGTGCTCAAGCGCAGATGAACAGGCGGCACGGCATCGTGTTGCAAAGCAAATAGTTGAACTACAGTCTCAGATAACAATTCTGACTTTTGTTTAGCCACGCTTAACGGGCGCCCTCAGTGTTTGCGGGGACAATCTGAAGACCATTAAGAGCAAAATGCCACTGGGTTAAGGTATAATTGAGTGAAAGGGTATTCACAGGCACAATCGGCTGAGTTGTCTGGAAAGGGATGATGTAGCATGAGCAAGATTCGCAGTAGCGTGAAGGTAGGTGTCCTGAAACGGGATGGTTATAGGTGCCAAGAGTGTGGGATCAAGGTGCAGCAAACAGGTGATATGCAGCCTCATTTTCACCACAAGTTACCGAAGGCTACGGGCGGGGAGGCTACAGAAGACAACTTGATAACGCTTTGTGGCCCGTGCCACCTAACCAAACTTGGCCACACCTTTAGACTCGAGCAAGCGCTCGTAGAGGATTATCCACAATACATAAAGTGGATGATTCGGGAAATCAGCATAGACCTGTTGGCCTTCTCTGAGCGTCTTGTGGCCTCAGACTTTCCTAGTGCTACTTATCTCTCAGGTTACCTTGAGAAGTTAAGAGGCGCCCTTGATTCAGTGGCACATCTTATTAACGACTGCCGAGAGGCTGGGGTAGGTAATGGAACGTTAACGTTCCCTGAGGTTCTAGAAACTGAAGCTGCTTGTGAGGTAGAGGACATTTGTAAAGGATTAAAGATAGAGTGGGTATCCCACTACACTCAAAGAGGTCTTGACCAATTGATTCAGCAGGCAACTATCCACCGAAGCTAGTGGCAGCTTCTTTTACATTCCTTGGTTCTGTTAACAAAAACTCAGAATGTGACTTAGTGGGCGGTACTGTACGATAGACAGAACCAAAGCCGAAGAGCGGAGTTATTTTATAAGTTGTAGTACAAAACCAGCAGTAACGCACGCCACTCCAAAAAGGGCCAAGAAGGGCACTTCCTTTTGTTTGGGTATTTTCCACAGGTCTTCATCCGTAACCTTCTTTTTTACATTAAGAGCCTTGAGTGCTGAACGTACTCCTGAAAGATACATATCCTTCCACGGCTCAAGAGATTTTCGATACAAAATGTTCAAACCTGTATTTAATGCGAGTAATGGTCTGCCGATAAACAAATATACCAGAGTTACTGGCGATAAGGCTATACCCACAGCAATAAACACTAACGCTGAAATGAGGAACAGGATGAAATAACCCATCTTACTGGCAAATTGCTTAAATTTTCGCTTCCCCTGTTGTTTTTGCGTGAATTTATTAATTAGAGGCTTGATAGGTAGAGCTAATGGGAGTGCTATTATTGTGCTAACATAGCCAATGTCACCAACAATCTGGAATGCTATTAAAATCGTCCCAACGTAAAGCAAGACGTTTGTCATACCTCACCAAGTATAACTAATCCTATGCAAATATTCTACGTTGATAAGGCTGGATGTAACGTTAACTACTGTTCGGGTCCACTTTCCAGAAATTCTGCCCTCAGAGCCGGAACTTAATATAGATTGAACTGATGAGCTTGTGTAGATAATGGGCGCTACATAACTTGAACCAGTGGTTTTGCTACTCATTGTCTTCACAGCAAGCGGGATAATCTTATAACTTTTCGGCATCGGATAATAAAATAACGGATTGAGTGCTCCTGAGTAAGTCCAGTTTTTTCATGTTTGCTAGTGTAGAGTCCCCAATATATAATTAAAGCGAAGAGCGAGACATTGATTGGGAGGATGTAGACATGCGGATATTGAGCTTTCGTATTGAAAACTTTCGTAATCTTCGACTTGCGGAATGCCTGAATCCCCCCGACTTTATGGTTATCTGCGGAGGGAATGGCTTAAGGAGAAGATTGAAGATGTCACAGGCAAGATTACAGGGGTGAAGGAAATAAATGTCAGCTTTGTGGATGGCAAGCCGAAGGACTTAAACCAGATAAGCCATATCATTGCCGTAATGAGTGGCAAGGGAGGGGTGGGCAAATCGCTGGTAGCCAGCCTCACCGCCATTGTCCTGAAGCGCCAGGGATATGAGGTGGGTATTCTGGATGCTGACATTACCGGTGCCAGTATCCCCAAGATGTTTGGCATAAATGCTAGACCTGCTGGCAGTGACAGCGGCATTCTGCCGGTATCATCAAAATCAGGTATTGAAGTCATGTCTATAAACCTATTTCTACCCAGCGAAGACGATGCCGTTATCTGGCGCGGACCCCTTATTGGTAAAGCCATCACCCAGTTCTGGGAGGAGGTGTTGTGGGGAAGGCTGGATTATCTAGTGGTTGACCTGCCGCCGGGCACGGCTGATGCTCCCCTTACCGTGATGCAGACGCTGCCGATAACGGGGATAATCATCGTCTTTACTCCTCAGGATTTAACCACGATGATTGTAAAGAAGGCAGTCAACATGGCGCAGCAGATGGGCAAGCCGATTCTTGGGGTGGTGGAGAATATGAGCTATCTCTATGTGCCTGAGATAGATAAGAAGATTGAGCTTTTCGGTAAAAGCCGGGGAGAGGAAATGGCAAAAGCCGCTCATGCCCCACTTCTTGGCCAGCTACCCATAGATCCGGCTCTGGCTAAGCTCTGCGACGAGGGCAATATAGAGCGCTATGACGCCGAGATTATAGCCCGGCTGGGGCAAGCGCTTTCACAGGCAATATCAGCGAAAACAAGCAAGGGGTAAGGCAATGACAGCAGCATGGGATGAGTTCCAGGAATTAGCGAAAGCCGAGATGAGGAAAGTCTACTCTGAGACAGTTGTTGACCACGCCATGAACCCCAGGAATGTGGGGAGTATGGAAAATGCTGATGGCTTTGCCCGTATCACCGGTCCCTGCGGGGATACCATGGAAATCTGGCTCAAGGTAAGAAATGACAGCATTGTTGGAGCCTCCTTCATGACCGATGGCTGTGGCACAACTATTGCCACCGGAAGCATGATCACCGAGCTGGCTAAGGGTAAGAGCGCTATGCGGGCTCTGAAGATTAGCCAGCGGGATGTTTTGAGTGTCCTGGGCGGACTGCCTGAGGAAAGTCAGCACTGTGCTCTTCTGGCGGCTAACACACTGAAGGAGGCAATAAGGGATTATCTAGTCATTAAGAATGAACCGTGGAAGAAAGCTTTCAAAGAAAAACAATGAGCAGGCTTAGCCTGCAAGAGGTTAGAACGTGGATAATGAGAATCGAAGCCTGGAGCAGATATACCGGAGTGCGCTCAGCGGGTTATACGCGAGAATTAGGAGTAACTACAATTACATATACAGCAAATTTGGGGATGAGGGCATAAAGCTGATTGCAGATATGAGCCGCGAGTATGGTTTGACTGTCGCCGCCCGAGCCCGGAATAAATTGAGCAGTGCTGACCTTATCTCTGTGGCAAATTACCTGATGAGGATATTTGAGACTGTAAGCCAGAGCAAAAACACAGTACGTTTGGCTGAGGTAAACCCTACACAGGTGGTCATAAGAGTGGATGAATGCCCGCTTCATTTCGATAACCAGGAGATGTGCCTCGCCCATACAACCATGGAGAAGACAGTGGTCGAGGGGTTGAATGCCAGTCTGGGCTACCGAATTGGCAAGTCGATTCCGCACGGCGATGCTTATTGCGAGCACATAGTAGAGGTTAAATCTGCGGATGACTCCGGTGGACATTAAAATCACTAACTTGAGTGAAAATACGGCCAACTATGGCTTTCTTGCCGAGTGGGGACTCAGCATCCTGGTTGAGGTGAATGGATTGAGGATTCTTATGGACACCGGGCTGAGCTTCTCAGCAGTGCACAATGCTCACCTAATGGGAATAGACCTCGCCACAATCGACCGGATAGTCCTTAGCCACGGTCATGCCGACCACACTGGAGGGCTGCGTGAGGTGCTGAGAAGGAGGGGTGAGGTGGAAGTAATTGCGCACCCGGACATCTGGGCTTCTAAGTATGTGCGTCGTGATGGAGAAAAAGAGGAGCAGTATAACGGCATACCCTTTTCACGAGAGGAGCTGGAGAGCTGTGGTGCCCGCTTCAATCTGGTGAGGGAGCCGGTTCGCATTACCGACCATGTCGTGACCACCGGGGAAATTTCCATGCTCTCAGGTTATGAAGAGATTGAGAACAACCTGTTCGTTAAAGAAGGTGGCATGCTCCAACCAGACAGGCTGGCCGATGACCTGGCTCTGGTCATTGACACTGACTTTGGTCTGGTTGTTATTCTGGGCTGTGCTCATAGAGGCGTAATCAATACCTTGCGGCAAGCACAGAATCTGACCGGGAAGGAGCTGGTGTACGCTGCTATCGGTGGTACTCACCTCTTCCGGGCATCAGACGAACGCATAGAGCAAACGATAGCCGACCTCAAAGAGATGGGAATCCAGAGGCTAGGCGTTTCCCATTGCACCGGTTTCCGTGCCTTGGCACGACTGGCTGAGGAGTTTGAAGGTGTCTTCTTCCTAAACAATGCGGGTACCCGGCTTACATTGCCGTAGCTGGTTAGATTTACTATACATCGAGGAATATTATGTCTCACATCGAACTTGTTCCCGACCTCTCTCACTGCATTGAAACTGTAGCCAAGAGGGAATATGAGGAGACCCTCAAGCAACTCCTTGCCACCTCCAGAGCTACCAAGGAACTAGAGGAGAAAGCAGAGATTCTGAGGCTCTTTCTACAGACCGTGGATTTCAAAAAGCTCCGGGTGGAATCCGAGCAATACCTCCTGACGGGCAAGAAAGTCAAGTTTGTGATTTACGCAGAAGGCGGAGCACCCAAGTATGCGATGCAGATGCTCTCTAATTTACAAGACTAGGTTTAATATCCCGCCGGTGATTAGTGCCGCCGAAATCATTATTCCAGCTGACTTCAGCATATTCACTACCCCAAGCTCTCTCAGAAGAACAACAAAGGTAGCGATACAGGGGAAAAACATCGCCAAGACCACGCTGCCTACGACCAGTTGTTTGGCGCTCAGCGCCAGTGGAGCCAGCATACCGAGAGCCACATCCTTACGCAGGAAGCCGATGACTATCGCCGTTACTGCTTCCTTAGGCAGTCCCAGGAAATTGGTTACTACTGGCGCAGTAAAGTTGGCAATAGCCTCAAAAACACCAAAGAAATAAAGTATGTTGATTACCAGGACAGCCCCAAGAATGACGGGAATGGCTTCCACCAGAAAGCCGTAGACTCGCATCCACAGTTTCTGTAGCATTGCTCGCCACAGCGGCAGGCGATAGGGCGGTATCTCAACCAGCAGCTCGGGGGTGAACCCCCTGACCGCGTAGCGGAGTATAGTGCCCAGAATAATCCAGACGACAAAGAGCGTCCCGTAGACGATAGCAATATATTGTGCTCCACGCTCGCCAACCAAGCCGAAGATCATCGCTTGCAAGGCGGCACAGGGAACGGCAATGGAAATAAGTGTTGCCGCAATGAACCGCTCTCTTTTGCTTTCCAGGATACGGGTAGCCAAGATAGCCGGTACATTACAACCGAGCCCAAGCAGGGTGGGAATAATAGCATAGCCATGCAATCCTAGGCGGTGCATGATAGTATCCATTAAAACCGCTAGCCGCGGCAGATAGCCGACATCCTCAAGAAGGCCGAGTACCAGATAGAAAGAAGTAACGTAAGGCAGGACCATGGCAAAGGGAACGTATAGTCCGCTGGAAAGTAGCCCGAAGGACTGAACGAAGTTAACCTCACCATTAACGAGCCTACCAATCACAATATCGTGGAGGAAGCCACCGCCCTGTAATAAGTCGCTTAGCCTCATCAGTACCGGTGCCCACAGGTTATTGAACAGGGGCTCAAACACATAGCCAATCAGGCCCTCGGCAACGAAACGGATTACAATAAAGGATACGGCCAGAACCGCCAGCGCGATGATGCCCCCGGACAGTGGCTTGACACTGGCATCAGAAAGTCTTTCCCGCCAGGTATGATGACGATGGGTAACGTGTTGAACCTGATTAATGATACTACCGATAGCCGCCCAGCACTCATCACGGCGGCGAAGGGGAAGACGGGGTGAGGTAGCCTTTGGGATATTTTCCACCAGCTCTTTTATTCCCTGGCCAGTTACCGCCACCGTGGGGATGACCGGCACCCCTAAGAGTTCTCTCAGTTTATCAAGGTTGATATCTATCCCCTGGTGCTTGGTATCATCCCACATATTCAGGGCAACTATCACCGGGACGCCTTTCTCCAATAGCTGCAAGGTTAAATAAAGATTCCTCTCCAGATTGGTAGCATTGACCACATTTATCACCACGTCCCCGGTGTGAAGCATCTGTAAGGCTACTTCCTCGGCTTCACATGTCGGCTCCAGGGTATAGGTTCCGGGTACATCGATAACCTCAGCTGTTTCATCTCCTAGCTTCATTAACCCTCGAGTATAGCTCACCGTAGTCCCGGGATAATTGGAAACGATAACGCGCACCCCAGTGAGACGCGAGAAGAGGACGCTCTTGCCGACATTAGGATTGCCCATCAGTAGTATCTTCATTTTGTTGGCTCATCGTCCAGCTGAACCAGTATCTTGCTGGCCATGCCGAAGCCAATAGCTACCCGAGTCCTATCAACCTCAACGGTCACCGGCCCTCGCATCAGCATGGAACTAATCTTGGTTATTCTCTTACCCGGTATAATGCCCAGAGCGCCTAGACGGTTCACCAAGCCATGCCCGCCTTGAACCTGCACTACTATACCACTCTGTCCTGCCCGTATCCGGGCTAAGGTTGTTTGTTTTTCATTAGGCATAAATTCTGTCCTTTCCTTTCGCCTTTTCGCCTAGGTCATTCTGGAGTTTAGGTCATTCTGGAGTTAATGTAGCAAAGAATCACCCTTTCTTTTGGCGGCACTGGGAGCAGTAACCCGTCAGGCGAAGTTCAGCATCAACAATTTCGAAATCTTTAGCCTCAGGCACACTTCTCTTCAAGTAGCGAGTCAGTGGGTACTGGAATTCGATGACTTTACCACAGCCAACACATATCAGATGGTGATGCTTGGTGCTTGACTTCATCTCGTAGTGATGATGAGTGTCATCAAAATGAAGTTCTTCAATCAGCCCTGGCTCCTTTAACGCCTTAAGGGTGCGGTAGACCGTTGATAGACTGAGGCGAGGCTGTATAGCACGGGCTTGGCGGTAGATTTCATCGGCATCAAGATGCCCTGCCCCTTGCCGGATAATTTCCAATATCAGAGCCCGCTGACTGGTGGCCCTTTTGCCAGATTTCTTTAGTGTTGTGTGATTGCTTCTATCAGGCTGTTTTTGGCTTGGTTTGTTGCTAATGATTTTCACTTGCAATTATTGTAGTTCATAATAGCCCTTGTTGTCAATGCCGTAAGCAGTTACCATCATGGGAATGTTGCTTCGGATGGGGAATAATGCTCAAAAAGCCAGGCTTCGTCTAACCAGGGACATCAGTGAGTCCCACTCTATTCAAGCCATGTTTCCATATCCAGAATCATTGTCTTGAGCTTTTCCAGCTCCTCAGCGGTAGCCTGCCAGTATCCTCTATCATGTGCCTCAAGCATTCTTTCTGCTAACTCCAGAGTTGCGTATCGGTTGTTTTCCGTCAGCTTACGCCGCATCTCTTCATCAAATAGCATGCTCCCTCAATTAAACTTACTAAGCAAGCGTTAGCCTGGGATCTCATATCCCGCCGCCAGAAGCATCTCTAAAAGTCTCTTCTTCTGTTCCTCATACTGCTTGATGAACAGCGGCAAGCACTGGGCGATATTCGCTTCCTGCTGCACCAGCCTAGTGGCGAAAGCCAGGCAGGTTGGTTCGTCGCACTCCCTGCAGTTGGTGCGCGGAAGGAGCTTGAACACGTCCAGGTACTTCAACTCTCCTCCCTTCTTATAACAGGGCTGTATGCTCTGGCGGCTGTCATAGGTGCGGTTGATTATGTCCTTGAGCTCATCGAGAATCTTCCTGGCTTCTTCTCTGTCAACCAGCTTGGTAACCGTTATCTTGCGGGGGTACATGGCTATACCCTTTCCCTCTCGCCTAAAGGTCAGCGTTTTCGTATTATCGTCATAGGTGCAGACTTTAATTACTGAAGCAAGATAAGGGAGAACCTCACTGATATCATCCGAGAGCTCAGCCACGGCATTAATAGTCTCAGCCATCGGGTTACATTCTGGTAGCATGGTCTCAAAGGTATACTCTCTCAGCAGCATGGCTCACACCTCCTCATCCAAGCTCAGCCAATAGCCTGGTCACCCTGCTCCTTATCTCGTCCCTGATTCCCCGGTTCAGGAAGGCTATCCAAAACTAGTGCGGTTCCTGAATACCTAAGATAGTTAGTCGCTCGATGCATTTTATGCCTCTTATGCCGGTGGGAGCAAAAATCATTGAGCCTGGTTCAGCACTCCACTGCTTTGCGCCGGCAGTAAAGATACCCTTTCCTGTAACTACATAGAAGAGAACATCGTATGGCTCGCCGTGAGGCGGTATCTCATACCCGCTGTCCAGGCAAATGACCACTATATTGAAGTGCTCACCCTTGAACACGTCCTTCTTTGCTCTATCTCCTGGCACAAATTCAATAAAATCGTTGATATCGTATTTTTGCTCTTTTGACATCACTTGTGTCCTCGCTGAGCCGAATCCGTCTCATATTCTCCTGGGCATCGTCTTCTGGTGCAGCTTCATGGCTACAGCAAGAAACAGAGCGGTGAAGCCAAGTAGAGCCAGAAAGTCGATGACTAAAGGGAGATGGCTCTGTCCCTGGATAGAGCTCCGTGCAATATCGGTGAAGTAAGTCAGAGGCGAGATATAAGCAATCGCCTGTCCCCAGACTGGCAACTGGTCCAGCGGGATAAAGATGCCGCTGATGAACACCACTGGGAATTTTACCACTGAGGCAATCATGTTGACCGTAGACGGCAGGTTGGTGGGAGGAATGGAGAAGACGTTGCCTAGAGAAGCAAAGCAGAAGGCGGCCAGAATAACTGCCACGGCGAAAACAACAGGGCTTGATACTGTGATTCCGAGGAAAAGACCGAGTACGATGGTTACCAGTGAGATGCCGACCCCAAAAACGAAGGAAGCCAGAATGTCTCCCAGGATAATGGTCTCCATCCTCACCGGACAGGACATCAACCGCTCCAGCGTTCTTGCCTGTGCTTCCCACGGCACCACTATCGGAGATATTGAGGTGGCGGTAAAGAAGAGAATCATCCCCAGGAGTCCCGGTATCATGAAGTCAAGAGTCATGTGCCTGCCGATGGTGAAAGAAAGGAACAGAAATACGGGAAAGAAAACACCAAAGATTATTACCGGTCCCTTGGAATAGTAGATGCGGACATCCTTGCGGGCTATTGCCAGGGAACGGCGAGCCTGTTGCCAGAGCAGTGCCATATCAGGCATCCTTCGCCTCCTTTTCCGTGAGCGCGACAAAGGCATCCTCTAGGGAAGGAGCCAGTATGTTCAGGGACACTATCTTAAGGCCAGCCAAGGAGGTGTAGTTGACCAGCGATACTACCAAGTCTCCAGGGACATCAGTATACAGATGGTACTTATCGCCTGATCTCCGTACAGTATTCACACCGGGCAGCTGTGCCAGAACTTCAGGACTTACTGTGTTAGTAAAGCTAACCTCAACTGAATGCATACCTCTCATCGCCATTCTCAGCTTTTCCGGGGCATCTATCGCCACTATTTTGCCCCGGTTGATGATAGCGACCCGGTCACAGAGCTGGTTTGCCTCATCCATGTCATGGGTGGTAAGGAAAATGCTCTTACCACTGGCATTGAGCCTCTGAAGCATTTCTTTTATGAGACGTGCACTTTGTACATCCAAGCCAGTGGTCGGCTCGTCTAGGAACAGTATTTGGGGGTCGCTGATGAGTGCCATACATAGGATGAGGCGCTGCCTCATCCCCTTGGAATATGCTCTGACTGGGTCATCTTTCCGTGAGAAAAGGCCTATCTCCTCTAAGAGCTTTTCACCTCTTCGCCGCGCTTCACTGCCAGGAATGCCGTAGAGCTCAGCCATCAACACGAGGTTATTCCAGCCAGATAGGTCAGGGTAGGCATTAGCCATCTCGGGCACTACGCCTGCCACCTGTTTAGCTTTCAAGCTCCCGGCGGGATATCCTGCAATTAGCGCCGTCCCCTCATCTGCCTTTATCACTCCGGTCAGTATTCGGACAGTTGTTGTCTTGCCTGCGCCATTGGGCCCAAGAAAGCCGAACAGCTCACCTTGCTTTACCTGAAAGCTGATCTGATCAACAGCAACAAGTTCGCCGTAACGTTTAGTCAGTCCATCTACTTTGATGACAAAGTTCTGAGTCAGTTCTTGAGCCGTCACAACTAGGCCTCTTTCTTAAGCTCCGCAATCCGTTTCTCCACTCCCTTGATCTCCAAGCGCAGGTCATTGAGATATTCCTCAAGCTCACTGATGACCTCTTCACGAGTAGGGAAGCACTTACGTCCATAGCCAAGCATATAGCAACCCCAGTGATGGTGCCATCTACCCCAAGGGACATGATGGGTATACTGTCCACACCCGCAATCTATATCACGACACATCTTGCTACCTCCTATCTGGACAGTATTCTTGACACGATTTCTGCTCGCCCGGCTCCTCCATGCTCAGAGCCACCGAGGTGAGCCTGCGGCACTTCCCCAGCACATCCTGGTTAACGAAATAGTGGATGTGGTAGCCACATCTCTCGCCCTTCACCAGCCCAATGGCTCTCAGCACCCGCAGGTGCTGAGAAACAGCCGACTGGGTCACTCCCAGAAGAGCCGCCAGGGCGTTGACACAGAGGGCATCTGGGTCCCGCTGGCGGCAGAGAAGCTTCACCAGCTTGAGGCGGGTAGGGTCAGCCAGCGCACCGAAGACCGCTGCCTGCTCATCAACACTTTCAGGGCTAGTTGACGTAGTTTCCATTGATTTATAAGTCTCCACTAATATACTTAATTATAGACCACGCATAGTTTGTTAGTCAACTGAATTAAAGATGAAAGAAGTCACAAAACGCCCTAATGTGCAACCTTGCCTTTAGGCCAACCATTGGTGTCACGGCCACTTTGCCTGTTTCCAAATGTTAACGGGGATTGTCAATTTGTCTTTCTTTCCGACCCCTGGCGTCGCTGGATTCTTAACTAAATGCATAGTGGGAGTCTCGGGTATGGAAGAGACAACACACAAGTAGAAAGAGTCTTTATACATGTCAGCAGCGTCTAGTTCATTGTCTTTCAATTCGACATCTTGTTCATGACTTTGTCCCTTGACCTCTATACGTATCTTTTCACCAGTCTGTGTTTCTGCCTCCATATCATAACCAAACTTCAATTTATCCACATGTATCACATTCTTGTAGACAGACTCTAGTTTTTCTTTAGCCCAATTCTCAGCAAATACTTCGACGCCATTGTTTGGCTTCTCATTCACTCCTCCAGCATAAAAAAACTGACGCCATGTCTCTAATTCTTCATCAGCAGTGCCATCCACAAGGTAACTAGTACTTACAAAACTAATACCAGGAACATATTTCCGGTTGGTTTCCCAGTCTTCCGTAGGTTTTAATTCTTTAGGAAGAAGTGTCTCTTTGGCTGCTCTTACATCTCCTTGCTTGGTCAAAACCCAGAACTCTAAACCACTCTCGACGTCACCTTCAAGTATTTGTTGACAGTAGATTGCATACTTGAGTAGTTCGTTTGGCGTGGGTTGAGATGCAGAGGTTAGAATTCTGGGTAGCAAAGCCTCTTTGCAAACAGTCTTACTATCTAAAGCCTGAACACCAGTGAATCCCATGAGAAAACCTCTAACCTCTTTCTTTTCCTCTTCATTCTTCACATTGCCCAATATGCCAGGATGTAGCATAGGTTTCGATTTTTGTAACGTCTCAGTCAGGTCTTTCAACATAGGGTCAGGGGGGGTAATATCTGGGAGCCAAACCTTACCACCGGTGAGAATCTCTCCTGTGGAACTCAACACCAACTTCACATCGTGATAACGTTCCACGTACTTAGACTTTCCTGACTTGTAATAAGATGGGTATTTCGCAAGCCAAAGATAGAGGTTGCGGAACCAGTCGGGAGCGCTGGACTCCTTGGCCTTATGTTCGAGAAAGCTTTCATTAGCTAAGAGGTCAGACCGGCTCACCTTCTTAAAAGGTACAGAAAGCGGTTCTTTAACATTGGGGTGCACCAATTTGAGGCCAGGTTGCCCCCCTAACAAAGGAGCAATCTCATCTTCTTTGAGAATACCCATGGCTACCAAATCTTTGCTAGCCTCTATGTCCTCGGAAAGCTTGACTACCTCTTTTGGTTTGGCCCAACCCTCGCCTGCAGTTGGTGTACAATCGTCAGTCTGTATGAAGTTTTCTAAAGGTTCGACCAGTTTAGGTCTGAAAAGCTTCTCGTAACATTCAACCTTAGCGTATTTCGTGAATTCAAATGCCGGAAGAAACTGATATTTCCATGTGTCGTGCTTCTTGAAACAGTCTACTGCCTCTTTGCACAGTTCTGTCACCTCCTCCAATAGCCAGTGGTTCCACCTGGCTTCAAAGTTGATCTCCTCCCGTCCTGGCTGAACGAGGAAGTCAGCTTGTATTGGAAATTTGGCCCCACTTTTCGCCTCACCTAACGGTAAGAAAGAGTAGACACCGCCGTACATCGCTCCTGCTTCCCAAGGAGATAGATTACCCTCATGATCGAGGGCAAAAGCTATGGCTATCTCCCTTTGAGTTACATTGACTCTGTATTGCTGTGTAAGCCTATCATGTTTCACCCAGTCTGGCACTTGACAAACCCGTCGGAAAAACTTGAATTTCTGCTGCTGACCGTCGTGCTTCAAAGCTGTAATGCCTTCTTCATTTTCTCCCATGTTCTCCAAAACCCAGCTTACTTCAGAAACCTCATCCACTATACTTATTGTCTTTAGCCAGCGCAGAAAAAGGTAAAGTTCAGTTTTGAGTTTTCTCACCTCTTCGAGCAAGCCCGGATAATATGCTTCTTCTCTATATGGGATAATGAAAGTTGTTTCGTCGCAGTCAATAGTTTCTGAGGGTCGGTCAATCCAGATTGGCAGGACATGCCACGGTGTCTTGATAGGATTTTTCCAGTAACTCCTGTCAAATTTGAACTGAAACCCTCCAGAGTAGATTTCAGGGCAATCGGTGACTTTGAAGACAGACTTGAATCCGATACCCAGATAACCAAGCATCCCCTTTTCGGGCTTTTTAGATGATCCGATGCCACATAGGTCCTTTACATCGTTTTCACTGAAAGGACGGCCGTTGTGCGTTACTTTCATCCTATACTTGTTAAGTCTTATCTCAAAAACGCCCGGTTCGTCCAGACCTAGACCAGCATCCTCAGCATTCTGGATTAGTTCAAGAACAAAACCAGAAGCCCTAACGAATACTACTTGAGAAATTAAATTTAGGGAATTGATGTAATGTGGCCATATCGGAGTATCTTTGGATGCCTCTATTCCCTTTTGGACTCGCTCAACAATTCTCTTTGCTTCTCGAGGGTTTACCACTAAAACCCTCCTCAATACTGTTTTTCCCTAAGGTCATTCATCCTACGAGATATAGCGTTCAGATTCAAAGTCACCCTAATTATAACACAGGTAGACCCTGAACAAACCGCTATATTGTTTGATTGTTTGGGGTCAAAAGGGCACTTAGCCAATATGCGTAAGACACGGAAACTCGCGACCATATTGGATAGTTAATTTTTTGCGAAGACTAAAACCAAACCAAGTGTAAATTAGATACTGTGTATTTTGACTAAGTTGGTGCTTCCTGGAACACCTAGTGGAATTCCAGCGACAATCACTATCAGGTCGCCCCTCTTAGCGAGGTTCGTCTCCAATGCCGCTTGGCTTGCCAGCTCGAAGACCTCCTCCAGGTTTGCCGGCTCAGGTTTTTTAAGTGGCAGTACTCCCCAGGCTAACGAAAGGCGGCTCACCACTGATACCGAGGGGGTTACCGCCAGAATAGGATGATACGGTCTATATTTCGATACCCTTAAGGCGGTAGTCCCACTGGTGGTAAACGCTACGACGGCCCTAGCTTGCACCTGGTGAGCTATCTGGCAGGCGGCTCTGGCAGCCGCGTCATTGACCTCAGGTAAGACATCCTGCCAACGGCTGCGGAGCATCTCCTCGTAGGGGAATATTGCCTCAGCTTCCAAGGCTATTTTTACCATTGTCTCTATAGCTTCGACGGGATAACTACCAATGGCTGTTTCCTCAGAGAGCATTAAAGCGTCACTGCCATCAAGAACAGCGTTGGCTACGTCAGCGGCCTCTGCTCTCGTCGGCGTAGCTGACCGGACCATAGACTCAAGCATCTGAGTGGCGGTAATTACCAGCTTTCCCTGGCGATTTGCCTCAGTTATTAGCTGTTTCTGGGCCGTTGGCACCTTCTCGATGCTTATGTCGAGGGCCAGGTCTCCTCTGGCTACCATGATACCTTCCCCAGTCTCGAGTATGACTCCCCTTTCTTCCAGAGCCCGCGCCTGCTCTATCTTGACAATGACCGGTATGTCAGCCTTCATTTTTCGGAGCAGCTGCTTAACCTCTCGTACCTGTCGCACTGAGGAGATGAAAGAGAGGGCAATAAAGTCAGCGTCCTCGGTGAGAGCAAAATCGAGGTGCTGACCGAAAACAGCCTTGATATCCCCGTGGCCAAGTTTCAGTCCAGGAAGATCGAGGAGGATGCCTACAGGAAGTTTGAGCCTTTGACTGAGTGACCGAACTTCAGAAATGAGTTGGCTGTGCTCCTGAAGTGTCCCATACGCCAAGTTAAAGCGTGCGACGTCCATGCCAGCTTTTAACATACTTTCAATAACTTCGGGAGAACTGCTGGCGGGACCCAGTGTGCATACTATCTTGACGTGGCGTTCCGTTGTGGTTTTGGTCATCGTCAACTATTATAACATATCAAAAATTACGTAATTATGAAGAATCATGTACTGCACAATCTGAGTGATTGTTAACAAAACCGAGATTGCTTAAACAAGCTGGCAAGCACAGGCTCTATTCAGCCAAGAGTTGCTTGATAGTATTCATAATTGTTGGCCTAGGGAAAGCGCATTCTTCCAAGACTCGACGAGACTGGGTATCTGATCACGGCTTTGCACGAATTGTCGGGCTACCGAGGGCAACACTCGCCTAGCTATGAAGTCCGGGTCTGCTGGCTTTGGCAGATTATTCAGCAAATCAGACTTACCCTTATAGCTGTACTCCTCTAGACCCATCAAGAGACTCTCGATGTGACTCTCACTGGTGACAGGGCCGTAAACGCCAATCAGGTAAGGCGAAATGTCTCTAAAGACAAAAAGGGTCCAACCATCGTAGGTGGCGAAGAAATAGCTAGGAAGCATGTCGAGCTTTTCTGCATAGGATCTGGCAGCCCTCGTTGCTCTCGCAGCTGAAGGACCAGGCCTCAAATAAGCTCTAACCTTCGTTTCAAGGACCAAGTATGGCTGGGATCGACCACTATATTTAACAGCAAGAACCACCAGATCCGCCCTCTCCTTACCGACTGGAAATTCGGGAATGACGTCAGTAAATTCGCATTTGGTTTCTCGGTAGACCAAACCTCGACAAATCGCGTTCTTGATGAAGCGATAGAGTTCCGCCCTGATATAGGCCTCCTTTCTCTTGGCTTCTTCGATCTGGTTTCCCATCACAAACTCTTCTCGCTTTCCGTCCAGTTACTTTCCAAGACATATTTTAAGCCAAATTTCCAGAAACGTAAACCTGTCTACTTGACTACACAAGGGGTTAGCTTTCCCCCAGAGCGCCTGTCGAGCGCCGCTAGACAACAGTTGTCAGAATTGTGTAGTAGTAGGTTTCCTGCTTCGCAGTGGATTGCTCGTGCCCTTATGAACAAAGCACCATAAAGTCTGAAGTGACAGACTTCGGTATTTAGGTGTAATATGATAGCAAAACCCTTACATGGACTATGCCGAATGTCTGAAGAGAAGAAACAAGGTTTACCTGCCCAGCCGAGCCCACCATTTCTCAATCGTGGCTTGTTTTCTGACCATTTCCTTAAAGCACGGCTGCCTCAATGGAAAGAGTGGCAGAGCGAGGGGGAACTGGCTAGCTTTCGCAAGCAACTATTGTCCCTCTACGAGTCGACAAAAGCGATACTACCCCTTTTGAACGAGCCTCAAACAGAGAAGGAATTTGTTCAGCCGGTTCTTGACCTGTTGGGGTATGCTAATAGCTATATCGTCCAAGCTCCCACCCAGGTAGGCGAGCATACAAACCGTCCCGATTACGCCTTGTTTCCCGACAAGACAACCAAGAACAAGGCGTATGAGAAGCTCAAAAACAATGATTATACGCTCTGCATCGGCGTTGCTGATGCCAAGTACTGGGAGCGGGAGCTTGATTTGGCCACGTCAAGCAGCCGTGACACTTTCACAAATCAGAATCCTTCGTTCCAGATTGCCAGTTATCTCACCGGCACAAGACAGACATGGGGCATTCTTACTAACGGCAGATTGTGGAGATTGTACTGTGCCAAATCCCATTTACCTCTCGGCAACTACTATCAGGTTGACCTCGTTCAACTTCTCGAAGAAGCTCCAGAAGAAAATCTCAAGTATCTCTACCTCTTCTTCCGTAAGGCGGCTCTAATCCAGGTTGATGGCAAGTCTTTCTTAGACCGTGTGCTCGAGGATAGCAACCAGTATGCGGTGGAATTGGAAGCCGATATCAAGGAGCGCGCTTATGATGTGGTAGAAGTCCTGTGCCGGGGCTTTGCCGCCGGTTTCTCTCATGACGAACTCACTGAACAGACTCTAAAGACCATTTACGATAACTCATTAACCCTGCTCTACCGCCTGCTCTTTGTCTTCTATGCTGAGGCGAGAGAACTTCTTCCCCTGACCACCAATCAAAGCTACCACGAGAAGTACAGTATCCACAAGCTGACTCAAGAAATCGATGAGACTCTCGCAAAGAGCTACCAGCTCAGTTCCAAATCAACCATTTACTATCAACGTATCAGCAGTTTGTCTAAATTGATAAATGAGGGTGACCCAGACCTGGGTGTGCCTGAATACAATGGTGGACTTTTTGACCCTGGAGAACATCCCTTTCTTGAACAGCACGCTATTGTGGATGCCTTTCTGGTTCAGGCTATTCATCAGTTAGCTCGGATTCCCGACAAGAAGCTCGGGCGCGAAGTTGCCGTGGATTATAATACCCTGAGCGAGCGCCATTTAGGCAGTATATATGAGGGTCTCCTGGAGTTTAAGCCACGGATTGCTCCCTCTGATTTGGTGACTATAAAGGATAAGGGCAGCATCAAATATGCGCCGGCTGACAAGTACCCTGACAAAAAGATAGCCTATAAGAAGGATGAACTGTATCTTGCCAATGATAAAGGAGAGCGGAAAGCCACCGGCTCATACTATACCCCGGAGTATATCGTCAATTATATCGTGGAGAATACGCTTGACCCGCTTACCAAGGAAGCCCATGAAAAGGTCAAAACGCTTAAGCCGGAGGTTGATAAAGCCATTACCAAGTGGGAGAAGCTGAAGGAGCAGAAGCAAGACCTTGAGCCGACTGATAAATACGACCACAAAATCGCCGAGGAACGGGAAAGGCTTCTTGCCCCTTATCTTTCATTGAAGGTGCTGGACCCAGCTATGGGCAGCGGCCATTTCCTGGCGCGGGCTATGGACTTTCTCGCCGAGGCTATTGCTACTGACCCGTATATCAAACCACCTCTCAGGATTGGTGAAGACTCAGAGCTCACTTATTACCGCCGGCGGGTGGTGGAAAGCTGTATCTACGGAGTCGACCTGAACCCGCTGGCTGTTGAACTTGCCAAGCTGACGTTGTGGCTGGGTACGATGGCTAAGTCCAAGCCCCTCTCCTTTCTTAACCACCATCTGCGCGTTGGTAACAGTATTATCGGCGCCAGGGTAGCCAACCTTGATGAGATACCAAAGGTTAAAGGTAAGAAAGGCAAGTCCGTTGACCTCAGCCGGGCACCGGTGCAGTTGGGTCTCTTCCAGGAGGCTTTTAATAAGAAGCTGTATGACCTGCTCCAGAACCGGGCTCTCATTGCCCAGCTACCTACCGAGACGCTGGAGGACGTTCGCAAGAAAGAGAAGTGGGAGCAAGATTTTGAACATAACATGCAGCGTTTTCGTACCCTTGCCGACCTGTGGGTAAGCACCTATTTTGGCAATAGTGTTGCCTGGGATGAATACAACACCCTCATTGAACATCTCCAGTCTCCTGACCCGGAATGGGCGAAGCTACTGCAGAAGAAGAGTCTGCAAAGGGCTATAACAAAGGGTGCGGAGAAACGTTTCTTCCACTGGGAGCTGGAGTTCCCCGAGGTGTTTTATGATGAGAAGGGCAACCGCAAACCGAACCCAGGTTTTGACGCTGTAATAGGGAATCCACCATATGGTTCGAAGGGAATACTTGACGAACAGGAAAAGTACTTTTGTGACAATACATTACAGTTCACAGAAAGTAATGATGTCGCAGCCATGTTTATAGAGAAATCATTTTATTTACTCCAGGAACAAGGATGCTTTGGATTTATCATACCTAAACCATTAAGTTATATTACATCTTGGTCTGATATAAGAGATTTCTTACGTAGTAAGATAATCCAAGTAATTGGCGATGTGAGTAGAGCCTTTCCAGAGGTTTTACTGGAACAAATCATAATTATTTGTAGAAACATCGCTCCTACAGCACAAGCTAAAGTAGTAATAACCGGAGTTAGCAATAATCTACTTGTTCGCCTAGGGAATGTCGAGCAGAGTGAATTCAGTGCAAGGATTTTCCCCCTTTATCGATATGGGGTAGATTGTCTCATAGCCCAAAAAATGGAATCGGTTTCCAAGCCACTAGGTGATTTAACTCATATATGGTCTGGCATTGGAGGAATTACAGCAAAGCTATCGAAAAAACCTATAGGACCAATGATCTTAAAAGGTGATTCAATAAGCCGTTATATGCTTACTGACGCTGTTTGGTATTTATCTAAAAATGTTATCTCCGAAACTGATATTAAAGAACATTCCATTAATCGAATTATAGCTCAAGATATTGTTGCTCATGTAACACAACCAATTGACCATATAGTTATTATGGCAACAAAAATCCCTGCTGGAACTCTAACACAAGAAACCATTATTAACTTTTCTCAAACAGTGAAGACGAAGCCATATAGTCTTGATTTCTTCTTATCAATAATCAATTGTACTTTAAATTCATGGTATACATACAGATTCATCTTTAATAAAGCTATTCGGACTATGCACTATCGTCCAGGTTACGCTGACTACTCTCCAATCCGTATCATTAACTTCACCACGCCGGAGAAGCAACGAAAACAACTGCTGGAGAAAGGCAAAAAGCTATATCAAGAGTATTTGGACAACCAGAATTGGGATAAACTCCTTGCGTTTGTAGCCGAGCGCTTACCTGCAAAGGAAGATGGCACCCCTGACATAGAGCATGAGCAATCAGACGTGGTTCATGACCTGCTGGCTTTCCTGGTAGAGGAGATGCCCCAACTCCATAAGGAGAAGCAATCCAAGATTAAAGGTTTCTTAGCCTGGCTGGAAAAGGAAATACTGAAAGGCTCTGTTGAGGACCAGAAGAACAAGACCAGAATAAAGGACTTTCATAACAACACCTTTGAAGAGTTGCTGGACGTGCTTAAAAAGAACAAGGTGGTCAAAGACCCGTGCCCGGCTAACGTCCGGGACACCATAGCCAGCGAGTTTTCGTCTGCAGTGAATGCTCTTACTCCACTCAAGGCTCGTATTAAAGCAACCGATGACCTTATTGACCAGATAGTTTACAGACTCTACGAGCTTACGGATGCGGAGATAGCCATCATGGAAGGGCAGCAAAGTCATTGAGGGACAGCTTAGAGTTGGCTCACTTCCAGGAACTGGCTTGACGGATTACACAAATCGTCAGAATGTGCAGAACTTTGTTGCCCAAAACCCTAGCAGTTCCGATCTATCTGAACTAGCTCAAGAATTTGCTTTATGGCATTGACGATAGGCCTAAAATAGCCTAAGATTTGGGCAAGAATGGGTAAGATAACTGTAACAATAAATGGTTCCCAAGTGAGCGGTAAAGATGGGATGACCATCCTTGACCTGGCACAAGAGAATAACATGGCTATTCCCACTCTGTGTCACCATCCTCTGCTTACTCCCACTGGTGTTTGCCGGGTTTGCTTGGTCGAGGATGAGAGTAATGGCAGGTTAATTGCCTCTTGTGTGACCCTGATTGTTCCGGGGATGGTGCTCAGAACCGATTCACCGAGGGTAATCAGTGCTCGGAGGACTTTTATTGAGCTGCTTCTGGCTGGTCACCCTGACTCCTGCCTGGTTTGCGATAAAGGTAACCGCTGTGAGCTGCGTAAGCTGGCTAGCGAGCTTGAAATCTCCCAGGTTAGATTCAAAAGGTTGAGGCGTTTTTACCCGTTGGACGACACCAATCCCTTCATAGAGAGGGATCTGACCAAGTGTATCCTGTGTGGCAGGTGTATAAAAGCCTGCCATGAACTTCAAGGGGTGACGGCAGTTGACTATGCCTACCGGGGGTTTAACCTCAAGCCAGCCACCTTTCAAGATAAAGGTCTGGCTGAGTCAGCCTGTGAGTCCTGCGGACTTTGTGTCTTGCTGTGTCCGGTGGGAGCATTGTCCGATAAATCAACCAGAAACCTGGGGAAGGAAACGAGCAAGGTCAAGACTGTCTGTCCCTATTGCGGGTGTGGCTGTAGCATCTACATCAGCGTTAGAGACCAAGGGATTCTTGGTATAAGCCCGTGCCCGGAGAATTCAGTCAATGGGATTTCCCTATGTGTTAAAGGGCGTTTTGGCATTACTGAATTTGTTCACCACCGTGACCGGCTAAAGTCTCCCCTTATCAAGAAAAACGGGGGATTTGCCGAGGCGAGCTGGGATGAAGCCTTAGGGTTTGTTGTCCAAAGGCTGGCTAGTTACAGTAAAGACGAGGTGGCGGTAATTTCAT
>Ga0315280_10002989_pt1 | contig 26542 bp, 20 predicted proteins | sample YL17G06_40_MG_FD_203697 | JGI IMG/M metagenome (GOLD analysis project Ga0315280, IMG submission 203697) | Sediment microbial communities from Yellowstone Lake, YNP, Wyoming, USA - YL17G06_40 | ecosystem: Environmental > Aquatic > Freshwater > Lake > Sediment | place: USA: Wyoming | collected...
CTCGACGCCACCGTAGCCATCCCCGCTGTCAAAATGGTGCAAAATTCTGAGCGTGTCATTTTTGCCAGATACGGACGCACCGCTGTACTCGATTCGATACCCACAAAAATCTCACTGGCCGCGCACAGACTCTCGGCGCCGCTTACCCGCATAAGACGAGTAAATAGCCACGCAAAGCCGCGAATTACTATTTGCATTACCCCGTAGTAGTACAGTAACCCCATCAGCGCCGCGAAAAATATAATCACAGGTAGTGCCTGCGTTGCCAGAATAAAGCCGATAGATACCTGTACCTGCGAACCGCTCTGACCCGGGGCTATCGCTAAAGGACCAAAAAGAAACTTCTGACCTGCCGTAGCCGATTCCAGAACCTTCACAACCACGTCATTTAGCCACAAAAACACCTTCGCTGCTGCCGGCGTGCGAAATACAAGCAAAGCCAGAGATAGTTGTATCGCCAGCCCCCAGACAATACATCGCACATTCAATATTCTGCGATTGGCCGAAAAAAGCCAGCCCAGAAACATGAAGATAAACAGCCCGCAGAAACTAACAAGATTATAAATATTCATAATTGCTAACAACCTTTGTTGACCCGACAAATGCTCCGCTAAACTTCCCTTTTGTTACACTAACCGCCAGAGAACAGTCGATAGGAGGTTATTGCGGACAGTCTGCCTTCTTGGTTTGCCTCTGGCGGAACACGACAATCTATGCTGACAAATGCGGGTCAGCGTTTGCTGCCAGCCGCAGCCAGCCCTCTCGTGGCCGCATCACGCACATACTTTTCAGTTACGTCTGTCCGGGTGTCTCGCAGGTGAGTGTATACTTTCACCGCTTCTGTCTTCTTACCGGCCGTCAGAAGCTTCTCAGTGAGAACCAGACAGGCCTGGGTAGCTTTGATTCTTTCGTACGCATCTTGTGCGTCTGCCGCTTTCAGCAGTATCTCTACAGAGCCGGCGTCACCGATGTTGGCTAACGCCCACGCTGCTGCCAGATGGATGTCTCTATCCGGGTCGCCAATCGTCTGCTTCAGTGCACCAACCGACTTGGTGTCACGGACCACGCCAAGATTCTGCACGATGGTCAGGCGGCATTTGCCTGTGGCTTTGGGTAACGCATTTCGAAGCTGCTCGGCAGCGCCTTCGCCGATTGCAGCCAGAGCCTGGGCGGCGTATTCGCACAGCTCTTCATCGCAGAGCAGTTTGCCGAGGGCGGGGGCAGCCTCCCTGCCGCCGGCTACCTGCAACTGCCGGACAATGTAACCCTGCACTGCTTTTGGCCGCTCGCCACTAAGTTGAGAGGCCAGAGTATCGGCAAACGCACGTCTGTAGTTTTCGTCCCGCAGTTTGCAGACATAGAGCGCCAGACAGTGAAGTGCATATCGCGGCTTGACATCGTCCCCTTTGCCGGGCTCAACAAGCATATCCACCAGCCCTATGATGCTGTCACGACCGCCTTTATGTATCTCTGCGATGATGCTATCCACCGCTTCCTTGTCGATGTTGCTGAGCATTCCCTGCTCATCGGGGTCAGGCAGCTTGCCAACCAGTCTGGCAAGAACAGATGATGATTCGTTCATTATATAATCCTTTCTATATCTAAAATTGTGATTGGGAGTTCTTACAGGTGCCAGGGTGCCCTCATTGGCTGGTTAACCAGCCGGTTGGCCTCTTCATCGCCTATGATTTCTTCCTTAACCGGGTCGTAACGGAGCTTTCGTCCGGTGCGGATAGCGATATTTGCCAGATGTAACAGCGTTGCACATCGGTGGGCTGCCTCGGCATGGCCGCCCGGTTGCTTGCGTGTTTTGACAGCTTCCGCAAAGCTTACCAGCGGCTGCGGGTCAGGCATTGCTTCGACCTTCTTGCGATTTTCTTCGTCTAAGTCGCTTAAGCTTACGCCGCGACCCTCTTTGCGGTTGTATGGTTGGGCCCACTCGCCGCTGTCAAAGACCAGTGTCATGCCGTCGGCATATTTCATCTCTACCCAGCCCCACATCCCACAGGCTTCCGGGTGTGCTGGCGGGGCGTATGCCTCAATCTCGACAGGACTGGTGTCATCTTTTGCCCAGGTCCACTGGAAGGGATCGAAGAAATGCTGACCCATATCTGCTAAACCGCCTCCTTCGTAGTCCCAGTAGCCGCGGTGGGTCCCGCCTGTGCGGTGGCGGTGGTAGAGCTTCATTGGCGATGGTCCTACGTACATATCCCAGTCGAGATTTGGCGGCACCGGCTCGGGCTGCAAATTTACCTTTCCGCTCCATTCCTTAACCTTGAATTCGCCCCGCTTGATGTGCACCGCTTCGCATTTCTTCAATAGCCCGCTCTTCATAATCTTGTGTATCTGGATGCTTACCGGGTTCCGGGATTCACCGAACCGTCCGAAAGTGCCGACCTGGAATATGCGATTGTAACGTTTTTCGGCCTCGACCACTGCACGACCTTCTGCAATGAACCGCGTCATAGGCTTTTCACAGAGGACATCCTTGCCGGCTTCCATTGCGGCAATAGAGATAAGAGCGTGCCAGTGTGGCGGGGTAGCAATGGCAACTACTTCGATGTCCTTGCGTTCCAGAAGCCGGCGGAAGTCGGTGTAGATGGTCTTGTTGTCGGCGCGGTCGAGAAACTTCACATCGCACGATGCCAGAAGGCGCGCATTGAGCCCCATAGCTTCAAACGTACCTGGTCCTCGGCCCCCGCAGCCAATCAAGGCGCCACCGACCGTTTCGCTGGGTGGCGTTTGGCCCTGCCCGCCTAAAACATGCCTCGGCACTATCGTAAAAGCTGTCGCTACACCAATTGACCTTTTCAGAAACTGACGACGTGTTACTGTCTTACCCTTTTTCACGGCATACTCCTTTCGATTCGACCCTATCATATAAGCGTCTCGACCCTGTCTTACTGATGCTATTAGCGTCTTTAGCTTTTGTAGATTTACCAAACGAGCCGAGCCTGTCAATCATTTTTTGCATTTTGTGGGATACGATTCGTCTAAAGCCGAATCTTCGAGGTTCCCTTCCTATCCCAGAACTCGCCTGTTTTTCCTTGACTTGCAGCCAGAAAAAGGATATAATTGTAGTGGTTTCAATCGGTTTTATTAAAGGAGGATATGTAAAATGATGAAACGGTGGAGGTTATTTGTCCCGGTTCTGACGGTTTTTCTTTTTGGGTTACCTGACTATGCCTTCTCTGCCAACGCCACCACTGCCCAGGTTGTAACAATAACAGTGGAGCCTTTTGCCGTTATCTCGCTGGGGGATACCGGTGGGAAAAATTGGACCTGGCTGGTTGTTGACAGAACAGGTATAACCACCGGAAGCCAGGAACTGAAATGGAGCACTAATCTCGAAGGCATAAGAGTTACTGTTCAGTCTAATCTGACAGCAGACGAACAGGATTTCGTCCTTAGAGTTCGAGCCGTAAACTTGAATAGCAAGGGCACATCAAAAGGTTGGGTGAATATTAATAAGGGACCTTCGGACCTTATAACTGATGTTGCGAGGGAGATTGGCGGCTGTTCCCTGGAGTACGAGGCATCGCCTAAGATTAGTGGAAAGGCAGGGCGTGATGAGCACATCCTCACTTATACTATCACGGAATAATAAGCCCCCCGCGTCCTGCTGTCGCGAGACAGGAGGTGGGTTAAAAAGGCGTTTTTGTTTCAATCTTGAATCGGCCACCCTATAAGCAGATCTAAACGAAACACCCACTGCCGCCCGGCCCCAATGCATCCCTGTCGCCATGTGCCGAACCTTGATAATCGCCGGTGATGAGAGATATTGCACGCTGATCACCAATTTTACACTTGAAAGGTCAGTAATTCATGCTAATCTTTCTGTTATGGATAAGGCAGATTCGAGGTATACGGCTATGGATGGAAGGGAGCGGCGTGGAATAGCTGGACAAACAGAAGGTCTTGTTACCATATGTGTTTTCTACACGCTGGTGGTTGCAGGGTGTTCGAATATCAGTTTCTACTGGTATCGCTCGGACAGGACTCTCGAAGAGGCAAAACGGGATTGCCTGGAGTGCAGTGTTCAAGCGGGTGGAGAGGCGCTATGGGACATCAGCAGATACGAGAGGTTAAGAAGGTTAGGTGTCGCCGTTGATAGTCCAGACTATGGAGCTTCTGCGGGTCAACTGTGGCTCGACGCTAATGAGGCAGAACGCAGACTCGAGAAATTCTATAGATGCATGAAGAGCAGAGGTTATCTCAGAATAAGGGAAGATGAGCTGGGCCGAGGCGTTCGGAAAGACTGTGGTCCTCTTACTTCAACCTATAATTGTGTTGCAGGACGATAGAGGTTTTTGGAGGTTTCGCAGAGGGTGATAGCAATGTGGGGGGGACAGGATATGATATTATTGACCGAATCTGAGAGTGACACCCCCACCAAGCAGACATAGACTGGAAGTCTTCTCTGATATGCTATGTGTGAGCATAGAGAGCAAGGATGGCAACCAGACCTCAAAGCTCCCAATCATTTGCCGCGGCACCTATCAACGAAGACCAAGGAGATAGCAGCCCCTCTCAGCAGCAATATCGGCAAGCAAAAGGTTCAAATCCCATAAGAACTACTCTGGCTGCTCTTTGGTTGACTTACAAGCTACAAACAACGAAGTCCCAAAAACTGATGATGGCCTGAAGAGCTAATTCTTTGGTGTAAATAGCCCGCAAGCACATTTCATATTAGGACCTTACAAGGTCCTAAAAAGTGTTAAAAATAGTTAATTATACAGAGACAAATTAGTGTAAGCAGTCATAAATAAAAGTGCTATCGGCGTGTGCGGAAACATCTATATGTGAAAAGGCAAGACTGTGTGAAGTAACGACCTGATAAAACCGATAAGAATAGTGCGGATGACACCACAGAAATCGAAGTATTATCATTTAGGAAAGGCGGGTAAAGAATGAAAACTTTAACTAAAATTTTGTTACTGGTGGTGTTGTTCGCTGGACTTACAAGTTTGGCAATAGCGGAGAGCGATACCACCCAATCGACGGTAACCATCACCTTCAGTGAGATTGCCGAGATTGCTGCAAGCGGTAACCCGGGAACCTTGACTATTGTTGCGCCTACAACGCCGGGCGACCTGCCTGCCGACCAGTCAGACGCCAGCACCACGATGGCTTGGACCTCGAACGTAGCCGCCGGTCAAACAAGAAAAATCACAGGCAGTCTCGCTTCGCTATTCGATGGTATCGACCTGTATGCAACAATAACGGCTGCGAGTGGTAAAGGCACATCAGCGGGTGAATTGAAGTTTACTGCGGCTGCTACAGACTATAATTTTGTAACCGGGATTGGCAACTGCAATACCTCCGGTGAAACGATAACTTTCAGAGCCTCTGTCACAGCAATGGTAGCTCCTTACACGAGCGCGAAGGTGGTTACCTGGACGCTTACCGAAGACGCACTCTAATCGCAACGAAGCTCTTTTCTATGGACCGAAGGGGCAAAATTGAAAACGGTAGTTCAGTATATCATCCCAGCTCTATTGGCTTTGCTTGTGTGCTATGGGGGGATATGCTGGGCGATATCAATTACGGCAACAGGTAACTGGTCCGAAACCATAGACGCTTCGGACCTGACCGCCGGCGCCGGAAGCAACCTGATTGACACCTGCCAGAGCGCCGCTGACGCGGTATCGATAGATATTGCGGCCACCAGCGGCAACTGGGGACTGGATGTAAAAAAAATCACCTCCAACTGGCATAATAACCTGCACCTGCATATTAGAAGGACCTCTGACGGCACAGGCTCGGGTACCATTTCAGGCGGGGATTCCTACCAGGAGGTAACAGATATCGACCAAAGCTTTTTTAGCGGTAATGGAGATAGAAGCAATGTGAATATCCAGCTTAAACTTACGGGTGTTTCCATACAGGTACCGCCTGATGTTTATACGGCTACGGTCTATTATACGGTCTCTGACCAATAATTAAGGAAAATAGCGATGGGAAGACCAACAAAAATTGTTTATTTAGCTCTGGTTTTTTGTTTTTCGATACTTTCTACAACAAAGGCAGGAGTATCTATTATAGGGGGCTTAAGCCATGAGAAAAGGGCTAAGCCGGGCGAATTCTACAAAGGCTCTATTCTTATCAAAAACAATAGTGCCGAGCCGGAAGAGATTAAAGTTTACCAAACTGATTACCGGTTCTGTTTCGACGGCAGTAATAATTATGGCCCGCCCGGCAAATCGGAACGCTCCAACGCCAACTGGCTCAGCTTTAACCCGCATCGGCTGACAATTCGACCTGGTGACATATTAACGGTCAATTACACGGCGAAAGTGCCTGATGACCCAAACCTTGTTGGTACCTACTGGAGTATGCTTATGATTGAGGGTGTACCAAAAAGCTCGCCGGAAAGCAGCCAGCCCCAGAAGGACGAAACCAAAATAGGTATAACTCAAATTATGCGCTACGGTGTCCAAATGATTACGAATATCGGTGATACCGGCGAGCGCAAACTTAAATTTTTACAGACAAAACTTCTAAGAGAAGCCGAAAAAAGAGTTTTGCAAGTGGATATAGAAAACATCGGCCAAAGATTGCTAAGGTCACCTTTGTGGGTCGAACTCTATGATGACAGCGGTGGATACATCGGCAAGTTCGATGGTGGCGGGAAACACATCTATCCCGGTACTTCTGTTCGATATAAAGCCGATTTAACCAGCGTACCAAAAGGCACATACAAGGCGCTGGTAGTGGCCGACTGCGGTGGGGATTACATTTGGGGGGCTAACTATGATTTTAAATTTGAAAAATGAGAAGCACGTTCTTAACCATTGTGTTTTATCTCGTAACCTTAACTGTTGCACACGGTACAGCGCAAGGCCTCGGTCTGGAGGTAAGACCATCTGGAAAAGAATTATTCGAGACCAGGCCAAGAGAAATCATAACTACCGCTTTTCGCATAACAAATACCACCAGCCAACAATATGAATTCATCAGTGAGGTCAAGCTGCCTGAAGGATGGGTCCTTATTACGGAAGATTTTCCTTTCGACCTGGGGGCCAATGAAACTACTACAAAGCTGGTAAGCTTTTTTGTTCCCCAAGCAACCTCAGCCGGTAGATATAAAATTACATACCTTGTCGGAGCGAGAAAATATCCTGCTATTCGAGACTTCTATACTGTTGACGTAGTGGTACTGCCGTACAGCAAATTAGAGGTAATGCTGTTGGAAACCCCGCAATACATAATTGCCGGCGAATACTACCAGGTCTGCTTTCTGGTTACTAACAAAAGCGACACGGAAAATACTGTTAGCATAAGTATTGACAGCAGCGAGAATATCCCCTTTGTCGTTGACGCCGAGATATTCAAGCTCGCACCCTGGCAATCAAAAACAGTTACAGTAAAAGTAGGACCCGACGCAAAAATAGCAAAGATATTAAACCATCGCCTGCGGTTAACGGCTCAAGTTATTGAGGACAGTAAGTCCAAAACGCAAGCCAAAGCTGAATCTACGGTAGAAATCGCCCCTCGAGCAAACGAAGCTGAAGAGCGTCTTGAGGCAATTTCGCCGCAGATACAACCGCAACAGGAACTTGCCTTAAAAAAAAACATTGAGGACAGCAATAAGCCGAACCCGGAAGCTCGGCCCTCTCCCGGCTTTAGATTTATATCAGGTCTAAAAGATGCAAAAGAATTGCTCGAAACCAAACCGAGGCAGATAGTAACTACTGTCTTTCGCATAACCAATCCGACCGACGAAAAGCGAGAATTCGTTACTGAAGTCAAACTTCCCCAAGGCTGGGCGCTTATCACCAAAGACTTTCCTTTTGAATTAAATCCAAATGAAACTGATACGAAGCTGGTAAGTTTTCTCGTCCCCCAAACAACATTAGCCGGCAAGTATGAACTTACATACGTTATTAAAGACAGAAAATACCCTGCCATCCGTGACTTTTATACCGTTTATGTGGTAGTGCTGCCGGTCAACAAATTGCAGGTAAAATCATTGGAATCACCCAGCTATGTGATTGCCGGCGAGCAATACCAAAGCTCTTTCGTAGTCACAAATCTGGGCAACACAGAATATACTATCGATACAAAAGTCGGTAGCGGGGAAAATATTCCCTATGTTATTGACGCTGAGAAGTTTACTCTTGCCCCCGGCCAATCAAAAACAGTTACCGTAACTGTAAAGACCGATGCAAAAATAACAACCGCATTAAAACATCGGCTGCAATTAACTGCCGAAGCTGTTGAAGATAGTAAGACAAAAGCTAAAGCCCAATCTGAAAGTATCGTGGAAATTATTCCAAGAATAAGCGGCGTAGAGGATAATTTCCACAGAATTCCGACAGAGATAACTTTTAGATACGTGTCTCAGAGTAATAACGACCGCACATCTGGCCTTCAAACCGAAGTTCAGGGCGAGGGAACTTTAGATGAACAAGGCAAGCAACATGTCAAGTTTCGCTTTAGAGGCCCGGACGTTCAGGACAAATCAATCCTTGGCCAGCGCGACGAGTATTCGCTTAGTTACTGGACAAAAGACTATGAGCTTCACTTCGGCGACCGCAATTACTCTCTTTCCTGGCTGACTGAAAATTACCTTTATGGCAGAGGCCTGGAAGGCAAGCTCAATATTAATGACGATTTTAGTCTGGGGGCCTACCATGCGAAAACACGCTGGCTGGAGCCTGCCACAGAAGAGACTGCTGCCTATATGGATTATTTAATAAATGAAAAATCCAGGGTAGGCCTGAATTACCTTAGAAAATACAGGGATGGCAAGATTAGTAATATCACAAGTTTTGAGGGAGAGCTTGAGCCTTTTGAAAACACCAAAGCCGAGCTTGAATATGCATTAGGGCCGGGCGGCAGCAGCAAAGATAATGCGTATCTGACCAAGCTCTATGGGCGCAACAACTGGCTCAGCTACTACTTAAAATTAACTCACGCCGGCCCTGACTACCCCGGCTATTACAGAGACCTTGATTATATCTCAGGAGGTCTAACTGTTCCGATAGACAGACGTCTAAGACTAAATGCCAGTTTCAGACAAGAAAAAAACAACCTTGATTTAGACCCATCATTTTACTCGGCCCCTTTGGAGAAGTACTACCAGTTGGGTGTGGACTACAGGCTGGAAACTGATACCACTTTTACTTTGGAGTGGCTGAGCCGAGAGCGCAAAGACCGACTCGATAGCCCCGAGTTCGACTACCAGGAAAACACCTTCAGGTTTGGCATAGGGCAGGGTTTCGACAAGTTAACCCTCTATACCTCTGCTGAACGTGGCAAAACAAAAAATAACCTCGACAGTACAACATGCCCTTCGGAAAGATATACTGCTTCCGTTTATTTTAGGCCGGATGACAGACAGTCTTACGGGGGCTATCTTTATTATGATGAAAACAGTGATTTCACCGGCGAAAGCAGACGTAGCACCACTATTGGGTTAAATGCCCGTTACAAAATAGCAAACAAAACCTTCTTTAGCCTCGCTTTGCAAACCGGCGATTATCAAGGTTCGGCACATGGCGACAGGGACAATCTGGAGTTAAGATTGAGCCACACATTTGCTAACAACAATGAGCTTTCTGTGCTTGCCCGCCATACTCAATACAGAAATTCATATATGGAAGACGACACCGCCTTGATGGTGGAATGCACAATCCCTCTCGGTCTGCCGGTATGCCGCAAGAAAAGTATAGGCCGTATCGAAGGGCATGTTTATGACGAAGAGACGCGAAATCCAGTTGGTGATTGTTTACTGAGACTCAACGGTTCAACCGCGGTAACCGACAAGGCCGGCAATTTCACCTTTCCTTCGGTAAGACCCGGTATTTATTACCTGAGTGTGGATATGGTAAGCATTGGTATGAATCGAATCCCAAGCCGAAAGATGCCTCTTGAATTGGCTGTTCGGGGCGGAGAAAAAACGCTGGCATACATACCGGTAACGCGAGCTGCCCGGCTCTCAGGCCGGGTTATAGTCTATAGTTACAAAAACAACCATAATAATAAAATTGCCCCGAGCGAGGAACCTAACACCATCGACGAATTTTATGTTGCTGGAAACAGTGATAGTAACAGCGCAGATACCAAACTTATTGAAGATCACGGGCTGGCAAATGTGATTGTAGAACTTAAGAACAGCTCGGAAATAAGACGCACCGATACAGATAACCAGGGAGGTTTCGTATTTGAGGAATTGCGGCCGGGTGAATGGACACTTAAAATCTACAGTGACAATCTGCCGGAGTATCACTATCTTGAGAAAGACACTTTCGAACTTGAATTAAGACCCGGCCAAAGAGAGGAAATTTCCGCAAAAGTATTGCCCAGGAAACGTCGTATTCGTATTATAGCTGAGCCGCAAACTCTGCTCGAAGAAGAACAAAAATGACAAGCAGCCCATCTCAATTATGTTCACACAACCAGGAAATCCCGATATCGAATTGATTGGTATCCTGAGTTTAAGATTCATCCTGGCTTGCACTAATGGGCGGTAGAGGACTTGAACCTCTGACCTTCTGCGTGTCGAATAGCATCTCTGCTCATAAGTACTTGCCCTTCATACCCTTATACCCCTTTTTTGGGCGTCAATAATTGTTCCACACTGGCTGCGCGCTGGCTCACCGCTCGGAGCATACTGGGAACAAAGACAAAACTGACGCCAGAATGACACCTGAGCACCAGTGTTCTTGGCTTACTCAGCATGCGATGTGGCGTTGTAGTACTAGCAAAAACCCCGAAAAAGTTGCCGGGAAATGTTAAAATATTTGAAAATCTGCGTCACGTTCTCCATACTCAGGCAGTCTTATTTGTAGTTTGCTGATTTTGTATGCACGGTAAAGACAATTATACTGGATTGGTCCAACGCGCTCAGCTTGGCGATAAGGAAAGTCTGAATCGTTTGGGTGAGTTGGTAAGGGAGCGTCTGCGCGAGTATGTTTTCCGCCTAACGTTAGCTGACGATTTGACGCAGGATATTTTGCAGGAGAGTATGTTAAAGATGTTTAAGTTTTTGGACAAGCTGGAAAGAGCTGACCGGTTTTGGCCTTGGCTGCGAAGGATCGCTGCCAACAAGATTCGCGACCACTACGGGCAAAACTGGAATCGAAAGAGGGTCTCCATATCTGAGAAGGAGTATAGAGGGATACAAAAAGATAGCCAGGACGGATTGGCGGATATGGTGAGCCAGGAGTTGAAGCAAATTGTCTTTGCAGCGATGCACCGGCTGAAACCTGCACACCGAAACATTTTGATACTCAGATGCTATGAAGAGATGAAGTACTCGGAAATCGCCGAAGAAATGGGGTGCAGTGAGTTAGCTGCGAGGACACTGTTCTTCCGGGCAAAGAAGGCGTTAGCAAAGGAGCTTTCACGACGGGGGCTTGGGAAGAGTTCTCTGGTGGTGGCACTGGCTTTGTTTGGAAAGATGACAGCTTCAAGCGAAGCAGCGGCTGCAAATGTGTCTGTGACGGCAGCTACGCTCAAAGTTGGTGCAGCGGCATCACTGGCGGCAGTCGTGACAAGTAAGACAGCTATCATTTCACTGGTTACTGCCGGCGCCATAGGTGCAGGTGCTGTGGCGATAGCGCCTCGAGTTGACAAAACCGACATCGGGACGCGGAAGTATCAGGTAGAAAATACCCTTAGTCCATCCCGGCAGATAACGGCAAGCAGGGGCAGAGAAGAATGTTGGTACTACTACCCACCGAATGCCAACGGTTCGGTGATTATGCGGTTGTTGTCGGGCCGGGAGGGAGAACAATCTTACTGTCAATGGTTGCAGAACGACCAAGCCAACTACTACAAGTACGGTGATGACATCTACATAAACAACCATCGTGTGTGGGTCAGCGACTTGACCGTCCAACGGCTGCCTACGGACAGCCCCCGATTGACAGAGTTTCTTTCCACGATTGAAGGCAAGAGTAAACAGATAAAATATGTCCAGGGCAATCGAGATGGCTTGCTTGTGATTGTAAAACAAGATAGGAATGGCGGTCATTCCCAGACAACTCTGCGGTACGACGTGTCGGATGAGGAGTACTTTAGATATAGCTGGCCGGCGGGAGCGAGGATAATTGACAATCGCGATGCGATGCACAAGCGGGGCTGGACTTATTTCAGGATTACCGGCAGGATCGGCGGCGAAGAAGTATCAGGAGTTGGTCGGATACCTTTTGTATATGCAAGCAGTAAGCTCAACTATGCCTGGTTGACACTTACAGTCGGAACCAGGCTGAAGATTATGGACGGCGGGGACCAAGCGTGCGTGTACGATGGAGGCGGAAAGCTGGTTGCGACGTACGCAGGTGGCGGCTTCTTCAAGGGACTCGGACGGCCGTGGATGGGACTACATACGATTGACACCGTGCGGCGGGATGCAGCAGAGAAGCAGATTTGGTTCGAGACCGAGCTGCTGCCCGGTGGCAAAAAGGCCCAGGTGACACTTACCTGTGGCCAAGACAAGCTGATATATACCATAGATATGGACGTCGATGTTGTTGATAAAGTAACATTCACCGGCAGCCAGATACAGGGCGAGTTGAAATTCGCTTACTTGCAAGAAATTGGCCAAACCACCAACGAATTCGTTGCGCCGAGTCAGAAAAGTTCGGGAAAGCAGCAAGGGCATATCGGGATATTGTGGCTTGTGAAATTGATGAGTAACCAGTGGTAATCAAAGACTGCCTGCAAAGTGCAATGATACGGTGAGCTTTTTGTCGTAATAACATAGTCTAATACGTTTTGTAAGGGAGTGAGAAATGAATGTGAAAAACTTAGTAACTACCTTTCTCATTGTCCTGGCAACCACAGTCCTCGCATTAGCGAATGTGATTCCTTGGCCAGGCGAGCTTACGGTTTTGCTTGTTCCGGAGCCTGCAAGGAAGAACTTTGTGAATTTTGCGAGGTTTGCATCTCACTGGCTCGATACTGAATGTGGCCAGCAGGATGGATGTGGAGGGGCGGACCTTAACTGGGACAACGTTGTCGATGCAAAGGACCTCAGGCGGTTTGCTAACACCTGGCTGGGCGAGCAGGAGGGCGTCAAACCTGTTTTGAGCAAGTACTATGTCGCATATCAGAATGCCGTTGAGCCAAACGCACATGGTTACACTTTGCCGCTCGATTTTAGAATTGTGGGAAACTATGCCCAGATGGATTCCGAGTTTGGCTTAGCCAATGCCGCTCCTATGCTCCAGCAGAACGGCTTTGCCATTCTGGAGTACAGCCTCGGCGACCCGAACGACATTGTTGCACCTTATGAGATGCTTCGCGAGAGGGAAGTGCCTATATTTGTCACATCGGACACGCTTCTGCATCTCTATCACATTCAGTTCGATGAAACGCTCAAGGAAATAGAAGAGCGCGAGTTCTATGGTGATATTCGCGACCTGACAGAGGCGCTTTTGAACAGAGCGATGGTCCAGTATGAACAATACACTGCTGACCTTAAAGAAGCTGCAAGGCGCAATGTGGCATACCTTGCCGTCGCAAACAAGCTAATCGATCCAAATGCTCAAGTGCCTTCTCTGGTAGCTGACCTCGTTTCTGGTGAGCTGGCCAAAATAAATGCACATGGAGGGTTCGCAGATAGCGACATATTCATCTACAAAGAAGACTACTCGCAATACATCCCCAGAGGCCATTATACACGTAGCGAAACACTCAAATGCTACTTCAGGGCATTGATGTGGTACGGGCGCATTGCCTTCCTGCTCAAGGGAGCCGAAAACTGGGGGCCATCTGGTGATGCGCTGGTCAGCACCTACGATGCCAGAATCCAAACATTGCAAGCGGTTCTGTTGGCCAATTCTATCCAGCGAGTAACAGTTGGCGAGCGAACGGGACAGCAACTCTGGGATAGAATATACGCTGTCACCTCATTCTATGTGGGCCTCGCGGATGACCTCACCCCGTACGAATATCTTGCGGCAGTAAATAAGATATTTGGCAGCAGCTTTGAACCGACGCTGCTTGAGGATGAGGAGAACTTCTTCGACCTCAAGGTCGAGCTTGCCCTGCTACGGTCGCCCAAAATCAATGGCGGCACAGGCAATGTGATAGTTGTACCGCCCATCACGCCTGATTCGCTTAACACTGTGCTCGACAAGACCAAGGGGATGCGATTTATGGGCCAGCGATTTATCCCTGATTCATATATGTTCCAGAAATTGGTCTTTCCGTGTGTTGGGGGATATGTTGGGGATGGTGACCCTGTGCCATTTACGCTTGGACAGACGGGTGCAGGGCTCGGGCGGTGTTATCCGCGTGGGCTGGATGTAATGGCTGTCCTGGGTTCTGGAAGGGCCCGGGCGATTTTAATCGAAGAGGGTGACGCAAACTACGTTGACTATTGGTCGCGTTTCAGCGAACTTAAGAGTGAGTTTGAGGCCTTCGACATCTCCGATTGGAACCGCAATCTCTATTGGAGCTGGCTGTACGCATTACAATCGCTGGTCAAAGAATTTAGCCAGGGCTATCCAGACTTTATGCGTACGCAGGCTTGGGAGAAAAAGGAACTCAACGCTGCCCTGGCATCCTGGACAGAACTGAGGCACGACACCATCCTTTATGCCAAGCAGAGCTATACACCTCCAGGGTCTGTACCGCCCCTCACTCCCCCGCCCTGTTATGTTGAGCCAGTGCCTGAGTTCTATGGTCGGCTGCTGACGCTGACACAAATGACAAGGAGAGGTTTGAGTGAGCTTGATGTCCTCTCACAGACGGCTGCCCAGCGTTTAGTGAATCTTGAGAGCATTTTGAGCCGGCTGATAGAGCTTTCCAACAAGCAATTGAATAACGAAATGCTTTCCGAGGATGATTGTAATTATATTAGAGATTTCAGCGAAAGACTCGAAAGGGCCATCATTGGTGTTGACGATAAAGCTATAGTGACAACACTGGTGGCGGACGTGCATACACACGGTCTTGAAGGAAGGGTCCTCGAAGAGGGTGTCGGATATGTGGACTTGATTATTGTGGCCTGTCCGCATCCAGACGGCGGGGCTTTCCTTGTGGCTGGCCCAGTGCTGTCATACTATGAGTTCAAGCATCCGATGAGCGACCGACTCACCGATGAGGCCTGGCGCCAGATGCTGGCATCGCAGCAAAGACCTGCACGACCAAAATGGTATTCCGAACTGATGAGATGGTGAGTTTAGGTGACGGCAAACTGTTGACTATTGTTTATAAGGTATTGAAGAAGCATCGCAGGAGGCAAAAGAAAATGAAAAATCGCTCACTTGTTATTGTGGTAATAATATCTTTATGTATGGGTTCTGCCGCGGATGCCAGATATAGCGGCGGGACCGGTGAGCCGAACGACCCTTACAGAATCGCAACAGCAACGGACCTAAATGACATCGGCAGGTATGAAGAAGACTGGGATAAACACTTTGTCCTTGTCAGCGATGTCAACCTCTCTGGATACACCGGCACACAGTTCAAGAGCATTGGAAGATACATAGAGTGGAATGACCCCAACAATAAACCATTCACGGGAGTATTTGATGGCAACGAAAAATCAATCTGGAATTTTACGTTGACTTCTGATAGCCGAAACAGTGTCGGTTTGTTTGGGTATATCAGCTACAGTGGCGAAATAAAAAATCTCGCCCTGCAAAACGCTGATGTCAATGCTATGAACAGCATCTATGTTGGTGGGCTGGCGGGATTTAACCAGGGCGCAATAATAAACTGCTGTTTGTCAGGCAGTGTTAAGGGATACCGAGATGTTGGTGGACTGGTGGGAACCAATGACATCGGCATAATTACTAAATGCTATTCGATATGTAGCATTTTGGGAACCGAGTGCAATATCGGCGGTCTTGTGGGAGCTAACGACACAGGCACAATAACAGATTGCTTTTATACAGGCGCCATTTCAGGAAATTCTAATGTCGGCGGACTGGTGGGAGACAACGACACCGGCACAATAAGAGATTGCCATTCGGCAGGCAGCGTTTCAGGAGGAAGAACTGGTTATACTATCGGGGGGCTGGTGGGATACAATGATGGCGAGATAATGTGTTGCTATTCGACAGGCAGTGTTGATGGAAATATTCCCGTAGGCGGCCTGGTGGGACATAGCGATGGCACGATAATGAATTGCTATTCGACCTGCAGTGTTTCGGGAGGATATATTATCGGCGGGCTGGTAGGATGGAACAACGAGGGTTACACAGCCAGGTGTTACTCGACTGGCAGCGTTTCAGGAACCGGCTGGAATGTTGGCGGATTGATAGGATATAAAGATCCAGATGAAGGTTTTGTCAGAGATTCGTTCTGGGATATCGAGACTTCGGGCCAATCAACAAGTTCCGGCGGGACACCTAAAACCACAGTTGAAATGAAGGTAATGAGAACTTTTGCGAACGCTGGCTGGGACTTTGTTGAAATCTGGGATATCGGCGAGAACCAGACGTATCCATTTCTGTGGACGAAACCTGCAGGAGATTTAAATCACGACAAAAAAGTTGACCTTTTTGACCTTGCGATTATGGCAGCGCATTAGCTTGCCCAAAATAATCCATAATGTTTTTGAGGTTAATGCGAAAAGGATTCCAAAGAAATTGAGAGGTTTAAACAATGAAGACAAAATCACTTTTTATCACAATGGCAGCCATTTCAATTCTCTTTTTTGGTGCATCGGCGGTCGCTGGAAAAACTATCTATGTGGACGCAGATGCCACGGGTGCAAATAATGGCTCATCGTGGCTCAATGCCTATAGGTATCTTCAGGATGCCCTCGCTGCCGCAACAACCGGCGACCAGATTCTGGTTGCACAAGGCATTTACAAGCCCGACAAAGGCCAGGGAATAACCCCCGGTGACCGCTCGGCGAGCTTTCGCCTGATTAATGGCCTGACACTAAAAGGCGGCTACGCCGGCTTTGGCACGCCAAATCCCGATGCTCGGGACGTTGATACATACAAAACTATCCTCTCTGGTGACCTCGCAGGCAACGACATTGAGGTTGCCGACCCTGTTGAGCTTATGTCTGAACCGACTCGCTCTGAAAATAGCTGCAATGTCGTCACTGCAAGTGATTGTGACAGGACAACCTTGCTTGAGGGTTTCACTATTACCGCTGGAAACGCCAACTTTGTGATATGGAGCGGTGGCGGCATCATCAACGGAAAACCAACCATCAGTCAGTGCAAGATTACTGCCAACTCGGCCTCCAGCGGCGGCGGCATATATTTCGACCACAGTGCGCATACGCCGGGAGCTTTGTTGAAAGATAGCGTCATCAGCCACAATGCCGCTAACTCTGGTGGCGGCATTTACAATTGTGCGGAGATAATCAACTGTGTTATCAGTGGTAATTCGGCAGTCGATGGTTACGCCGGTGGAATATATTTAGGTTCCGACTGTGAAACTTCAATAACCGACTGTATTTTCAGCAATAATTCAACCGCCCTGAATGCTGGTGCAGTATTTGTCAGCTTCAGTGGCAGCGAAGTTATTTTCACACGTTGTTCATTCATTGGCAACTCGGCAGGATATGAAGGAGGTGCAATCTATTCCGATGGCTGCACCTGCGGAAGCTATTCGACATTCTATCAGTGCAAGTTCATCGCCAACAGCGCTGCAGGCAACGGCGGCGCAATATGCGATTACGGATTCACCGACATGCAATTATATAGTTGCCTGCTTGTAGGAAACAGCTCAGGTGAAAATGGCGGTGCATTGTGCGATGAATACGATGGCGGCAGCGCACTTATTAACTGCACTGTATCCAACAATACCGCAGCAGGCCAGGGCGGTGCTATCTGTTATGATAACTATTCGTATAAAGGCCGGCGTCTGGGCAACACAATCATCTGGGCCAACTCCGATAGAAACGGGCAAACACACCAGTATTCACAAATTTATCTCATCGAGGTAAGCGAATTGCAAGATGTTACCAATTGCTGCATCCAGGTTATTCCCCCCGAAATCAAAGGACAGGGTAACATCACTTCCAATCCCCTTTTTGTGGATATTGATGGGCCGGATAACATCCCCGGCAACGAAGATGATAACCTTCATTTGCTTGAGAATTCTGGCTGCATTGATACAGGCCATAATGAATATGTGCTGCCGCAGTCAAGCGACCTCGATGGCAGGCCTCGCATCATAAATGGCACCGTTGATAGAGGTGCCTACGAATATGCACGCGAGCAGCCGGGCATTATCTACGTTGATGACAGTGCCACCGGTGCAAATAATGGCTCGTCCTGGGCCGATGCCTACAAATATCTTCAGGATGCTTTGGCTGATGCCAATGCCGCTCCAAAACCAGTCGAAATCCGCGTCGCCCAGGGCATTTATAGACCCGACAAAGGCCAGGGAATAACACCCGGCGACCGCACCACCACATTCAGCGTCAGCCGTGGTGTTATTCTCAAAGGTGCGTATGGCGGCCTCGGCAAACCCGACCCCGACCAACGTAATATCATCAAATACCAAACCGTTCTCACAGGCGACCTAAATGGCAATGATGGTCCCGGCTTTGCTAATTACGATGAAAACAGCTTCTGCGTCTTATCTAACGGAAGAGAGATAGATTTAGAATTCCCCATAGCGGAAGCTGTGATTGACGGTTTTACAATCACAGGCGGTAATGCCAATGGGCCAGACTGGGACTTTAAGCGGGGCGGCGGAATATACTTCTGTTACGACTGTGGTTATACACTCGCAAATTGTACTATTATTCGAAATAAAGCCGAATTCCGCGGCGGTGGAATGTACTCTGAGGGCTACGGCGGCTGCTCCTCAACTATCATCAATTGCCGCTTCATCTCGAACAAATCCGACAATTCAGGTGGCGGCCTCTGCCTCACTGCCGAGAGTCTGCCGTATATAACCGGTTGTCTGTTTGCAGGTAATTCGGCCCGATGGGCCGGAGCAATCTCGATTCCTGAAGGCTATCCGCGGATAAGAAACTGCACGTTCAGCGGCAACACCGCCTCAGACCAATGCGGCGGAATAATTGGCTGCGTCCCACTGCTACGTAACTGCATCTTGTGGGCAAATACCGATAGTTCCGGCAATACCGAATCTGCGCAGATACAACCGGGCGAATTCTCTCATATTGATTACTGCTGCATCCAGGGCTGGAGCGGCTCCATCGACGGAACCGGCAACATAGGCGCCAACCCCTATTTTGCAAACTCAAATAATGGCGATTATCATTTGCTTAAATGTTCACCTTGTATAAACGCCGGAGACCCAGGTTATATAGCCGAGCCTAACGAGACGGATTTAGACGGATGGCCGCGCGTAGTCGGCGGCAGAATAGATATGGGCGCTTATGAATTTCAAGTGCCTCGTATTTTATATGTCGATGATGACGCGACGGGTGCAAACAATGGCTCGTCCTGGGTAGATGCCTATAAGTTCTTGCAGGATGCCATCGCCGACGCAAGTGCTTCAGGAAAACCTACCGAAATCCGGGTCGCCGCCGGAACCTATCGACCCGACCAGGGCGTCGGCCAGACCTCTGGCGACCGCAACGCAACCTTTCAGCTTCTTAATGGTGTCGCTATCAAAGGCGGCTACGCCGGCGCAGGCACACCAAACCCGGGTGTTCGGGACATCCGGTTATATAAAACCGTCCTGAGCGGCGACCTCGATGGCTCGATGGGGGAGCTGACCAAAGAGACCTTCTTCGATGTGATGGTTCCGCGGTATTCAAGCACCACCGCCAGTTATCATGTCGTATTGGCCTACAAGGTTGACAGCTTGGCGGTTCTGGATGGCTTTACCATTACCGGCGGCGTTGCAAACGGATTGGACTGGGACCCCATTACAGGTATCGGGACGTATGACGGCGGGGGAATCTATTGCAAACTCGCAAGCCCGACGGTTATAGATTGCATAATTCGCGGCAACTGTGTTGTGTTTCACGCCGGCGGGCCCGGGCCAATGGGAGGGGGGATGTATAACGAGGAGGGCAATCCAACCCTGATTAGATGCACGTTTGAACTAAATGCGGCCGACGACTATGACTCCGATAGCTGGGCAGCGGGATTGATGAATCATTTGGGCAACATTCGCCTGACCGATTGTGTCTTTGCATACAACCGCACGGTCAATTGGGGCGGCGGGATGGCCAACGTGGGCAATGCGGTTCTCGAACGATGCAGGTTTGTGGGCAATTTTGCCCGCTTATATGGCGGTGCAATCTACAACTCGCGGGGATTGTTGACCATGAGTAATTGTCTATTGGAACAAAACAGTTCCCAGTGGTATCCCAGCGGAGGCATCATAAATTACGGCCGCTGTGAGGTGACTAACTGCACCTTTGTTCGCAATTCCAACTATGCCCTTGTTCATTCTTCGGGCCATCAGGGGGACTATATAATGGTTCAAAACAGTATCTTCTGGGACGGCGGTCAGGAGATTGCTGATACATCCGGGACGATTGACGTGCAGGTCTCTTACAGCGATGTGCAGGGCGGCTGGCCAGGCCAGGGCAATCTCAACGCTAATCCTTTGTTTGTTGACCCCAACGCTGGTAATTATCGCCTTCTGCCAAACTCACCCTGCATTGATGACGGCAATAATGCAGCCATACCGCCGTCTGTTACAACTGACCTCGATGGAAGACCACGAATCATAGCCGGCACAGTGGATATGGGCGCGTATGAGTTCTATATGCTGTGTGTCGATGACGATGCGCCCGCCGACCCCGGCCCAGGTAATCCACAAATCAGCGACCCGCTTGAAATCGGCAGTGAAGCCCATCCATTTGACAGTATTCAGGAGGCTATAGACAGGGCCCAAAATGGGTATTCAGTTGTCGTGCGGCCGGGCTCATATTTATCCTCAGACCAATGGACATACGATGAATTAAGATTCTGTGGCAAGAATATCATGCTAACAAGCACCGACCCAGCCGACCCGGAGATTGTTGACAATACTATTTTGAGAGGAACTGTGTTGTTCAGCGGAACCGAAGACCCAAATTGCACACTTACCGGCTTCAAAATTCAAAATCCCTGCTATGGTGCTATCTATGGTGAGCACACGCACGCCACGTTAGACAGGTGTGTTATCAGCGGCAATGGGCCTTGCGGTGCCACCGTGCTAAAAGACTGGGATGGAATGGTAAGCAACTGTTTGATAACAGACAACGCTACCCTTCTGTTTTGTGGTGTATATCCGGCTGTTTCTGGATGCAACGGCCATTTCAAAAACTGCACGATTGCCAACAATATCTCCGGTATAAGCGTTGGCAATGCAACAATAGAAAACTGCATTATTTACTACAACGCCGGCGCTCAGATAGGCGTCAGCAATGGAAGAACCTTGCATATTCGGTATTCCAACATCCAGGGCGGCTTGGAAGGAATTGTCGGCGGCGGCAACGTTGACTGGGGGCCTGGGAATATCGATATCGATCCGTGCTTTGTGCGATTAGGATACTGGGTGCAAAAAAACTCCCCCCCGATGTTAATCGAAGGTGACTATCATCTTAAAAGCCAGGGTTGGCGATGGAGCAAAGACAGCAAATCGTGGACTTACGATGATGTCACCAGCCGATGTATAGATGCAGGTAATCCTAGCCTACCTCTCGGTGATGAACCATTGACAGTTCCCCGCGACCCGGAAAATATCTGGGGTGAGAATATTCGCATAAATATGGGTGCTTATGGCGGCACAAAGCAAGCCAGTATGGCGCCAACTCCTTTTGCATTAGGTCCGCCCGAAATTGGCCCTTGGGCATTTCTTGCAGACCTGAACAATGATGGAACAGTCAACGTTATGGATGTGGCCGGGCAGGTGCAGGATTGGCTGAAAAGCGGAACCGGCCGCCCGGGTGACCTTAACCGTGATGGTGTGGTCAATATGATGGATTTCGCTCTTTTGGCTGAGAATTGGCTGTCGATAGCGGCTTGGGTAGAATAAGAGTTCAGGATTTGTTTGGATAGGAGGTTAAGACATGTATAAATTTGGCTTTACTCTGTCAGAAAGCCCTGTCCAGTTACTTAATAACGAGACGCGTGTCAACCCCGTTAGAAAGACGGCTTTCTTTTCTAACGGGGTCAACTTTCTAACGGAGTTTACTTTTGCGGGGCGGTTTGGTGGGGGCTAACTATGTGGAAGGTAGCATCACCACCTGCCACAGCACCTGCTCGGTCAGCGGAGATGATTGTGTCGGGGGCCTGGTGGGAAACAATGATGGGATGATGACGAAATGCTATTCTACAGGTAACGTCGATGGAAACGATTATGTCGGCGGCTTGGTAGGAAAAAATTGCGCGGACGGCATGATAAGGGACTGTTATTCGACAGGCAGTGTTTCAGGCGGCTCTTATATCGGCGGGCTCGTGGGAATCGTTGATGGCGAGATAGAAGATTGCTATTCGAAGGGCAGCGTTGTGGGAATGGGATTGTATGTCGGCGGGCTGGTCGGATATAAAAAAGAAGAAGGTTTGCTCATGTATTCGTTCTGGGATATTGAGACCTCAGGCCAATCAAAAAGCTACGTCGGGATAAGTAAAAAAACGGCAGAAATGAAGACGATGAGCACCTTTACCAAAGCTGGCTGGGATTTTATCGAAATATGGGATATTGGTGAGAATCAAACGTATCCATTTTTAAGAGATACTGTGGCCGGGGATTTGAATCACGACCGAAAGGTTAACCTTATCGACCTTGCAATCCTCGCATCACAATGGCTGGAGGATAACAATCTTTAAGACGTAGGTATAGTCTATGAGCATCCTGCTTACAGCCCCTTTTTTCTACGGAGAGCTCGGATTAACGGGCGGGTTCGGAATGAGCGAAAAAACGGCCCGCAACTGGAAAACCTACGAAGATCCTCTTGAAGCTAACCGGCCTTGGATGGAGGAGTTTCTCAAACCCCAACGTCGCTCGCAGACAGAAAGGTGGTTGACTGGGAGTCGAAAATGATGTACAATAACCTAAAATAGAACCAGTAGAAAATAGAGTGGAGGACGGACTTATTAGTAGCGAAACGTATGTAGCAAGAACAGGATGTTGTCGTGAAGGGTTCAGTCTTACTGAACTCTTGGTCGTGATTTCTATCATCTCGCTATTGATGGGGGTATTGCTTCCTGCATTAGGGCAGGTTAGGCGCCAGGGCCGAGAGGTGCTCGGGATGAACAACCTGCGGCAAATCGTGGCAACGGTGAATAGTTATGCCTTGGATAATGATGAGCGCTATCCCGAATCGATAGCGACAATAACATTTGGCAATAGCTGGCATTGGCAGGAGCCGAGGATGATGACTGCTTGTAAGCCACGTCCTTCGCGCATGCATCGCTCAATGAGTGCCTACTTACGCAGCTACCTTGCAGATGCACGCGTTATGTTTTGTCCTAACGCCCCCCAAAGGTACAAATATCTGCAACAGGCATGGGACGCCGGCGATGACTGGGACAATCCCGAAACGTCTTTTCCGGGCGATCCGCTTATCGGGGCATATTGTTTCTACTGGGACTATGTAGGTTTCTTACCAGACCGGCAGACACCTTTTAGAGGGCCACAAAATACGCTGGCTTACCCGGGACAGAGTAAATTACTGGTAAGTGATTATTTTGGATACGATCATTATCGAAGCCCGAACGCGTACGGCAGGTGCGAGAAGCTTGGAGGCGCTAGCATTACGTTAGGGACCGAGGTTTCATCAGCATATTGGTCTCGTCCTGACGCTGGTGGCAATATTAACCTGGATACATTGAAGATTAGACTACACGCTGGCTATACGGACGGTCATATCGGAAGTTTCACACCTGTAGAAGCAATACCAATGGAGGTATCAATAGCTCCTGATGGGAGCGCTCCGTATCCCATTGGGGTCGGACTAGGACCAGGTGTTTTTTATCTGCCAAGAAGTGCATTGCATTGAAATTATTGCGTTTCCAAAAAGAAGGTTGTTATTCAGAGCATCTTTCAGGAGCGAACCGTAATGAAGAAATTAGCTTTTCTTCTCATTTGGCTGCTCTTGGCAGTTGTCTGCCAGGCCAGAACAATCTACGTTGACGTCGATGGGTCTGCTGCCCCCGAATGTTTTCGTCGGGGGTATCAATGATTCTAATGATGGCGATACTATTGTGGTAAAGCCGGGAAAATACACCGGGCCGGGCAACAGGGACATAGACTTCAAAGGTAAAACAATCACTGTCCGCAGCGCAAATCCCAAAGACCCAAATGTGTTAGCCGCTACGATTATAGACTGCAATGGCACCAATACCGAGGAGCATGGTGTGACACGATTTCATGTCAACGGCGCAAAATACGTATTGGAGATTGCAAAAATTGTAGGTGCGAGCCGAGCCTATTTGAAGGGAGGCAGCCCGTCATGCGACAGGAAAGGAGTAACTGGCGAAGTGCTTAAATGCGGAGGGGTAAAAGTAATCCGTGTGCCATAACAAACCTAAAGCATAAAAATCCGATCCAAGTTGAAAATCTGCTGATGTATGGAAGCCATTTTGTTGACGAAAGTTGAATACCTCTTGCTATGCTCGCAGGCGATGTAAAAGACTAAAGTGCATAGTTCTAAAAGTGTAGTTATATAAGTGTAGCGCCGCACATGCGAATAAAACTTTGCAGAACACCAACTTGTTATGCAACAAGAGCTTACAAAGGGGCGGTAGAGGCATCGAGGAGGCGCTGGAGAAAAGCGAGAGTAAATATAGGACGCTTCTCGAGAATCTTCCACAAAAGATATTTCTTAAAGATGTCAGCTCAGTTTACGTATCCTGCAACGAGAATTACGCCAAGGATTTAAAGATTAAATCCGAAGAAATTACCGGAAAAACAGACTATGATTTTTATCCTAAGGAATTAGCCGAAAAATATAGAGCAGACGACAAGAAGATTATTCAATCAGGAGAAACAGAGGATATTGAGGAAAAATATATCCAGGACGGAAAAGAAGTAATTGTGCATACAGTCAAAATACCTGTCAAAGACCAACAGGGTAGTGTCATTGGGACATTAGGCATTTTCTGGGCAGGGAAGGTGCCTCTCTTGAACTTGTCAAGGAAACGTAAGCGACCAAATCATCTTTTGACACACCGTTCGTACCCCACCTGAAACTTTTCAAATGAATTGAAAGGAGTGCATTATGCAAAACAAAGGACACTATGCGCGCAGTCCACCGGAATAATGGACTGAGCATATCGTGATTTGATGTTACTAAAAAAGACTATAACTGTCTACAATAGAAAGGAGACTTAAATGAGGATTTTATTTATTGACAACGACGGCTCAGGGTTTGCGGACTATATCGACATTGCCGAGAACACAACTGTTGAGCAGTTTTTCAAGATCAAGATGTCCGGCAAAGAGGCAAGTGACTATATGATCCGGGTAAACCGCCAGCCTGTGGCCCGAGACTATGTTCTACAGGAAAATGACCGTATAACGATCACGCCCCTAAAAATCGAGGGAGCGGCGTAAGTAGCACAGGTCACAAACGTCACCAGGGCACCTGTTTGTCTTTGCGATGAGCAGGTGCCAATTTTTTTGGGAAGGGTTTTGTTTATGGAAAACATAAAGCACCTAATTCAAATAGCTAACAGAATCCAAGAATCCTTAATGAGGATCAGGAACATTCGCTATACGGAACTATTGAACCAGCTAACATGCCTTACAGACAACCTATCTGGCATTACAGAGCCAGATGACCTATTGTTTGTGAAAGAGTTTGTTACGGTAAAGCAAGAAGTCACCGGCATTACTGTGAAGTTTGACGATGCTGCTGTGGCAGATTTCTTTGATAGCCAGGTTGACCTTGTAAGAAAGCCAGAGCAATTCGCAGGAATTTGGTTGCATACACATCCTGGAAACTCTCCTGAGCCAAGCATGATTGATGAAAAGACCTTTACAAGGGTCTTTGGCAATTGTCAGTGGGCCGTGATGTTTGTGTTGGCCCAGGACAATAAAACTTATACAAGATTGCGTTTTAATGTAGGCCCGGGCGGAGAAGTGCTTATCCCTGTTGAAATCGACTACAACTGTGATTTTGAAGCAACTGATAAGAATATCTGGGATGCCGAATACCAGGCAAATATCAAAGCTGGTGACTGGCTTGACGGGTATGGCAAAAAGGACCAAATACACTCTGTTAAGAGTGATGTTACGGGCTATGCCCTGCCTTATGACTTTATCAACGAGCTTGAGAAGATGGAACCGGCAGAACGTCAGCTAATCCTCGATGAATTGGCAGACAGGCTGGACCTATGGGATGAAGAAAGTGAGGCGATGTATTTATGAGTGAAGAGCAAACAAACGAACGATATAGCCGACAAAAAGATATTCCCTTCGGATAGAATTGCCAACTGCAAAGCCACTGTTATCGGCATCGGAGCTATTGGTCGACAGGTAGCATCACAGCTTACAGCTATTGGGATACCATGGCTGCAGTTAATAGATTTCGATGTTGTGGAAGAGAGCAATCTGGCAAGCCAGGGGTATTTTGAAGATGACTTAAAGCGATTTAAAGTCCATGCTACTGCAGACATTTGCCATCAGACAAATCCCAGGCTGGAGCTTTATACAATCAATGAAAGATTTAAAAGAACTACTAAAATTGGCAATG